>Ga0326727_10001642_pt1 | contig 81385 bp, 74 predicted proteins | sample MB2enrmetagenome_FD_207643 | JGI IMG/M metagenome (GOLD analysis project Ga0326727, IMG submission 207643) | Lab enriched peat soil microbial communities from McLean, Ithaca, NY, United States - MB29MY | ecosystem: Environmental > Terrestrial > Soil > Wetlands > Peat | place: USA: New York... | reverse complement strand
TCACCGCGCTCGGCACGGCCCTGTCCAGCGGCAACGCCAGTTCGGCCCAGACGGCCCTCCAGACCCTGCAGACCGACCTGAGCAACCTCGGCCCGAACCAGGCCGGCGCCAGCTCATCCACGAGCAGTTCCAGCAGCACCGGCAGCGTGAGCACCCTCGCTTCCGACTTCGCTGCTCTGGGCACGGCCTTGTCCAGCGGCGATGCCAATTCCGCCCAGACCGCCCTCCAGACCTTGCTGTCCGACTTGAGTTCCCAGGGGCAGGGCGGCACCACCGGATCCAGCCTCGGCCAGAGCCAGAATGCCTGGCTCCTGTCTGCCTACCTGAACGCCGGCAGCCTCGGCGGCTCCTGAGCTGGGCCTCCATCCACCCTGATCCGGACCACGCTGTTCGTTTCAGGCGGAGGTTGGCGGCAGATGGAGCACCCCTCCACCTGCCGCCAAAGGTTGAACGGAGGTCAGTCCTGCCGCGACCGTTGACCCCCAAAGGGCCATCCCCTGGCCACGGGCTCCCGACAGCAGTCCAGCCCCCGGTTCCCTTCGCTCGGAGTCCCCCCATAGGACGGCCGGCCGCCGGCCTTTAATCTGAAGCCGACCGCGCCCCGGAGGAATGGAGGGCCGGCAGGGTCCGGGGGCAAACGTGGTGGCGATCGCGCTCAAGATGCTGTTCGGGGAACGGGGCAAATACTTCGGCATCGTCATTGGCATCGCCCTGGCTTCGGTACTCATGATCCAGCAGCCGGGGATCCTCATCTCCATCCTCAAAACGGTCAATGGGATCATCGCGGACGTTTCCGGCGTGGACATCTGGGTGATGGACCCCATGGTGGAGAATGTGGATGACGTCAAGCCGCTCATGGACACTCAGCTCTACCGTGTGCGGGGGGTGCAGGGCGTGGCCTGGGCCGTGCCCTTCTACAAGGGGAGCTTCAAAGTTCGAATGGACAATGGCCAGACAGTCCAGTCGGTGGCCATCGGCTTGGACGACGCGACTCTGATCGGGGGTCCCGGCCAGCTCCTGGATGGCCGCATCGCCGACCTGCGCCAACCGGACAGCATCATCGTGGATAAGGCGGGGGCCGAGGGGCGGCTGGCGAAGCCTGCACTATTTCCCGGCGGCAGGCCGGTTCCGCTCAAGGTGGGGGACATCCTGGAAATCAACGATCGGCGCGCCATGGTGGTGGGCATCGCCAAGGCCACCCAGACCTTTGCCTCCCAGCCAACAATCTACACCACCTACACCAGGGCCAAGGCCTTCGCCCTCTCCGAACGCAAGATGCTCAGCTACATCCTGGTGAAGGCCAAACAGGGAGAAGACCCCGCCGCCGTCGCGGCGCTCATCGCCCGCAATACCGGCCTGGGCGCCTACACTACCGGGCGGTTCGAGGCCAAGAACCTCGACTTCATGGTCAAGAACACCGGCATCCTCATGAATTTCGGCTTCGTCGTCCTGGTGGGATTCGCGGTCGGGGCTGCGGTCACCGGGCAAATCTTCTACAACTTCACATTGGACAACCTCAGGCACTTCGGGGTGTTCAAGGCCATGGGCGCCACGGACCGAATGCTCAGCCGGATGATCCTGGCCCAGGCGCTGTCGGTGGGGTTCATCGGGTTTGGCCTGGGGGCAGGCTTCACCAGCCTGTTCGCCCTCAAGAGCGACGGATCGGACATCAGCCTGAGTCTCAATGGACCCTTGCTGCTGGCCAGTGGCGGAGCAGTCCTGGTGATTGTGTTGCTGTCGGCCCTCCTCAGCATTCGCAAGGTACTGAAACAGGAACCTGCCATCGTCTTCAAGGGATGACCATGACTGCTTCTCCCCATCCCGCCATCCGCTGCGCTGGCATCACCAAGAACTACGGCCGGGGTGACACCCAGGTCCAAGCCCTGCGCGGCATCGAACTGGAAGTCCGCCGGGGCGAGCTCATGATGCTGGTCGGTCCTTCCGGATGCGGCAAGACCACCCTCATTTCCATCATCGCCGGGATTCTCGACCGAACTGGCGGTGAGTGCCGATTGTTTGGAACGGACCTCCAGGGCCTGCCCCCGGATGGCCGGGTCCGGTTCCGGGGAGAGAACGTCGGCTTCCTCTTCCAGGCTTTCAACCTGATCCCGACCCTCACTGCGGCCGAGAACGTCGCGGTGCCACTCCTCATCCTCGGCGAGAACCGGAGTCGCGCCCTGGCCCGTGCCGCACGCTGTCTGGAACGGGTGGGAATGGGCGACCGTACAGACGCACATCCGAACCAGCTATCGGGAGGTCAGCAACAACGGGTGGCGCTGGCCCGCGCTCTGGTGCATGACCCTCGGCTGATCGTCTGCGACGAGCCGACCTCCGCCCTGGACCACCGCACCGGTCACAGGATGATGGAACTGCTGAAGAGCATGGCCATGGACGGCCAGCGCGCTCTGGTGATCGTCACCCATGATGCCCGTATCTTCGAATTCGCCGACCGCATCGCCCACATGGACGATGGCCGCATCGAGTCCATCGAAATCCCCGCTTGAAGGTGCATCAGCCATGAAAAAGATCAGGACCCTTCCCATCCTCGCCGGCATCGGCCTGCTCCTCGCTGCAGGGGTGGCCATGAAGTCCAATGCGAAGCGACCCGAGGCGGTGCCCTTGGCTCGTCCGGCTGAAGCCCCATACACCTCCTACATCGGCGGCGCGGGGCTGGTGGAGGCCAGCAACGACAACATCAGCCTCGGCGTCGCCCTGCCGGGCATTGTCAAGGCCGTATTGGTGCGGGTGGGTGATCGGGTGCAGGCCCGGCAACCGCTGTTCCAGATCGACGACCGCGAGCAGCAGGCGGACCTGGCGGTGAAAGAGGCCGACCTGGTCAAGGCCCAAAGCGCCCTGGAGGAGGCCCTGGCGGCCCAGAAGGACAGCACGGCCCAGTATGACCGGGTCAAGGACGTGACAGGGCCCGCAGTGAGCGTGGAGGACGTCCTGAAGCGGAAATATGCCGCTGAACTGGCCGATGCCAAAGTGGCCAGCGCCAGGGCAGCTTTGCAGTCCGCCCGGGCCAACATGGCAGCCGCGAAGACCACCCTGGACCGCCTGACGGTCCGGGCACCCATGGCCGGCGAGGTGCTTCAGGTGAACATCCGCCCGGGCGAATACGCCGCCACCGGCGTCCTGGACAAGCCTCTGATGCGTTTCGGCAGTCTGGATACGCTGCACATTCGGGTGGATGTGGACGAGAACGACGCCTGGCGGTTCCGGCCCGGCACGAGGGCGACAGCCTACCTGCGTGGCAACCGGGATATCCACGCGGAAGTCCGCTTCGCCCGGGTGGAGCCTTACGTCATCCCCAAGACCTCCCTCACCGGCAGCAGCAGCGAGCGGGTGGACACCCGGGTACTCCAGGTGATCTACAGTTTTGACCGCAAGGTCTTCCAGGTATACGTAGGCCAGCAGCTGGATGTGTTCATCGAAGTACCCCAGGCGGGGGGCAGGTCGTGAGACACCGGCATGCATTGGCCCTCTTTGCGATGCTGACCATGGTCATGGGTTCCGTGCGGTCATGGTCTGCCGGCGCACCACCGTCCTACCTCAAGCCGATCCTGGCGGCCCAGCCCCGATTTGCCCAAGGCGGTTCCGACCCTGCGGCAGGCTTGGTGTCCATGGCCTGGTGGGAATCCTTCGCGGACGCGACCTTGGATGACCTCGTCCGCCGCGCCGCCCAGGGCAGCCTGACCCTCCAGCAGGCCCGGGCACGGGTGCTTCAGGCCAGGTCCAACCTCGGCAGCGCTTGGGCCGACCAGTATCCGTCCGTGGAAGCCACCGCCTCCTACACCCGCAGCCGCACCAGCGATAACGCCCTGGCTGGGACTGCTCCTTCCGGAACGGCAGGAGAATCGGCAGTCGGCGAGGCCTTCGGCACAACCTCCCTGTACCAGGCAGGTTTCGACGCCTCCTGGGAAGTGGACTGGTTCGGCGGCAAGCGCAAGGCAGTGGAGGCCGCCCAGGCCCGTCTGGAGGCAAGCGTCGAGGATTACCATGCCGCCCTCTTGTCGCTGGTGGGCGATGTGGCCTCCAACTACATTTCCTTGCGCAGCGACCAGGCCCTCCTCGCCATCACCCGGCAGAATGCCGAGACCCAAGGACAGACGGCGAGCCTGACCGAACAGCGTTTCGTCCTCGGGCTCTCCAGCGGGCTGGATGTGGCCCAGGCCAAGTCCCAATGGGCTGCCACCCGGGCGGCCATGCCTTCCCTGGAAGCCTCGATCCGACAAAGCATCCACCGCATCAGCATCCTCCTCGGACTGGACCCGACCGCCCTGGTCCAAGAGCTTTCCGAAGCCAAGCCGCTCCCTTCGGATCAGGGTGTGCTCGCCACCGGACTGCCCTCGGAACTGCTGGCGCGGCGCCCGGACCTGCGCGGCGCGGAGCGCAGCCTTTACGCAGCCATGGCGGACATCGGGGTGGCCCGATCCGATCTTTATCCCAAGTTCGACCTCACCCTGGGTCTTGGCCTTCAGAGTGCCCAGACGTCCAACTTCGCTTCGAATTCGAGCCGCTACTGGTCCTTCGTCCCTGGCCTGAGCCTGCCGATCTTCAACCGCAGCGCCCTGAAGGCCAACCTTGCCAGGAAGGAGGCTGCCTACCAGGAAGCGCTGGCCGCCTTCCAGGCATCGTACCATTCGGCCTTGGAAGACGTGGAGAACGCCCTGACCAGCTATTACGCTGAGAAGACGAGGCGCCGGGACCTGGAGGAAGCCCTGCAGAGGAGCCAGGAGGCGTTGGCCTTGGCCCAGGAGCGGTACCAGCGCGGGCTGACCAGCTTCCTGGACGTCCTGACCGCCCAGTCCACCGTCCAGTCCGCCCAACTCAGCTTGACCCAGTCCGAGGCCAAGGTCCTGACCGATCTCGTCGCGCTCCAGAAGGCCCTCGGCGGTGGATGGGCTGCTCCCACTTTTTCCGCCCGACCGGCTTAACCTATCCTCATTGCCATGCGAGCCAACCAGTTCCCGGCCATTACCTTGACCAAGTTCAGAAACCCAGCCACCTGGGTGGCAATCCTGGTCTATAGTGTCGCCTGGTCCAGCGCCCGGGTACTTGGGGTGGTGCCGGCAATCCTCTCGCCGGCCATGGAGTTCGCGGTCCCCTTTCTGTTCGTCACGGCCCAGGTGGCCTTCGCGCCCTTGCCCTGGCTCTGGACCGGGGATGACCGGCCCAAGGCCCCTCCGATGCGGGGATTGCTCCAGGCCATCCCCTGGAATCTCCTCTGGATCGCGGCCGGGATCGGCCTCATGGTCCTATCGGACTCCGGCTTGACGGCGAACCTCCGCGAGGTCCAGCGGCAGGCTTCCGGAGGGCTGCCGTCGGTACGGCCCGAGTGGGGGTTGTTCATGGTCAATTTCCCCCTGGCCTTGATCCTGGGCCTGTTCATGGCGGACAAGGAGCGGGCGGAATCCTCCGAGCGGAATCTGAAGCACTTGGCTGAGCAGACTCGCGCCCAGGTGCTCCAAGCCCAGCTCAATCCCCACGTGCTCTTCAACGTGCTGGGCGGATTGACGGAGCTGATCCACGAGGATCCGGACGCCGCCGAGTCGGCCCTCGTCGGCTTGATCCAGATGTACCGGGAGCTGACAATCCACAGCATCGCGCTCACCGCCCCCCTGCGGGACGAGCGCCGGCTCATCGAGCGCTACCTGGAAATCGAGGAGATCCGCTTGGGCCAGCGGTTGGAGGTGGGGTGGGACTGGCCGGAATGGGCTGATCCCATCGAGTTGCCGCCGCTCCTGCTCCAACCGTTGGTGGAGAATGCCATCAAGCACAGTATCGCACCCCAACCCAAAGGAGGGGCTCTCCGCATCGCCGTGGCGCGCAAGGCGGACCGGCTGGTCCTTTCCGTCTCCAACAACGGCGCATCTCTTGACCCTCAGGCCAGGGAGGGGACCGGCATCGGCAACCTGAAAGAACGTCTCCGGCTGATGTCCCGGCATGATCCCCGCCTGGAACTGGTCGAGGAAGAGGGTTGGACCGTCGCGCGAATCGCGTTCTCCTGGGAGTGGAAACCATGACCCGCCCGCTGCGCGTCCTGGTGGCCGAAGATGAGCCCATGAACCTCCGCCGGCTGGTGCGGTTGCTCGAGGAATGCGGTTGCGAAGTGGCGGCCACTTTCAGCAATGGTCTGGAGGTGGAAGAGTGGCTGGCGGCTGGGAACGTTGTGGACGCCCTGTTCCTGGACATCCAGATGCCCGGTCTGGATGGTTTGAGCCTGCGGGCCAGCGTGGAACCGGACCTGCCGGTGGTGTTCGTCACCGCCCATGCTCATCACGCGGTGGAATCCTACAACCTCGACGCCGTGGATTTCCTCCTCAAGCCCGCCACCACGGAACGCCTGGTCAAAGCGCTGGCCAAGATCCGCCGCGCCCTGGAGCGCAGACAGCCCAGCACCGGCGAGGACGGCCCCAAGTACAACCGCTACCCCGTCAACGCCGGATCCGGGGTGGTTCTCCTCGACCTGGGCAAGACCGCGTTCTTCGAGGTGGTGGACGACGTGGTCTGGGCCTTCGCTGGGGAGCGGTTCCGGACCAAGTGGAAGACGCTGGGCGAAGTGGAGGCCTATTTCCCCGACGCTGACCTGATCCGCATCCACCGGCACTTGCTGATCCGGCCCGCAGCTGTGCTGGGCCTCCGCTCCTCGGGCAACGGGAACCGGGTCCTGGTGAGGATGGCGGGAGGCGTGGAACTGGAGGCCAGCCGAGGGGCAACACCGGAACTCAAGCGGCGGCTGCGACTGGTATAGCGCAGGACAGGGCCAGGCCCAAGAGGAAATGCCAGCCTTGGCTTCGGGCGGATAACCCTGGAGGGTCCGCAAGACCGGATTGGCTTCCAGGATGAAGTCCGTCCCGGAACGCCGCTCGGCATTCGGCATGGAAGAACGTCCAAGCGATGGCCAAGTCACAGCCAGGATCACCGACGTCCAGTTGGCCTTTCAGGGCTGCGAGGGCCTGGCGGACCTGGGCGTCATAGACGTCAAGCCGGCCCCCGCGATGGAAGGAGCCAGGCCCTCTCAAGAGCAAACGCCTCACTGCTGGATTCCACTACTGCGTACTGGTATTCGTGCAGGTCGATCGAATCACCGGTACCAAAGCGTTCCGTACCTTCAGTCCGTTAGGTGAGAGCAAAAAACCCGTACGCTGAGCACGCCGAGGCGCTGGGGGCGCTGAGCGTGCTTCGCGAGTTCGAGCGCCGACCCACACCGCCCAGGCCCTGGCCACGGCGTGGCCCGCAGGGCTGCGCCCTGCGCGGTCGGGACCGCCGGGGCTTCCTCGCGCAAGCGCGAGGGTCCCCGACGGCCCCTCCCTTGACGGGCCTGGGCTCGACATCCTGCCGTCCCGTGCCAGGTTTGGATCATTTTATCGCTTTAACGGACCTGTAAGAGCCATTCCAGCCTCCCTTATGCTGGAGCTTGTCATGCCGAAAGCCGATGCTTTGCCGTTGACGCCTGACGACCGCAGGCAGTTGGAATCCTGGGCCAGGAGCAAGACACTCCCGGCCCGGATCGTGGCACGCTCCCGGATCCTGCTGCTGCTCGCGGACGGAGCTGGGATTCATTCCACGGCCCACCTGCTCCAGGTGGGATCCAACACGGTCCGGCGCTGGCGGGACCGGTTCCTGGAGGAAGGCTGCCTCGGACCCAGCCCGGGTTGCCGCTGAAACGGGGGCGGTGCGGCACCATGACCCATGACTACAAGCGCTACGGCACCACGACGCTGTTCGCGGCACTGAATACCCTGGACGGGACGGTGATTGGGGACATGTTGAGCGTTTCTTTCGCGACATCAGCGAGAACCGCATTCGCCGTGGGGTCTTCCGCAGCGTGGACCAGTTGGAGGCGGCGATCCTGGCGCAGGTGACCCGGCAGTAGAGGTCACAGCTGGTCCGGGAAAAACTTCCTGCCGTGACTTCGAAGACGAGGAGGTCGCCAGCGGAGACATGCTCCTCACGAATCAAAACGGCATCCGCCAGGACGGTGTCCGCACCCTCCTCCGTTCCGCTTCCCGGACGCCTGCGCTGTTCCCGTTCTTCCGCCAGGCGGCGCACACGGGTGGCCTTTTCCTGGTGCGCCTTGAAGGCATCGAACTCGCCGGGGTGGACGAATTCACCGGTGCGGGGATGGAGCTTGACCTCTTCCAGGGGATGGTCCAAGAGGGTGGCCAGGTAGCCCTGGGGCGGGTGGATTGCCAGCAAGCCGCGACAACTGACCCAATGCCGACGCTTCGGGTCAAGGAAGGGGAGCGAATCCGGGCAGTCGTGGTATAGCTCGGCATAAGCAGAGGCTTCCGACTTCGAGCCCGGAATGAGGTCCCGGGAACCCCCCGGTCCGGTCAGGAGGCAGGAGCGGATGAGCGAATACCAGTACTACGAATTCCAAGCCATTGACCGGCCGTTGACGGAACGGGAGATCGCGGAGCTGCGCGCATATTCCACCCGGGTGCAGATTACCTCGGCCAGCTTTATAAATGATTACTCCTGGGGCCTTTCAAGGGGAATGAAAATGCATGGATGGAGCGCTACTTTGATGCGTTCCTCTGGGACGGAGTCGGGCATGACGGGCGGCCGAACAGTCGCTGCTCTTCTGCGGTTGGGGATCCGCCATCGGCGCCGTGTATCGCTCCTGGATTGTCCCCTGGCCGACAAATCGGGTTTCCCGGACCAGCAGGTGGCTGGAAAAGGAGGGTTCCCCGCTCCGGCTGCCAGCCGTCACCTGAAACCGGATTGGACCACCCTGGAAATGCAAGAGTCGCCCCAGCCCATCCCGGCGGTAAGGGGTCGCAGTCAAGGTTCGTTCGCGACGCTTGAACCCTGCTGAGAAGTGTCTGGCGTGTGTTTCGTTCAACCGTCCCCTTCCGGCGTGCCACAATCGGCAACACCACTTGACTTAGAACTCCCCCTGAACTCCGACCCCCAGGGAGGCACCCGGGATGCGCAACCGAGCGGTACCCTTGATGGGCAGGCGCCGGGGAGGAACCCTGGCCGATCCGCCCTCCGGATGCCCCAGGGTTTCCGGGATGGGACCCGGGTGGGCCCATGAATCATAAGGCCATCGCACCGTTCTATGGCCTCGCCGCGGCCACGCTCTGGGGCCTGTCGTTCCTCAGCATCAAGGTGACGGTGGCCTTTCTTCCCCCCATGACCCTGGCAGCGTGCCGCGGTGCCGTCGCCTGCGCCGCCCTGGCGCTCATCGCCCGTTTCGCCAAGGAGGATCTGCGCATCGCCCGAAGCGACTTGGCCATCCTGATCCTGGGAGGCATCTTCAACGTCCCCTTCTATTTCTTTCTCATCAACAACGGCCTGGCCCTTCTTTCGGCTTCAGAGTGCTCGTTGATCATCGGCATGGTCCCGGTGGCCACTGTCCTGGCGGAGCGCCTCTTCCTCGGCATCCGCCCCGGGGCGCAGGCCTATGCCGGCGCCCTCCTTTCCTTTGCGGGCGTGGCCCTCATCGTCGCCAGGCACCAGAGCGTCTCAGGCTCGATCCTGGGCTACGCCTACATGGTGGGCGCGGCCATGGTCTTCGTGGCCTACATCTTCGCGACGCGGAGAGCCGCAAGCCGCTGCGGGCTCCTCACCATCACCTTCTGGCAGGGGCTGTTCGGGCTGATCGGATGCCTTCCCTTCATCCTCCTGGAAGCCCATGCCTGGAAGGCTCCCACGGCGATGGTGACCCTGAACATCCTGTTCCTGGGGCTGGCCTGCTCCGCCGTGGCGTCCTGGTTCTACGTGGCGACGATCGGCCTTCTCGGCGGCAGCCGCGCCAGCATCTTCATCAACTTCATGCCGGTCGTGGCCGTCCTGGCGGCCTTCCTCATCCTCGGGGAGCGGCTCGGCGCCCTGCAATGGGTCGGCGGAGCGACGGCCATCGCTGGGGTGTACCTCGCGACCGTGTCCGGCCGCCCGAAGGGCGCCGGCCGGGAGGCCGCGGCGCCCTCGCGGCCCTGAGCCGGGACCCTGGATTTGGCGGGGCCCTCCGCCTGGGGAGGGTCGACGCCTTCAACTGGAATCGTCATAGGTGGCCATGGTGAGGTGCCTCCACGGGACGGCAGGGGCGTCGGGGAACGCCGCGGCGCCCGAGGATGGATCGACCTTGGCGGCCGCGTGGTAGAAGGCCGAGGGGCGGCGCCCCTTCCATCCACGAGTACCAATCGCTCTGGGGGCAGGCCTTGACGGGGGCTGACGAGACACCCTGGTCCCTGCGGGACACCCGGGTGGGAGAAAAAATCCCATGGTGAAGAAACCATTCGGGAGGCCACAACATAAATAATTAAACCAGGCGGTGAGTCTCAACGCTTCAACTCCCCAGGTTCTTCCCGCTTGTCACCCGCGGCTTCATGGATAGGAACAACATGACCAAACGATTCTTCTCTTCCCTGTGCCTGGCCCTCGCCGCCAGTTCCGCCTCCCTGCTGGCCGGTCCCGGTGTGGCTATCGCCCTGGACGCCTCGGCCCGTGGGCTCGTGGGCGGACAGAATGCCTACCTGGGCACCGACGAAAATTTCGCCGCAACCATCATCCAGAGCCATTGCCCGCATGTGACCCTCATCCACTTCGAGGCGGACCGCAACGTGAAGTTGGCCGAGGATGAGGTGAACCAGTTCCTCAAGGGGGTGGCGCCACTGTTCCCCGAAATGATCGCCAATGCCATGGCCGAGTGCGGATTGCAAGGCGGCCGGGTCAAATTTATGAACAGCACCTACTCCGGGAACTTGTTCAACCGAGGCATCAAGGGGTACCAGGCCGGCCCGGTCTCCACCAAAATATTCAAGGTTCTGAATCGCCAGCTTAATGAATATTTCAATGGCACGTGGCAGTCCGACAAAACCGAGGCCCCGGTGCCGATCGCGCCGTTCAACGTCATCAAGGTCAGCCACAATTCCACCCTGCAAAATTATGAGCCGCACATGACAACTACCGGGCCAAGCTGCTACTTCGGCACCAACCAACCGGTGCAGAGCCTGACCGTGATCATGGACCAGGGCCTGACCCCGCACTGGCATCGCGACGGGAAGGCGAAATAGATAGTCGGGCTGGAAAAGCTGGAACCGGAACAAGGGCCCGCGCGCGCCGGATCAAGGATCCGCGCCGCGGGCCGCCTGGTGCACGATACCGGCTCGACCGCCGGATACCCGCCCTGCCCCCCGGCCCCATCGTTCATGGCAACGGGGGGCAGGAACCTAGGCGCGGGTCCGGACACGACTAGGCACCATGCCCGCGGATCCGGCGGGCTTTTGCATTGTTAGTTCATCTTTCCCGCGGAGTCTTCCATGGCAGCCTCACCCATTCTCGTTTTCCGTCCCGCTGCCTTGACCGCCTTGGTGCTGGCGGCCGCGGTTTGCCCCGCGGCTGCCGACGAGGCCTATGTGACCAACACCTCCAGACAGCCCCTCACGCTGGAGATGGAGGCGCCGCCGCCGGGCGGGGTGAACGCCCCGATCGTGGCCAGCAGGCTGGAAGAGAAAGCCAACCAGGCATCTTTGGTGGAACTGGTCAACGGCGGCGATGCCGTCCCCCTTCCCGGCGGCGCGACCCTGGTGCTCTTGTTCGAAGACCGGCCCATCGGCCAGGTGCGTGATTTCGAGCAGGTGGTGCTCAATGTGGTTAACGGGGACGGCCGAACCGCCGCCACACTCTCTTTGTGGAAGGTATTCAAGAAGGGCGCCGGCACCGGGGCTACGTGGCGCTCCATCCTGCCCGAAGCCAAGGGCCTCGGCTTCCTGGCGCCCGATGCGCAGCATCTCGTCATCACCGGCGATTGGTGATTGCGCTTCCCCTCCTTCCCCGGCGCTCCGGAACGGCACCAGGCCCAGTTGCACCGGGATGGCCCCGACAGCCGGATGTCCGGGCAAGTGGGTCTTCCCCCCGCTTTTCCCCCTTGTTGTGGGGTATGATTTCACAAATGCCATTATTGGCATGCTAATCAAGCGTGTTTTGGTCAATGACTCCTGCTCTTCAAAATTCGTTTATTAACCATTGAATCGTGGAGAATGCCAAGATGGCGACTGCCTCTCCTTTAATCGAGGTCTACGGGGCTCCGCGCGAACGGGGGCGGTCCTACGGCGAAGCGGCCCGCGACCGGGTGAAGATCGGAATCGGCCACTATGCCGAACAATTGGCGGAAAGCGGCCTGAAGGGCGAAGGGATTGTCCGGCTGGTCGAGCGTTTCCTGCCGCGCATCGAAGCTTTCGACGCGACCTATGTGCCGGAAATGCGTGGCATTGCCGAAGGTGCTGGGGTCGCTTTCGAAGACATCGTGCTTCTGAATGCGCGTACCGAGATCCTGAAACTTGCGACGAAATGGGTCGAAGAAAAGGATCCGGATGGCTGCACCGCCCTCGTGGCCATGCCCGGTATCACCGCCGATGGCAAGCTTATCCATGCCCAGAACTGGGATTGGAAGGTTGAATGTGCCGCCGCTTCGGTGGTGCTCAAGATCCATCGGGACGACGGTCCCGACATCCTGACGTTCACGGAGGCAGGCGCTCTGGCAAGGGCCGGCTTCAACTCGGCCGGAATCGCCGTTACCGGAAACTACCTGCAATGCGAACGAGACTATACCCAGGTCGGCGTGCCGCTGGCCCTGATCCGGCGCAAAGTGCTCCAGCAGTCCCACCTGGCGTTGGCCATGGGGGCGGTCTGCGGGACCCCGAAATCAGCATCCAACAACATCATCGTCAGCCAGGCCGAGGGGGTCGCCATCGATTTCGAATGTGCTCCGGACGAAAGCTTCCAAGTGCATCCCGAGGACGGGCTTCTGGTGCATGCCAATCACTGGCGCAGTCCGGTGGCTCTTGCCAAGCTCCGCGATACGGGTGTGGCTGGGACACCCTGCAGCCTTTACCGGGATCTCCGGGTGCGCGATCTCATGGCTCCGCATAAAGGCAAGGTCACGCGGGAAACCGTCAAGGCCGCCTTGTTCGACGACTACCAGACACCATGGTCCGTATGCCGGCCGCCGCGCAAATCGCTCGATAACATGCTTTCAGCGACCGTTGCCATGATCGTGATGATCCCGGCCGGAGGTTTCATGGAGGTGGCGATGCTGCCGGCTCTCGATCGAACCTTTACGCGGTACACGCTGGGGATGGACATTGCGCAAAAGGAAGTCGGGTGATTCAGCCTATCTTTCAGCCCGCGATATTCAGGATGCGGACATCCTCCTAGACTAGGGAATCCTCTTTTCCAGGAAGATCCGAGGCCCCCATGCCCGTACTGTCCTCCCGTTCCCTGAATCCGCTGGCCGAAGCCGCCAACCAGGCCATCCTCAAGGATTGCCCCGTGATCCTGGATCTCCTGAGCGAACGCGGCAAGGTCTTCTTCTTTCCCGCCGGGGGGATCCCGGCCCAGGGCGCCGAGGCCAGGCAGAAGGCGAAGTTCGCCAACGCCACCACCGGCATCGCGCTCGAGAACGGCGAGCCCATGTTCCTGGAATGCGTGAACAAGCACTTTTCCGGGCTCAGCCCCAGAGAGATCTACGATTACGTCCCCAGCTACGGGCTGCTGGAACTGCGCCGGGCCTGGGCCGGGAAGCAGCGGGAGGATACCCCGTCCCTGGGCCGGCACCCGGTGTCCACCCCGCTGGTGACCAACGCCCTGACCCACGGCCTCTCGGTGGTGGGAGAGCTGTTCCTGGACCCCGGGGACGAGGTCCTCTGCAGCGACCTGCACTGGGAGAACTACGAAATGGTCTGGGAGACCCGGCTGGGCGCCCGCATCAGCTACTTCCCCTTCTTCGACGAGGGGCTCCGGGGCTTCAACCTGCCCGCCTTCGCCGCCGCCCTGAAGGCGCGGTCGGGGCAGAAGCTGGTGGTCAACCTGAACTACCCGAACAACCCCACCGGCTACACGCCCACCAAGGCCGAGGCCCTGGGCATCGTCCGGACGCTCACTGAGGCCGCCGAAGCCGGAACCCGGCTGGTGGTGATCTGCGACGATGCCTACTACGGCATGTTCTTCGACCCGGCCTGCGAGCGGGAGTCGCTGTTCGGGCGGCTGGCCCAGGCCCATCCCAACCTCCTGGCCGTCAAGGTCGACGGCGCCACCAAGGAGGCGTTCGTCTGGGGCCTGCGGGTCGGATTCATCACCTACGGCACCGCCAACGGGACTCCAGGGGTCTACAAGGCCCTGGAGGACAAGACGGCGGGGCTGATCCGCTCGGTGGTCTCCAGTGTCACCCACCCCGGCCAGACCATCATGCTGAACGCCCTGCGGAACCCCGATTTCCGGCGCCAGCAGGCCGAGAAGGTGGCCATCCTGCGCGCCCGGGCCGAGGCCACCGGCCGGGAATGCCGCAAGCCCGAGTACCGGCCGTTCTGGGACGTATACCCTTACAACAGCGGCTACTTCATGTGCCTGCGCCTGAAGGACGCCGATGCCGAGACCGTGCGCACCCGGTTGCTGGACGACCACGGGGTCGGGACCATCGCCCTGGGCCAGGCCAACCTCCGGGTGGCCTTCTCCTGCCTGACCGAGGCCCAGATCCCCGGGGTGTTCTCCGCCATCGCCGCCGTGGTTGCCCAGGTGGCATCGCGACCTTGAACTTCTCGCCCATCCGCGACGGCGGGGAGGGTCCCACGGTACGCCCCGGCAACCCAATTCCGGCCCTGCATGGCGGACTGAAACGCGGTCAAGGGTGTGGTGTGCCCGCTTGCCGCCCTGGTGCCTTCCCGTGCTGGAGGCCGCGCTGGTGACCGGAACCGCCCAGCTCCGCGAAAACTCAGGCCATGAGGGGCCGGCATGGTTTTACAGTTCTTTTGCCGAACGCCCGGAGCGCAGGATCCATTCTGGCCTGGGGGTGTCCATGACCAAACGCATTCTCCTGGCTTCCGTCTTCGGACCTTTCGGCGTGGATGACGCGTGGGGCCGGAAGGAAAACATCATGGAGCTGTTCCACAACCAGATCACCAAGGCCCAGGGGATGGCGTCGCTGCGGGTCCACCACCGGTCATTCGGGCTGTACTTCCTGGCCGCCAACGTGGAAAGCCCGGTCCAGGTGCTGGACTTCCCCAGCCGGCGCGACTTCATCCGCACCCTCAAGCGGGAGCCTTTCGACCTCGTGGGCATCAGCTTCATCGTGCCCAATTTCCTCAAAGCCCAAGAGATGGCACGCCTGGTGCGGAAGCTCCAGCCCGGGGCCGAGATCATCCTGGGGGGCCACGGGACCGCCATCGAAGGGGTGGAAAAGCTCATCCCGTGCGACCACGTGGTCAAGGGCGAGGGCATCCGCTGGCTCCGGCAGCACCTGGGCGAGGACCCGGACCGTCCCGTGGTGCATCCCTCGATCCCGTCCTCGGACCACAAGCGCGTCTTCGGCATCCCCTTTTCCGGCAAGGGCGCCCTGCTGGTGCCGGGGGTGGGCTGCGTCAATGGGTGCCGGTTCTGCGCCACCTCCCATTTCTTCGGCAAGAACTACATCTCCTTCTTCGAGACCGGTGCCGAGCTGTTCCAGCATGCCGGCCGCATCGCCAAGGATCTGGGCACCGAAGATTTCTTCATCATGGATGAGAACTTCTTCAAGCAGGAGGGACGCGCCCGGGAGCTGCTCGCCCTGATGGAATACCACCGGCGCCCCTTCCGGTTCGGCCTGTTCTCCTCCGCCGAAGCGATCGAAGGCTTCGGCGTGGAGAACATGGTGCGCCTGGGGGTGGATTTCGTCTGGATCGGAGCCGAGTCCAGGCGGGAGACCTATGCGAAGAACCAGGGACGGGACTTGCCTAAGCTGGTCCGGAGCCTGCGGGACCATGGCATCCTCGTGCTCGCCTCGGGAATCCTGTTCCTGGAGCACCATACGCCGGAGAACATCCAGGACGACATCGACTTCGTGATCGAGCTGGAAGCGGACATGACGCAGTTCATGATGTTCACGGCCATGCCCGTGACCACTCTGTACCAGGAGCTCAAGGACAAAGGACTGCTCGACTTCGGGCTGCCCTACGAGGAGTGGCACGGCCAGCACAACCTCAACTGGCGGCACCCCCGTTTCAGCTCGGAGGAGGCCCGGCGTGTGCTGGACGGCGCCTTCCGCCAGGAGTACGACCGGAATTCCGCGTCCATCCTCCGCATCGCCCAGACGGCCCTGCGCGGGCTCTCCAGCCTGGAAGGACCTGCCAGGACGGACCCGTGGCTGGCCATCCGGCGCGGGCAGATCGTGGCCTATGCCCAGCAACTGCGTCTATTGCTGCCGACCCTCGGGCGCTTCGCGCACAACCCCCTGGAACGGCAGCGCGTCGTGGAACTGCGCCAGGCCTTCCGGACCCTTCTGGGGCCCATGCCCCTGGGTTCGCGGGTCCTGTCCCTGGCCGCCCTGGCCGTGGCGGGCGTCCAGACCATCCGGACCGCCGCGTTCGGGAACATGCGCCAGCCCAGCATGCGGCTCACCCGGTACCGTTGGCCCGGACGGGCCTCAGGCCTCGGAGTCTGGCTGAGGAACCTGCTGACGCCCGGATACTCCCGGAAGGAGCCGTCCGGAGTGGTAAATTCGTGAAGCCGTCCTGATTCGGCACCGACCTGGCGGGGACGCCCAGGGTATCTAGATTTTACCTGGATCCTATGAGCATTGATGGCTTCAAATTCGCGATGGCCGACTCCATCGCTGGCCTGAATCCTGACCATTGGGACCGCATCGTGGCAGGGGCGGGGCGGTTTCTGTCGAGGGACTACCTGGAGCTTCTGGAGCAGAACCGTCCTGACAATCTATCAACTCACTATGCAATCGTCTATTCAGGGGATAGGCCCGCCGCTGCCGTCGTTGCCCAGAGTCTGGACATCCGGGCTGCGGCCTTGCCGAGTCGACCCATGCCGGAGAACCAGCCGGGCTTCTGGCGCACCGTAGGCGAGGCCTCCAGGCGCTCCCTCCAACGGGCGCGGAACCAGGTCCTGCTCTATGACAACCTCCTGCTTTGGCCTTTCCACGACCAAGGCGAGGCCGGCGGGGAAGGGGAAGGTGAAGAACTTTGGCCGGAAGTTGCCTCTGACCTCTGGCATCGCTCCCACCACCTCTTCCTCGCCGCGGAACGGCTCGCGGAACGCTCCGTGGGCTGGGTCCACCTGCGGTTCCTGGTGTGCGGAAGCCTCCTGGCCACGGGTCCACATGGCGTGGCGTTCGCCGCCGGGGAAGACCAGGCCAGGGTTTGGCCGGCGGTGATCGAGGCACTCGCCCGGATCCGGAAAGCCTGCGCCGACTCCGGCGAGATGGACATGGTGATGTTCAAGGACCTGACCGCTGATCAGCAGGTTGCCGAGCCGGCTTTGCGCCGGGCCGGGTTCCTCCGGTTCGAGACGGAGCCCAACATGATTCTTCCGTTGAACCCCGCCTGGGCAAGCTTCGACGATTTCACCAGGGACCTGAAATCAAGCTACCGCCATGGGTTCAAGAAGATCCAAGCCGACCTGGCGGCTTGCGGGATCGCCCTTGAACGTTGCCAACCCCGGCAGGTGGCGGCCGAGGCCGCGGCCATCCACCGGTTGTACCACCAGATCCATGATCGCCAGAAACTGCGCCTGGCCACCATCACGGAAAGGTGGATACCAGCGCTGGCGGAAGCCTATCCGGAGGATTTCCGGACGATCGTGGCCCGGTCGGGACAGGACGGCGAGATCCTGGGTTTCGTCACGGTCATCCGGGATGGGGAAAATGCCTACGGCGCCCATATCGGTTTCGACAAGGCCCAGGCGGCTCGAGGCATCCCCCTGTATCTGGCCCTGGTGGATTCCGGGATTGCCCAAGCCATCGAACTGAAGGTTTCCCGGGTCATCCTGGGCCGCACGGCCCTCGGGCCCAAAGCCGACCTCGGTGCGAAGCCCCAGCCCATGTTCGGCTACCTCCGCCATCGCAGCCGGGCCTTGAACCTTGCCGTCCCGAGCGTCCTGGCGCTGCTCCCCGCGCCGAAGGCGCCTCCGGAGCGGCATCCCTTCAGGCTCTGAAAACCCGGCCGAGGCTCCTAGACTTTGCGCGCGAACACGATGGCGAGTGCGATGACTGCCAGAATCACCAACAACAACCAACGCCAGAGGAGCGGAATGGGACGCCGGCGGTTCCGCATCCGGGCCCCGCGATCCTCCATCGCCCGCAACGTCAATTCCTCTTCGGAAACCTCGGGCGGAAGGGAAGGGGCGGGGAAGATCGGGTCTGAAGCCTGCCCCAGGATCACCTTCCGGAAGCCATCCTGGTGCCGGGTGGCTTGGTCTGGCAGTTCGGGCTCCGGTTCCGGTGGGTGAAAACGGGGGTTCTTGAGCGGTTTAGGGAACGGATGGTCGACCATGGTGCGCCACGCTGCAACCTTAGTATCGGTCTCCCAGGATTTCGCGCCGTGCACTCGCTAAAGCGTGGACGCGATGATGAAACCGCCGTCAACCTTCCAGCCGGCCTTAACCAAGCTTGAAAGATGGTGAGAGTGGCCGGGAATTCCAGCTCCTGACCAAGGTTCTGACCTTTCTTCTTTCAGCCTAGTGGCCGAGCCAGGAGCCCGTATCGCGCGGGGCTACGGACCCCGAAAAAAAATCTTCCCTGCAGCCTGGGCAGACGCTGTCCGGATGCATGGCCACGCTGGGGCTTCGGCGATCCGGCGTCCAGAACCTCCCCGCCTTGACCCAACCACACCATGAGCATTTGCTTGATTCTATGACCCGCCTCGAGGCCTTCACTCGCTGATCCATGGGGCCTCCCCCGGTGTGAAAAAATAGCCCCCAGGTATGGGGGCTATGATTGCGGGACACTGCCCGCCTCTTATTCACCAGCAGCAGAAGTATCAAGTCTTTTGCGGACCCGTCAAGGCCCATGTGGAACGTATTTTGCTCCAGGCGCGCGGTGCCCTGAGAACATCGGTTGTCGAGGGGATGGACGGCAGAGCATGGTTTCAGGAAAAGCATGCAGGATTATTTTTTAAATAATAGATAACAGGCATGATCCGTAGATAAGATCGACGACGCAGCGGCAAGAGCCACTGGCGGTCCAGAAAGCGCAATTAAAGTCCCGGCGGCGTGATGGGCGTTGAGGAGCAGCTCGCGGCCCGGGAGAAGTCGAGCCCCCGCCACCGGGAAATCATCGACTCAGCCACGGAGCCCGTTGGCATACACCATTAATTTTACTAGGTGAATGCACGATTGAAGCGCACTATCAGGCAGGCGGGGACCACGGTGGCCATGCGGCTGTGATCTTTCCAGGACCCGACAGTCTGGCCTGGTGGCCGCCTTGGAGCTCGAAGATGGACCCTACGTCCCCTGAACGCATCGCCTTCCTGGGCGGCTACCTGCCCCGTCTCTGCGGCATCGCCACCTTCACTCACGATCTCTGCGAAGCGGTCGCCACGGCGGCCCCCGAAGCTGACTGTTTCACCGGGGCCATGAACGACCGGCCGAATGGTTACCACTACCCCCCCCGGGTCCGTTATGAACTGGACCAGAAAGATCTGGACTCCTACCGGAGGGCGGCGGATTTCCTGAATTTCAGCAACGCCAGGGTGCTCTGCGTACAGCATGAATTCGGCATCTACGGCGGCCCGGCCGGCAGTCACCTGCTGGCGCTGCTCAAGGAAGTGCGCATGCCCGTGGTCACCACCCTGCACACGGTGCTGCAGAAGCCCGACGGGATCCAGCGCCAGGTGATGGACGAGCTGATCGGGCGCAGCGCCCGTCTGGTGGTGATGGCCCGCAAGGGCGCCGAGATCCTGGCGGAAACCTACGGGGTTCGGGCCGATAAAGTGGATGTCATCCCGCACGGCATCCCGGACATGCCGTTCATCGAGTCCAGCTTCTACAAGCGCCAGTTCGGAGTGGACGGCCGTCAGGTGCTGCTCACCTTCGGCCTGCTCGGTCCAGGCAAAGGCATCGAGTACGGGATCCAGGCGCTGCCGGAAATCATCCGGCACCATCCCAACGTGGTCTACCTGGTGCTGGGCGCCACCCATCCGCACCTGCTGGCCCGGGAGGGGGAAACTTACCGGCTCAGCCTGGAGCGGCTGGCCGATGACCTCGGGGTCAAGGACCACGTGATCTTCTACAACCGTTTCGTCTCCCTGGACGACCTGAAGGAATTCATCGGGGCCTGCGACATCTACCTCACGCCCTACCTGAGCGAGGCGCAGATCACCTCCGGCACCCTGGCGTACGTGTTCGGGGCCGGCAAGGCGGTGGTCTCGACCCCGTACTGGCATGCCCAGGAACTGCTGGCCGATGGCCTGGGCGTCCTGGTCCCGTTCCGGGATGCGGCAGCCATCGCCCAGGGCGTCTGCGCCTTCCTGGATGATCCTGCCCGCATGCAATCCACCCGGGAAAGGGCCTACCAGGTGGGTCGGGAGATGGTCTGGCCCGAGGTGGCGCGACGCTACCTGGAGTCCTTCCAAAGGGCCCGTGCGGACCGGCGGGTGGCCCCCCGCTCGGCCTTCGCGGACTGGACCCTCGCCAGCCGGCCCTATGAGATGCCCCCGCTCCGTTTGGATCACCTGGAGCGCATGAGTGACGGCACCGGAATGCTCCAGCACGCCTTGTTCAATGTTCCCAATTACCAGGAGGGCTACTGCACGGACGACAACTCCAGGGCCTATCTGCTCTGCGTCCTCCTGGACGAGCTGGGGGGGCAGCCGCCCTCGGAGGGCATTGATCGCCTGGCCACCCGTTATCTGGCATTCCTGGCCACCGCCCTCCATGGCAAGACCGGCCGGTTCCGCAATTTCATGGATCATTCCCGGGTCTGGCGGCAGGAAGACGGCAGCGAAGACAGCCACGCCCGGGCCCTCTGGGCCCTGGGCACCGGCTCCGGCCGGTCCCGCAACCAAGGACACCGGAACCTCTGCAGGCACCTGTTCGTCAGCGGGCTGGCAGTGGTGGAGGGGTTCCGCTCGCCCCGCGCGTGGGCCTTGACGCTCATGGGCATCCACGAGTTCCTGGACAACGGCCAGGAGCACCCGGAAGCTGCGGCCCTCAGGGCGCAGCTGGTGGGAAAACTGCTGGGCTTGTGGCACGGCTGTGCCACGGAGACCTGGCCCTGGTTCGAAACCATCGCCAGCTACGACAATGCCCGGCTCAGCCAGGCGCTGCTGCTCGGCGGCCAGGCCCTGAACCATCCAGAGGCCCTGGCGGTGGGCCTCCGCTCCCTGTCCTGGCTGGCATCGGTCCAGCGGGCCCCGAAGGGGCATTTCCGTCCCATCGGCAGCAATGGCTTCTATGCCAAGGATGGCGCCCGGGCCCATTTCGACCAGCAGCCGCTGGAGGCCCAGGCCATGGTCTCGGCCTGTCTGGCGGCCTTCCGGGCCACCCATGACCCGTCATGGTCCAGGGAAGCCAAGCGCGCTTTCGAATGGTTCCTCGGCCGCAATGACCTGGGTCTGCCCCTCTATGATTCCGGCACCGGCGGTTGCGGGGATGGGCTGCATGACGACCGGGTCAACGCGAACCAGGGAGCCGAGTCCACCCTGGCCTTCCTCCTGTCCCTGGCGGAGATGAGCGTCGCCGAACACGGGATCGTCCCCGCGCTGACTGGAACGCCATGAACGCCCTTGCCTTGCGCCGGCACGACATCACTTTGGTGCCGCAGACCGGCCGGGTCATTCTCCGGCCTTTCATCCCCGCCAATGCCCACAAGGTCACCACCATCATCGGCCGGGCCCTGGCCCTGACCGAGGTGAGCGTCCAGGCCCTCCTGGAGGTCATCCGGCACGATTTCGAGAGCCGCCACTTCAATCTGGAAGCGGTCCTGCTCGCCCACTTCGAGCGGGTCGCCGCCCAGGTGTTCACCGACGGGCCCCTCTCGTACGCCCGCAAGCTGGTCATCGGCGGGCTCTTCTCCGGCGAGTACGCCCTGGAATCCGCGGCCCTGTTCAATCCGTCCATGGTGGCGCATCCGGATCAGGACGGGGTTCCGGAAGGCTGCCTGCGCTACATCATGAGCCTTCGGGCCACTGGGGAAGGCCATATCTCCTCCATCGAATTCCGCACCGGCCTGCTCACCCCGGGGGGGGTCCAGGTGGATCCGGTTTCCCGCCGGGTCGGACTGCCCTGGATCGAGTCCAATGCCAGTTACGAGAAGGCGCCCTTCCGGCTCAAGCTGCATGAGATGGGGTTCGACAATGACATGGCCGCAGAGGTGCTGGCGACCCTGGGGGATGGGTTCAACCGTTCCGAGCTGAACCGCTGCGTGGCCCGGACCCGCCGGGAGACCCGGCCCCACACCCAGGGTCTCAACGACACCCTGCGCTGCATCCAGTGGCTGGCGGACTCCAATTACGAGATGGCGTTCGCGCCGGAGTACGACCTCAGCGAGCGGGCGATCTACCCGAACTCCGCCAACGAGAGCAACGGCCTCGAGGATGCCCGCTTCGTCCGCTTCCAGGAGCCGGACGGTGCGGTGATGTACTACGCGACGTATACCGCCTACAATGGCCATGCCATCCTCCCCCAGCTCATCGAGACCCAGGACTTCGACCACTTCCGGGTGCTCACCCTGAACGGCTCGGCGGTGCAGAACAAGGGCATGGCCTTGTTCCCGCGCCGCGTCGACGGCAACTACGCGATGTTGTCCCGGCAGGATGACGAGAACCTGTCCATCATGTTCTCGGACAACCCGCACTACTGGAGCGACCCGCGGATCCTGATGCGCCCTGCGGAGGTGTGGGAGTCCGTGAAAGTCGGCAATTGCGGCTCGCCCATGGAGACCGATGCGGGCTGGCTGGTGATCACCCACGGTGTCGGGGCCATGCGGAGATACTGCATCGGCGCGATCCTCCTGGACCTGCAGGATCCCACCCGGGTCATCGGCCGGCTGCGCGAGCCGCTGCTGGAACCGGAGGGCACCGGGCGGGAAGGCTATGTGCCCAACGTGGTCTACAGCTGCGGGTCGATCATCCATGGCGGCGAGGTCATCATCCCCTACGCCATGAGCGACCGGGCCTCGACCCTGGTCAGCGTGTCCCTGGACGAGCTCCTGGCGGCGCTTCGAGACTCCTGATTTCCCGGGGCCGGTGTTTGGCGATGGAGGTGACAAGGTGGCAAATGTGCCAAGACGACGCCGCATAGCGCGGGTCGCGGTGATCGTCACCCATCCTGGCGATGAGGTCCCCAGCCTTCAGGGCGAATATACCCGGCACCGCCCGGAACCAGGCAGGAAGGCCCCCACGCCATGAAGGTCCTGGTGCTGTATGACTATCCTCCCGCCCCCGGCGGCCTTGCCACCCAGGGCGATCTTCTCTACCACGGGCTACTGGAGACGGGCGTGGACGCCAGGGCCGCCAATCTCAAGTCGGACCTGGAAAAGGAGTGGTACTATCGCTGTTTCAAGCCGGACGCCGTGGTGGGGGTCGGGTTCTGGGGCGATTATCCGGACATCGTCCAGCATCCCAGGCGCTTCGGAATGACCGCCGTGCCCTGGCTCCTGGCCGACGGCTACGTGGCCAACTACCGCCAGGAACTCAACGTACTGCCGCTGATCCTGGTGACCGCGAACTGGGTCAAGGAGACCTTCGAGCGGGATGGCATCCGCGGGGATCACATGCTGGTCTTGCCGGTAGGGTGCGATACCGACTCGTTCATCCCCCGGGATGGCGATGATGCCAAGGTGCTCGCCATGCGGGGGATCCTGGGGGTGAACCCGGACCAGCTGCTGATCCTCACGGTAGGCGGCGACGCGGCCTCCAAGGGCGGCCGGGAAATGATGGAAGCCCTTGCCCTGGTGCGGGGCGAAGTGCCCGATTTCCGCTACGTCTGCAAAGTGTGGCCCCAGCCCAGGACCGAGGTGCAGAATCGCCTGGACCTGGAATTGGCCCAAAGCCTCGGGATTTCAGACCGGGTACGATTCATCAACCACAAGGTGTCCCGGGATCTCATGCCGTATCTGATCGCATCCTGCGATGTCTATGCGGCGCCATCCCGCCTGGAGGGCTTTGGCATGCCCCAGGTGGAAGCCGGCGCCTGCGGCAAGCCGGTGCTCGGCATCGCGGCCATGGCGATGCTGGATACCCTCGTGCATGGCGAGACGGCCTTTCTGGCCCGGGTGGCCCAGGCCAACGCCATCACCCAGACGGAGCTCGGGCCTGCGGCCGGCTACCCCGCCGGTCACGTGGTGCGCTTCGACCAGCCCCGGGTCGCTGATTACCGGGCCAGCGTCCCTGACCTTGCCGATGCCCTGCGCTTGCTGCTCAATGATTCCGGGTTGAGGAACCGCATGGGGGCGTCAGGCCGGGCACGCGTCGTGGCAAGGTTCGACTACCGGGTCGTCGCCCGGAAACTGGCGGCCATTCTTTCGGCACATCTGGGGGTGGCATGAAGGCGGCCACCGGCGGCCTGCCCAGGGTCGGGGTCGGCGGCGGCGCCGCCGCAGGGAAGCGTCAGGGCCGCGGCGGGACGGCTGCGATGTACAGCGAACCATCCACGGCCCGCACCCGGAGCACCAGGGCCTTGCCGGCCCACCGCGCCGCCTCCCGGTTGAACGCGTCCAGGCCGGCCACGTCCACGGTGCCCACGCCCAGGATGACCAGGCCCGGGCCAAGGTGCTTGGCGGCGGCCGGGCTGCCCTGGGCCACGGACTTCACCAGCACTCCGAATGGGCCGGCGGCCACGGTGAAGCCGTAGGTCTTCTCCAAGGCACTGGGCAGAGCCGGGGGCGGCGGGGCCGGGCGGGCTGCCAGCACCGCCTGGACGGTCAGGGCATGGCCCTCCCGCCACAGGGCCAGGGACACGGAAGCTCCGGGCCGGCCTCCGCCGATGGCCGCGACCAGGTCCTCCGGCAGGTTCACCGGCCTGCCGTCCACCGCGGTCACCACATCGAGGCTGCGGATTCCCGCCGCCTCGGCGGGGCTGCCGGGGGCGGGGGCGCACACCAGGGCACCCTGCTTGATCCCCAGGGCGGCCTGGAGGGTATCGTCCAGGGGCTGCATGGCCAGGCCCAGGTAGCCGCTGCCGGGGACGGGCGCGGGCGCCGCCGCGGCCCCGGCCAGCGACAGCCTGACCTGGACCAGCTGCCCCGGCAGGATCACCGCCGCCGTGGAGGCGTACGGGCGGCCCGGGACGGTGGCCCGCACCAGCACCGTGCCCGCCGGAAGGTTGTCGAGCTCCAGCGGGGCGTTCGGGGCGGCCATCCCTCTGAGCTCACCGTCCACGTAGATCTTGGCGCCGGGCACGTCCACCGCCACCTGCAGGGCGCCCGCCCTGGCCGCGGGCGCGGCCTGGGCGGCCGGGGGCGCCTGCGGCGCTCCCTGGGCCAGGGCGATGGAACCGGCCAGCAGCATCGAACCCAAGGAATGCCTCAGCATCCGCCCCTCCCGCGCTGTATCCGACAGTATGGCAGCGCGGCCTCACTCGGACGCGCGGGCGCAGGCGTGGTCCGGCTGCCTCCGCCCGGTCCGTTGGAGCACCCTGGGCCATGACCGCTTGGCCGTCCGTTCAGGAACCTGGAGCGCCAGCTTTGCTCTGGGCCCGCCCGCGGCCCCAGGCATCTGATACCGCCCGCCCCTTGTCCAGGTCATCCACGACCAGGATCAGCTGGTTCGCGTGATCGCTGTAGACCACCTCGATATTGATTCCAGCTTCGGCCATGGCCCGGGCAAGCTTGCCAAGCTGCCCCGGCGTCTCCTGGTCCAGGCGCTGTACCAGCACCTCCCGGACGGCCAGCACCCGGATGCCGGCGTCGGCCAGCACCCGGCGCGCGGCCTCGCCGTCGGTGAAAAGGAAGTGGGCCACTGCCTCGCCCTTCGTCACGAAGCCGCCGCCGCCCTCGACACTGATCCCGGCCTTGCCCAGGGTCTCGCCCATCTCCGCCAACGCGCCGGGGCGGTTCGCCAACTGGATCGCGACATCATGCATGGGTCACCTCCTCACGAGACCACGGTGCTTTCGTGGTGCACCGGAAAGTTGCAGGACGAGGCGATGAAGCAGGCCTCGTGCGCCGAGGCGTGCAGTTCCCGGGCCAGGGGCGCGTGTTCCGGAGCGGCGATCCGCACGCAGGGATGCAGGGTGGCCGATGCGAAGCGGCCGCCGCCGGCAGGTGTCAGGGTGAGCACCGCCTCCGCCTCGTCCGAGTACTCCAGCACGGTCACCCCGCGCCGGGCGCACAGGGCCAGGTAGCTCAGCATGTGGCAGGCGCTGAGGGCCGCCAGCAGCAGGTCCTCGGGGTTGTGCCGGGCCGGGTCGCCGCGGAAAGCGGGGTCCGCCGAACCCAGCAGAGCTGGTTTGCCCGGCATGCTGATCCGGTAGCCGCGATCGTAGATCTGGTAGCTGGAAGTCCCTGCTTCCGGGTCTCCCTCCCAGTCCAGGCGCAGCCGGTAGGTGTGTTCATCGTTGGGCCTCGCAGGCATGGTGCCTCCCCGGTGAGATGGTTCGAGACCTTGCGTCTCGGTATCAAGATGCGGCATCCTCGATTCGGAGTGGGCCGAAATGAAGGCCGACCCGGATTTTTCTGCTGCCGCCGCCCTGCTGGCCGAGCCGGCCCGGGCCGCGGCTGCATGGACTGGAGCGAACGGCGCCTGCGCTTGGCTGGCCCTGCCGGGCGTGCGCTGGCCGTTGCCCTCTGGAAGCGCAATGGCTGCAACGCGACCCCCACAGCCGTGCCCTCTGGGTGACGCCCCAGGGCGCGCAATGCATGGAACGGCTGGCCGGTGACGCCCAGGCCGTCGCGGGACCCTGGGCCATGCCTGCGGCAAATCGAACCCGGACATGGAAGGTGCGACCCGTCGGGGATCCTTGGATGGTTGGAACTTATTTCTTGCAGCGATTTGTGTTCTGGGAATGGACCGGGCAGGTCTACGGGATGGCAGGAGCGAATTTCCAAAAAACCCGAATTTTGTACTTGCTTCAAATTTCTAGAACTATAGAATAATGGCATGGCCCAACCCGATCCCGCCCTCGACCTGCACGTCCAGCGCCTGAAGGCCCTGGGCCACGCCTCCCGCCTGTCCATCGTGCGGGTGGTGGTCCAGGGGCCGGTGGAGGGAACGCCGGTGGGGGAGATCCAGGCGCGCCTGGACATCCCCGGCTCGACCCTCAGCCACCACCTGTCCGAACTCACCCGAGCCGATCTGCTCGTAGCCACCCGCCAGGGCACCACCATCCGCTACGCCGCCCATTTCACCAACCTGCGTGCCCTCACGGACTACCTGTGGGAGGACTGCTGCCGGGGCGGCGGCTGCGATCCCCAATGCCTGCACCAGGAGAAGCCATGACAACTTCCAACAACCCCACCCATGTGGTCGTCCGCAGGAAATACGGCAGCATCGCCGCGAGCAGGGGCGGGTGCTGCGGGCCCAAGTCCTCCTGCTGCGGAGGAGGGCGCGCCGATGAGGTGGCGCGGGGCCTGGGCTACACGGACGCCGAGCTGGCCACCCTGCCCGGGGAGGCCAACCTGGGGCTGTCCTGCGGCAATCCTGCGGCCATGGCCAACCTGAAGGCCGGAGAGACGGTCCTGGACCTGGGCAGCGGGGCCGGGTTGGATGTCTTCCTGGCCGCCCAACGGGTGGGACCCACCGGGAAGGCGATCGGCGTGGACATGACGCCGGAGATGCTGGAGAAGGCACGGGCCAACGCCGTGACCTTCCAGGAGCGCACCGGCCTGGCCAACGTGGAGTTCCTGGAAGGGCAGATCGAGGCCATCCCCCTGCCGGACGCCGCGGTGGACGTGGTGCTGTCCAACTGCGTGCTGAACCTCAGCCCGGACCAGGCCCAGGTGTGGAAGGAGATCGCCCGGGTGCTGAAGCCGGGCGGCCGGGTATCCATCTCCGACATGGTGCTGCTGCGGCCCTTGCCGGAGGCGGTGCGCCAGGACGTGGAGGCCCTGGTGGGCTGCATCGCCGGCGCGGCGCTCAAGGCCGACCTGGAGCGCATGATGCGGGAGGCCGGCCTGGCGGACCTGAGCCTGGTTCCCAAGGAGGGGGCCGTGGAGGCCATGCTTCCCGGCGACGACCCCATGGCGGACCACCTCGCGGGGCTGCTGCCCAAGGGCACCCGGCCCTCGGACTTCATCGCCAGCCTGATCATCTCCGCCCGCAAAAGTCAGCATGTCTCGCGTATCCCCGGAGGGGATGCCGAGAAGCCGGCCTGAGGGGGAGCCGTGCCCGGACCTAGGCGCCTCTCCTTCCCGGACCGCTACCTTACCCTTTGGATCTTCCTGGCCATGGGGCTTGGCGTCCTGCTGGGCTTCGCCGTCCCGGGGTTCAACCGGGCCATCAACGCCTGGAACGTGGGCACCACATCCGTGCCCCTGGCGGTGGGGTTGATCCTGATGATGTACCCGCCCCTGGCCAAGGTGAAGTACGAGGAACTGCACCTGGTGTTCCGGAACAAGCGGGTGCTGGGCCTCTCGCTGCTGCAGAACTGGGTCATCGGGCCCCTGCTCATGTTCGGCCTGGCCGTGACCTTCCTGCGCGACCGGCCGGAGTACATGCTGGGCCTGATCCTCATCGGCCTGGCCCGCTGCATCGCCATGGTGATCGTCTGGAACGACCTGGCCAAGGGCGATACGGAATACTGCGCCGGGCTGGTGGCGTTCAACTCCATCTTCCAGGTGCTGTTCTTCAGCGTCTACGCCTGGTTCTTCGCCACCGTGCTGCCGGCGAAGCTGGGCCTCCAGGGCGCGGTGGTCAACATCACCATCGGCCAGATCGCCAGGAGCGTCTTCATCTACCTGGGGATTCCGTTCCTGGCCGGGTTCCTTACCCGGTCCACCCTGGGCCGGCTGAAGGGCCTCGACTGGTACCACCGGGTCTTCGTCCCCAAGATCAGCCCCATCACTCTGGTGGCCCTGCTGTTCACCATCGTCGTCATGTTCAGCCTCAAGGGCGGGACCATCGTGAAGCTGCCGCTGGACGTGCTGCGCATCGCGGTTCCCCTGCTGATCTACTTCGTGGTGATGTTCTTCGTGAGCTTCTGGCTTTCGAAGCAAGCCGGGGCCACGTATCCCCAGAGCGCCACGCTGAGCTTCACCGCCGCCTCCAACAACTTCGAACTGGCCATCGCCGTGGCGGTGGCGACTTTCGGCATTGCCCACGGGGCCGCTTTCGCAGCGGTCATCGGGCCCCTGGTGGAGGTTCCGGCGCTCATCGGTCTCGTGAACGTCGCCCTGTGGTTGCAACGCAAGTGGTATCCCCATGAGACCGTGACCCCGGCGTCCGCCGCCTGCTGTCCTGCCGGCAACCAAGAGGTGAACCCATGACCGTTCCCGCCTACAACGTCCTTTTCCTCTGCACGGGGAACTCGGCGCGCAGCATCATGGCGGAAGCGCTCCTGAACGCCCGGATCAGCCTGTTCCTGGCCCTGCCTGTGAAATCCCTGGATCGTCTGAGCCTGCAACAGAAACTGCGGGACATCGGCAAGATCACCGGCTAGCCGCGGGGGAACCATGACCATCCCAGGCGGAAAAGGCATGTTCATCCAGGGGCTCTGGTTCCTGTCCCCGCAAGAGGCCCTGGACGCCGTCCAGCAGGGCGCCTTGCTGATCGACCTGCGCAGCGACGAGCTTTTGGAGATGAAGGCCTTCGGTGTGCCCGAAAGGCTCCACCTGCCCCATCCAGTCCTTGCCGATCATGCGGGCGAACTGCCCCGGGACCGTCTCCTGGTCCTGGCCGACACCGCGGGCGTCTACACCAAGGAGGCCGCCAGGACCCTCAAGGTCCTCGGCTTCGAGCAGATTGCCTGCCTGAACGGGGGCATGGTCGCCTGGGACCAGGAGGGCTTCCCGGTCGGCACCGACCCCGACGCGCTCCTCCACGGCGATTGCGCCTGCGTCATGCGGTCCCGGAAGGACCGTCCCACCCCATCCTGACCGTGACTTCCCATTCCCCGGAGGCAACATGAACATTCGCAGGCGGCAGCCGGATGACCTGGACTCCGTCCGGGCCCTGTTGGAAGGGGCGGATCTTACCACGAAGGGAATTGAACGTACCGAGGGCTGGGTGGCCGAGGAGGATGGCCGCCTGGTCGGTCATGTGGCTCTGGAACGGACTGCGGACGCCGCCGTCCTGCGTTCCCTGGCGGTCGCGCCTTCCGCCCAGGGCCGGGGCCTGGCAAGGTGCCTCATGGATCTGGCCGAGAGCGAGGCGGGGAACCGCACCCTGCTCCTCAAGACCAGGACCATCGGCCCCTGGGCCGAGCGGCGCGGGTATGGCCGTGCCAACCCGGACCAGATCCCGGAGAGCGCCAAGGGCACGACGGAATTCGAGGGTTCGCTTTGTTCGGGCTACCCGGCCTATGTCAAGCCGCCGGCGGGAAGCGCGTCCGCTTCGCTGGGGGGACCGTCCGTCCCCGGGAAGGATGGCGGCTGCCGCGGCTGAAGAACCCCCCGAGGCCGTTCCCGCCCCGCCGCGGCCCGCCCTCACCGGCTTTCGCCGCCGAGCATCCTCAGCGCATACAGCGCATAGATGAGGGTGTGGGCGTGGATCCGCTCGATCTTCACGTGCTCGTTGGGTCCGTGGGAGACCTCCAGCAGGCCCGGGCCGTAGGCGAAGGCCGGGATGCCCTGGTGGGCGTACCAGCGGATCTCCAGGCTCCCGGGGCACATCTCGAAGGAGGGGCGCTGGCCGGTCACGGATGCGATGGTTTCCGCCAGGGCCTGGGCGGCCGGGTCGGTCTCGGCCACGCCGCTGGACAGGATTTCCTGCAGGGTCTCCACCTCCAGCCTGATCCCGCGCTGGCGCATCCGGTCCAGGAGGTCGAACAGCCGCTTCTTCTCGGTGCCGAAGTCCTCCTCGGGGTTGAAGCGCCGCTCGAGGGTGAAGGAGCACCGCTCGGGCACCACGTTGAAGTTGGTGCCCCCTTCCACCTGCCCGCCGAGCATGAGGATGGACCGGGCGGCCTCGGCCGGCTCGATGCTGAACGCGCTCCGCCGCTGCTCCACCTCGGCCTTCAGGACCTGCAGTTCCCGCACCACCTCGACCATCTGCTCGAAGGCGTTGATGCCCTGGAACTGCAGGCCCACGTGGGCCGGGCGGCCGATGACGGTGACGCGCAGGGTGATGGCGCCCCGGTTGGCGTTCCAGATCACGCCGCTGGTGGGTTCGGGGGTGACCATGGCGATGCCGCCGCTGCCCAGCAGGCCTGCCTCCGTCAGGTAGCGGGAGCCGCCCTGGCCGCCGGTCTCTTCATCGGCCACCACGCACAGGCCGATCCGGCCCCTCAGGGGCGCTCCCACCTTCTTCAGCAGGTAGGCGGCATAGATCATGACCGCCAGCCCGGACTTCATGTCCGACGACCCCCGCCCGAACAGGACCCCGTTCTTGACCTGGGGCTCGAACTGGTCCCGGCGCTGGGCGGGCACCACGTCGTAGTGGCCGTGGAAGTAGAGCGTCCGGTCACCCTCGCCCACGAAGGAGAGCAGGTTGCAGCGCGGGTGCTCGGGGAACCCCGGCACCTCCACCAGCTCGTGGGTGAGCCCCAGGTGGTCCAGCTCCTGCTCCACCCGCGCGATGCATTCCCGGTAGGCGGCGCCCGGGGGGTTCTCGCTGGGGATGCGGATCAGGTCCTGGGTGAAGCCGAGGATCGCCGCCCGGTGTTCCCCGAGGGCCTGCTGCAGAACGTCGCGCCATGCCATGACCAACCTCCTTGGGGCGTTCCAGGATGGTAGCGGGAGCCGATGGTATTCATAAAGATTCGGTTAGGCATAGCTATAATGGTCGCAGCTCGAGCGGCAAAGGAGCCCAAGACATGGAGGCGACGATGAGCAGGGCCGAACTGGTGTGGTTCGACGGGAAGTGGGGTGCCGGGGTGCCGCTGATCGGGCCTGTGGACCATGCGTTCTGGATGGCGTCGACGGTCTTCGACGGTGCCCGGGGGATGCAGGGCCATCTTCCCGACCTCCAGGCGCATTGCGAACGCGCCATCAGGTCCGCCGTCACGCTGGGCATGGAGCCCAAGCTCACCGGCGCCGACATCGAGGGTTTGGTCCGGGACGGCATGACCCAGCTTCCCCGGCAGGCGGACTACTACATCAAGATGCTGTTCTACTGCCCCGGCGGATTGCTGCTGCCGGACCCGGCGACCACCACCTTCGCGCTGCACATCTTCGAAGCCCCGCTGCCGGAGGATTCGGGCTTCAGCGCCACCATCAGCAAGTACCGCCGGCCCGATGCCACCACGGCTCCGACCGATGCCAAGGCCTCCTGCCTGTACCCCAACTCCCAGCGTGCCGTGCGCGACGCGCTCGCGCGCGGGTTCAGCGGCGCCATCATGCTCGACCCGGAAGGGAACGTGGCCGAATTCGCCATCGCCAACATCTGGATCGTGCGCGCCGGGGTCGCCCTGACGCCGGAACCCAACGGCACGTTCCTCAACGGGATCACCCGCCAGCGGGTCATCAAGCTGCTGCGGGAGGACGGCATCACCGTCAAGGAGGCCCGCCTGCTGCCCGAGGACGTGCTCACGGCCGACGAAGTCTTCAGCACCGGCAATCACGGCAAGGTCCTCCATTGCAACCGCGTCGAGGAACGTATGCTGCCGCACGGCCCGGTCGCCCGGCGCGCGCGCGAGCTCTACATGCAGTTCGCCCTCAGCTGCTGAGCCGGTCTGTCGGCACCCCCATGGGTGCGGGCCCCGCTAGGACAGGCTCCTAAGGATGTCCCACCGCCTGCGCCATGGGGATGAGCTGCAGATAGTCCTGGCGATGCAAGGCGGTCCGCCAGTGACCGAAGAGCATGGCGCCGCCGGTGACCGCCGTGAACAGGCCCGCCGCCAGCATACCGAACACCCAGCCCGGCACCGCCTTGCCGCCTGGGGCCCGCACGTGCAGAGTGTCCTTCACCGGGCAGGCGGCCACGCACCGGTAGCAGGCTGTGCATTCGTCGCTGCCCACCCGGTTGGCCCGGTGCACCTGGATCCGGGCCGGGCAGGCCCTGGTGCAGAGCCGGCAATCGATGCAGGTGCGCTTGCCGCGGGTGACCCGCAGGGGGCTGGCCAGGCTCAGGAGCCCCAGCAGGGCGCCGTAGGGACAGAGGTAGCGGCACCACAGGTTCTGCACCAGCAGGGAGAGCGCCGCCAGAGCCAGGACGGTGCCCAGGGCCAGCCCGGACAGGTGGGCGAAGAACCAGTACATCCGGATGTCCGCCACCGCGTTGAAGGGGCTGTCCAGGAACGCCTCCAGCACCGGGCCGTCCATGTTCCAGATGGCCCAGAGGAAGAAACCCAGGAGCAGGTACTTGACCCCGCGCAGGGGCGCGTCGGCCCACCGGGGCAGGGCGAGGTTCCGGCCCAACCCTTTGCGGCCCAGGAGCCACAGCGCCTCGCTCAGGGTCCCCACCGGGCAGATCCAGCTGCAGAAGGCTTTCTTCAGCAGCAGCCCCATGGCCAGGATGGCCACCAGGATGAACAGCCCCGCCGGATGGACCGGGTGGATCTGCCCGGTGAGGAACCAGTGCTTGAGGCTGAGCAGGGCCGAGATGGGCAGGAATCCCTCGGCGCCGGCGGGATGCGGCACATAGGCGGCGCGCCCGCCGGACGCGCCCCAGCGCATGAACAGGGCGAACTCGGCCCCGATCCACAGGCACAGCACCAGGTACGCCACCTGCACCACCGCCCGGGCGGCCTTGGGATCGGTGCGCAGGCGCCCCAGGAAGGCCCGGACGGGGGAACCACCCTTCGCGGTTCCGCCTGGCCGGGGCGGGGGATGGATTGGATGCGGCGAATTCACGGGCTTGCTCCTGGGCATGGGGACGATCCCGGTCCCTCCGGAACCGGCGGATCCCGGCGGCCCTCCGGCCCGGGGATCCTGGCTGGAACCAGCATCCCCCCGTCCGCCTCCGGGCGCCTTGACCGCCGTCAAGCGAGGCCGGAACCGGGCCGCGGCCGGCGGGACAGCTTGGCGGCCGGAGCCCGTGGCGCGTTGAGGTTCACCCCCGGCCCCGGTCCTCGTCCTGGAAGAACATGGGGGCCGGGGCGGCCTCGCCCACGGTCGCAGCCACCCGCTCCAGCAGATCGGCCAGGATGGCCACCTGCTCCGGCGTCAACTGGGCCAGCCGCTCCAGCAGCACCTGCTGGAGCGGGACCGGAACGGCCGCGGCGGCCCTGGCGCCAGCTTGCGTCAAGGCCACGTTCAGCTTGCGGCGGTCAGCGCTGCTGGTCCGCTTGCCCACCAGCCCCCGGCCGTTCAGTTTGCGCACCACCACCGAGACCGAACTGGGGTCGGTGGCGGTCCGGTCCGCCAGCTCCACCACCGAAAGCGGCCCGTGCTCCTTCAGGACATGCAGCACGAACACTTGGGCCGCACTCAGCCCGGCCCCTCCGTACTGGGAGGTCTGGGCCAGGCGCAGCGCCCGGACGATCCAGCGCAGGGCATCGAACACCCGGCGCACGTCGGGCTCGATTCCTTGGCTAAATGATTGGGGCCCCATCTTTTCCATCTTCGGCCGGCTCCACGCTGATGGCAATCACCCATGGCTAGTGTGCCATGTTCCTCTCCAGGCCGTCTGCCGATCCGCGCCGCTTTACCAAATGCGCTCGGCTGATATCGATGAAATTCAATAATAAATGGGAGTTTTTTAAAATTAATTGGGATCCCATTTTGTAACTTCCAACTTCACCCACGCATCCAATCCATCGTGGCGGTCGAGCCCGAGGCTACCGGTCCGCCCCCGTCAGCGCATCGTATCCCTTCATGCCCCTTTCCCATGGAGCGCGCAGACCATGGTTCTCGATTTCCCCGCCTGGGTCCGGGTCACCCATTTCCTGAACTTCCTGTTCCTTTCACTGTTGGCGCGCAGCGGCCTGGAGATCCTCAGCGCCCACCCCAAGCTCTACTGGAGGGACGACTGCTGGCCGGGCAGCGAGTGGCTGACGTTCAATCGAACGCCCTATCCCAAGGACCAGCTGTTCACGGCGGACGACCAGGAGACCGATTTCCCGTCCTGGCTCGCCTTGCCCGGGCACAGGCACTGGGACCTCGGGCGGCACTGGCATTTCGCCTCGGTCAACGGCTGGATCGCCACGGGGCTGACCTACGTGGTCCTGCTCTTCGCCACCGGGGAGTGGCAGCGGCTGGTGCCCACGTCCTGGAGCATCTTCCCGGAGGCCTGGAGGGTCCTGGTGGACTATGGCCATCTGCATTTCGCCGCCCAGCATGGGGCCCGCAATGCGCTCCAGCAGCTGACCTACGCGGGCGTGGTGCTCCTCCTGGCCCCCCTCAGCATCGCCACCGGGGCCGCCATGTCCCCGGCGGTGGCCGGGCGCTTTCCCCACTACCTCCGCCTGTTCCATGGCCGCCAGGCGGCCCGCAGCATCCATTTCCTCTGCCTGGGCTGCTACGTACTGTTCTTCATCGGGCACCTCGCCATGGTGGTCCTGCACGGGTTCCGCCCGGAACTGGCGCTCATCGCCCTGGGCCAGGCGCGCAACCCCGACCTCGACCTGGCGCTGGCGGTGGGGCTGGGCGGAATCGGGCTGGTGGTGGCCGTCCACGTCCTGGCCACCCGGGTCTCCTTCCGGCACCCGGGCTGGGTCCAGCGCTGCGCCGAGCTGTTCGTGGACCCGGTGCGCCGGGCTGCCCTGGGGCACCTGGCGTCCCGGCAGCAGTACACCCGCGCGGACCTCTCGCCGTACTTCTGGGTGAACGGCAGGCCGCCCAGGGAGGAGGACTACCTGGCTCTGGCCGGAGCCCGGTTCAAGGACTACGTCCTCCCGGTGGGGGGCTTGGTGGAGCGGCCCCTGCGCCTGACCCTGGAGGACCTGCGCAGGCTGCCCCGCCAGGTGCAGATCACCAAGCACAACTGCATCCAGGGCTGGTCCGGGGTCGCGGAATGGGCCGGCGTGCCCTTGCGGGAGATCATCCGCCGGTGCCGGCCCCTGCCCTCGGCGGGCGACGTGGTGTTCTGGGCCTTCGACGAGAAGTCCCACTCGGAACCCCACTTCAAGGCCCCCGGCCAATACTACGGGACCATCCCCATGGCCATGGCCCTGCAGCCCCAGACCCTCCTGGCCTACGACATGAACGGGGAGCCGCTGCCCATCGAGCACGGCGCGCCCCTGCGCCTGCGCCTGGAGACCCAGTACGGCTTCACCATGGTGAAGTACATCAAGGCCATCGAGTTCGTGGAGAGCTACCGGAAGGTGGGCAAGGGCCGGGGCGGCTGGCCGGAGGACAACCTCCACCGCAGCCGGGAGGCCAGCATCTGACGGGAAGGCGCCTTCAGGCTCCGCCGTACTCGAGGAGGCGACGCTCGCCCTGGAGGGTGCGCGGCCGGGTCAGGTCCTGGGTCACTTCCAGGGTGCCCAGGTAGGCCCCCCCCTCGTCCCGCACGGCGTAGTAGCGGATGTGGACGAACTTCCCCTGCATCTGGATCCAGAATTCCGCCACGTGCTCCCGCCCGGCCCTGAAATCCGACAGGATCCGGTCGACGATGTGCGCGCTCTTGGGCGGGTGGCAGTTCTGCACGGCGCGCCCGATGATGGCCCGGCTGCGGGCGAACACCCGGTCCGGCCCCTCGCTGAAGAACGCCACCCGGTCCTCCGCGTCCACGAACGTCACGTCCACCGGAAGCGCGCTGAACAGGCCCAGGAGCTGCTGGAAGGAGAGGCTGCCGCTGGGGAAGGCCACCGCCTGGGCCGCGGGCAGCCGGATCGCGCCCTCCACCGCCCGAGCCTGGGGCGCCCGGTACTCCGCCGCCGGGGCCACCAGGCACCAGCCGTAGTCGGGGCTCTGCGCCCAGATCTCGCCCCACTGCTCGGCCGTGAACATGCGCAGGCACATGGGCAGGAGGATGTTCTCCTCCTTGTAGACCATGCTCTCCAGGGCGGCCAGGGCCGGGCCCAGCACGGCCTCCTCGAGGACCTTCAGCTCCGCGCCGGTGAGGGTCTCCTCGCGCAGGGCCTGGGCGGCGGACTTGAGCAGGGCGCGCACCTCGTCGTCCTTGCCCCACATCACCTTGCTGGGGCCGGTGGTGCCGTGGCGCTCCAGCACGCTGAAGAACAGGTGCTCCTTGCGCTGGTAGTGCTTGTCCACGTCCATCAGGGGCTGGAACGCCTCCAGCATGGCGAGCCGCTCGCCCACCGCGGTCCCGGCGTCCGGCAGTGAATCCAGGCTGGCGGCGCGCAGCCGGGCCCGGGTCACCGCCTCCTGCAGGGCGGCGTTCTCGGCCCGGAGCTGCTGCGCCGGATGGCCCGCCGGGAGCGGCATGGACGGGCAGGGTTTCGCCATGACCTCCTTGAGCACGTCCGCATGCAGGTCGCACATGGACCGCACCTGGTCGGCGCTGAGCCCGTCCGCCATCAGCTGCTGCTCCATGGCCGCGATCTCGCCGGCGTCCACCTCGGCGATCAGGCTCTTCAGGTGCCCGCGCACGTCCTCGGGAGCCTCGCCCCGGTGCAGGTGCAGGATCACGTCCTTCAGGGTCTGGATCCGCATGGCCTGGTTGTTGATCAGTTCGCTCATGGCTCCTCCGCAATGCCGTCATGAGCATAATCTGACCGATTCAGTCAGCTATCCTTGATGGATGTCAAACCCAGGGGAAATATCGTCGCCGCCCGCCTGTTCCTCCATCGGGCTAGGATGCCCGCGGTCCAGGGAGTGCCCGGTGGCCAGGCCGGCCACGAATCCCACCAGCACCACCGCGCCCAGGGCGAACACGGTATCGCCCGGGACCCGCAGCCAGCGCAGGAGATTCATGCCGCCCGAGTGCAGGAATCCGGCGCTGCGGGCATACCAGTAGCCGTGTTCCACCGCCGCCCGGGTCTGGAGCAGGCCCAGGGGCAGGATGCTGAACACGATCATGGCCATCAGGCCGCCGTTGATGCACCAGAAGGCGAACTTCAGCGGACCTTCCTTCCAGGCTGCCCCGGGGCGGAGGGCCCGCAGGCAGAACAGCATGAGCCCGATGCCGAGCCAGCCGTAGACCCCGAACAGCGCGGCATGCCCGTGGACCGGCGTGGTGTTGAGGCCCTGCATGTAGTAGAGCGCCACCGGCGGGTTGATCATGAACCCGAACAGGCCCGCCCCCACCATGTTCCAGAAGGCCACCGCCACGAAGCAGTAGATGGGCCAGCGGTAGTTGCGAACCCAGGGGGTGGCCCGGGCCAGCCTGAGGTTCTCCAGGCCCTCGTAGCCCACGAACAGCAGGGGCACCACCTCCAGGGCGCTGAAGCAGGCGCCCAGGGCCATGACCACCGATGGGGTGCCGGCGAAGTAGAGGTGGTGGGCCGTGCCGATGATGCCCCCGGCCAGGAAGACGGTCGAGGCCAGCAGCACGGAGCGGCTGGCCGTCTCGGTGCGGACCAGCTTGAGCCTGGCGAACAGGAAGGCGATGACCACGGTGGCGAAGACCTCGAAGAAGCCTTCCACCCACAGGTGGACCACCCACCAGCGCCAGTATTCGGCCACCGCCAGGTTGGTGTGCCGACCGTAGCCCAGGGCGGCGCCGTAGAAACCGGCGATGGCCACCGAGGCCACCAGGAACAGCCCGAGGAGGGACCGGGTGCCGGGGTTCGGGTCGGCCAGGGCGGGCTTGGCCGCCCGGACCACCAGGAACAGCCACAGGAACAGGCCGATGAGCAGCACGATCTGCCACAGCCGGCCGGTGTCGATGTAGGCGTAGCCGCTGTGCCCCAGGTAGAACCAGGCGGCGCCGGTGCCCAGGCGGTTCATGACGCTGAACCACTGGCCGGTCATGGACCCGGCCACCAGCACCAGGACCGCCGCGAACAGGACGTTCACGCCCAGGGCCTGGCCGCGGGGCTCCCGCCCGCCCACCGCGGGGCCGATGTAGAGCCCCGCCGCCAGCCACGCCGAGGCGATCCACAGGATCCCCAGCTGGGTGTGCCAGGTGCGGGTGAGCACCCAGGGCACCCACCGGGCCAGGGGGATGCCATAGAACCCGCCGCCTTCCACGCCGTAGTGGGCCGTTACCACGCCCAGCAGGATCTGCACCAGGATCAGGAGCGAGACCACCCAGAAATACTTCACCGTGGCCCGCTGGGATGGGGTGGGGTGGGTGCGCAGCAGCGGATCCGCCATGGGCCGCGGTTCCGGATCCGGCTCCGGATTCACGTGCCGGCTGGCCTGCCACCAGGCCATGGCGCCGATGCCGGCCAGCAGCAGGATCACGCTCACCCCGGTCCAGATCCAGGCGTCCCCGGTGAGGGTGTTGCCCACCAGCGGCTCGAACGGCCAGTTGTTGGTGTAGGTCACCCGGGCCCCGGGCCGCTCCGTGGTGGCGGCCCAGGCGGTCCAGAAGATGAACGCCGCCAGTTGGCGCAGCTTCACCGGGTCGGTCTGCGCCCCGGCGGGGATGGCGTAGTCGGTCCGGCCGCGGGCGAAGACATCCGCGAAGTGGGCCGCCACGGCGTGGACGGCCTCGGCCCGCACCGGATCCACCAGGATGGCGCGGCGTCCGGCGTCGTAGGTATTGACCCGGATCTGGAGCCGCAGCCGTTCCCGGTAGGCCGCGCGCTGGGGCGGGTCCAGGGCCGCGTAGGGCCGGCCCTGCTCGGATTGGGCCCAGTGGTCGAGGATGGCGGTGGCTTCCCAGTGCAGCCAGTCGGCGGTCCAGTCCGGCGCCACGTAGCTGCCGTGGCCCCAGATGGACCCCATCTCCATGCCGCCCATGGCCTGCCAGACGTTCTGGCCCGCGGGGATGTCGCCGTCCTCCAGCACCCGCCGGCCGTCGGGAGTCAGGACCTGTTCGGGTATGGGCGGCGCGCCGTCCCGGATGCGCAGGCCCAGCCAGCCCAGCACGATGAACGACACCACCACCACGGAAACGAGAATGAGCCAGTACCGGCGCATGCGGCCTCCTGATTTTTTGGAAAATTTCAAGATAGTCTCAATCTCATGGTCATGGGAAAAATTTGAAAGACATCGGGTCCCCGGTCGGTCCATGCGTGGGCGGGTTGCCATAGGCCGGTGTCGCCTTCCCGGTTCCGGCCTACCCTTGAGGGTGGGCGGTGCGGTTCCGCCGAACCCTGTGCCGTCACAAAAGAAAGGAATTCCTTGGAGGCCTTGACCACCCTTCTCCGCCAGGAACGGTTCTCCCATGAGGACCTGGTCCGGCTGCTGGCCTTGCGTACCCCCGTGGACGTGGCGCGGCTGCGCATCCGGGCCAACGAAGTGCTGGCGGCGAACCTGGGATCGGCCGTCTACTACCGCGGGATCATCGAATTCTCGAACATCTGCGCCCGGGACTGCTACTACTGCGGCATCCGGGCGGGCAATCCCACCGTCGAGAGGTACACCTTGACCGAGCAGGAGATTCTGGACGCCGCCCGGTGGTGCGCGGACGAGGGCTACGGCTCAGTGGTGCTCCAATCGGGGGAGAGGTGCGACCCCGGGTTCGCCGCCTGGGTGGAGCACCTGGTCCGCCGCATCCGGGCGACCACGGTCCGCCCCTTCCTGCCCCAGGGCCTGGGCATCACCCTCTCCCTGGGTGAGCAGCCCCTGGCGACCTACCTCCGGTGGCGCCAGGCGGGGGCCCATCGCTACCTGCTCCGGATCGAGACCACCGACCCCGGGCTGTTCGCCCGCATCCATCCCCCCTCCCAGACCCTGGAGGCCCGGCGCCAGGCCCTGCGGGACCTGGATGCGGCCGGGTTCCAGGTGGGCACGGGCGTGATGATCGGCATTCCGGGCCAGACCCTGGACATGCTGGCCGGGGACATCGCCTTCTTCCGGGACAACCCCATCGACATGATCGGCATGGGACCTTGGCTGCCCCACGAAGAGGCCCCCATGAAGGACTGGCCCCAGCCCCTGACTACCGAAGAACAGTTCCAGCTGGCCCTGAACATGATCGCCGTGGTCCGGCTGGCCTGCCCCGACGTCAACATCGCGGCCACCACCGCCCTGCAGGCGATGTTTCCGGACGGCCGGGAACGGGGCCTCAGCTACGGCGCCAACGTGGCCATGCCCAACCTCACCCCTGTCCACGCGCGGGGCAGCTACGTGCTCTACGAAGGCAAGCCCTGCACCAACGAAGCCCGGGAGGAATGCAAGGGCTGCCTCCTGGGCCGGGTGGAATCGATCGGACGCGAAGTCGCCTTCAACGCCTGGGGGGATGCCCCGCACCACGCCCGCAGGAACCAGGGGCGGGTGTTCTGAATCGCTTCCGGGCCGAGTTCAGTGGAACGCCAGGAAGTGCTGGCCCGTCAGCACGGCCACGCCGACGATGACCTGGAGGGTGGTGGACAAGGCCACCTTGACCAGGACCGGGCGGGGGACTTTCCGGAAGATCAAGGGGAGGTTGGTGGCCAGGCTCGCCATGGAGGCGAAGACGGTGGCCGTTCCGGCCAGGGCCGGGCTGATCTTCAGGCCGGCGCTGAGGTTGGCGGCGGCGGCGGTGGCGCTGGCGCTGCTGGCCATCCCGCTCAGGCAGCTGGCGGTGACGAACCCGCCGGCCCCGAAACCCCGCTCCGCCAACGTGCTCAGGACCTGGATGCCCAGGAACAGGATCCCGTAGGACAGCACCCGCCGCAGGGAGACGGGCGACCCCAGGGTCAGTTCCTGGCCGGGTTCGTCGCCCTTCCTGCCGGCCGGCAGCAGGAAGGAGACGGCCGCCATGGCCACCATTGGACCGACGGCGATGTACAAGGCTTTGGGAGCGAACACGGCCAGAAGGAAGATGTTGCGGATGAACATGGCCAGGGTGGCGAACAGGACCACGCCCACGATGCGCGTCCCCTGGACGATGTTCATGAGCTCGGCGATGGCGGCGCGGTTGTTGACCAGGCCGCCCAGGAAGGCGGTCCAGAGCAGGCCGCGTTTGCCGTACAGGCGGAGCAGGACGTAGTTCACGAAGGCGATCCCGGCGATCACCACCACGGTGACCCAGGCCTCGCGCAGGTTCACCAGCTGCCACGGGTCGACGTACCGGTCCGGCAGGATCGGGTAGATGACGAGGCCGATCAGGCCCAGGAGCACGGCGCTGCGCAGCTCGGCGATGGTCACCCCGCCGGCGAACTTCACCAGCTCCACCTTCCAGGCCAGCAGGATGGTCATCAGGATCGCGCCGGCCACGGGTGTGAAGGTGTGCCCCAGCCCCACCAGCGCGCCCAGGGCGAAGGTGACCAGCAGCGCGGCCGCGGTGGTGATCTCCAGGGTGTTGTTGGCGGTCATGCTGCGCACGTTGAACAGGGCGGCCAGGACGATCACCCCGGCCAGGCTGACCAGGCAGAAGGCCGGGGAAACCAAGATGCTCACGGCCGCCAACATGGCGGTCAGGCCGAAGGTGCGGATGCCGGCGTCCTTGCTGGCGGATTCCCGTTCGAAGCCGACCAGCATGCCGATGGCGAGGGCGATGGCAAGCTTCAAGGCAATCGTGTTGGGAGGGAATCGGGCGACTGTTGCGGGATCCATCATGCGGCTCCTTGATGAGCTTACCTTCATCGTCTCTTGGGGGCATCCTCGGGTTCCGCGGCTGCGCCGCACGCCTCGGCAGGGCCCGGGCGGGCCCGCCAAAGGTCCGGGCGGTTCCAGGGCTTGCCTTCCAGAAAGGGCGGTTCCAGGTGTAGATTGAATCCTGGTGATGGTGTCCACCCTGTAACCGCCCCGATGGCTGATGGCACCTGAGCGGACCGGGGGATGCATGGGTGGATCTCGACGGCAGGTGGCCATTGGCGCGCGGCCCTGGACGGCGGCACCGTCCGGATGCGCGCTCCCAAGGAGAGGCTCCCCGCCAGGGAACAGGCAGTCCTTCCGGGGGGTCCTCCCATGACCTTCCGCAGCATCCTGCGCCAGGCAGGCGCGCCCCAGGCGGCCGGGGAGAAGCCCCTGGCCCCGGCTTTCGCCGGAGACATCAACTTCGACCAGATCATCGAGGCCGTCACGGCCGGCCGCCAGGAGTACGACCTGGAGGAGTTCTTCCACTCCCCGCTTCTGGAGCGGGACGAGATCCTCTACCGCCAGGAAGTGATGCGGGACCTGGAGCGGGACGACCTGAGCGCGTGCATCCGGACGTTCTCAGCCCGGATGGCCGCCATGCGGGCGCACCTCCGGCAGGTGGAGAAGATGTACTTCCAGCTGCAGAAGGAGCGCTGGTTCCTGGAAGCTGCGGCGACCTATTGCCAGGCCGCCCAGGACCTCCTGCGGGCCCTGGCGGGCTCGGCCCCGGGCTCCCGCGGCCTCCGGGCGTTCCAGGACTGCCTGGCCCGGTACGTGGGCGGGGAGGCCTTCTCCAGCTTGTCCCGGGAAGCGCAGCGGATCCGGAAGGACCTCGACGAAATCCGCTACACCGTGTCCATCAAGGGGGCCACCTTCCGGGTGCAGAAATACGACCAGGAGGAGGATTACGGCCAGGCGGTGGCCAGGTTCTTCGAGAAGTTCAAACAGGGGGCCGGAAAGGACTGGGGGGCGCGGTTCCACGAATGGCCGGTCATGAACCAGGTCGAGGAGAAGATCCTGACCTTCGTCAGCCAGTTGTTCCCGGAGCCGTTCTCCGCCCTGGCCCAGTTCTGCGCCCGGCATGCCGCCTTCCAGGACGGGACCCTCCAGGCCTTCGACCGGGAAGTCCAGTTCTACCTGGGCTACCTGGAGTTCACGGCGCCGCTCCGGCAGGCCGGGCTGCCCTTCTGCTACCCGGAGCTCACCCGGGAGTCCAAGGAAAGCCACGCCCTGGACTTCTTCGATCTGGCCCTGGCCCACAAGCTGGTGCCGGCCAAGGGGCGGGTGGTGGTCAACGACTTCCGCCTGCGCGGGAAGGAACGCGTCATCGTCGTCACCGGCCCCAACCAGGGTGGGAAGACCACCTTCGCCCGGGCCTTCGCCCAGGTCCATGCCCTGGCCCGCCTGGGCTGTCCGGTGCCGGGCCGCGAGGCGCGGCTCTTCCTGTTCGACCAGATCCACACCCACTTCGAGCAGGAGGAAGCCACCGTCAACCTGCGCGGCAAGCTCCAGGACGAACTGGTGCGGATCCATGGCATCCTGGCCCAGGCCGGTCCCGGCAGCCTCATCGTCATCAACGAGATCTTCGCCGCGACCACCTGGCAGGACGCCACCATCATGGCGAAGCAGGTGGTCGCCCGGATCCTGGACCTGGATGCGGTCTGCGTCTGCGTCACGTTCCTGGACGAGCTGGCCGGCCTGGGCGAGGGGACGGTCAGCATGGTCAGCACCGTCGAGCCCGGCGACGACCAGGTGCGAACCTTCAGGATCGTCCGTCAGCCGGCCGACGGCCTGGCCTACGCGCTGTCCCTGGCCGGCCGGTTCCGCCTGACCCACGGACAGTTGCTGGAGCGGTTGTGAGATGAAAGCGTTCCTGATGCATCGGGACCAGGATTTCGACCTGAAGGCGCCTCGGCCGCCCCAGGCCGCCGACTTGGCCCAGGACCTGGGACTGCCGGCCTTGGCCGGGGCCATGGCCAAGGGCGACAAGTTCCTGCTGGAAGTGGCGGACAAGGTGCTGCTTCGCAGCAGCCGGGACCTGGACGAAATCGCCTACCGCCAGGACATCCTCAAGGATGCCGTCCAGTTTCCCGAACTCCTCCGGACGGCCTATGTCCTGACGGAGGAGGCCATGGCCGGCGAGAGGAAGGTCTGGCGTACCCGGGTCAACCATCCGAGCCTGGTGCTGGGCGATGCCATCCAGCTGATGGATGTGGTCGTGGTGGCCCTCAAGGGGCTCCGGGGCCTGGCGGACGCCCATGGGGACCGGGTGCGGTCCGAAGGTCTCCGGCGGCTGTTCGCCATGCTGCGGGCCGAACTGGACGACGCCTATTTCGCCGGCATCAACCAGCACCTGAAGACCATGCGGTCCCCCGGCCGGATCATGATCGCGGCAGGCCTGGACGAGGGGAACAAGGGGCGGGGCTACCGCCTCTGCACGCCCCGGCTCCAGCAGGCCGGCTGGTTCCGGCGGATCTTCCCCAGGCGGTCCGGGGAATTCGCCTTCACCCTCGATCCCCGCGACGAGAACGGCACCAAGGCGCTGGCCGAGCTGAAGGACCGGGGCCTGGACGTGGTGGCCAAGGCCCTCGCCCAGTCCGCCGACCACATCTTCAGCTTCCTGGTCATGCTGCGCACCGAGCTGGCGTTCTACGTGGGCGCCCTGAACCTGTACGACCGGCTCCGGCAGCTGGGGGCGCCCGTGGCGTTCCCGCTCCCCGTGCCCTGCCACGAACGGCGCCAGGACCTGCGGGGAGCCTACGACCTCGGCCTGGTGCTGGACCAGGGGCGCAAGGCGGTGGGCAACGACGTGCGGATGGAGGGGGTGGGCCTGGTGGTCATCACCGGTGCCAACCAGGGGGGCAAGTCCGCCTTCCTGCGCGCGCTGGGGCAGATCCAATTGATGATGCAGTGCGGGTTGTTCGTTCCGGCCGAGGCCTGCACCGGCCATCTGTGCCAGGGCCTGTTCTCCCACTTCAAGCGGGAGGAGGACGCCTCCATGACCAGCGGGAAGTTCGCCGAGGAGCTGGAGCGCATGAGCCGCATCGTCGATTGGCTCGAGCCGGGCGCCATGATCCTGTTCAACGAGTCCTTCGCGGCGACCAACGAACGGGAAGGCTCCGCGATCGCCAGGCAGGTGGTGGAAGCCCTGGTCGCCAAGGGCATCAAGGTCGCCTATGTGACGCACCTGTACGAATTCGCCCACGGGATCCACCAGCAGTCCGGGATTCCGGCCCTCTTCCTCCGGGCCGAACGGCCGGTGGATGGACGGCGGACGTACAAGCTGGAGGTGGGTGAGCCCTTGCCGACCAGTTTCGGGATGGACCTGTTCCGGCGGATGTTCGAGCCGGAGCCCGTGGCCGGACCGGGAGAATCCTGATGGCGGCCTGGGAGGAACTGGACCGCGCGCGGGAGACCTGGCTCAGATCCTGCCGGGCCCAGGCGCAGTCCTGGCTGGAGCAATCCCTCCCGGACCAGGGGCAGAGCTACCGCGCGAAGGCCGGCGCCGCCCTGGAGGAGGTGCTGGAAGCCGAGACGCACCGACGGGATTCCTGGGATCCCGAGACCTTCCAGGACCGCCTCCGGGAGCGCATCCGCCAGGTGTTGGCGCGCTGCCACGCGGAAGCCCTGCAGGCCCTCCAGGCCGGGATCGCAGGACGGGCCACGGACATGGGCGCCGGGGCCGGATCGGCCTTGGCCTCTCGTTCGGACACCCCGGGTGGGGCGCCGGTCGCGGCGGGGGACCCGCGTTCTCGAGTCGCCACGGCGCTCCGGTGCAGCGGATCCCGGTGGCGGCCCCCCAGCCTGGGGCCATCCGTGCCGCCCGCCTGGAGCTTGGAGTTCCACCCCGGTTCCCTGGCGTTCTACCTGCCCGGACGGTGGGCCCGGCGTCGCGCCGTTGCCCAGGTCCGGGCCGCTCTTCCGGAGGCCCTCCGGGAGGCTTCCAGGCACCTGGAGCAGGTGGCCCGCGAGTATTGGGACCGCTGCCTGGAGAGCCTGGACCAGGCCCTGGAACTGGCCATCCAGCAGGCTCGCGCGGCCCGGGAGAGGGGGACGCTGCCCGGAGCGGTCCCGGAACCTTCGGAAATTGATGCCGAGGCGGACGGCTGCGGGATCTGCGCTGACGTCTGGCAAGGTCTTTATGACTTTTTCAGCCAATTCCAGCGCCAGCTGGCCACCGACCAGGACGCCCAGGAGCAGTTCCGCATCGCCAACGGCTTTTGTCCAGCCCACCTTTGGCTCCTGGAACGTTTCTCCTCGCCGCGCGGCCTCAGCGCCGGGCTTCCGAGGCTGGTGGAGGACATCGCCCGTCGCCTGGTGTCCCCGGGGGAAGGGGCACCTGGGGACGGCGGCCGGCGCGGGGTCCCCGGGTTGGCCCAAGCCGACACCTGCCTGGCCTGCCAGACCCAGGACCAGGTGACCCGGGAGGCGGTGGAACGGCTGGCCCGTAGCCTGGGGCATGCAGCCCCGCCAGCCGTGGCGACCCCGCCTCCGGAACTCTGCCTGCAGCACCTCCCGCTGCTGCTGGACCGGGTGGAACCTGGCCAGGGGGCCGCCCTGGCCCGGAGGCTGGCCTTGCGCTTCGCCCGGGTGGCCGAGGCCATGGCCGGGTTCGGCCTGAAATTCGACGCCCGGCGCCGGGACCTGCTTTCGGCTGCCGAGCGGGACGCCTATCGGGAGGCCTTGGAATGGCTGGCCGGGAGCAGGCACCTGGCAGGCCGTTCCCGCGGGGATTCTTGAGGTTGGGCGAGGCCCTTGGTAGGATTCCCCTGGCGATGGAGTCCGCCTGAACCGCTCCCTGCGAGCTGATGACTCCTGTGGGCGTCCAGCCCATAGGAGCCGCAGATGTCCATCCCGGAAAGGGCTTTCCCATCGGACCGGCCTCCCCAGGGAGGAGGGAAGGCATGAGACCGTCATTCGACCCCCTTTTCGTGGGCCGCCAAGAGGAGTCGGCCCGAATCAAGGCGGAACTGTTGGCCGGCAAGAACCTGGTTCTGACCGGCCGGTTCGGCATCGGCCGCACGGCGGTCCTCAGGCACCTGTCCTGGGAGTTGAGGGAAACCTGGGCGTTCACCTTCCTGGACGGAGCCGACACCCCGGGACGCATGCGCCAGGATCTGTTCGCCGACTTGTTTCCCCAGCGGCGGGCCGCCCTCCGCCGTGGACTGCTCGCTCCGGCAGCCCAGCGCCGGGCCATCGCCGGAGACCCTCTGACGGATCTGCGTTCCCGGGCAGTGGTGCTGGACGACATCGCCAAGGTCACCCGCCAGCGGATCGATTTCGCCCGCTGGCTGCGCAGTCTGGACCGGTTCCAGGTGTTGGCGGTCACCGAACGGTTCCTCCCGGAGGAAGCGCTGCTGCGCCTGCGCACCGCCCTCGCCCCGGCCCCGCTCCTGGCCCTGGACCACCTGGATTCCGCCCCGGCCAAGGTGTTCTTCCAGGCCTGGTCGGAGCAGCACGGCCTGGGTTGGGGTCCAGAGCAGGTGCACGGACTGGTCCAGGCCACCCGGGGCTATCCCTTGGGCATGCGCGAGACGGCCGGCGCTTTCCCCCTTGCGATCCAGGACCGCGACGAGGGCATGGACCAGCCAAGCCACTGCAGGAGTCCCCGATGGCCTTCCGGGCCGGGGTAGCCCGAAGGTTCCGGAGCTATTGGGCTACTATGGGCTTCAAAAGTCGTGCAGGAACTGAGAAGGGATGATCATGAACAAGGTTTTATTGGTGTTCATTGGCGGCGGCATCGGTTCGGCCACCCGCTACGGGACGACCCTGCTGGCCGGCAAATGGTTCGGCACCGGGTTCCCCTGGGGCACCTTGGCGGTCAACCTGACCGGCTGCTTCCTGATCGGCATCACCCTGGGCCTGGCGGAAAAGTCCAACCTGGTGCAGCCTTCCACCCGGCTGTTCTTCGTGACCGGGTTCCTGGGCGGACTGACCACCTTTTCCAGCTACGCCATGGAGAGCGTCGTGGCGTTCCGCAGCAGCACGTTCCTGGCGCTGGGCAACATCGCCGTCAACAACCTGATCGGCCTGGCCCTGGTGGCCATCGGTTTCTCGCTCGTGGAACGCATCATCTGAGCCCTGGGAGTTGCACCATGCCTTTGATCTACACCCTCGCACGGATCTTCACCAGTGAGGAGGCCCGCTACCAGGGCAAGCCCCTGTACCAGGAGATCATCGATCTGGTGGTCCGGCAGAAGGTCTCCGCCCGGGTCCACGTCACCAAGGGCATCGCCGGCTGCTACGAGAACGGCGAAGTGGCCACCTTCGGGGTCGAAGTGTTCTCCTTCCACATGCCCCTGGAAATCATCGTGATCATGCCCCAGTCGGAAAGCGCCCAGCTGCTGCCTCTCCTGGAGGAGATGGTGGACGAAGGGCTCATGACGGTCGAGGACCGGGACGTGCACTGGCACAAGTGCCGCAAGCAGATGATCCCCCGCCAGGTCCGGGTCAAGGACGTCATGACGCCCCGGCCGCGGGCGCTGCCCATGGACGCGCCGGCCACCGAGGCGCTGCGGATCCTGCTGGGAGCCCGGTTCCACGGGATCCCGGTGGTGGATGCCCAGAAGCGTCCGGTGGGCATGATCACCCAGGGGGACCTGCTGCGCCAGACCCCTTTCCCCCTCAAGCTCGGTTCCCTCCGCCCGTTCCAGGCCAGCCACCTGGAGGCCCTGGAAAAGCTGCTGGACGGCAAGCAGGTGGCGGAACTCATGAGCAGACCGGCGGTGGTGGTCCGGGAGGACGAACTCCTGGCCAAGGCGGCGGACCTCATGCTGATGCGGGACGTCAAGCGCCTGCCGGTGGTCGCCGCCGACGGGAGCCTCGCCGGGATGCTGTCCCGGCTGGATGTCTTCAAGACCATCATGGAGCGGAACCCGGACTGGTCGTCCTTCGACCAGGGCGGCGTCCAGGTGCAGGACATCCGGCTGGTGAAGGAGGCCATGCGCTTCGACACGCCGACCCTGCCCCCGTCCGCACCCACCTGGGACGCCATCAAGCTGATCGACACGACGCCCGTCCAGCGGGTGGCGGTGGTGGATCCGGACGGCAAGCTCCTGGGCCTGATTTCCGAGAAGGTGCTCCTGGCCGCCTTTTCCGCCCACACCGGCGGCATGCTGGACCTGATCCTGGCCAATCTCTCCTTCCCGGCCCTGGCCCGCAAGCACAAGGCCCTGCTCAAGGCCCTGCGGGCCAGGACGGTCGGGGAGGTCATGCTCACGGACATCTATTCGGTGCAGGAGGACGACCCCATCGAGGGGGCCCTGCAGCTGATGGTCGAGAAGAAGCTCAAGCGGATTCCCGTCCTGGACGCCCAGGGGCGCCTCAAGGGGATGCTGACCCGGGACTCCCTGATGCGGACGATCAAGGCCCCCCAGCCGGATTAGCTCCCGCCGGGGACGCAAACGTTCATTGAAGCCTGCTCGCCCGGGGCGGCCGGCCTGCCCGGTCCTATTCGTAGTGGGTCCACATGGCGAGGATCTTGACCGTCCGGGCCTCCTGGTCCACCTCATAATAGCCACAGGCCGGGACCCGAAGGACCCTTGGCGGCGGCTGAACCTCAGATGCCGGTGCGCTTCTCCAGTTCCTCCGGATAGCGGTCGCCCCGGATCGGGATCCTGGAGGCGGCGTCGTCGATGGCGCGGAGGTCCTCGGTGGAGAGTTTCATGCGCACCGCGCCCAGGTTCTCCTCCAGCCGGGCCGGCTTGGTGGTGCCGGGGATGGGCACGATCCAGGGCTTCTGGGCCAGCAGCCAGGCCAAGGCCACCTGCGCGGGGGTCGCCTTCCTTGCCGCCGCCGCCTTGCCCAGCAGCTCCACCAGGGCCTGGTTGGCCTTGCGGGCCTCGGGGCTGAAGCGGGGCACGATGTTGCGGAAATCGGTGTGGTCGAACCGGGTGTTCTCGTCGATCTTGCCGGTGAGGAAACCCTTGCCGAGCGGGCTGAACGGGACGAAACCGATCCCCAGCTCTGCCAGGGCGGGCAGGAGTTCCTCCTCCGGGCGCCGCCACCAGAGCGAGTATTCGCTCTGGACCGCGGCGACCGGGTGGACCGCATGGGCGCGCCGGATGGTCCCCACACCCGCCTCGGAGAGGCCGAAATGCTTCACCTTGCCCTGCTGGATCAGTTCCTTGACCGCTCCGGCCACGTCCTCGATGGGCACGGCGGGGTCGACCCGGTGCTGATAGTACAGGTCGATGGTGTCGATCCTGAGCCGCTTGAGCGAACCCTCCACGACCCGCTTGATGTGTTCGGGGCGGCTGGTGATGGCCGTGAGCTTGGTGGGGTCGTCCGGACCCGGGGCGAAGCCGAACTTGGTGGCGATCACCACCTGGTCCCGGACCGGGGCCAGGGCCTCGCCCACCAGCTCTTCGTTGGTGTACGGCCCGTAGATCTCGGCCGTGTCGAAGAAGGTCACGCCCTGGTCCACGGCCGCGCGGATCAGGGCGATCATCTCCTTCTTGTCGGCGGGCGGACCGTAGCTGAAGCTCATGCCCATGCAGCCGAGCCCCAGGGCGGACACTTCCAAGTGGCTGTTTCCCAGCCTGCGCTTTTCCATGATTGCTCCTTGGGTGATGAGGTGACGGGAACGGCGCGCGCCGCTCCCAGGTCCGGCCGGGTCAGGCCTCGATCTCGGCGGAGGTCATGCCCACATCCCGAAGCCTGGCGATGTCCCTGGTGGGCGCGCTGCCGAAGAACCGCCCGTATTCCCGGCTGAACTGGGACGCGCTCAGGTAGCCCACCTGCCGGCACGCCGACCCCGCGTCCATCATCCGCGCCAGCATCAGCCGGCGCGCTTCGTGCAGCCGCAGCACCTTCTGGAACTGGATGGGGCTCATGGAGGTGACCGCCTTGAAGTGCTGGTGGAAGGCGGACACGCTCATGTTCACCATGCCGGCCAGGCGCTCCACGTCCAGGGGGCGATCGTAGTGGGCGCGCACCCAGGTCACAGCTTTGGCGACCCGCTGCAGGCGGGAATCCTCCTGGCCGATCTGGGCCACCCGGGCGCCGATGGGGCTGCGCAGGAGGCGGATCAGGATCTCGTCCACCACCAGGGGGGCGATCAGCTCCGCGTCCTCGGCCTGGGCCATGAGCTCCACCAGCCGCACGGCCGCGCTGATGATGGCGGGCTCGGAGGGAGCCGCATAGACGGCCAGATTCTTCTGGGCCTGGGGCAGGCCGTTGGGGTAGACCTTCAGCATCAGGTCGGCGATCCGGGCCGGGTCCAGCTCCAGTTTGAGGCAGAGGAACGGCTCCGCGGGGCTGGCCTGGGTGACCTGCCCGGACACCGGCATGTCCACCGAGAAGACCAGCATGCGCGAGGCATCGTAGGAGAATGTCTCGTCCCCCAGGAAGACGGTCTTGGCGCCCTGGGCGACCACGCACAGGGCGGGCCGGGCGAGGCCGTGGATCCGCTCCTGGTTCGGCCTCGAGGCCCGGACCACCTCCACCCCGGGCAGGCGGAGGTTGAAGTGGCCGTCATAGGGCGCGTGGGCCCGGATCGTCTCGGCCAGCCGGGCGAGGTCGCCCAGGGCCGGGATCGTTTCGGCCAACGGTTTCATGGTCATCCCTCCGGCCTGGTTTCCGGCACGGCCTCATTGAGGCAGCGCATGGCGTTGAGCGTCCTGGGGTAGCCCACGAAGGGCAGCAGCTGGGTGATGACGGCCATCAAGGCGCCCCGGTCGTTGCCGACCTTGAGGTTGCCCTGGATGTGCGCCTTCAGCTGCGGCTCGCATCCGCCCAGGGCGAGGAGCATGGCGAAGGTCAGCAGCTCGCGCGTCTTCAGGTCGAGCCCGGTCCTGGTGTAGTAGTCGCCGAAGCAGTTGCCCGACAGGTAGCGGTTGATGTGCTGCTGGTCCGCCGGCGCCTCCCGGTGCATCGTGTCGATCATCTCTCCGAAGATCGCCTTGGACAGCGCCAGCCCCTGCTCGAACCGGGTCGCGGGCGAAGTGGTGGACTGGCCCGCCAGGGGCAGCGGCACGCCGCGTTTCGCCAGGACCTCGTTGGCGGCGTGCAGGAAGTCGAAGACCTTGCCGACACCGCAGTAGGGCACCGCCTGGTAGACGATCTCCTTGACCTCCACCGGCGTGACGCCCAGGTTCAGGGCCGCTCCGGCGACCACCTTGAATTCCCCCAGCGCCTGGGCCGCGATGAGCGCGGCCAGGATGGTCATCAGCCGGGTGCGGTCGTCCAGGTGGCCATGGGCCAGCACCTCGTCGAAGGCGAAATTGTCGAACAGCTCGATGAATTCCGGGTCCGTGACTTTCAACGTCGACTTGTGGCCTGGAAACCATTTTTCGTGGTTCCTGATCGCGGATTCGGTGATGCTCATGGTTCTCCTTCCATCTGTGACCGGGCCCGTCAAGCGGGCACGCGGGCCTCTTTCAGCCAGGCGGCGATGGCCTTTTCCGCCTTCTGCACGCCACCCCCCCGGATCGCGAGCCCCCCCAGGACCCTGGCGCCGGGGCACAGCTGCTTGATGTCCCGTTCGCTCTGGCCCAGACCGCTGCCCTCGTGGGTGCAGAAGGGCAGGATGGTCTTCCCGGCGAAATCATGGGCTTCCAGGAAGGTGAAGACCGCCATCGGCATGGTGCCCCACCAGTTGGGATAGCCGAGGAAGACCACGCCATAGGCGTCCATGTCGTCCACCTGGCCCTTGAGCGCCGGCCGGGCGTTCCGGCTCAGCTCGTGCTGGGCGACCTCGGTGGCCTTCTGGTAGTCCGAGGGGTACTCCTTGACGGTCTCGATGTGGAACAGGTCACCCCCGGTCAGGCCCTGGATGGTCTTCGCGGCCACTTCGGTGTTGCCCACCGGCAGGTTCACGATGCCGCCGTCCCGGTAGTTGTCGCCCTTGCGCGAGAAGTAGGCGATGAGGGTTCTGGGCTCTTGCATGGTTGACCTCCAGTCTAGAGAGCGAGGTTCGCGGCGCGGAACTGGTCCTCGCTGACCTGCTCCATCCAGTCGGCGGACTTGCCGTCCAGCTCTCCGGTGATGGCGATGTGGGTCATGGCCGTGGCCGGGGTGGCGCCGTGCCAGTGTTTCTCCCCCGCCGGGAACCGGACCACGTCGCCGGGCCGGATCACCTCGATCGGGCCGCCCCAGCGCTGGACCTGGCCGCAGCCTTCGGTCACGATCAGGGTCTGGCCCAGGGGATGGGCATGCCACGCGGTCCGGGCGCCCGGCTCGAAGGTGACCCTGGCGCCGACGGCCTGGAGGGACTCGTTGAAGGGGAACAGGGGGTCGATCCGGACCCTTCCGGTGAAATAGGTTTCCGGCCCCTGGGTGGAGGGCTGGGAACCGCATCGCTTGATGTCCATGTTGGGTTCCTTTCTGCCTGGTGGACTACCTGGCCTTCAGCGTGGCCATGTCGATGACGAACCGGTACTTTACATCGCTCTTGAGCATGCGTTCAAAGGCGACGTTGATGTCCTGCATGGGGATCACCTCCACGTCCGAGGTGATGCCGTGCTGACCGCAGAAATCCAGGAGCTCCTGGGTCTCCTGGATGCCGCCGATGAGCGAGCCGGCTACGGATTTCCGCCGCAGCACCATCGGCGTGGTGTTCAGGAACGGTTCCAGCCCGCCCAGGTAGCCGACCAGGACCAGGGTTCCGTCCATGGCCAGGGTGGGCAGGTACGGATTCAGGTCGTGGACGTACGGCACCGTGTCGATGATCAGGTTGAACCGGCCGCGGACCGCGGCCATCTGGGCCTCCACGCCGGAGAGCACGATGTGGTCGGCCCCCAGCCGGCGGGCATCCTGCTCCTTGCCCTTGGAACGGGTGAACAGGGTGACTTCCGCGCCCAGCGCCTTGGCCAGCTTCAGGGCCATGTGGCCCAGTCCGCCCAGGCCCACCACGGCGACCCGGCTGTCCTTGCCCGCCTTCCAGTGGCGCAGGGGCGACCAGGTGGTGATGCCGGCGCACAGGAGCGGCGCGGCCCCCTTCAGGTCCAGCCTGTCCGGGATGCGCAGCACGAACGTTTCGGAAACGACGATCTTGTTTGAATATCCGCCCTGGGTTTTCGTGTGGTCATGGCGGTCTTCCCCGCCATAGGTGTAGGTGGCGCCGTCGCAGTACTGCTCCTCCCCGGAGGCGCAGGCGTCGCACTGGCGGCAGGAATCCACCAGGCAGCCGACGCCGACCGGGTCGCCCGGCTTGAACCGGGTCACATCCCGGCCCACCGCGACCACCCGGCCGATGATCTCGTGGCCGGGGACGATCGGGTAGGTGGTCCAGCCCCAGTCGTTCCGGGCCGTGTGCAGGTCGGAGTGGCACACCCCGCAGTACAGGATCTCGATCACCACATCGTCCGGCCGGGCATCCCGGCGTTCGAAGCGGATCGGGGCCAGGTCTTCCTTGGCATGCGTTGCGGCGTAACCGAGTACGTTCATTGTCATCGTTTTCTCCATATAAGGTTTATGACGTTGCAAGCGGAGGCCATCGACCTTGGGCAACCCGCCGGCCAGGCAAAACGCCGTCCACCCCAACTGGGATCGGGCTTGGGCTGGGCTGTGCCCAGGGCCTCTTCACTCCAACTCCCCGGCGCACACCGGGGATACCTTGAAGTCTAGAAACGGGCGACCTGGAATGATTGCCTAAAGCTACAGACTTTTGGCCTGATTCTCCGGGTTGCCGGTCACCCCCGCCCGGACCGGCCCCGAACCTTGAAGGCCAGGAACAGGGCGGCGGCCGTCAGGGCCAGGGACACCCCGAACGCCCCCGGCAGCGCCAGGCGCTGGCCGTCCAGCACGGCGCCCAGGACGGTCTCGAACAGGTACACCTGGACCAGCACGATGAGCAGGATCACGGCCATGGCCGCGCCGGTGAGCTGGGACTTGCCGGGGGCGCTCATGACTGGGCTCCTTCCTGGGCGATGCCGGGCTTGGGCAGGTCGCCCCGGATCCAGACCCAGCCGTCCGGGTCGATCTCCAGGTCCAGCCGGGACAGGGGACGGGTGGGGGGGCCCTGGATGGGGAAGCCCTGCTCCACCTCGAAGGCGCCATTGTGGCAGGGGCACTCCAGCCTGCGCCCGTCCCAGCGCACGGCGCAGCCCAGGTGGGTGCAAGTCTGCCGGTAGGCGCGCCACTCGCCCTGGGGGGTATGGATGAGGATGCAGCGGTCCCGGTCGTCCCGGTAGGTGAACAGGAAGCTGTTGCCGGGGGCCAGGTCCGCGACGCGGCAGACCTTCAGGGCCTCGGGCCTGGTCCCCGGGGCGGCAGGGGCGCCGTCCAGGGGCCGCCGCCGCGTCCAGAGCCAGCCGATGCCCACCGTGAAGCCGGCCGAGACCACCGCCAGGAACCGCGCGAATTCCCGGCGCGACAGGCGGCCTTCATCGGCCAGGTCGACGGGGAACAGGTCCTTCCATCCGGGCATCAGAGCGCTCCCTCGCACAGCAGGCTGGCATCCAGGTTCAGGGGGATCTCCGGGTCGGGGACCATGATGGCGTTGCGGGTCTTCACCGTGAGGGCGCCGATCCGGAACTCCCGCAGGGGCTGGCTGGCGCGCAGGGACGCCACCTCGTGGCGGGGGGCGAACAGCAGGGCCTGGCTGGGGCAGACGGTGGCGCACATGGGGCGATGGCCGGTGGAGGTGCGGTCGTAGCACAGGTCGCACTTGAGCATCTGCTCCAGGCCCGGGAGCACCATGGGCACCCCGAACGGGCAGGACAGCTCGCAGTTCTGGCAGGCCACGCAGCGGGGCTTCTGGGCTGCGTGCACCACCCCGTCCTCGGAGCGCTTGATGGCGTCCGCCGGGCAGGACATGGCGCAGATGGGGTCCTCGCAGTGCATGCAGACGGTGGGGCCGGTCTGGGTGGAGACGGACCGGTCCAGCTCGTCCAGGTGGATCATGGAGTGGCCCCGGTGGGTGCCGCACTCGGCGCAGGACGCCACGCAGCTGCGGCAGCCGATGCAGCGCTGGGGGTCGATGAAAAAGCCAAAGGCACCGGCCTCGTTGATGTTCGAAATGCTCTCGCGAATCGCCGCAGGCGATTCCGAGAAGAAGCCGTACTCCGCGCTCACCATCAGAACACCTGCCCGGGGATGTCGCCCTGGAGGCTGGAGGCTTCCCGGGCCATGCGGCGCAGCTCCAGCAGCTCGGCCGGGAACCGGTCGGGGGTGGTCCGGCCCAGGCGGCAGGCGCTCACCTTGAATTCGGGGATCCGGCTCACCGGGTCCAGGTGGCGGGCGGTGAGAAGGTTGGCGGAGAGGGGGCCGGGCCAGTGGTAGGGGATGAACACCGTGTCGGGCCGGATGGTGGCCACCAGCTTGGCCGGAAGCACCAGGCTGCCCCGCCGGGTGGCGACCTCCACCGCGTCCCCGTCCGCCAGGCCGTACCGGGCGGCCAGGCGCGGGTGGATCTCCACGTAGGGATGGGGGCACTGCTCCACCAGGAAGCCGATGCGCCGGGTCTGGGTGCCGGACAGGTAGTGGTACACCACCCGGCCGGTGGTGAGCCACACCGGGTAGTCCGCGTCCACGACCTCCATGGGCGGGCGCCAGGGGGTGGGGATGAAGCGGGCCCGGCCGTCGGGGTGGAAGAACCGGCCGCCCTCGAACAGCCGGGGCGTGCCCGGGTGGTCCTCGCTGGGGCAGGGCCAGAAGATGCCGTGCTCGGCCTCGATGCGCTCGTAGGTGATGCCGGCGTAGTCGGCGGTGCCGCCCTTGGAGGCCCGGCGCAGCTCGTCGAAGATGGCCCGGGGCGAGGTGAAATGGTCGAAGTACTGGCCGCGCCCGAGGCGGTGGGCCAGCTCCACCATGATCTGCCAGTCCGGGCGGGCGTCGCCGGGGGGGTCCACGGCCTTGTTGATCTTGATGACGCGGCCTTCGGTGCTGGTGGAGGTGCCCTCGTCCTCCTCGTGCAGGGCCGAGGGCAGCACGAGGTCCGCGTGCTGGGCCGTCTCGGACAGGAAGAAGTCCAGGCAGACGAAGAACTCCAGCCGCTCCAGGGCCTCCCGGGTGAAGCCCGCGTCGGGCAGGCTCACCAGGGGATTGAAGCACAGGCACAACAGGCCCTTGATCTCGCCCGCGTGGATGGCGTTCATGATCTCCTGGGCGGTGAGGCCCTTGCCCGGCAGCTCCGCGTCGGTGCAGCCCCACACCTGGCAGATGTGCCGGCGGTGCTCCGGGTTCTCGATGTCCCGGTTGCCGGGGAGCTGGTCGCACTTGTGCCCGTGCTCGCGCCCGCCCTGGCCGTTGCCCTGGCCGGTGATGGTGGCGTAGCCGCAGTAGGGCCGGCCGATGCGCCCGGTGGCCAGGACCAGGTTGATGCAGGAATTGACGTTCTCCACCCCCTTGGACTGGTGCTCGATGCCCCGGGCGTGGAGCAGGAAGCTGGTGCGGGCCTCGCCCCACAGGCGGGCGGCCTTCTCGATGGCGGAGGCCGGGAGGCCGGTGACGGCGCTGGTCCATTCGGGGGTGCAAGGGCGCACCGCCTCCAGGGCCGCTTCGAAGCCGTTGGTGTGCTCGCGGATGAAGTCCCGGTCCAGGAGGTTCCAGCGCTCCAGCAGGTGCAGGACGCCGTTGGTGAGGGCGGAATCGGTGCCGGGCTTCAGAGGCAGGGCCAGGTCCGCGGTGCGGGCCAGGGGGGTGATGCGGGGGTCCACCACGATGAGCTTGGCGCCCCGGTCCCGGGCCCGCCAGATGTAGTCGGTGGTGATGGGCGCGCACTCGGCCACGTTGGCGCCGGACACCCAGATCACCTCGGCCCGTTCCAGGTCCGCCCAGGAATTGGCGGCCCGGTCCACGCCGAAGGCCTTCTTGTTGCCCGCCCCGGCGCTGACCATGCACAGCCGGCCGTTGTAGTCCAGGTTGCGGGTGCCCAGGCCCAGCCGGGCGAACTTGCCCGCCAGGTAGCTCTTCTCGTTGGTGAGGCTCACCCCGGACAGGACGGCGAAGGCGTCCTTGCCGTAGGCCTCCTGGATCCGCCGGATCCCGCTGACGGTGCGCTCCATGGCCTGGTCCCAGGGGATGGGCGCGAAGCCCTGCTCGTTCCGGCGCAGGGCGTGGAGCAGCCGGTCCGGGTGGTTGCCCTGGAGGTAGCGCTTGACGCCCTTGGGGCAGAGCTTGCCCTGGTTGAAGGGGAACTCCTCCCAGGGTTCGAAGCCCACCACGGCGTTGTCCCGCACCTTGAGCTTGATGCCGCACTGCTGGCCGCAGAAGCAGCAGTGGGTCGGCACCAGCCGCTCCGGCTGGTCCGGGGCGTTCCAGCCGCCGGGAGGGGCGAGGTTCAGGTGGGGGCCGAACTGGGCCGCCAGGCGATCGGAAGGCTGGGGCAGGGCGGCCATGGCTTCAACGCTCCAGGCTGATGGGGTCGGACAGGGGTTCCACCGGCAGGGGCACGTCGGCGAAGGGATCGAAGGCGCCATGGAGCCTCAGGCTCTGGGTCCTCATGACCAGCCGCCGTTTGCAGCGGGGGCACAGGTCCAGGTGGTGCAGGCCGCCGGGGTGCCGGGCGCCGTGCAGGCCCAGCTCCTCCCAGAGCCGGCCCAGGTCGGCCCGCTGGTTGTGGCGGATGAAGGGGGTGCCGCAGACGCCGCAGGGGAGCAGGGGCCGGGCGTCGCCTTCGGCCTTGTACAGGGCCACCCCGGCCTGGGCGGGGCGCTGCACGATGTGGAACAGCTTGCCGAACGGCAGGAACAGCAGCAGGACGATGACGGTGATCTCGTGGATGAAGGCGAGGGTGCCGAAATTGCGCCCCTGCAGCCAGGTCTCCGAGGCGGTGAGCAGGAGCCCGGTGGCCGCCACCGCGATGAGCATCAGGAGGGGCAGGATGTCCAGGTCGAAGCGCTGGGTGGCGCGGTCCCCTTCGTCCTGGGACCGGCGCAGGAAGGCCAGGGCGCAGCCCGCCAGCACCAGGACGGCGGCGATGTCCAGGATATGGAACACCAGCCAGGCGCGCAGGGAGTGCAGGGGGAAGGTGCCGGCGGGGAAGCCGAACATCCAGGCCTGGTAGCGGTCGGCGTCCGGGCCGGCGCTGGTGAACCGGGCCCAGCCGAACACCAGCGGGAAGGTCACCGCGAACGCCAGCAGGCACCCCCAGGCCAGGCAGGCATGGGCGCCCCAGCGCCGCACCGAGCGCTTGCCGATGAAGCGCTGCAGCACCATCTGGTCCAGGAGCAGCAGGGGCAGGCGGGCCACGGTCAGCCACCGGCGGGGCTGGCCGAAAGCGCGCACGGTCCAGCGCCAGTACATGGCCGTGGCCGGCCGCTCCAGCCAGGTGAAGTAGCGGTAGGCCACCCCGAAACAGGCGAACACCGAGGCGATGAGGTAGCCCAGCAGGGCCGGGTCCAGCCACCGGCCCCCGCCGTTGCCCAGGGCGATCAGGCCGCCCAGGGCCAGGGTGGCCAGGGCGGCCCGGAGCACGGGGCGCGGTTCCAGGTCCAGGAAGGTGAAGGTGCGCAAAAGAGGACCTCCGGAAGGTGCGTTGCTCCCTCCAGGCTAGGAGCAAAAAAAGTTAACACCTTGATCTGGATCAAGGAATGCCTGTGGGGTGTTTCTACCCTTGAAGTCGGGACCGGGCCGGCCGGCCGTTGACCGCTGTCCCGTTCGGGAGACTGCCCATGCCGACGATCCGTTCCTGGAACCCTGAAGACCCCGCGGCCTGGGCGGGCGGCCAGTCCCGGACCGCCTGGCGCAACCTGGCGGTTTCGGTCCCCGCCCTGCTGGTGGCGTTCTCGGTGTGGATGTTCTGGAGCATCCTGGCCGTGCGCATGCGGGACGCGGGGTTCCCGTTCACCCCGGCCCAGCTGTTCACCCTCATCAGCCTCGCCGGGCTCTCGGGCGCCACCTTGCGCATCCCCGGGTCGTTCCTGGTGTCCCTGGCGGGGGGCCGGAACACCGTCGCGGTCACCACGGCCCTGCTCATCGTGCCCGCCCTGGGCGCCGGCCTCGCCCTGCGGGACCCGTCCACCTCCTTCACCACCTTCGCCGTCCTGGCGGTGCTCTCGGGCATCGGCGGGGGCAACTTCGCCTCCAGCATGGCCAACATCCCCGGGTTCTTCCCCAAGCGCATCGCCGGGACGGCCCTGGGCCTCAACGGGGGCCTGGGCAACCTGGGGGTGAGCGTGATGCAGCTGGCCATCCCCCTGGTGATCGGCACCTCCCTGTGCGGCGCCCTCGCCGGCGGCCCGCGCCTCACCCCCGCCGGGAAGGCGCTGTACCTGCAGAACGGGGCCCTGGTCTGGGTGCCCGTCCTGGTAGTCCTGAGCCTCCTGGCCTGGTTCCTCATGGACAACCTGCCGGGCCAGGACAGCGAACCCGCCGCCGTGGCCATCCTCAAGATCCTGGGCCTCCACCTGCTGGGGCTGGCGGTGACGGCCCTGGCCGTGGCGGTCCTGCTGAGGTTCAAGCTGGGCCTGCCGGCCCAGGTGGGGGTGCTCAGCCTCACCATCCTGCTGTGCCTGGCGCTGCTGCGCTGCATCCCCGGCCGGGTGCGGGTCCGGCTGGCCCAGGACTTCCAGATCTTCCGCCGGGGCCACACCTGGTCCCTCACCTTCCTGTACCTGGGGACCTTCGGCAGCTTCATCGGCTTCAGCGGCGCGCTGCCCCTGCTCATCAACCTGGTGTTCGGCAAGCTCCCCGGCGGGCACGTGAACCTCAACGCCCCCAGGGCCATGGCCTACGCCTGGCTGGGGCCCCTGGTGGGCAGCCTGTTCCGGCCCGTGGGCGGGTGGATGGCGGACCGCTGGGGCGGCGCCCGCATCACCCAGGCGTCGTTCGTGCTCATGGCCCTGGGCGCCATGGGGGCCGCCCACTACGTGGTCCTGGCCCAGACGGCGCCGGCGCCCGAGCTGTTCTTCCCGCCGTTCCTGGGCCTGTTCCTGGTCCTGTTCGTGGCCACCGGCCTGGGCAACGGGGCGGTGTTCCAGATGGTCCCCCACGCCGCCGCGCCCGGCATGGCGCCGCCCACCGTGGGCTGGATCTCCGCGGTGGCCGCCTACGGCAGCTTCCTGGTGCCGGCCGTGTTCAAGCTCCAGGTGGACGCGGGCGCGCCCCAGTGGGCCCTGTACCAGTTCAGCTTCTTCTACGTCGGGTGCGTGGCCGTGAACGCCTGGCGGTTCATGGGCAGGCGTTCGTTCCACAACCGGGCCCAGGCCCTGCGCACGGTGCCGAACCAGACACTATGATGGAGCCGGAAGGGGGGGATCCATGAAGAGCGTTCCGTGGGTTTTCCACCCTTTCGAGATGGCCTTCGTGGGCTACAAGAACACCGGCAAGACCACCCTGCTGGCGTCCCTGGCCACGCGCCTGGGGCAGGCGGGCTTCCAGGTGGGCTACCTCAAGCACGACGCCCACGGGTTCCAGATGGACCGCCCGGGCAAGGACACGGAGGTCCTGGCCCGGGCGGGCGCCGCCCTCGTCGCCATATCCGACCAGGACCGCCAGGCCGTCCTGCGCGCGTCGCCCCGGAACCCCATCCGGGACCTGGACCTGCTGGAGCCCGACCTGCTGCTGGTGGAAGGCCACAAGAACCTGCGCCTGCCGCGGATCGCCCTGCTGGACGTGGCCGGGTCCATCCTCTCGGATCCGGCCCTGCTGGAGCTGCCTCCCCTGGCCGTGGTCCATCCCGGGCCTTGCCCCGCCCTGCCGTGGGACGTGCCCAGGTTCCACCGGGACGACCAGGACGGGATCGGGCAGTTCGTGCAGCAGGCCTGGGCGGCCCGGGCCGCGGCGGTGCCCCTGTTCGGCGTGGTCCTCACCGGGGGGCGCAGCACCCGGATGGGGCGGGACAAGGCGCAGCTCGAGACCGGGGGGGACGGCCAGGCGGACCGGACCTTCCGCCTGCTGGCGACCGTCTGCGCCCGGGCGTTCATTTCCTGCCGGTCCGACCAGGCCGGCTGGCCGGGGCGCTCCGGCCGGCCCCAGATCCACGACATCCTGCTGGACCACGGGCCCGTCGGGGGCATCCTCAGCGCCTTCCACGCCTTCCCTGACGCGGCCTGGCTGGTGGCGGCCTGCGACCTGCCCCGCCTGACGGAGCCGGTCCTGCTGCGGCTGCGCCAGGGCCGGAACCCGTACCGGTTCGCCACCGCCTTCCGGGGTCACCGGGGCCTCCCGGAACCCCTCTGCGCCATCTACGAGCCCAAGAGCCAGGCCCGGCTCTGGCAGGGCCTGGCGGCTGGGCGGCCGCGCCCCCGGGACTTCCTGGCGCACAGCCCCGTGACCCTGCTGGAAAGGGCCGGGCAGGCCCTGCGGGACGTGGACACGCCGGAGGAGCTGGAGGCGGTCCTGCGGGCGGCACGCCGGTGACGGGCCGATTTTTTTGGGCCGGACCTTGATGCGCGTCAAGGATATCCGACTGGACTGGTCGGATATTGAATCTGGAATTGGCAGGCGCCGGGGCCCAGGCCCTTCATCTTCCTGCCAGGGAGGCCAGCATGACCATCACCGCAGAAACCCGCATCGGGGACATCGCCCTCGAGCTTCCGGAAGCCATGAGGCTGTTCGAGCAGCGGAACCTGGACTACTGCTGCGGAGGCCAGCGCCGCCTCGCCGAGGTCTGCCGGGAGGCCAGCCAGGACCTGGAAGAACTCCTGGACCGCCTGGCCTCGCTCCAGACCGCTTCCGGGGCGGGACCGGCGCGCGCGGACTGGTCCGGCGCTCCCCTATCCGAGCTGGTCTCCTACATCGAGGCCAAGCATCACGCCTTCACCCGGGAGGAGCTGACCCGGGTCGCCCCCCTCATGGAGAAGGTGCTCCAGGTGCATGGCGGCCATCACCCCGAACTGGAACAGGTCAGCGAATGCTTCCAGGCCCTGGCCGCGGACCTGATGCCCCACCTGGAGAAGGAGGAGCAGATCCTGTTCCCGTACATCCGGGCCCTGGAAGCCCGCCAGACGGTCGGCGGCGCCTGCTTCGGCAGTGTCCGGGGGCCCATCCAGGTCATGCAGGCCGAGCACGACCAGGCGGGCGAACTGCTGCGGGAGATCAAGGCCCTCACCCGGGACCACACCCCGCCGCCGGACGCGTGCGGCAGCTTCCGCTCCCTGTACATGGGCCTCAAGGCCCTCGAAGAGGATCTCCACCAGCACATCCACCTGGAGAACAACGTCCTGTTCCCGCGGGCGGTGGCTTTGGAAGCAAGCCGGATTTCCGGCTGAACTTTCCCTGAGGCGGCCATGGAGGCGATGACTGGCGGGATCCTTGCCGAGACTCTGGACGACCTGGGCCGATCAGCGCGAACGTGGCGGGAACCGGTGCTGGTGGAGCGGGTCGTCGTGGGCCTGTTCTTCACCGGGGTGAAGCTTGCCAACGGCCATGCCGGGGTCTGCTACACCCCCGTGAAGAGCATCCCCGAGGCGGTCTGCTGCCCCAGCTCGGCCATGGCGATGCCGCTCCCCGGGAAGATGCGCGGCCGGGACGCCCTGGAACTGGCGGCCGAGGGGCTGGGCAAGGGCATCCTGCAGAAGGCCCTGGCGATCGCCATCCTCAACGCACTGAGCAGCACCTGTTTCGCGCTGGGGACGCCGGGCGGCTGGGACTTCAGGCCGGGGGTGGATCCCGTCGATGCGCTGGCGCTGGAGGAGGGCGCCCGGGTGGTGGTGGTGGGCGCCCTGGTGCCCTACCTGCGCAGGCTCAAGGCCCGGGGCCGGCCGTTCCACGTGCTGGAGCAGGATCCCGCGGCCCTCAAGGCGGACGAGCTGCCGTTCTTCGTTCCCGCCCAGCGGGCCGGGGACATCGTGCCCCAGGCCGACGTGCTGGTGGTGACCGGCTCCACCCTCCTCAACGGAACCTGCGAGGGCCTGCTGGAGATGGCCCGGGAGGACGCGGAGATCGTGGTGGTCGGCCCCACCTCCAGCCTGCTGCCGGGGGCCCTGTTCCGGCGGGGCGTCCAGGTGGTGGCCGGAATCCGGATCACCCAGCCGGACACGCTCCTCGATCTGCTTGCGGAAGGCGGTTCCGGGTCCCACATGTTCGGCAGGACGGCGGAGAAGGTCGCCAATTACAATAGGGATCCCCGGAGGAGAGCCTGATGTTCTACATTGGCGGGGTCGTCACCGGAATGGGCAAGGTCAATTTCACCTGCTGCGACGGCGACCTGGCCTGGGTGGTCAAGAACACCCAGCAGGCCTGGCTTGGCGCCCGGGGCGAGGACCGGGACGCAACCTACTTCGTGGCGCCCCTGGCCAGCTCCGGCGGCCAGGTTCCGGTCCTGGACCTCGCGGTGCTGGAGGAAGGCCTCAAGGGGGGCTGCCGGGGGTGCTGAAGCCAAGGGGCAGGTGAAGATACACCTCGAATGGCGAAAGATGGTTCACTACCACCACCAAGGTGATCAAGTCGATGGTTTCCAAAGGGTTCGTATTTCGTGGGACCTCCCAGCGGCGCATCTCCGGGACTTGACACGGTGATCTGCAGAATTCACGCAAACTGACCCGAAGACACATTCAACCTGGTCCGCCCTTCCGCTTCCTCCTTTCCTGGCTGCAGTCCCGTGGCCGGCGCGGAGGAAATTTTTTATAAAATTTATGCCTTGACAATTATTGCCTAGGCATTATTGTAGTTTCCGACGTCGGACGAATCCGCCCTGCGTTTCCTGAAAGGCATCCTATGAGCACCGCGAACCTTGGGACGCCAATGCTGGCGCCTTCTCCGGGGTATCCAACCGCGTCTCGGCCGGCCCCGGGAGGCCGTCCATGACCGGACCGGTCCCCCTTGGTCTGATCATCCCCTCCATCAACGTGCTGGGGGCCTATTTCCCGGACTGGATGTTCTGCATCGTCGGGGCGCTGGTCCTGACCACTTTGGTCTACCTGGCCCTAGCCCCGACCCGCTGGTACCAGGCGCTGGGACGGCCCTGCCGCCTTGCCCTGTACCCGTCCCTGAGCCTGATCCTGGCCCTGCTGGGCTGGCTCGCCTGCTTCAAATAAACCGCACCCCTCGAGAACCTCCATGGCCAACGAATCCCATTCCAAGTCCTGGTCCGGGCCCATCGTCACCGGCATCCTGGTGGCGGCCGCCCTTGGCCTGGCCGTCTACGTGGTCCACCGGGTCGACCAGGCGCCCCGGACCGACGACGCCTACGCCTATGCGGACACCGTCAACGTCGCGCCGGAAGTGAACGGCCGCATCGTGGACCTGCGCGTCACGGACAACCAGGCGGTGCACCAGGGGGACGTGCTGTTCCGCCTGGACCCGCGCCCCTTCCAGCAGGCCCTGGCCAAGGCCAAGGCCTCCCTGGTCACCCTGGACCAGGAGATCGTCCTGACCCAGAGAACCGTGAACGCCCAGAAATTCGCCGCGGATGCGGCGGCGTCCAGCGTGGCCCGGGCCAAGGCCTTGGCCGGCCAGGCCACCGATACCCGGGAGCGGATGGAGCCCTTGCTCCCGGAAGGCTTCGTGGCGGCCGAACAGCTTGACCAGGCCCGGACCGCCGAACGATCCGCCCAGGTCCAGCTGGAGACCGCCCGGATCGACGCCCAGCGGGCCGAGGCGGGGATCTCCGGCGTCGACGCCCTGGTGGCCAAGCGGGAGGTGATCAAGGCCGAGATCGCCATGGCCGAGCTGGACCTCGAGTACGCCACCGTCAAGGCGCCCTGCGACGGCCGCGTGGTCGACCTGAAGGTTTCCGCCGGCCAGTATGCCGCCGCCGGGCATCCGGTGTTCACCCTGGTCAACACCGGCCGCTGGTACGTGGTCGCCAACTTCCGGGAGACCGAACTGGCGCATATCCGCCCCGGCCGCGCGGCCCAGGTGTACCTGCTCAGCAACCCAGGCCAGCGCTACCAGGGTGAGGTCGAATCGGTCGGCTACGGCGTGTTTCCGGACGACGGCGGCGTGGACACGGGCGGCCTGCCCCATGTGCCCCGCAGCATCAACTGGGTCCGGGTCCACCAGCGCTTTCCCGTGCGCATCCTGATCCCGCAGCCGGACCTGGCCGAGTTCCGCCTCGGCGCTTCGGCAGTAGCCACCATTACCGGCCCGGAGGCCCGGACCAAATGACTTCCCAGGGCTTGACCGCGGTCCCGGCCAGGGCCGGCTGTTCTTTCGGCAACCGGGCCTGGCAGGTGGCCCGGGACGAACTGGCACCCTTTCCCGGCCGCCTCGACATGGCCATGCGCTACGTGCTGGCCAGCGCGCTGATCATCGTCGTCTCCATGACCCTCCAGGTGCCGTTCCTGACCCTGTCCATGATCGCGGTGTTCTTCGGCATGCAGGAGAACTACGCCCTGTCCAGGATGCTCATCATCGTGGGGGTCACGGGCGTGGTGGTCGCGGTCTTCGCGTCCATCCTGCTGCTCAAGTTCACCATCGACTACCCGATGCTGCGCATCCTCGGGGCCGGCCTGATCGGCTTCGGCGGCGTCTACCTGCTGCGGACCAGCAAGCCGCTGGCAGCGGCCGGCTTCCTCATCGCCCTGGCCGCGGTCTACGCCCAGAGCCTGGTGGACATCATCAACGACGGGGAGGCCCTCACCCGGCTGATGCTCTGGGTTCTCGCCGCCGGCATCTATCCGGCCATGGTGGTCCTGGTGGTCACGCGCCTGCGCCCATCCTCCCGCCCGGCCCACCAGTTGAAGGGCGAAATGGGCCAGGCCCTGGACCAGGTGGTCCGGCACCTGGAGGCCAGGCAGGCAGGGAAACCATCGACCCTCAACCTGGACGCCATCGAGCGGGGCGTCACCAGCCGCCAGCGACTGTTGGACTTCGCGGCCATGGACGATCCGGACTACGTTCGCGACCGCGGCCGGCACTTGGCGCGGATCGCCACCGTCGAGCGGCTGCACCTGGCCGCGGCGCGCCTTGCCCCCGCGGCTCCCGGGGCGTCCGGGGCCGGGCCGGTGGAGCCGCTGGAAGGCCTGATCCGGGCTTGCGGGGAGCTCAAGCAGGACCTGATGCGGAACCGGCCGTTCCGCCTGGACCCGGACCAGGCCAGGGAACTGGCCGCGGCCGGCGGCCAGGATGCAGCCCTGCGGGAGATGGCGGAGGCCCTCGAGGCCCTGGCGGAGGCGGAGACCGCGCCGATTCCAGCCGTTCCCGCGCACCGGGAGAAGCTGTTCCGCCCGGATGCGTTCAGCCATACGGCCCACATCAAGTTCGCCGTGAGGACCGTGCTGGCGGCCCTGGCCTGCTACGTGCTCTACACGGCGTTGGACTGGCCGGGCATCCACACCGCGATGCTGACCTGCATCATCCTGTCCCTGCCGCCCCTGGGGATGACCTCCCTGGGCGGCATCTCCCACAAGGGCCTGGTGCGGGTGCTGGGCGCCGTGCTGGGCAGCGGCTTCGCGCTGTTCGCGACGGTGTTCATCCTGCCCCGGCTGGATGGGATCACCGGCCTGCTGGCGATGGTCCTCCCGGTGATCGCCGTCGCCGGCTGGATCACGGCCGGTTCGTCCCGGTCCAACTACGTCGGCCGGCAGATGATGTTCACCTACGTCATGGCCCTGCTGGGCCGGTTCAGCCTGTATCCGGACCTTCCCGAGATCCGCGACCGCATCGTCGGCATCCTGCTCGGCGTGGTGATCTATCTCACCTGGTCCACCCTGGTCTGGCCAGACCGGGAGGGAGGGGCCCTCCGTGACCTGATGGGCCGGATGGTCCGCGGCCTCGGCCGCCTGGCCAGAGTCGGGTGGGAACCGGTGACCGAGGTGCCAGGGCTGAGGGCCGTCGACGTGTCCCGGGCGGAATGCTGGGCGCTCCTGCGCCAGAGCCGGGACCTCCAGTTCCGGGTCGCCCTGGAGCCCGGCCTGAAGGACGCCCCCAACCTCGCTGGGCTGGACTTCCACAGCGGGTTCGCCCAGGTGCAGGAGACCCTTGGTGCGCTCCACTGGCTGCAGGTACGCCAGCGCCAGCTTGGGCCGGATGCGGGCCCGGAGCTCGAACGCGAGCTGGATCAGTTCCGCGAGAGCGCGGCCCGCCAGCTGGACCAGATCGCCGAACAGCTTGAAGGAGGCGCCGGAACCGTTCCACCGCGCCCGGCCGGGTCCGGGACCCGGCTGGAGGCCATCGACGCGCTGGTGGCTGCCGGCCCGGTGGCCGACCCGAACGTCGGGGAAGTGGTCGCGGCAGCCCATGCCCTCCACGAACAAATTGTTCAACTGGACGCCCGCCTGCTGGTGGCCGCGCCCCAACCTGCGGACCTACCATGACCAGATGGCACCACGCGATCAGGTGGCGATGCGTCGCCACCGGGCTCATCCTGCTGCCCGCCTGCGGCTGTGCGCTCATGCGCAAGGACACTTCCCCTTGGCCCGAGATCCAGGCGGAACGGATCCGGGTGGCCGACGCCCAGGGCGCTCCCGCCGGGGAATGGCCGCGCAGCCGGTGGTGGCAGCGCTACCAGGACGACCAGCTGGACGCGCTGGTCACCCGGGCGATCCAGGACGCCCCGGCCATGGCCGTGGCCCGGGAACGGGTCAAGGCCAGCCAGGCCCGGGCCGGGCTGGTGAAGGCCGCCACCGGGCCGATGGTGGGCCTGGACGGGACCGTGGACCGGGAGTCGGTATCCAGGAATGGATTCCTCGAGCCTTTCTACAACGGCATGCTGGGTCCAGGCTCCAACGGTCCCTGGTATACCGAAGGGACGATCGGCCTTGAGGGCGGCTACAACTTCGATCCCTGGGGCAAGGAGCGGGCCCAGGTCCAGGCGGCCCTGGGGGCCCATCGGGCCCAGCAGGCGGAACTGGCCGAGACCGAGCTGGTCCTCTCCACCTGGACCGTCCAGGCCTATTACCAGTTCCAGGCGGCCCACGCGGCCCTGGCCATCCTGGAACAGAGCCGCAGCCTGCTGGATGAGTGCTGCGCGGGCCACGAAGCCCGGGTCCGGCGCGGGCTGGAAGAGCGCGCCGCGGCCGACCTGGCCCAGGCCCGCAAGCTCGAAATGGACGGGCAGATCCGGGCGGTCCGGCAGCAGATCCTGGTCCTGCGCGAGCAGCTGCGCTGCCTGGTGGGTGCCGGCCCGGACGATTTCCCGGAACTGCGCCCGGTGCCCCTGCCCGAGGTGGCGGGAGGCCCGCTGCCGGCCCTGGGCTTCGAACTGCTGGCGCGCCGGCCCGACCTCCAGGCCATGCGCTGGTCCGTCCAGGCCTCCCTGAGCCAGGTGGACGCCGCCAAGGCCGCTTTCTACCCCAGCTTCGACCTTCGCGCCTTCTTCGGCTATGACGCTCTGCACACCAACGACCTCCTGCTCAAGGAAAGCCGGCAGATCAACGTCATGCCCGGGGTGTATCTGCCCTTGTTCGACAGCGGGCGGCTCAATGCCGGCCTGGCCCAGGCCCGGGCCCAGAGCAACACCGCCATCGCCGCCTACAACCAGGCGGTGGTGGAGGCGGTGCGCCAGGTGGCCCAGTGCGGCATCGAGGTGGACAGCCTGGAGCACCAGCTCCATCTGCAGGCCGCCGAACTAGGCGCGGTCACATCCGCCCACGCTGGGGTCCAAGCCAAGCACGACCGGGGCCTGGTGGACCGGGTGGCTTGGGCGGAATCAAAACTGCCGGTGCTGGCCGAACAAGGCAAGCGGGTCCAACTGCGGCAGCGCCAGATCGTGGCCGAGATCGGCCTGATCCGGGCCCTGGGCGGAGGCTTCCGGGCCCAGGCGCCGGCCCCCGATACGAGGAATTGACAATGATTGCCAAGGCAGGTATCAATTCTCATGCAGGATCCGTGATGAAGCGTCGTTCCCCCAACCCCAACTACGACCGGCAGTCCCGGATCGGCCGTCTCCTGAACCGGGTGAAGTCCGGGCTCGAGGATGCCCTGGACCGGGAACTGGCCGCCTGCGACCTGACCGCCGCCCAGTACGTGGTCATGTCCATCCTGGCCTCCGGAAAAGCCGAAACCGGCGCGGAGATCTGCAAAGAGATCGTGTACGACCCGGGTTCCATGACCCGGATGCTGGACCGGCTCGAGCAGAAGAACCTGGTGCGGCGCCTTTACAGCCGGGAGAACCGGAGAAAGGTGAAGCTCGAATTGACGGAACAGGGCCGGACGATCTTCCCACAGGTCCAGGCCCGCTCCGCGGCGCTGATGGAGCGGGTGATGGGAGCCCTGTCGGCGGAAGAGTTGGACCAGCTGGAAGGGTTCCTGGTGGGGATGGCGGGCCGCCTGGAACTCCGGACCTGACCCGGGCGGGTGGCGCGTTCCTTCCTCCAGAGGAGAATGCGGGCGATGGCGGCCTGAGCCGCTGGGTACGAACTTGCCGTTATGAGTACAACCCGTTCTTTTGTAGCCGTTTGAACATTACCAATGCACCTTAGAGGCAAGGCCCTTCCATTCGGTCAGGACCGGGCACGGGTTTGATATTTTCTTAATGGGAATGCAAGTTTTTTTTATGAATCCTTGAGGCAAAAGACCCTATTGTCATATTTGCAGCAATGGCATTTTTGGAGCCACTTGGAAATAGAAAAGGGAGATTCAAACCTGAGGGAATTAGTAAACATTGGCCGGGTTTAAACTCCGGAAATAATCCGGTGTGAATCCAGTTCTGGATAGGGCCATGGCTCCACGGGCGGTTGTGCAACCGTTTTGGGGCATGGATTCATTTAATTGAATTGCAGCAGTTAGCAACCTCTAAAGGAGGAGGGATCATGCACTTTGGAATCTGGATGGTCGGGTTGTTCTCTCTCGGCATCGTTATGATGGCAGTTTGCTACTTGTTCATGAACGCGTGCGAAAAGATCTGATGAAGGAGCCGAGGCATGGTCATTCTAACTTCAGTCATTGTCTTATTTCTATTTGGGTACCTATTTACGGCCCTGATCCGGCCTGAGTGGTTTTGACCGGGTAGGGTCACCATTCTCAGCTCTTGAAAGGAATCGGAACCATGTTTGCGCATACCTGGTTGCTTCCCATCGCCCTGATGGCCACCGCAGCGATCCTGGCTGTCCCGCTGAGCCGTTACCTGGCCTGGATCATGGATGGCAAGTACCGGCCCCTGCCGGGGCTGGGCTGGATGGAAAAGAAGCTCGATAGTGGCCCCCAGACCTGGAAGAGCTATACGGCCTCCCTGCTGGTCTTCAATACGCTGCTGTTCGTGTTCGGGTTCCTGGTGCTGTACCTGCAGCCATGGATGCCGTTCAACGGGGACGGCAAGGGGATGCTGGCGCCGAGCACCATCTTCAACAGCGTGGTGTCGTTCATGACCAACACCAACCTGCAGCATTACACCGGGGAGACGCACCTTTCCAATTTCAGCCAGATCTTCTTCTGCATCTCCAACATGTTCCTGTCCGCCTCCATAGGCCTGTGCGCCCTGGTGGCGATTATCCGGGCCTTCCGCGGCGAACCGAGGCTCGGCAACTTCTTCGTGGACATGTGGCGGGTGGTCGTTTACATGTTCCTGCCGGTCGCTCTGGTGTTCGGGGCCATCTTCCTGCACGAGGGCACCCCGATGACCCTGCGCAGCTCCTACCAGGTGGCCACCCTGGAGCCGGGCGCCATGGGCGCCACCGACAAGGGCGAGGCGAAGAAGCAGACCATCGTGGTGGGGCCGGTGGCGGCCCTGGAGTCCATCAAGATGCTCGGCACCAACGGTGGGGGCTTCTTCGGCATGAACTCCGCCCATCCTTTCGAGAACCCAACCGGCGTCTCGAACTTCTTCAATACCTTGGCAATGATGATGTTCCCCTTCGCCCTGGTGTTCATGTACGGGCGCATGCTGGGGCGGATGCGGCACGGGGCGGTCATCTTCTCGGTCATGCTCGCGCTGATGGCCGGGACCGTGGCCTGGTCGGTCTGGTTCGACACCCTGAAACCGAATCCGGGGCTGACCGCGCATGCCGCGGCCCGGTCCTACGAGATCCAGAGCGCCGGCGCCCCGGGCGGCAAGCGGACCATCGCCGTTCCGGCGGTGGCGGGCCTGCCTGTGGACCAGCACCTGGGCAACCTGGAAGGCAAGGAAATGCGCTTCGGCACCTCGGCCGGCGCCACCTTCGACGCCCTCACCACCGACGTGACCTGCGGCGCGGTGAACGCCGAGCAGGACAGCCTGAACCCCATGGCCTCGCTGGCCCCCATGGTGGGCATGTGGCTGAACTGCATCTTCGGCGGCAAGGGCGTCGGCATGATCAACATGCTGCTCTACATCGTCATCGGCATCTTCATCGCCGGGATGATGGTGGGTCGCACTCCGGAATACCTGGGCCGCAAGATCGAGGGCCGGGAAGTGAAGCTCGCGGTGCTGGCGCTGCTGGTGCACCCGCTTATGATCCTCATGCCCACCGGGCTGTTCGCGGCCACCAGCTGGGGCCTCAAGGCCGTCAGCAACCCCGGGTCGCACGGCTTCACCCAAATGCTGTTCCAGTTCTCCTCAGCCTCCGCCAACAACGGTGCGGCCTTCGACGGTCTGGGCGTGACCTATGGCTTCGCCAACGCCGCAGCTCCGGCAGTCATGGCGGTGCCCTGGGACATCGCCACCGGCCTGGTGATCGTCATCGGACGCTTCCTGCCGATCATCGCGCCGATCGCCATGGCCGCCTGCCTTGGCGCCAAGAAGCCGAGCCCGGAGGGACTCGGGACCCTGCGGGACGACTCCACCACCTTCGGAGTGCTGGTGCTGGGGACAGTCCTGATCGTGGGCGCACTGCTGTTCCTTCCGGTGGGCGTGCTTGGCCCGCTGGCCGAGCATTTCGGCCCCATCCCCTTCGGCGGCTGAGACCTGGACACGGCGGACGGAACTTTCGGACCTTCGGAAAGGATTGGACATGACGACGACATTAACCTTCGATGAAACCGGCCAGAAGCGCTCACCCGAACCGGTCACGCCACGATCGGAGCGCCGGATGAACCGCCGGCGGCTGCTGGACCAGGAAATGGCGCTGCCCGCGCTCAAGCAGGCGGTCATCATGCTGCGGCCGGACCTGCAGTGGAACAACCCGGTGATGTTCGTGGTGGAGATCGGCGCCTTCCTGACCCTGGCGTACCTCCTCCGGAGCGCCTTCGCCGGGCCGGTGAGCCAGGTGCCGATGAGCTACTTCATCTCCCTGGACATCTGGCTGTTCCTCACGGTGCTGTTCGCCAACTTCGCCACCGCCCTGGCCGAGGCCCGCGGCAAGGCCCAGGCCGATTCGCTCCGCAAAACCCGGCACGAGATGGTCGCCCACCGGTTGACCCAGGCCGGCACCTTCGAGCAGGTCACCTCCAGCGCCTTGCGCCAGGGAGACCGGGTGGTGGTGGCCGCGGGCCAGTGGATCCCAGGGGACGGCGAGGTCATCGAAGGCGTCGCCTCGGTGGACGAGTCGGCCATCACCGGGGAATCGGCGCCGGTGATCCGGGAAGCCGGGGGCGACCGCTCCGGGGTCACCGGCGGGACCCGGGTCCTGTCCGACCGGATCGTGGTGGAGATCACCAGCGCCGCAGGGAACTCCTTCCTGGACCGGATGATCGCCCTGGTGGAAGGGGCGATCCGCCAGCGCACCCCCAACGAGATCGCGCTGACCCTGCTGCTTTCCGCCCTCACTCTGATCTTCCTGATCGTGGTGGTGCCGCTCTGGCCCATGGCCTGGAACGCGGAACAATACATGGCGGGCTACCTGGGCATCAGCGAACCGCTTAAGAGTCTGGGTACCGACGTGCCCACCCTGATCGCCCTGGTGGTGTGCCTGATCCCCACCACCATCGGCGCCCTGCTGGCCGCCATCGGCATCGCCGGCATGGACCGGGCCATGCAGGCCAACATCCTCGCCAAGAGCGGGAAGGCGGTGGAGTTGTGCGGGGACATCGACGTGATCATGCTGGACAAGACCGGCACCATCACCATGGGCGCCCGCCACGCGACCCGGTTCGTGCCGGTGGGCGGGGGCGACGCCGGCGAACTGGGCCGGCTCGCCGCGCTGGCTTCCGTCGCCGACGAAACCCCGGAAGGGAAATCCATCGTCGCCCTGCACGAGGAGAGCGGCTGGAAGGTCATCCTCCCGGAGAACGCCTTGTCCATCCCGTTCTCGGCCCAGATCCGGATGAGCGGCGTGGACCTTCCGGATGGCCGCAAAATCCGCAAGGGGGCGGAAGACGCCATCATCAAGTTCGTGGAAGCAGGCGGCGGCCAGGTGCCCGCGGACCTGCACGGCCTCGTCGACGGTATCGCCGGCCAGGGCGGGACCCCGCTGGTGGTGGCCGAGGATGACCGGATCCAGGGCGTGATCGCCCTGGAGGACATCCTCAAGCCGAACATGGCGGAGCGCTTCAAGCGCCTCCAGAAGATGGGCCTGAGGACCGTCATGATCACCGGCGACAACCCGCTGACGGCGGCCACCATCGCCGCCCGGGCCGGGGTCGACGACTTCATCGCCCAGGCCACGCCCGAAACCAAGCTCGCCTACATCACCAAGATGCAGGCGGAAGGCCACCTGGTGGCCATGACCGGGGACGGCACCAACGATGCCCCGGCCCTGGCCCAGGCCGACGTGGCGCTGGCCATGAATGCCGGCACCCAGGCAGCCAAGGAAGCAGCCAACCTGGTGGACCTGGACAGCGATCCCACCAAGCTCATCGAAACGGTGGAGATCGGCAAGCAGCTGCTGATGACCCGGGGGGCCCTGACCACCTTCTCCATCGCCAACGACGTTGCCAAGTACTTCGCCATCATCCCGGCGCTGTTCGCCGGAACTCTCCCCTGGCTGAAGGCCGTGGACATCATGCACCTGCACTCGGCCACCTCCGCCATCCTCTCGGCGGTGATCTTCAATGCCCTGATCATCCCGGCCCTCATTCCCATCGCCCTGAAGGGGGTCAAGTACCTGCCCCTGGGCGCCGACGCCCTGCTGCGCCGCAACCTGCTTATCTGGGGCGCGGGCGGGGTGGTGATCCCCTTCATCGGCATCAAGCTTATCGACCTGGTCATGGTCGGCCTGAAGCTGGCGGCCTGAATCCCTAGGAGTGTCCACCATGATGAAAATCCTTGCCAAGAGCACCCTTCTTTTGACCGCCACCGTCGGCCTCTGCTGCGTGGTCTATCCCCTGGGACTGTGGGCGTTCGGTCAAGCCATCTTCCCCTTCCAGGCCAACGGCAGCATGTTGAAGGGACCGGACGGCGCGTTGGTGGGCTCGCGCCTCATCGCCCAGCCGTTCACCAAGGACGAGTACTTCCAGGCGCGGCCTTCGGCGGCCTCCTATGATGCCTCCGCTTCGTCCTCCTCCGCCCTGTCGGTCTCCAACTACGCGCTGCGCGACCGGGTGGCCCGGACCCTCGGGCCCATCGCGACCTACCGCGGCGGCGCCAAGGCCGGCAAGCCGGTGGCGCCGGACGTGGAGCAGTGGTTTCGCCAGGACCGCTTCCAGGGCCAGGCGGGCATCGTGGCCCAGTGGGCGGACTTGCACAATTCCCTGGCCCAGGCCTGGGTCGGAGGCGACCCGAAGAACGCCGCCTACGTGGACGCCTGGGCCAAGGCGCACCCGGACCAGGTCGCCCAATTCGTCAAGGACAACCCCGCCACCCCGGCGCCCAAGGTGGCCGATCTGGCGGTGGTGTTCTTCAAGGACTTCGCCAAGGCCAGCCCGGGCCGGTTCCCCTCCGCCGTGACCAAGCCCGGGCCCGACGGCAAGCCGGTGACCGCCCTGGAACCGGTCCAGGAGGGCGCGGACATCCAGTCGATCTTCTTTGACATGTGGCGCCAGGACCATCCGGACGCCGACCTGCAGGATGTGCCGGGCGACCTGGTGACCACCTCGGCCTCCGGTCTCGACCCGCACATCTCCTGGCAGAACGCGGAGTTCCAGCTGGACCGGGTGGCTTCCAGGTGGGCCGCGGACCTGAAGCGCGACCCGTCCGGTGTGCGCGCCGAGATCGAGCGGATCCTGCAGACCCATGCTGAGGCGCCGTGGAACGGGCTCATCGGGGAGAAATTCGTGAATGTTCTGGAGGTCAACCTTGAGCTGCGCAAACAGTACGGAGCCCCGTAACGCGATTGTGGTCCGCCTGCCAAGGCCCGCCGGGGAGGTCCTGGGGTCCACGGTCCTGCTCATCGATGCCGACGATGCGTCCAGGCAGGACCTACGGACCTTGCTCCGGTCCCGGTTCTGCCGGGTGGAGGATACCGCCACCTGGGCCGGCGGAAAGTGGGCCTTGCGCTGGCTGCAGCCGAGCCTGGTGCTGCTGAATCCCGACCGGCTGGAACAGGACGGTCTGGGGTTCATCCGGGAATTTCGCTCAGCCAGCCCGGTACCCATCATCGTGATCAGTGGGTGCCGCTCGGTGGAGTATAAGATCCAGGCGCTCGACCTGGGTGTGGACGACTACCTCACCAAGCCGTTCGCGGTGGACGAACTGCTGGCCCGGATGCGCGTAGCCCTGCGGAACGTGCCGAAAAGGGCCGGACACGGCCTGCTGGAAATGGGCCCCGTCCGGATCGACCTGTCGGGGCGGGAGGTTTTGGTGGACAACGAGCCGGTGCACCTGTCCCCGAATGAATTCAACCTGCTGGCCGTGCTGGCCCGGCACGCTGGCCAAGTGATTTCCCACGGGCAGCTTTTCCTTGAGTTGCGCAAGGGCAAGCCGGGGAAACGGTCGACGTACCTCCGCGTCTATATCGCCAACTTGCGGAAAAAGCTCGAGGCGGATCCAGCGCATCCCCGACTGCTCCTGACCAAACCAGGCGTCGGCTACAAGTTCCAGAATTTCAATTGATTTCATCGATACCTACGAATCAGCCGGTGCCGCACCCCTGCCGGGGACCCCGGCCTCCCATTCAACCCGTTGAAGCCGTATCCCCAATGGAAGGAGCCGCAAAATGATCATGAGCTGGTTCATTCCAGTCACGATGCTTATCGGCTTGGCTGGCACCCGGACAGCCCTGAAATCCCGGCACAACCTCAAGGCCCATGCAAGGTACAGGTACTGGTGGCTGATGGTCGCCCTTTCCTGGACGCCCCTGGTGTGCTGGGTCTCCGCCCAATTCGTCACGCAGGACTAGAAGGAGTGTTGAAATGAGTTCCACCCTGAGTCATGCCGCCATGACGCAATGTTTCCAGTCGCTGCTGGATGATGTACGTGTCCAGGCCAGTTCGAACCCGGGAACGGCAACCTACCTGAGGCTCTGGAGGGTCTACCAGCGCCTGGAGTCCATCTCTCTGGAATCGCCCTTCGCGTTCCGCATGATCGAAGGCATCCTGTCGGGACACGTGGACTATGGCTCACCGCTGGGGACCGCTTTCCGAAAAGGGTTGAGCCAAACGGTCGAGGAGATCATCGCCCAAGGCTTTGCCAAGGGCGAGGTGCGGCAAGGCCTCCGTATGGATCTTGCAAGTGAATGGTTCCTGGCCTTTTGTGCCCACGCCGGCGACCACGTTGTCGATGGCCGTCAAGGCATGACCTTGTTCGACCTGTTCTGGCGGGGCATCGCCTCCCAACAGAAGGCGCGTTGCCGGGTGGTTGGCCACCCAGGCCGCACAACAGAGAGCCCCGGCTCCCTGGGCACGGCTGGGAGATGTCCAGGCCCAGTGCGTGGCCATCCCGAAGTGGAGCAGGCGCGGTCTGGCCTTCCTCACCACCCTGGACTCCCGGCAGAAGGGGGAAGGCTGCCCCTCCCCAACGGCAATTACACCTCCACACCCCTTCCAGCGGTTGAGGAAGTGGCCGGAGATCTAAGCCTCATTCATCGGGTGGGCTCGGGTTTCCGCTCCAGGTGCGGATTACGGCAAAATGGCGGGCTGCCCAGACCTCCATCGGGACTGCCCGTCTTCGCCCACGAGATAGCATCCAACCCCTGAACTGTTCGATGAACCGGAGAAAGGTGAAGCTCGAGTTGACGGAACTGGGCCGGACGATCTTCCCTTAGGTCCGGGCCCGCTCCGGGGCCTCTTGGCGGTATCCTGGATCAAACCAAAGAAAGGCCCACGGGAGGCGATCCGATGCCCCCAACGAACCACCCAGCCAGGCCCAAGCCGCTACCTCCAGCACCGCAGGGTATGCGCCGACTGGCCCAGCGCAAGCTCACCCTCCTGGCGGAACTCCGGGAGCGGGTGCAGCTACTGGCGGCAGACCAGGACCGGCAGGCGCTGGTCCTGCACATCAACAAGGTCCTCCTGGAACACCTGGAGCCGGAGGCGATGTTCGAAGCCATCTCTTCCGCCCTCTGGGAGCGCACCCACCACGATTTCATCTCCCTGACCGCCCTGGAGGAGGACGGGAGCATGGAGCGGCTGCGGTTCCTGGACATGCCGGGGCCCCGGTCCCATTACAAGATCGGCGCCCAGGTGCCGGAATTCCTCCCCTTGGCCACCAGGGCGCTCAGCACGCGACAGATCGACGTGCTGGGGCCGGACCGGATCGCCGCCCTCCAGCCGCCCGACCTGGCCCGGGTGATCCAGAACTATGGCGTCCAGTCCCTGGTCAGCGTGCCGCTTTATTCCCGGGGCCGGCCCCTGGGAGTCCTGAGCATGGGCAGCCGGAAGGGAAACCATTTCAACAGTGAACTCCTGGAACTGCTGGAGCAGGTGGCGGGGCTGGTGGCCCTGGCCCTGGGCAACGTCCTGGCCTTCCAGGGCATCCGTTCCTCCCGGGACAAGCTGGCGGAGGAAAAACTCTACCTGGAAGAGGAGGTGCGCGGGGACTTCGCCACCCACGAGATCATCGGCGCCAGCCCCGCCCTGGTCCGGGTCATGCAGCAGATCGATACGGTGGCTCCGTCCGACGCCACGGTCCTGCTGCTGGGGGAGACCGGCACCGGCAAGGAGCTCCTGGCCCGGGCCGTCCACGAGCGGAGCAAGCGGCACGGACGCACGTTCATCAAGCTCAACTGCTCGGCCATCCCCCTGGGGCTGGTGGAGAGCGAGCTGTTCGGTCACGAGCGCGGGGCTTTCACCGGCGCCATCGCCAAGAAGGTGGGCCGGTTCGAGCTGGCCCACCAGGGCAGCCTGTTCATGGACGAGATCGGCGACCTGCCGCTCGACCTCCAGCCCAAGCTGCTGCGCGCCATCCAGGAGCGGGAGTTCGAACGCCTTGGCAGCACCCGCACCATCCAGGTGGATGTACGCCTGATCGCCGCCACCCACCAGGACCTGACCCGGATGGTGGAACAGGGCACCTTCCGGCGGGACCTGTTCTACCGCCTGAACGTGTTCCCCATCCGGGTGCCGGCCCTGCGGGAGCGCAAGGAGGACATCCCCGGGCTGGTGCGCTACTTCACCATGAAATTCGCCAAGGCCATGGACAAGCGCATCGAGCGCATCCCGGCCGGGACCATGGCGGCCCTGGTGGACTGGCCCTGGCCCGGCAACATCCGGGAGCTGCACAACCTGGTGGAGCGATCGGTCATCCTGAGCCCCGGTCCGGAGTTGCGGGTGCCCCTGGGGGAGATGGTACGCCCGCGAGAGGAGGAGGACGCCGCCCTCCCGGCCAAGACCTTGGAGGGCCTGGAGCGCAAGGGCATCCTGGAGGCGCTGGAAGCTTGCGGCTGGGTGGTGGGCGGGCCCGAGGGCGCGGCGGCGCGCCTGGGCCTCAAGCGCACGACCCTCAACTCCAAGATGCGCAAGCTCGGCCTCGGCCGGGGCAAGTGACCAGGGCTGGCTGCCGTAACGGGGCCATTTGGCACGGGGTGTGCTTCACAAATCTCCATGGACGCCTTCCATCGCTCCCTGCTTGGCCGCATCCTGGCGGCCTGCTTCCTGTTGTCGGGGCTGACCGCCGGGACCGGCTTCCTCGTGGCGGTGATCAAGCTGGACCGGCTGGCGGAATCCGTGGCCCTGGCCGAGGTCCGCCGGCTCCAGCCAGGCCTCCTGCGCCCGGACCCGCAACCTCCGCACGGCGCCGACGCCTTGGATGAGCCGGTGCGCCGACTGGTCCAGGAGGGCTGCCTGCTGCTGCGCGTGTTCGATTCCGGGGGGCGGCTGCGCCTGGATGCCGTGCACCCGGTCCTGCCGCTGCCGAGGCCGGAGTTGGAGGCGGCCTTGGCGAGGTTCCCCGATGCCGGCAAGCTCCGGATCCACCGTCTGGATCTGCTGGGCCATCCAGCCGTACAGCTGCGGATGCCCGTGGCGGAACCTCAGGGTGGGGGGACCGGCCGCCTGGAGGCCGTGTTCCTGCTCAATCCGGCTGAGGTCCGGCTGCTCAAGGCCTATGTCCAGCGGATGGCTCTCACCGCCCTGGTGGCGGTCCTGGCCACGGCCCTCCTGCTCTATCCCCTCTTCTACGGCCTGCACCGGCGCATCCTGCGCCTCCTGGAGGCGGCGGTGCGCGGCAACCTGGAAACAGCCTTGGTGCTGGGGGCCGCCATCACCCAGCGCGATTCCGGCACCGGCGAACACAATGTCCGGGTCGCCCTCTATTCCATCCGTCTGGCGGAAGCCCTGGGGAAGGCGGGGGTGGACATGGTCGCCCTGGTCCTGGGGGCCTTCCTCCATGATGTGGGCAAGATCGGGATCCACGACGCCATCCTGCTCAAGCCCGGTCCCATGACCAAAGCGGAACTCGAGGAGATGCGGACCCATGTCCAGCGGGGACTGGACATCATCAGCTCGTCCCGGTGGCTGCACCGGGCCCGCAGCGTGGTCCAGTGCCACCACGAACGCTTCGACGGCCTTGGCTATCCGGACGGCTTGGGCGGCGAGGCCATCCCACTGGAAGCCCGGATCTTCGCCATCGTCGACGTGTTCGACGCCTTGACCTCCGCGCGCCCCTACCACCGGCCGATGGCCTTCGAGGACGCCAGGGCCATCATGGATGGGGAGGCGGGCCGCCACTTCGACCCGGTCCTGCTGGCGGCGTTCTGGCGGATCGCCCGGGATGCCTACCGGGACCTCGGCACGGCTTCGGGGCAGGACCTGCGGACCCTGCTCATGGCCGAAGTGGACCACCACCGGATGGCGCTGTTTGGCGCCGAATGGGCCCAGGTGCAGGCGGGAAGCAGGTGGTTTCCCCAGGCCCGCCGCCGTGACGAAATAAAGCCGCGCTGATCGCCATTCGTCACCAGGTTCAAGCTCCGCCTTGTCACCCGGGCCCTGTCGTCGATTTTATTAAAGATATGAAAAGGGATAAATCGGCGCTCCCAACTTGGCATCGCTCCTGCATTAGGAGGGCGAACCATGAGGAGGCACCCAGTGCTGCGGATCCACCTCGAACACGAGCCGGAGGTCGTGAGGCTCCGCCTGGGATTGTTCCTATCCAGACCAGCCATTCTTGTCATGGAGATCGGGCATGAAAGTTTCCATCATCGGCGCGGGCAACGTAGGGGCGACGGTGGCCTACACTTTGCTCGT
>Ga0326727_10001641_pt1 | contig 81422 bp, 83 predicted proteins | sample MB2enrmetagenome_FD_207643 | JGI IMG/M metagenome (GOLD analysis project Ga0326727, IMG submission 207643) | Lab enriched peat soil microbial communities from McLean, Ithaca, NY, United States - MB29MY | ecosystem: Environmental > Terrestrial > Soil > Wetlands > Peat | place: USA: New York... | reverse complement strand
ACGTTCCACTCCGCCAATCGCTCTTCGGCCTCGGTCAATTGTTCGGGATGCAGGGGGCCGGCAAAGAGCGGCACGCGTTCGCTACGCCCGAGCAGCGCGAACAGCGTCGCCGCCAAACCGATCGCCGCGATCGCGGCGATCGCACCAAAGCGGAGTTTCGCCGGAAGCGCGGCGGCTCGCGCGAGCAGTGCTTCGAGCGTCACAACCCGCCTCAAATCTGCATGTTCATCAGCGCTTGCACGGCCTGCGCGGCGCGCTGGGCCGCGGCGACCGCGACCGAGAGCGCGACGTCGGCGCGAGCGCGATCGTACACCGCGCTTTGGAGCGATCCCGCACCGCCGGCGTAGGCGTCCTCGGCAGCGTTCGCTCGCACCAGCGCCGCGCCCAGATCGTCCAGCGCGCGGGAGAACCCGCTTGCGCCGGCATCGGGCAACGACGCGGCGGGCTGCGCATCCGGAATCAGCGGCTCGACCGTCACGACAGGCGTCCCATCTCGATCGTCTTTTCGGCGAGCGTTTTGCCGACGTCGAAGAGCGAGGCGTCCGATTCGTACGCGCGCGACGCATTCATCACCGCGATCATCTCCGTCAAGATGTCGACGTTCGTGCCGCGTTCTTGCCGGGTGCCGGTGAACTGCACGGCTGCGCCGTCGCCGTCTTGCACGAGGGCGAATTGCGGCACGAGCCGCGCGTAGCTTCCGTTCGGTCCGGAGGCTTCGGCAGCAGCGACGTTGCGCGCCGCGACGTCGAGCGCGGCGCGCTGCGCATCCATGCCCGAAGCCGCGCTCGCGAGCAGATCGGCGCTCATTTCGTCACCGACTTGAGTTCGGACAGCCGCGCATGCACGGCATCCAGCAGTGCTTCGTTGAAGAGGGCCGCTTGAGCGGCGGCGCTCATGGCGGCGTCGGCGGAACGGCCGCCGTCACCGGCGTTGGCTCGTGCAACGGCGGCTTGCGCGCCGCGCAGACGCTCCTGCGCTTGCGCGAGACCGGGCTGGAGGGAATCGGCAACGTCGAACATGCGACCACGTTAGCGGGCGCACATGTCCGCGAAACGAGCTTCAGGTTACCGCAATGTTACGCCAGCTCGACGGGTCGCGCTCCACGAAGTCGCGCCGCACGTCGTCGAGCAAACGGCGCTGCGAGGGGAACTCGAGCAGCTCGGCCGCCTCGGCAAACGACACCCAGCGATAGGCGTCGTGGGCATCGTCGACCGTGACGTTGCGGGTGGCCACGCGGGCGACGAACACCGCGACGTTGCGAATGCGGTCGCGGCGCGGATCGTAAAACACGTCGAAGGCACCGGCCAAGTACAGCGCGTCGGCGTGCAGACCGGTCTCTTCGGCCAGCTCGCGCAGCGCCGTTTGCGGAGCGCGCTCGCCCGGTTCAACGCCGCCCATCACGTACGTCCACGCGCCGGCAAAGGCGCCGCCCGCGCGCCGGATCACGAGCAGCTGCGTCGCGTCGCCGCGACCTTCGAGCACCACGATGCTCACGGCATCCGGCTGGCCGCTATCTGCCACGAACCGGAAGCCCGTCGCGGCCGAGCCGCACGCCCAGGTAGAGTCTGGTCACTTCGTTGTAATTCTCCACGCCGTTCGCAACGTGGTTCGACTTCAGGTACGCGTTGTAGGTGTGCCACGAAAGCTGCGAGAGGCTCAGGTTCACGCGCTTGGCGTTGCGCTCGCGAATGGCCGCGAAATCCTGCCAGACCAGCGGGATGAAGTCGGACTTCTTATACTGCGCAGGCGGAAGGTATTCGAGCAACGCGATCCAGCCGGAGTACGCCTGCACGGGATCGGTCGAGCGCGTGCAGGTGAGGATCGCCGCGTAGTTGGCTTCATCTTCCCGCGCGTAGCCGGCGACGTGCGTCCACTCATGGGCGAGCGAGAACGGCCGTTCGAACCACAGGAGATCGCTGGCGAGCTGCACGTTGAGTGTGAGCGGGTTGATGAAGCCGCTGGTTGCAGTGGCGTTCATAAACGGATCGAAGAGCGTCGGCTTCGGCTCGCCTACCGCGGGCGTCCACGTATCGCCGCCGGCCTGCACGACCGGCAACCAGAACGACGCCAGCGAGGAGAGGTCGAGCGGATCGCCGTCATGCCGATGCGCCGGCGCGGCGAGGCGGTTGATCTCGGTCATCGCGCGCTTGCGCAACGCCTCCACCGCAGCGTGGTTGACGCGCGAAGCATCGTAGTCCACCCGCGATTCGAACGGCGCGCGACTATAGTTCCAGCCCCAGCCCGCATCGAACCACACCAGGTACAGCGCGAGTGCCGCAACCGCGCCGAGCCAGTCGCGGCGCAGCAGCCGCCACGCGAGCAGCACGATGCCCGCAGCCACCGCAAGGTCACCGCACGACCACGGAACGCGCGAGGTGATCGCAAAGAGCGCGTGCTCCCAGACCGGATACGGGTTGTTCACGTACCATTCGACGAACGAAATCGAAGGGCGCCACAGCAATGCTGCAGCGCCCAAAAGAATCGGAATCCAACGCGCGGATCGGCCGAAGGCCGAACGCCGTGGGTTCACCCAACTAGCGCTTCGAGAATTGGAAGCGCTTGCGGGCGCGCTTGCGTCCGTACTTCTTCGACTCTTTTTCGCGCGGGTCGCGGGTGAGGAAGCCGTTCTTGCGCATCGCGTCCTTGAACGTCGCGTCCATTTCGACGAGCGCACGAGCGATGCCGTGACGAACGGCGCCCGCCTGACCGCTCACGCCGCCGCCTTCGGCTTTCACCGTTACGTCGAAGCGGCCGCCGCTCTGCGTCACTTCGAACGGCTGACGAACCATCGCCTGCAGTTGCGGACGCGGGAAATACTCTTCGATCGGCTTCTTGTTGATCGTGATGACGCCTTGGCCGAGCGTGAGCTTCACGCGCGCGATAGCGCGCTTACGGCGACCGGTGGCTTGAATCTGATTGCTATCCACTCAAACTCCTAAAACAGCGGCTGCGGCTTTTGCGCGTCGTGCGGGTGCGTCGATCCGGCGTAGACCTTCAAGCGGGTCAACTGCACGTCGCGCATGCGGTTGGTCGGAAGCATGCCGCGCACGGCCTTTTCGATCAGCCGCTCGGGGTGCTTGGTGTGGATCTCGCGCGCGGTCTGCGTCTTCAGGCCGCCCGGGAAACCGCTGTGGCTGTGGTAGACCTTCAGGTCCCACTTGCGTCCGCCGAGTTCGATCTTATCGGCATTGATCACCACGACGAAGTCGCCGTCGTCGGTGTGCGGGGTCCAGGTCGGCTTGTGCTTACCGGAGAGCGCGCGGGCGATCCGAACGGCAAGCGTGCCGAGGCGCTGCCCGGCCGCATCGACGATGAACCAGCCGTGCGACGTCTCCTCGGTTTTTTGCAAAGTGGTACGCATAACTTCCGCATCTTACTCGTGCCCGGGGCCCCCGTCAAGCAATTTTTCCGGCTTTTATTCGCTTGACAAGTATGTGACTAATCACATATCGTTCCGACTATGCCGACCGCTGCACTCGAAGCGCTCTTCGCCCTGGCCACCTCGCACGCGCAGGCCTCGCGCGCCCTCGAGGCCCAGGGCCTGTCCTTTGCGGAACTGCGCCTGCTCCTCGCCATCAGGGCGGCCGCGGCGGGGAAGGCACGCCCCACCGACCTCGCGCGCGAGCTGGCCCTCACGCCTTCGGGCGTGACCCGCGCGCTGTTACCGCTGGAGCGCCGCAAGGTCGTCGAACGCGTGCCCGACGAGCGCGACGCCCGAGCCTCCCAAGCGCGCCTCACCGCCTCGGGGGCCGAGCTGCTGGAGGATGCGCTGCGCGAAGCCGGGGAGCGGGCGGCCAAGCTGCTGCGCCGGCTCTCGGTGGGCCAGACCAAGCAGCTACAGCGCTTGCTCGAAGAGGTCGGGAGGTGAAGGTCTCGCGCGCGAGCGAGTATGCGCTCGTCCTCGCCTACGAGGGCGAGGCGACGCTCGAGCGCCAGGAGCGGATCTGGGCGCTGGCTGCGCAGGCGCGTTCCGAGGCCGCGATCTTGGAAGCCGTGCCGGGCATGAACAATCTGACCCTCTTTCTGCGCGACCCGCAGGCCGACGCCGATACCCTCGCGGCTCGCCTCCTCGCGGCAACGGCAGCTGCCGGGCCGGCCGCAGCCGAGGCGGCGCCGCGCAGCGTCGAGATTCCGGTATGCTACGGCGGCGATGCGGGCCCCGATTTGCCCGAGGTCGCCGAGCTCTGCGGGCTCGCGCCGGACGAGGTTGTTCGCGCCCACGCCGGCGCCTTGTACGTCGTCTACTTCCTCGGGTTCACGCCCGGCTTCGCGTACCTCGGCGGCCTCGATCCGCGAATAAGCGTGCCGCGCCGCGCCACCGCGCGCACCCGGGTTCCCGCCGGGAGCGTCGGCATCGGCGGCGCGCAGACCGGCATCTATCCGCGCCAAGGCCCGGGCGGATGGCACCTGATCGGGCGCACCGAGATCGCGCTCTTCGATTGGCGCAACGCGCCGCCGGCGCTGCTGCGCGCGGGAGACCGCGTGCGCTTCGTGCCGCAATGACGCGAGCGGTTACGATCCTCGAGCCCGGGTTGCTCGCGACCGTGCAGGACGGCGGGCGCTACGGCCATCGCAATGCCGGCGTTGCGATCGCCGGCGCGCTCGATCCGCTGGCGCTCAGGCTCGCAAACCGCATGGCCGGCAACTCCGGCGATTGCGCGGCGCTCGAAATCACTCTCGGCGCCGCGCGCCTGCAGTTCGAAGCGCCGATGCGCGTTGCGCTCGCCGGGGCCGAGTGCAACGCGACGCTCGACGGCGAGCCGCTCGCATCCTGGAGCTGCGCGTTCGCGCACGACGGCAGCGTGTTGCAACTCGGACGGCCGGCGCGCGGCATGCGGACGATCGTTGCCTTGGGCGGAGGCGTCGACGTGCCGCTCGCGCTCGGGTCGCGTAGCACGGATCCGTCCGGATTCGGCGGCTTCGAAGGCCGCCCGCTGCGCGCGGGGGATGTCGTGCCGATCGGCGCAGAACCGAACGCGTCGCGCGCGGCGTTTCGCCTACTTCCGCCCGCGTGGGCGTTGCCGGGCGATACGATTCGCGCGCTCGACGGCAGCGAAAGCGACCGCTTCGACCGGCGCGTGCGCCAGCGGTTTTGGGAGAGCGCGTGGCTCGTAACGCCGCAGAGCAATCGTATGGGCTACCGCTTACACGGCGAGGCGCTCGAGGCAACAAACGGGTCAGGGACGCTGCCGTCGCACGCGGTGGAACCGGGCGTCGTGCAGGTTCCGCCGGACGGACAACCGATCGTGCTGCTCGCCGATGCCCAGACGACCGGCGGGTACCCGAAGATCGCGGTCGCCGTCGGCGCGGATCGCTGGCGCCTCGCGCAGATCAGGATCGGCGAACGCCTGCGCTTCGAACGCGTGAGCTTCGACCAAGCACGCGCCGCGCGTGCCGAGGTCGAACGGTATCTGCAAGCGGCCTCGGCGACGATCGCCGCGCAGGTGCAACGATGACGAATTCGATCGATCTGAACGCCGACGTCGGTGAAGGGTGCGGCGACGACGCCGCGCTCTTTGCGCTCGTGACCTCGGCGAACGTCGCCTGTGGAGCGCATGCGGGCGACGAGACGACGATGCGCGCGACCATCCGTGCCGCGCTCGCAGCCGGCGTCGCCGTCGGCGCGCATCCGTCGTATCCCGATCGGGAGAACTTCGGCCGCGTCGCCATGCAGCGCGCGCCGGCGCAGGTGTACGGCGACGTATTCGCTCAGCTTGCGGCGCTTTCGCGAATTGCGCGCGAGGAAGGCGCGGAGCTCACCCACGTCAAGCCGCACGGCGCGCTCTACAACGTGGCAGCGCGCGACGCGGCCGTCGCGGATGCGATTTCGGCAGCGGTGGCCGACAGCGACCCTCGCCTTGCCGTCGTCGGCCTTGCCGGCGGCGAGCAGATCGCGAGCGCGGGGCGCTACGGCCTGCGCGCCATCCGCGAAGTCTTTGCCGACCGGGCGTACCGGCCCGACGGAACCCTCGTGCCGCGCACCGAGCCCGGAGCGCTGATCGACGATGCGGACGTAGCGGCAGCGCAGGCGCTTCGGTTAGCGCGCGACGGCACGGGCGAAACGATCTGCTTGCACGGCGACGGCCCGCACGCGCTCGCGTTCGCGCGACGCATCCGGGCTGCACTCGAAGCAGCCGGCATCGCCGTCCGCCCGATCGCTTAGGTCAGGGCACCCACGGAAAGACGGCCGGCTCTTGAAACGAGTCGTAGCCGTCGTCGTATTTCACGCCCGCAAGATAGAGCCCGTGTGCGGGCGCGGTGAGCCCCGCGGCGCTGCGATCGCGAGCGGCAATGACGGCGGCGAGGCTGGCCGGTTCGCGCCGGCCGCTCCCGCACTCGACCAGCGTGCCGACGACCGTGCGCACCATGCGGTGCAGGAATCCGTCGGCGGCGATCTGCACGCGAATGAAGGCGCCGCGGCGTTCGAGGGTCAGCGACCGCACCGTTCGTACCGTGTTGCCGCCGTCGGGAAGCGTGCCGCAGAACGAGCGGAAATCGTGCGTTCCGATCAGGGCTCGCGCGGCCTCTTGCATCGCATCGAGGTCGAGCGCGCGGTAAACATGATAGGCACGACGCGCGAGCAGCGCCGAGCGATCCGGGCGATTCAGGATGGCGTACACGTAGGTGCGCTCGCGCGCGGAGAAGCGCGCGGAGAATCCGTACGAAACGACGGCGGCATCGCGGACGCTCACGTCGCCGGGCAGATTCGTATTGAGGGCGATCGCGAGCCGCTCGAATGGAAACGAGCGGGAGGTCTTCAGGGAGATGACCTGCCCGCTCGCATGGACGCCGGTATCGGTGCGGCCTGCACCGGTGATCGATATCTTTTCCTGGAGCAGCCCCGAGAGCGCTTTCTCCAGTTCGCCGGCGACGCTGCGCGCCGCCGGCTGATACTGAAACCCGAAGAACGCGGTTCCGTCGTATTCAACGGCCGCGCGAATGGTGGTTAGGCGCCCACCGTCTCGCGAACCGGGACCGTCCGCTTCTCGTCCAGGTCCAGCAGGTCCGGCCACGACGTCACGTCCGTGCGATCCGGGGCGATCTGATTGCGAAGATTCAGGAAGTATTGCAGCGACTCTCCCTCGGGCTTGTGGGTCACGTACTCCCGGCTCCAGGCCGCAACTTCCTCCGGCGTCTTCTTGTCGACGAGCGACTTGACGAAGGCTTCGATGTCGGCATCGCTCTTCGCGTTCTTCACGACCTCGAGCAGTGCTTCGTGGTCGGTGCCGAGGAAGCCGAATACGGCCTGATCCATCGGGCAATTGTAGTGATACTCGCCGATATTGCCGTGGGCGGTGGCTTTGGCCTTGTCGATCGTGCGAGCGATCTGCACGAGGCCGAACAGTTTTTCGTTGACGCTACGCGGGTAGGTTTGCGTAAGATCCATGAGCGGATTCTCCATCTAAACAGCAGTGTACGTACGCCGACCATAACCCCGCTTACGAAAGATGAGTTTCGCCCTAATCGGCGCTCATACACTCCGCGTGGCGGCAGCCGCAGCGCCCGTGGGGATCGGCATCGCCGTCCTTCGCCTCGAGCTCCCGGCAACGATCGCTGCAGTAGAATTGACCGAGGTCGAGATAGCAGGTGCACTGCGCGTGCCCGCACTTCTGGCCGTCCATCGGCTAGCCGTGCTGCCGCTGCAGCGGGAAGAGCAACACGTCGCGGATCGAGGTGTTTCCGGTAAGCAACATCACCAGGCGGTCGATGCCGATCCCGATGCCGGCGGTCGGCGGCATGCCGTACTCGAGCGCGCGCACGAAATCCCAGTCCGGGGAAGGGACTTCTTCGTCGCCCGCCGCGCGTTCGCGCATCTGCGCCTCGAAGCGCGCACGCTGGTCGTCGGGATCGTTGAGCTCGGTAAACGCGTTGGAGATCTCCATGTGATTGCAAAACAGCTCGTAGCGATCCACCAAGTCGGGATCCCCGGCCTTACGCTTGGAGAGCGGCGAGATGATGACGGGATAATCCATCACGAAGGTCGGCTGCACGAGCTGCGGCTCGACGACCTTCTCGAAGATTTTGTCGAGCGCGTGCCCGTGCGACGGCGAGCGCGGCAGGCCCAGCTCGTGCACGACCTCGGCTGCGCCGTTCGGATCGAGCAGACGCTCGCGCGTAAAGCGGCCTTCGGAGAACTGCGCGATCGAATCCAGATACCCGATGCGCGCAAACGGCCGCGCGAACGAAACCGTGCGATCGCCGACCTTGAGCTCGCTGCCGCCGTCGCTAACCACCGAGACCAGATGCGCGATGAGGGCTTCGTTGAAGTCCATCATGTCGTGTACGTCCCAGTAGGCGGCATAGAGTTCGAGCATCGTAAACTCGGGGTTGTGCGTCGTATCGATGCCTTCGTTGCGGAAGATGCGCCCGATCTCGTACACGCGCTCCATCCCTCCGACGATGCAGCGCTTGAGATTCAGCTCGGTTGCGATGCGGAGTTGCATCTCTTCGCCCGAGAGCGCGTTGACGTGCGTAAGGAAGGGCCGCGCCGACGCACCGCCCGCGACGTGCAGCAGCGTCGGCGTCTCCACTTCGTAGAAACCGTGGCCGTCGATAAAGCGGCGTGCTTCGGAGATGATGCGGCTGCGCAGAATCATCACGTCGCGCACGTCGGGATTGACGATCAGGTCGACGTAGCGCTGGCGGTATCGCTTTTCGATATCCTGCAGGCCGTGCCACTTGTCGGGAAGCGGCATCAGCGCCTTGCTGAGCACCGCATGGGCGGTCACGTGCAACGTCAGGTCGCCCTTCTTCGAGCGAAACATGTAGCCGCGCACGCCGACGATGTCGCCGCGATCGAGGTCGTTCCAGTCGGCGAAGCCGTCCTCGCCAACTTCATCTTTCCGGATGTACAGCTGCAGGCGGCCGGTACGATCGTGCAGATCGGCAAACATCGTCTTGCCCGCGGTGCGCACCGACATGATGCGACCGGCCAGACTCCATCCCTCGGCCTGCGCGTTGGCGCCGACCTCGAGGAAGCCGTAGCGCGCGTTGAGCTCCTCCGCCGTGGCGGTCACTTCGAACCGCGTCTGTAAGAACGGATCGCGGCCGCGAGAACGCAGCGCGGCCAGATTATCGCGTCTGGCCGCTACGAGTGCCGCCTCGGATTTTCCGAGATCTTCATCCATGGCTGCGGGCGGAGGTCCGCCGTTACGAAGCTTTCTTCGTCGTCTTCTTCGCGGGAGCGGCCGCGACGGGGGCCGGGGCCGACGATCCGTTGCGGATTCCCTCGATCTTGTACTTCACGACGCCGCGCGGCGTGGCGACATCCACCGTCTCGCCCTTCTTGTGACCGATGAGCGCGCTGCCCAGCGGAGACTCGTTCGAGATGCGCTTCGCGCTCGGGTCGGCTTCGGCCGAGCCCACGATGTGAAACTCGTAGCTCTCGTTGTTCTTGAGGTCTTTGACCTTGACGGTCGCGCCGATGTGCGCTTCATCGGAGGCGTACTCCGACTCGTCGATGAGGCGCGAGTTCCGAATCATCGCCTCGAGCTTGAGAATGCGACCTTCAATGAAGGCTTGCTCCTGCTTGGCGTCTTCGTACTCGGCGTTTTCGCTCAGGTCGCCGTACTCTTTGGCCTGACGGATGCGGTCGTTGACCTCTTTGCGATGGACCGTCTTGAGTTCGTCCAACTCGTTTTGGAGTTTCGCAAGACCGTCGGCGGTGAGGATGATCTCTTTGTCGTTCAAGTAACAGAGGACCCCGTGCGAATGTATTTTGGCGCCGGTTCTACGACGCTGGCGCGGTTTGTTTGGGGGACCCCGGCGGTTCCCCTGCACCGGGCGGCGGGAGATTCATCCGCCAGCCTCGCCAAAATGCAAACGGAATTCCCAGCGCCACGCCGCCCCAGGCATAGAGCTGCTCCAGCGGGGGCTTGATCACCACGAAGACACCCAAGACGAAGAGCAGGCTGAGCGCTCCCGTCGCCGGCACCCATACCCCGCCGAGGCGCGCGGCGGGCTCGCCCCAGAAGCGCTTCGCGGCCGCCAGCGCCGAGAGGACGAAGAGCAGCCCCAGAAAGAGCGCGCTCGCGTCGATGACGATCGTCAACTGGTCGTTGACCGTCTTGAAGAGTCCGGTGATGAGCTGGAAGATCGTCACCAGCACCGCGACGATCAGCAGCGACCAGAACGGCTCGTTTCGCCGGTCGAGCGATCCCAGCCAGCGCGGCAACACGCGATCGCGTCCCATCGCGTAGACCGAGCGCGAGAGATACAGGATCGTCGTCCACAGGGTCGTGAGCGTGGAGAGCAGCACGGCGACCACGATCGCAAGACGCCACCACGGACCGCCGAGCAGCGTGCCCACATACGCGAGCGCATCGGCAGCGTTGTCGGAGAAGCCTTGCAGGGTGCCGACGTGCAGGTAGGCCGCCATGCACCCGACCAGCACGATCGACGAGATCACGAGACCTACGATGCCGCCGCGCCCGGAGGCGACGTCGGAGTCGTCGACCTCTTCGCTCGTCGACGCACTCACTTCCCACCCGTCGTTCATCCATACCGCCAGGACCATCGCGGTAGCAAAGCCGGTGAAGGTCACGCCGCGAAAGATCCCGCCGTCGCCGCCGTGCGCGTGTAAAACCTGCGCGGCGGGCGGATGCAACGCCGCGGCGACGGCCGACGCGACGAGCACGAGTATCTCGAACGCCAGCGCAAGGAACGTCAGCCATGCAGTCGGGCGGACGCCGACGTAGAGCAGGATCGAACTGACGACGATCCACACGGCACCGACCGCCGCGGTATAGAACGTGTTCTGCTCGAACTGCGGCGCGACGAGCGCGAGCGTGTAGGTACCGGCCGGCACCGCGATCGCCATCGTCGCGAAGAAGTTCGAGAGCAAGAGCAGCCAGGCGCCGTACGCGCCGACCCACGAGCCGAACGCGGTGCGAATCCACGAGTACGACGAGCCCGCGTTCGGCGCCACGCGCGAAAGGTACGCGAACGAGATCGAAATGCAGAGCATGACGACCGAGAGCACGACCACCGCCAGCGGCGACGCGTAGCCGGCGGCAATGACGATCGGCCCCATCGTCGAGGCGAGCGAGTACGCGGGGCCCATCGACGCCGACGCGAGGACCGAGATGTCGAAGATGCGCAGGACGCGCGGGAGGTGCTGCCCTTCCGCGCCCATCTAGAATGCAATCACTCGCGGGTGCAGGTGCAGGTCGCGCAGCACGCGCTCGTAGTCGCCCGGCGTGACGTCTTCCCACCGCTTGCCGAGCAGCGCCACCAAAGCCGCTTCGACCACGTTCGTGCCGAAAGAGCGGCCGCCGAAATCGGGCGTGGTGGTGACCAGCATCTTGACGCCGCGATCGCGCAGTTCGTCGATGTTCGCGGGCGTGACCGTGTTGGTGAGCACGATCTTTCCCTCGAGCCGTTCCGGCATGAACTGGCGCATGAAGTGAAAGTCTCCCGCGACGATGTCGGCTTCGGCGTAATACTCGGGATACTTCGGCTCGGGCGGGCGCTCTTGCTTCTTGCCGGTCGGATAGAAGAATTGGAACGGCAGCTTGCAGGCGTCGGGCAGATACTTCTCGGCCATCTCTTCGAACGTTTGCAGATCGCGGACGGCGATGTCTTTGTCGAGCGCGAAGATGAAGTCTCCGAAAAGCACGTCGGCTCCGGCGTCGACCAGCGCTTGGGCCATGCCGAAACGGTCGAGCGCGCTCACCATCAGCACCTTCTTCCCGCGCAGCGAGATGCCCAGCTCCTCCTGCATGAATCGCACGGCTGCGCGTTCGAGCGTGTTCTTCAAGCCGCTTCCGTCGACGACCGGCGTGAGCTTGGCCGCGTTGAGCAGGCGCACGCCGTCACGCAGGGCGTAACGCTTGCTGCCCGCATAGAGGTACACGTCGATGCCGCCGAGCCCGATTGCATCGACGGTGCCGTCGAGCGCCTGAACGCGCGCGATCGCCGCATCGAGCTTACCGTTCGTTCCCTCGCGCGAGATATCGAAATCCTCGCCGAGCAGATTTACGACGGCTCGATGGTCGCGCGTCGACGAGCCGAGGGAGACGGATACGATGCGCTTCACGGGTAGGAGGCCCCCGAACCATAGCGCGCGACGGATTCCGGCATGCTCGATGGTTGTGCGAGACCACGTCTCGCTTCGGCCGCGGCCTTGGTGGCGGCGATCTTCTCCGGTGTGATCGCGGTGTCGAAGGCGCGCATGTCGGCGAGTTCAAACCCGCAGCGGGCGGCCATCTCGTCGATCTCCAGCACCTTCGCAAGTTCGATGCCGCGGCCGAGCGTGAAGCATTCGAGCCGGTTTTCGAGCGCGAGCACCATCGTTTCGCTCATGCATGCGAGCGCGGTACGCGGCGGAAGGTTGAGGTCGAAATCGATGCCTGGTTCGCGGACGCGCTCGAAGCGCGGCGCGCCGGGCACGATCATGTTGCCACCTTCAGTGACGAGCACGTCGGGCCGTTCGAGCGCGACGCGCCGGCTCACGTCGTGCGGGAGCGAGAGCTCGCACACGACGGCGCCCGTCTGCAGATCCTCCGGTTCGATCACATCCTGCGTCGACGACGTCGCGGTGAGCACCAGTTGCGCGCGCCGCACCGCGTCGGAGATGTCGGTGGTGTACGACGACGCGCACGGGAGGCTCGCGGCGAGCTCCGCGTGATACTTCGAGAGGCGGGTGTGGTTGCGCGCCACGAGGATCACGTGCTTGACGCGGGGCGCGATCAGCCGCACGCAGGCGCTGCCGATCGATCCGGTGGCGCCGACGACGACGGCCGTCGCTTCGCTCGAAACGATCCCCATCTCGTTTGCGCCGCGGAAGAGGCTCGCGACCCCGGCGGCGATCGTGAGCGAATTTCCGGTCGTCACCGGGATCGGCGAACGCTCCGCCACGGTGATGCCGCCGTCGCCCACGACGCCGGTAAACGCGCCGAGGCCGGCGATCTCGGCGCCGAGTTCGGCGCCGATTTCGATCGCGCGCAGAATGCGCTTGTAGACCTCTTCGCGGGGAAACTCCATCATCTGCTCGGGGAGCAGCGGCGCGGTGACGAACCAACCTTCGGTTTCGCGGCCGTCCGGCGTGCGCACGCCGGTAACGTGCGCCGTCGCCCAGGGCGGCATCCACTCCATGATCTTGCGAACGATCGGCGCGCCCTTACCAGCGGCGCCCGGCTCGTAGCGCGCCACATCGGCCAGCGAGAGCGGATGGATCACGAAGCAAAATTTCGGAGTCTTCACGCCTTCTCGGCCTCCGCTTTGAGCGCCGCGAGCATCATCTCGCTGTTTTCGACCACCTTCTTCTGCAGCGTCGGGCCGATCAACTCCGCCAGCGTGGGCACGCCGAAGTCGTATTCGACGCCCAGGGTCACGTGCGTGAGGCCGTCGCGCTCGTCGAAGGTCCAGGCGCCTTCGAACGTATCGAGATCGCCCTCGATGAGCTTGTAGTCGATACGCAGCGCGGCGTCGTCGAAACGGTCCTCTTCCGTCCACTCGATCGGCGCCTCTTCCACGAGCGTCTTCCAGCGTGTGACCCAATAGTCGTCGTGACGCTCGAGAACGGTGACGGTCTCCACGTCCGGCATGAATTGGGGAAAGCGCTCCTGATCTTTCGCAAGCTCGTAGACCACACGCGCGGGAGCAGCGATGGCGATGGTCGTCTCGACGTAGGGCATGGTTTTACAAGCGGCCGAGCTTCTCGGATGCGGTTGACACCCCTGCCCGCAATGCGTGAAGGGCGCGCTCGACCTCCTCGGCCGTCACGATGAGCGGCGGCTCGAGGCGGATCACACGCTGCTGGTTGAGCGTCCAGGCGGCGGTGACGCCGGCCTTGAGCATCTCCGGAATGATCCAACCGCCGTACCCTTCGTGGGCAAGCTCGACGCCGGCCAGCAGCCCGAGGCCGCGTGCCTCGCGGATGACGTGCGGAAACTCGGCGGCAAGGGCCTTGCAGCCCGCCAGGAGCTGCTCGCCGCGCTCGCGCGCATTCTCGATCAGCTGCTCCTCCTCGAGCACCTCCATGGCTGCCAGAGCGGCCGCGCAAGCGATCTCGCTGCCGCCGAACGTCGAGGTGTGGACCAGCGGCTGCTTTGCATACGCGCGATTCCAAACGCCGGGGCGAGCGATGAAGGCGCCGGCCGGCACGATGCCGCCCGAGAGCCCCTTCGCGAGCGTCATCACGTCGGGAACGACGCCGTCGCGGTCGACGCCGAAGCGATAGCCGCAGCGGCCGAAACCCGTTTGCACTTCGTCCGCGATGAAGAGCGCGCCGGCGCGGTCGCAGGCTGCGCGCACGTCGCGCAGATAGCCGGGCAGCGGCACGTTGACGCCGCCCTCGCCCTGCACCGGTTCGACGATGAACGCCGCCGCATCGCGCAGCGCGTCGTCGAGCGCGGAAGCATCGCCGTAGGGCACGTGCTCGACGTCGGCTAGGAGCGGCGCAAACGGCGTCTGGAACGTCTCGCGTCCGCTCACCGAGAGCGCGCCGAGCGTCTTGCCGTGATAGGCGTCGAAGGTCGCCACGATCTTCGCGCGCCCCGTCGCGGCGCGCGCGAGTTTGATCGCGCCTTCCACCGCTTCGGTGCCGCTGTTGCACCAGAACGAAAGCTGCAGATCGCCGGGCGCAAGTTCCGCCAGGCGTTTCGCGGCACGCCCGAGCACGACGTTGAACATCGTTTTGCCCGAGAGCGACATCGCCTCCATCTGCGCGCGCACGGCGGCGATCACGCGCGGGTGCGAGTGACCGAGGGTGAAGACGCCGTAACCGCCCGCAAAGTCGAGATATGCCTTGCCGTTCTGATCCCAAATCGTCGTGCCGGACGCGCGCATCTCGACCGGCGAACCGGACAGCTTCATCACGCGCGCGAGCGGCGGATTGAGATACAGCTTATAGTTCTCGAATACTTCTGCGGCGAGATCGTCCGCGAGTTCACTCGTCAACGGGCTGCCACTACATTTCGACGCCGAGCGGCGGATAGCCGAGCGACGAAGCGACCTGGTCGCCGTAGAGGCAGGCCATCAGCGCCGGCGCGCCGTGCGACTCCAAGTACGGTTCGACCCTCGCCCGATACGCCGCATCGTCGTAGGGCGATCCGACGCCGGCGAACGCCAGCGTCCGACCCTCGCGATCGAGAATCTCACGAAGCGTGCGCACCGCGCCGCTCCGGCGCTCGTCGACCGTGCGGTAGAGCGATTCCAGCGTGCGCCGGCACACGAGCTCGGCGCTAGGCTCCTCGCTGCTCCACAGCATCGCCGTTACCCAACCGCGCTGCACCTCGTGTTTGCGCTCGTAGCGATGCGCAAACTCCGCGAACGCGCGATTCGTCCAGCCGCCCCCCGCATCGTCGGCGATGATCACGACCAGACGCAGCTCGTCATCGCCGCCGAGGCGGGCCGCGCCCCGGCGCGCGGCCTGCAGCGCGATGCGTTCGGCATCGAGCGCGATCAGGCGCTCCACGCGCGCGAGCACGTGCGGCTTGGCCATCGGGTTGACCGATGCAATCGGCAAGTCCATCTCGCCCGTCTCCGACCGGACCAGCGTGAGATAGTCTTTGAAGCGCTCGAATCCCCGCGGCTGCGCGTAGAGGTCGCGCAGCCGTTCCAGAAACGGCACGAGCGTCACGCCGATCATGCCGCGACGACCGGCGAGGTTTCGAGGCGCGCGATCGTTTCTTCGATCACTCCGATCGCCTCGGCGGCGGTCGGGATGCGCATGATGCGCTCGCGCAGTACCGCGCCGCCGGGAATCCCTTTGAGGTAGAGCGCGACGTGCTTACGCATCTGCGGCACAGCGCGTGCTTCGCCTTGTTCTTCGACCATGCGGTTGTAGTGGACGATGCAGAAGCGCAGCCGGTCGGCGGCACCCGGAACGGGGCGCATCTCGCGACCCTCCATCAAATCGGCGATCTGCGAGATGAGCCACGGGTTGCCGAGCACGCCGCGACCGACCATGATCGCATCGACGCCGCTCTCGCGCATGCGCCGCATCGCGAGTTGAGCGTCGTCGAGGTCGCCGTTACCGATCACGGGAATATCGATCGACGCTTTGAGCTTCTTGATGTGCTCCCAGTCGGCGCTGCCTTTGTAGAACTGGCGCGCCGTGCGCGCGTGCAGCGTGACGGCTTGGACGCCGACGTGTTGCGCGCGTTTGGCCACGTCGACGTACACGAGATCGGATTCGGTCCACCCCAAGCGCATCTTCATCGTCACGGGGCAATCGACGGCCTCGACGACCGCGCGCATGATCGCCTCGCAGCGATCGACGTCGCGCAAGCAGGCCGAGCCGCCGTTGGTCTTGATGACCTTCGGTGCCGGACAGCCGAAGTTGATATCGACGATGTCCGCGCCGCACTCGCGCACCACGCGCGCCGCAGCCGCCATCGTCTCAGGATCGTCGCCCCAGAGCTGCGTGGCGACCGGCTTCTCGAGGCCGTGCTGGTCGATCATCTCCATCGTGCGCTTGCTGCCGAACTTGAGCGCGTTCGACGAGACGAACTCCGTGACGGTCAAACCGAGACCAAAGGGCTTATAGAGCGCTCGCATCGTCCGGTTGGTGACTCCGGACATGGGCGCCAGCACCAGAGGCGGCCAGATCGCATGGCTGCCGATACGCAGCGCGGGCACGGTGGGCGGCATTTCGCCCGAGAGTATAGCACGAAAGGGGCCCGCCGAAGCGAGCCCCTTCGTCGCCGTCGGGTGCCGTTAGGTGTTGGTCAGAGTGACGCCGCCGACCCAGATGACGTTGCCGTCGGCCGGCGTCGGGTAGTTGTCGGTGTAGTTGTCCCAGATGCCGATGAACAGCTGCACCGTGGTTCCCGCGTACGCAGAGAGATCGAACGGACCCTCCTGCTTCCAGTAGCCGCCGTTGTCCTCGTTGAGATACGTTCCGGCGCCTCCATCGGCGACCGGGATGCAGCCGCTCGACGAGCCGCCGGCATTCGCACCTCCAGTGACGTTGGGATCCCACAGGCAGTTGATCTCGGCAAGCAGCGTCTTCTGCACCGCAGTGCCGGCCGAATTGAGGACGTCCGCCTCCTGATCCGCCGTCTTGAAGTTATACTGCGTGCCTGCCTCATAGATATAGAAGCGCAATTGCGTCGCACCGGTCGGCACGGTGATCGACTGACAGATGCCCGCCGCACCCTTGATCTCCGATTGGCCGTTTCCGATCATCACGACGTTTGAGCCAAGGCTGGGCGGCGTCGTAGCGCTCGCACCCGGTCCGCTGGAATCAGCGAGATTCGAAGGCGGCGTTGCCAGCGCGATGTAGGGCGGCGGGGTCGCGGTCGGGCCTGGGCTGGCCGACGGATTGGCCGACGGCGCCGCGAACAGCGCGGTCGGAATCGCCGACGTCGTCGCCGTCGGCTGCGGCGAGGCAACCGCGGGCGTCGGGGCCGCCGCTACCGGAGCGGAGAGCCCTGAATGGGGGAACGAGCACGTACTCCAGCCGGTCAGAGAAGCGGCGCCCGATGAGGTGAAGTAGCCGTTCGCGATCGCGGTCGCAGTCAGCGTCTGTGCCTGCGTTGCGAGCGAGCCGACCGTCATCGTGAACGTCGGCGACGCAATGGCGGTACCGTCGTAACCGATCGAGTAGCCGCTCGAGTAGCTGCCGGAGATGGTCGTATGACCGCTCGAGTCGCTGTCGGTCAGCGTCGGGGTGAGCGCATTGCCGTTCGCGTCGACGAGCGAACCGGGCCCGACGATCGCGTCACCGGCTGCGTCCTTCGGCGTAAACGTCGCGGTAACGGACGACGACGAGCCGATCTGCAAGAGCGACGTACTGTACGTCATCGTAAACGAGTTCACCACGCCGTTGAGCGTGACGGTAATGGGGTTGTTCTGGTCGGCAACGATCGTCTCGCTCACCGTATTGAGGGAGAGCGGCGTGCCGCTGCCGTTCGTGGAGGCGAACGTCTTGATCGTGACGCTCTCGTTGGTTCCGGCCGGCAGGTTACCTTGCGCCGTGCAGTTATAGTAGCCGCCGGAGAGCGGACAGGACGAACTGCCGAGCGTGAGAGCCACGACCGTCGGCGTCCCGGACCCCGCCTGGAACGAGGCCGAGTTCGTGGCGGCCGACACATAGTTCGGACGTTTGTTCGCCGTGCCGCTTGCGGGCACGCGGATCGTAAACAGCGCGGTGCCCGTTCCACCCGAAACGACCGGGGGTTGCGAGGTAGGAAGCGACGACGAACCGCCGCTCACGCCGCCGCTGCAGCCTGCAACGGCGATCGCAATCGATGCGAGTATCGGAAGGACGCGTTTCATCGGATGCCTCCGTGGGTGGGGCTCTTGCTCTTGTGCGCTTGGATCGTCACCGGCGTCGTCGTAACGCCGACGCTGACCACGACGCTCTGATTATTGCCGTCCTTGACCGTGACGTTTGCCGTTCCGGCAGCGACCGCGTTGATGGCGATCGTCGTCGTGTTGCTGCTGGAAACCACCGGCGTGCTTACGGTGACAACGCTCGTGTTACTCGATGTCACGGTGTACGAACCGCGGTAGCCGGCTTCGGTCACGGTAAACGACGACGCGCCGGTTTGCGTGAGCGCCAGCGTGGTGGCCGATGCGCTCAGCGGCGCGGGCGTCGGCGACGCGCTGGGAGACGGCGAGGGCGACGGCGTCGGAGACGCCGTCGGCGAGGACGTCGGAGACGACGTCGGAGAGGCCGTCGGAGACGACGTCGGTGAGGCCGTCGGAGACGCCGTCGGTGAGGACGTCGGAGACGCCGTCGGTGAGGACGTCGGAGACGGGCTCGGCGAAGCACTCGGGGGAGCCGATGGTGAAGGCGACGGCGACGGGGCGGCGAGCGGCACGCCGTTATACACGGCGATGTACAGCGTGCCGCCGGCCGGGATCTGCACCGCCGGATTCGCCGGCAACGCCGGGAAGCTCAACGTGTCGCCGTTGATCGAGGCGGCGCCGCTTCCGGGCACGTTCACCCAACCGGTTCCGGTCCATTCTGCCTCGTAATAGGAACCGGACGGCGTCGCGGGGAGCGTGATGTTCAATCCGGGCCACGTAACCAGCGTGGATGCGGTGACGGCCTGAACGGCGATGAAGAGCACCGGCGTGTTCGCCGCCGACGCTTGCGTTCGCACCGGTGCTTTCGCGGTTTGGACGCTCGCCGCGGCGAGGGGTGCAAGCGCAGCCGGCTCGGCGACTGACTGCGAGACGTTCACCGAACCGGTGCCCGTGGCGGTTACCGTGGTCGCAATGTTCGACACGGCAGGCACGCTGATCGTCGCCGGCGCGGACGGACTGAGCGTCGTGCCGTTCGCGGCGGCGACAAACGGTGATGCTGTGCCGCCGCCGCAGGCGGAGACCCCGATCGAGAGCAGCGCGCAGAGCGCAAAAAGACGGTGTTTCAAAATGTACCAAGCCTCCGGCTCGAGTCGGCAGCACGAAAGAGGCGCCCCACACCACACGCGCAACCAGCGTAGGGATCGCATGCTTAACGCTGATTTAAGTCATCAAGAAGCGCACAGAGAACGGTAATAAGCGAGAGCATCCCGACACGAAGAAGCTCCGGAAGGCATCGCCCTCCGGAGCTCCCAACGGCGCTACCAGTATTTCTGGCAGTTCGTTCCGCTGCTCGTGCAGACGTAGACCCAGCCGACGTACGGCCACGATCCGGTGTCGTCTTCGGTCCAGTCGATGCCTTGGCTGCTCGCGTTGTCGTAGTAGTAGCGGCCTTGCACGTAGACGTACTGACCGACGGAAACCCACGGCCACGTCGACGGCGGCTGGTCGGTCGAGGCTTCCGCCATCGCATCGAGGTTCGACACGATCTCGATCGTGTCGCCGCTCGCGACCTGCACGTAGAAGTACCCGTGCGTTCCGCTGCTGGTGGTCTTCGACGGAAGCACCTGCGTTACGGCGCCGCAGATATCGACGAGTTGATCGCCGCTCAGAGAGCCGCTGCCGAACTCGCTTTGGTCGGTCAGGAACTGCGCGTTGTTGCACGGCGCGGCGCTGGCCGTCGGCGTCGGCGTCGGCGCGACGGTCGGCGTCGCCGTGGGCTTCGCGGTCGGCGTCGCCGTCGGACCCGATGTCGGCGTTGCGGTCGGGTTGGACGTCGGCGTCGCGGTCGGATTCGGCGTCGGCGTGGATCCGCTGCCCGTCAGCGAAACGTCGTCGAGGTAGAGGTAGATGTATCCGCTGCTCCAGCCGTTGCCCTTCACGCCGAAGTAGAGTTGCACGGTCTGGCCCGCGTAGGCGCTCAGGCTGAACGACTTCTGTACCCAGCCGTTCGTCGATGCGGCCTCTTTGTAGAGTTGCGTGAGCGTCGAGCCGCTGGTCGAAAGCACGTCGGCTTCCTGATCCGCGTACGAAACCGTATCGTTGGTGCCTTCATAGACCCAGAACGTCAAGGTTCCGCCGGCCGGGACGGTGACGGTCTGACACACGCCCGCGGTGCCGTTGACTTCGGGCTTCGACGTGCTTCCGATCAATGCACTGTAGGTACCGCCGTGCGCGTTCGCGCTCGTAACCGACGATTTCGTCGTGGAGCCGCACTGCGTCCACGGCGCGAAGGACCCGGTTTCAAAACCGGGGTTGGCGATGACGTTGGTTCCCGATGCGAACGCTTGCGCGCCGCCGGGAGCTTTCGCGCCGGCCGGTGCGGCCGGGTTCGGCAGCGTCGAGCCGGTCGACCCGCCGCCGCACGCAGCAAGAGACAGCGCAAGCAGCACGCCCGCCGCGCCAAAACGCTTGTTCAAATGAATCCTCCAAAGTGAGCGATGCAACAACGCGCGCAATCGTATCGCGCGCGTGTTAAGCCTCAATAAAGCTCGCTAGAGGCGTTTCTCACTTACCGTGCGTGGGATGCAAAGATCGGTAAAACAATCGCAATCCGATGAGACTCAAATTCGGGTCGACGCGGTCGATCACGGTGCTGTGCCGCGCAACGACGTCGGCCAGCCCGCCGGTTGCGATCACGCGCGCGTGCGACCCGAGTTCGGCGCGCATTCGTGCAACGATGCCTTCGGTCTGTCCGACGAAGCCGTAGATGAACCCCGACTGCAGCGCCTCTACCGTGTTGCGGCCGATCGCATGGCTCGGAGCCTCGAGGCGAATCTGCGGCAGCTTGGCCGTCCGCCCGATGAGCGCGTCGATCGAGGTGTTGATGCCCGGAGCGATCGCCGCCCCGATGAACTCTCCGGCCTCAGAGATCGCGACGAACGCGCTTGCCGTGCCGTAGCTCACGACGATCAGCGGCGCGCCGTAGCGCTCGCGCGCTCCGATCGCGGCGGCGACCAAGTCGGCGCCGGCTTCGTGCGCATGGTGCGTCTTGAGCGCGACGAGCGACTGCTCGTTTCCGTGCAAGAACCGGGCTTCGACGTGGAAGAACTTTTGGCTGACCTCGGCAAGGGCGTGATCGAGGCGCGGCACCACGCTCGCGATGACCACGCCCGAGATCTCGCTGAGCGGCACGTGCGCGGCGGCGAAGAGCTGCGTGAAGAACACTCCGTATTCATCGGCGGTGCGATGCGTGTCGGTCGTGACGCGCCAATAGTGCAGCAGATCGTCGGAATCGGGATCGAAACAGCCGAGTTTGGTCTCGGTATTGCCGACGTCGATTGCGAGCAGCATCGTTAGGGCATCATCCTTTCGAGGATATCCAGGAGGCGCCCGGCCAGCACGCGCTTCGGCGCCATGCCCAGGTCGAAGCGTTCGCCGCCGCGCGTCAAGACCGTCAGCGCGTTCTCGCCGGGACCGAAGCCGCGTTCCCCGCGGACGTCGTTGACGACGATCGCATCGAGGTGCTTGCGCTCCAACTTCTCGCGCGCGTGAAGCTCGTGATCGTCGGTCTCGGCCGCGAACCCGACGAGCACGGTTGCCCCCTTACGCTCTCCCAGCGCGGCGAGGACGTCGGGATTCGGCACCATCGTTACCGTGAGTTCGTTACCGGTCTTCTTCAGCTTCACGTCCGACGCGCTCTCGGGGCGCCAGTCCGCGACCGCAGCGGTCGCAATGACGGCATCGGCGCCGACCGCATGCTCGAGCGCGAGCGCGTGAAGATCGCGCGCGGTCGTGAAGCGGAGCGTGCGCACGCCGAACGGTTCGGGAAGCTGCGTCGGCCCGAGCAGCAGCGTGACCTCGGCGCCGCGCCGCGAGGCCTCGTCCGCAAGCGCGATACCCGTCGCGCCGCTCGACGCATTCGAGATGAAGCGAATCGGATCGAAGGCTTCGCGCGTCGGGCCCGCGGTGATCGTCAGGCGCTTACCCGCCAGCGAGCGGCGCCGCGCGAGGCCGCGCTCGACCGCCTCGATCATGCGCTCCTCGGGAGCCAGGCGTCCCACGCCGCGCTCGCGCTCGGCGAGAAAGCCCGTCTCCGGCTCGACGAGCTCGAAACCGCGGGCGCGCAAGCGCGCGAGATTCTCTTGCGTCGCCGGATTCTCGTACATCGCGCTGTTCATCGCCGGAGCGATTGCCACGGGGATGCGCGCCGCGAGGACCGCGGTCGTCACCAGATCGTCGCAGATGCCGTTGGCGAGTTTGGCGATCACGTTCGCGGTTGCCGGAGCGACCAGGAGCACCTCCGCCTCCCGTACGAGCCGGATGTGCGGGATGCGCTCGGGCGCGTCCCACAACGACGCGTACACCGGGCGCGCCGTGAGCGACGAGAAGGTGAGCGTCCCGACGAAGCGCTCGGCTTCGTCGGTCATGATCACGTCGACGATCGCGCCGCGTTGCACGAGCGCGCTCGTGAGGCTCGCCATCTTATACGCCGCGATGCCCCCGCAGACGCCGAGCAGAATGCGCGCACCCTTCACGCGGCCACCCAAAGGTTGTCGAGCAGGCGCGTCGTGCCGAAGCGCGCGGCGCCGATCACGAACGCCGGCGGCGTCAACGTGTCGATCGGGGCAAACGAGCGCGCATCGACGACGTCGAGGTAGTCGAGACGCGCCAGCGGGTGCAGCCGCGTGCGGCCGGCGGCGATGGCGTCGGCCTTCGACCGCCCCGCGGCCATCGCCATGCGAATGGCCTGAAGCGCATGGTGCAGCGACGGCGCGGCTTCGCGCTCCTCTTTCGAGAGATAGGCGTTGCGGCTCGACATCGCCAGGCCGTCGGCTTCGCGTTCGGTCGGCACGATCTCGAGGCGCGTGGCAAAATCCAGATCCGTCATGAGGCGCGCCAGAACCGCGGTTTGCTGCGCGTCCTTTTGACCGAGGTAAAGGACGTCGGGGCGAACGATGTTGAGCAGCTTGGTCATGACGGTCGCGACGCCGCGAAAATGCGTCGGACGGATCGCGCCCTCGTAGACGCTGCCGATCGGGCCGACGTCGACCCAGGTCGAGAAACCCGGCGGGTAGATGGTCTCTGGAGACGGCGTGAAGAGCAGGTCGACGCCGGTGACGGCGAACTTCTGCTTGTCGCCTTCTAAATCGCGCGGGTAGCGCGAGAGATCTTCGTTCTCGCCGAATTGCAGCGGGTTGACGAACACGGAAGCAACGACCGAGTAGCACTCCTCGCGCGCGCGCCTGGCGAGCGCCTGGTGCCCGGAGTGCAACGCTCCCATCGTAGGCACAAAACCGAGCGGCCGCGGCAGCACGTCGAACAGCGCGCGCGCCTGTGCAACGGTCCCGACGACTTGCACGAGCCTACAGCCGCGTCACGCGCAGCACGGTCCGTCCGACCATGAACGGCTCGCCGATGGAGAGCTCGGCATCCCCGGTGACCATCTCGCCTTTGACTTTGGTGCCGTTGCGGCTCTCGAGGTCCGTGACGTGCAAGTTCTCGCCTTCGGCGCGTACGTGAGCGTGTTTTCTCGAAACATAGCGGTCGAGGGCAATACACGCCTCGGCCACGCTATCATCGCGGCCGATGGTGATCTCGCTCTCGAACGTCCATGTCTTACCGTCTAGTGGGCCGCTGAGGACCTCGAGCAGATACATCGGGGCGTGGCCTTCTCTGGCGCCCCTGCCCGGCCCCGCTGGGGACCCCCCACCGTTAAGGATTAGCTAACAAAACCGCCCGGGAGGACGATTACTCATAGGGTGACGATGAACAACCGGATCGACGAGCTCCTGGAGCTCATAGAGGTAGAACCGGATGCACTGCGCGAGGCGGAGTTCCTCCAGGCGCAGGCGATTCTTGAGACATTGGTCGGCAAGACGGTCAGCTCTGCCGAGCTTCAAGATACCCGCATCATCCTCACGACCGCCGAGGGAAACCGGTATTTCTTTTACGGGTTCCTGGGCGAAAACGCGCCGGACTAAACGGCCGTCTTCCGCATCTCGCCGTTGCTCGCGCCTCGCTGACGGGGTTATTTCGGCGTGGTCGTTTCGGCGGAGCTGATGAACGACGAGATCAAATCGTGATCGTGCGTGGTGTATTGCGTGAAAGCAACACCGTGCGCGAACGTCTTCGTCGACGCGTCGTAGAACGACAGCACGATTCTTCCGCGCACGAGCAACTCGGAGAGCTGTCCCGGTAACATGAATCGCAGCATGATCGGTTGACCGGCCGGCAGGTCGGTCGCGGTTGCTACGCGCATTCCGCCGCGGCTCAGATCGAGCGACTCGGCGTCCAGTACGAGTTCAGCCCCCGGGACGATGATCGTGACGGGGAACCGGACGTGGGCCCGGAAGAACCGGCGTTCTTGCGAGCGGTCTTCTTGCGTACTCACTGCAAATACCGTTCTCGCCGCAAACCTGGGCGCCTTCAAGCGATCACGGCATCGGCGGCGAGCAACGCACCGAGCATGCCGTGCTCGGCGACGACGCCGCCCTGCAGGTAGACTTCGAACGGTTCGCGCAGGGGCGCGTCGCACGAGAGCTCGATCGTCGCCCCGCCGACGAACGCGCCGCTCGACATCACGACCGGGTCGACGTATCCCGGAACGGGCCCCGGTTCCGGGCGAAAGCGCGCGTTGAGCGGCATCGCCCGCTGCAATCCGGCCGCGAAACGCAGCAGCGCATCCGCGCTGCCCAGCCGGATCGCCTGCACGATATCGGTGCGCCGCGCGCCGGGCAGCGGATCGACGGCGAAACCGAGCTCGTCGAAGAGCGCCGCAGCGAAATCCAATCCGCGCAGAACCTGTTCGACGACGTGCGGCGCGAGGAAGAGCCCTTGCACGAAGGCGCGGCCGAAACCGAAGGTCGGTCCGAGCGCATCGCGCAACCCAGGCGCGTACAAGCGAGCGCTTATCCGCTCGATCAGCTCCGCGTCGCCGGCAACGTAGCCGCCGCCGGGAGCAAGCGAACCGCCGAGATTCTTGATCAGCGAGCCCATCACCAGATCGGCGCCCACGTGCGTCGGCTCGCGATCCTCCACCAGTTCGCCGTAACAGTTGTCGACGAGCACGCGAACGCCCGGCAGCTCGCCCCGCACGCGCGCAACCAACTCGGCGATGTCGTCGATGCGGAGCGACGGCCGGGGCGCATAGCCGCGCGAGCGCTGTACGAAAAGCGCGGCCGCGGCGCTCGCGCGCGCGCTCTCGACGATCGCGTCGAGGTCGAGCGCGCCGTCGCGAAGCGGAACCTCGAGGTATCGCCGGCCGTTCGCGACCAGCGACTCGGGCGCGTCGCAGATGGCGTTGCGCAGCGTATCGTACGGACGTCCGGCAACCGCAACCAGCGTTTCGCCCGGCCGCACGCACGCCGCAAGCGAGGCGACGATCGCGTGCGTTCCGCTGACGATCGAGAGCCGCGCGAGCGCGCGCGGTGCGCCGAAGGTCCGCGCCAGCAAGCCTTCGTAGGCCGCCCGCGCGGCGTCGTCGTAGCCGTAGCCGGTCGAGCCGGCGAGATCGCTTTCGGCCAAGCCGGCTTCGTAAAATGCGTGCAGCATCGCCGCCTTCGAACGCTGCTGCGCCGGGTAGTTCAGATCGCGCGTGCGGATCCACGCGCGCTCCGCGGCTTCGCGCACGCGCGGCGCGACGGGGAATCGCGCGCACAAGAGATCGATCATACGGCGGCCTCCAGATGGCGTTCGTAGGCGCGGACGAACGGGAAATAGATCGCGGTCGCAAGCGCGATGTTGACCGCGGCAAGCGCGACCGCTCGCAGGTCGACCGTCGCGAGATACGTCGAGACGAGCGTCGGCACGGACGACGGTACGTAGAAAGCGGCGCGCGAGACCCAGCCGAACGCGACCGCCGCGTACGTCGTCGACGCGAGCACCAGCGGTACCAGCAAGAACGGCGGAATGAGATAGGGATTCAAGACGATCGGCGCGCCGAAGATCAAGGGCTCGTTGGTATTGAAGACCGACGGCACCAGCGACACGCGTCCGATCGACCGCAACTTGGGTACGCGCGAGATCGCGAGCAGCGCGGCGAGCGGGAGCGTCGAGCCCGAACCGCCGGGAAAGATGAAGAGAAAGAGCGAGACGACGACGATGTGCGGCAGCGCCGCGTGTTCGTTGAACGCCTGCGTGTTCTGCATCTGCAGCGTGAGATACACCGGCGTCACGACCGCCGCGACCAAGGCCGGACCGTGCATGCCGAACGTCCAGAGCGCCGACTGTACGAACACGATGATGAGCAGCGCCGCAAAGGTATCGCCGAGATGTCCGAGCGGTGCGAGCGCAAGGTTGACGATCGCCGGAAGGTCGACGTGCGACGCGCGCAGCGCGAGCGCGGTCGCGAACGCCGCGAGCCCGGCAAGCCACCCGTTGCCGCGCAGCAGCAGGATGAAGAATGCGGTGAGCCCGCCGATCAGCAGCGCGAGAAACAGCCCGCTCGTGCCGACCTCGCGCAGGTACGCGAGCACGGGCGCATGCGGCGGCGGCATCGCCGCCAGATACGCGAGCAGGGCTCCGAGCGCCGGAGCGACCGGTTGCAGCTCGCTGCGCACCGCGAAGCGCCAGACGAGGGCCGGGGCGAGCACGGCCCCCATGAATCCGAAGGCCGGCAGGAGCGCGCCGGCGATGCGCAGTCCGAGCGACGGACCCCACCACGGCCCGGCAGCCGGGACGAAGGGGAGGATACACACAAACGCCGCTACGAGCCCGCCGAAGCTCCAGGGGAGCGCATCGCGGGTCGCAGCGACGAAGGGAAGCTCGGCGAAGCGCCTGAGGCTATAGGCGGCGGATGACAGCCTCGACGCGACCGATGATCTCGACATCGCTCGCGTAGATTGGCTCCATGGTCCGATTCTCCGGCTGGAGCCGGACGCGCCCGTCTTCACGGTAGAAGCGCTTGACGGTTGCCTCGCCGTCGAGCATCGCCACGACGATCTCGCCGTTGGCGGCTTGCTTCTGCGGGCGCACGACGATCAGGTCGCCGTCGAGAATCGCGGCTTCGATCATCGACTCGCCCTGGACGCGCAGCATGAACCCGTCGGAGACCCGGGGCGCGAACGAGGCCGGAAGCACGAACTCGCCCTCGACGTTCTCCTCGGCCGTGATCGGAATGCCGGCGGCCACGCGGCCGATGATCGGCATTACCACGCTCTCAGGCCCGTTCGAGGCCGGTTCGGAGCGGTCGGAGCTGCGCAGCGCGCGGGGCTTCGTCGGGTCGCGATGAATCAGCCCGCGCCGCTCGAGCGCCTTGAGGTGGGCGTGGATCGTCGACGACGAGGAGAGGCCGACGCGCTCGCCGATCTCGCGAACCGACGGCGGGTAGCCGCGTTCGCTGGTAAAGGCCCGGATCACATCGAGGATCCGCTGCTGCCGCTCCGTAGCCGGCTTTTCAACTGCCATCATTCCTCCGAGAACCAAAATGCCACCCGTATGGCATGACTTTGCCTTACAACCCTACCATAGGTTCGAGGAAAAAGGCAAACATACGTTCGTAGAACCCTTGACACCGAGGCGCGAACGTGTGGTAAAATCTAGGGGACGAACAGCTGTTTGGCCCAAGATGTAGGCAAGTTGGTAGTCGAACGCTCGTTTGGCACAAGATATAGGGAGGGCGATTACGGTGATCAAGCGCAAACGGTTCACGCTCATGCCGGCGATTACGCTGGCCGCACTTAGTCTCATGGTTGCGCTGCCGACGCTCTCGTCGATGCATCTCTACGCGGCGAGCGCCGAGCGCTACGCGACCGTCGTGGTGAAGCCCGGCGATACGCTGTGGTCGATCGCGTCGACGTACACCGCCGACACCGGCGACGTGCAAGAGACCATCGATCGCATCACCGAGAGCAACCACCTCGCCGCATCGACGCTTCAACCCGGCCAGCACCTGCGCATTCCGCGCTAACGCATATCACGAGTTACCAAACGAGGCTGCAACGGCAGCCTCGTTTGCTTTCATTCGGGAATGTCGAGATCCGCGAAGGCGCCGCGCACGTCGAAGGCAAGCCAGGGAACTGCAGGCTCAACGAAGCGCTCGCCCACGCGCAAGAGGCGCGTACGCGATGCCGTACACGAGCGGATCGTCCGCTCGAGCGGATCGACGTCGAGCACGACGAGCGCGCCGTTCGCGAGGTAGAGAGCAATCTTCGCGTCAAGAAACGCCTGCTTGTCGCCGGGCGAGAGCACTTCGACCGCCACATCGGGCGCGCATGGCGGAAACGCACGGTCTTCTTCGCTCATCGCGCGCAAGCGGTCGTACGAAAAGAAGGACACGTCCGGAATAAACTTCGTCAGCTTCATGCGGCTTGGGAGCCACACATCCCACTCGGTACCGACCTGGCCGCGGCCGGCTCCGGCAATCGAGATCATCTTCGCAAGCGTCGTCTGCACGACCGCATGACGCTGACGCGGGCTCACCTTGGGGTGGACCTCGCCGTCGAGATACTCCCAATACTCGGGTTCCGTCCGATACTCGATAGCCATGATCGCCTGACCCTATCCTATCACGCGCGTGTGAGCGCACGCCTAGCGCCGGCTCACGACGATCACCGCATGGCCGTCGTGGTCGTTCAGGAACTCGAGCCCTTCCATCATCCATGAATCCAGCCCGGCCACCGTGTGCTTCGCAACTTCGCGCACGACGTGGCGGCGATCTTTGAGCCACGAGAGTTCGGCGCGTGTCGTCGTGGGAAAGACCGCGACCTCGCAGTCTTCGCATTTGAGTCCGTGTTGCATGGAGCGCTGGTTCAGTAAAAAAGACGCGAGCCCCGCCGCAGATGCGACGAGGCTCGAATCGGTTTCCGCGCGGTTCCTTACCGCAACGCTACGCTCGCTAGAGCTTGACGTTGAGCTGGAAGTACGCTTGGAACGGGAGTCCGCCAAACGCGCTCGGTGAGAACGCTTGGTTGTAGACACCCGGGTAGGCGGCCGAACCGTTGAGCGGATCGCTCGGCGACTGGCCGTAGAAGAACCCGGCGCCTGCGGTATTGTAGGCGGTGTTACCCGGCGTGTAGTCGAGATAGCCACCGTTGATACCGTAGGAGCACGTGATCGAGTTCGGCGGGTAGGCGCCGGTCCACGCCGTGCTGGTTCCGCCGAAGCAGCGATTGTAGAGGTTGGCCAGGTACAGCGTGCCCGAGATGCGCGGCGAGAAATCATAGCTGATTTGCGCGCCGATGTTGAGCTGCCACGGGTTCGTGTATTGGCCGAGGTTGTCGAACGTGCCCGTCACCGGGTTCGGAATCACGACGTCGCTACCGCAGGTTTGGTAATCCGCGAGTTGCGATGCGTTCCCGAAGATCGCTCCCTGGTTTTGCGAACAGGTGCGCGGGTCGATGCCGAGCATGTCGTTGGGTGAGCCGTACTTCGTGCCCTCGAGGAGCGAGAAGTTCACGGCCGCCTGCCACTTGCTCTTCTTGTAGGCCACGTAGCCCGCGAACGCGTTGTCCGGGAGCTCCGTCGACCCGTCGCCGGAGCCGAGGCCGTACGGGAAGTAGTTGGCATACGGCTCGTACCAGCCGTTGAGCGGCACCTGCGACTGGAGCGACGCGTACGTGTAGCCCGGCAGCAGGTTGTAGTACGGGTTGGTGATGGCTCCAGGGGTCGCGGCGCATTGAGCCGCGGTCAGACCGACACCACCCGAGTAGCACGGCGAACCGCCCGTGGTGGCGGTGAGACCCGGCTGCGAGGCGGTGCCGTTGCCGAGGAACCCTTGCATCGTGCTGTAGAGGTTGGTGATGTTGCTGACGCCGTCAACCTCGTTGTACTTCACGCGTGCGTGCGTGTAGGTGTACGAGAGCTGACCCGACCAGCCGTCGCGCGACGGATCGCCTTTTTGCAGCGCGAGTTCGAGACCCGACGTCTGCTGCGTCGCCGCGTTGAAGCCGCCCGCGAGACCGCCCGGAAGCGGCGTCGTGACGAGCTGGTTGTTGGTGTAGCGGTAGAACGGGCTGAGCTTGAGGCTCAGGTCCGTGCCCTTGAAGTGCTGCTCGTACGAGAGGTCGGCGTTGTTGGAGTACTGCAGCGGATTGTTGTGAACCGTCGATCCGAAGCCCAGGTTGTAGTACGAGGAGTTGAAGAGCTTCGTCGCCAGGTTGTAGCCGTCGACGTAGGTGAGCACCTGTTCGAAGGCCGTCTCGGTGGGCTGAACGTAACGGCCGTACGAACCGCGGACGACGACGTCCGGGTTGACCGTGTACGTGAAGCCGATACGCGGCGACATCGTCGAGAGTGTGATCGCCGACGTCGAGCCGAGCGAGAGCAGCGGCGTACCGCCTTGGCCCGGATGGACGAGCGTCGCGCCGGTCAGCGGATCCGTCGGACACGCCTGCCCGGGCAGCGTCGTGAAGTTGGTCGGGAAGCCGGTGTTGGCGGCGGTCGGATCTTGCGAACCGCCCGAACCGTCCGAGCTCGGCGTCTTGGCGTTGGTGCCCTGCTGAACGCAGGCCGTCGCGTTGATCTGGTTCACCCAGAACACCGCTTCGGGGTTGTTGATGTTGGCGAGGTGGTAGGTGTAGCTCTCGAAGCGGACGCCGCCGTTGATGTCGAGCTTGTCGGTCGGGCGGTAGTCATCCGTGAGCGAGAGCGTGTAGAACGACGGCGACACCGTGTTCGAGTTTGCGTCGGCCGCCAGGTTGGCCGCCATCGTCCACGAAGCGCCGGCCGCGGCTGCGGCCGCCGGGATCGCGGGGAGCGCGGCATTGGCGACGGTTTGGAGGGTCGTGCCGGCGAGGACCGAGAGGCACGAGACCTGCGAACCGGCCGCCAGGCCCGGAGTGTAGGAGCCGTCGAGCGGCAGCGTCTTGCCCATGTTCGCGGTGTAGCTGAAGCACTGGCCTTGCGCGTTCATCAGCATGGCCGCAGGCGCGGAGCCCGGCGAGAGGCCGGCCTGTCCGTTGTTCCAGCGCTCGACCTGCGAGGAGACGTAGTTGCCGCCGAGCGTCAGGACGTTCTTGTCGTTGAGCTGATCGGCGACTTCGAGCGAGATGCCGTGGGTATGCGAGGTGAGCTCGTAATCAGGGCTCGACGCGAAGCCGATGCCGTAGTATCCGAGACCGCCACCGGCACCGCCGTTCGGATCGTTCTGGAGCCAGTCGGAGTAGAACGTGTAGCCGTACAAGCGTGCATAGCCCGACGACCAGTTCTTCTGATACTGGAGTTTGATGATCGAGCCGTCGTTCCAGACGCCCGATGCGAGATTCGCCGGCACGCCGCTCTGATACGGGCGATTGGCCGGTGAGCTCGGGAAGTAGTACGGCTGCAGCGCATTGGCCGAAGCCGCCGCCGAGGCGCCGAAGTTGACGCCGACGACTTGGAGGCCGTCGCCGTAGGCAAGCGGCGATCCGCCGGTCGTCGGGCAGGCCGGCGTTCCGAAGAACGCGCCGATCGTGGCGAGCGCGGCGCAGGTGCCCTGGTATTGGCTGTTGGCACCGCCGTACACCGGGTACGAACCCGGCGCAAGGCCGATCTGCGCAGCATAGCCCGTCGGGCCGGCCCACGGGGCGAAGCTGTTCGCGAGCAGGCTGAGCGAGCCCGCGGTGTCGATGTTATCGTAACCGACCGTGTGGTACGCGAAGTTGTCGTAGAGGATCTGAATGTCGTCGCGACCGGGGTCGTTCTTGTGCTGGATTCCGAAGTGGAAGTTCAGCACGTTTTCGCGGTCCTGCGTGCCCGTGCCGTACTGGAACGCCGTGGCGACCGTCTCGTTGAGCGGCGCGTAGCTGTTACAGATCGGCGTCGGCGTGCCGAAGAGCGCGTTGGTGTTCATCAACGGCGCACCGGCGGGCGCTCCGCCCATCGAGTTACAGGTCGGCCACGGGCCGCGATCCGAGCCGGCGCCGACGAACAACGCGTTGAGGCCGTAGAGCATGCTGCCGCTGCCGAAACCGGCAAACTGGCCGTAGCCCTGGATGCCGTACTGGTTGCTGCCGTCCGGATTGAGGTTGCCGCCGTTCTGATTGTTGATCAGGTTCGGGATGTAGTTCATTCCCGAGAGACCGACGTAATACGAGAACAAGCGGTCCGGTGAGGCGCCGCCCGCTTCGATGAGCGCGCCGTGGCGGAACTCCGGCGTACCGATCGTGGCTTGGCCGGTGCCGAAGCCCGGATAGGTACCGGTCTTGATGACCTGGTTGATGTAGCCGGCGAGCGTCGCGGAACCGGCCGACGCCGGCGAACCGCCGGTGTAGACTTCCGTCTGCGAGGTGCCGAGCGTCGAGAGCGAGTTGGCGTTGTAGTTGTCGAACGCGCGGTTGACCGGCACGCCGTCGAACTCATAGCCCGCTTGCGAATACGACGATCCGCGAATGTAGAAGGTTTGGCCGAAACCGAAGTTGCCGTTGCCCGACGTCACGACGCCCGGCGTCGTGTAGATCGCCGAGTAGGCCGAGTCGAGATTCTGACCGCCCGAAGCGACGGCCGTCTGCTTCTGGCTGGCCGCGTTGACCGCGTAGACGTCGGAGACGGTACCGGCGCGAACCAAGCTGCCGGCGCGTGCGGTCGTTTTGGCGATGGTCTTCAAGCTCGAGACACTGATCGCGAGCGTCTGCGCCTGATCGGCGAAGACCACGATGCCGCCCTGCGAGAACGGGTTAAACCCGTCTTTGGTTACGGCAATCGTATACGTGTCGGGTGCGAGCGAGAAAAACGAAAAGTGTCCCGAAGCGTCGGTGGATGCAGAGGCCGTTTGCGAGGGAGAGCTGACCTTGACGGCCGCTCCTGCAATCGGTGCCCCCTTATCGTCCGTAACGGTGCCGCTCAAGGATCCCGTCGTCCCTGCCAGTGCCCATGTTCCCTGGAACAGGAAGGCGACGAGGAGGAGCAGCGCCACGGCCACCTGACGAAGGGTACGTCTGATTTTCATGTAGACCCCTCAGTAGATGTGAGTGACAGAAGCTTTCGCCTCCGCGAAAGCACGCATATGACAAATGCCGAGGCCAACGCGTGGCTCTCAGCGATCTCTCAGCGGCGTGACAAGCGACTTCTCCCGACTAATGTCGGCTCCTTTATGCTCGCTTAAAAAATGTGGGGCCGCTTGGACTAAGCGGCCCCTCCATTTCAGCACGGCTGCCGACTACGGCGTTACGCTTTGACGGCCAAGCGCTCGCCAAGCAGCCGGGGGATATCCGAGGGTCGGTCGGCGACGGGCACGCCGGCGGCCTGGAAGGCGCGAATCTTGCTCTCGGGGGTCCCGAAACCGCCGGAGATGATCGCGCCGGCGTGGCCCAGCGACTTGCCCGGCGGCGCATTGCGCCCGCCGACGAACGCGACGATCGGCGTGCCGGCCAGATGCTCCTTGACGAACGCCGCCGCGTCTTCTTCGTCCGAGCCGCCGATCTCGCCGCAAATCACGATCGCCTCGGTCTGCGCGTCGTTCTTGAACTCGCGCAGGCAATCGACGAACGTCGTGCCGATGATCGGGTCGCCGCCGATGCCCACGCAGGTGGACTGGCCGAAGCCCGCGCGCGTGAGCCCGTCGACGACCTCGTACGTCAACGTTCCCGAGCGCGAGATGAGCCCGACGTTGCCCTCTTTGAAGATATGACCGGGCATGATGCCGATCGACGACTTTCCGGGCGAGATCAGTCCTGGACAATTCGGTCCGATGATGCGCATGCCGGGCGTCGCGCCGACGACACGCAGCATGTCGTGGACCGGCACGCCCTCGGTGATGCACACCGAGAAGCGGACGCCGGCCTCATAGGCTTCGAACAGCGCGTCGGCCGCGCCGGCCGGCGGAACGAAGATGCACTGATGCGTCGCGCCGGTCGCTGCGACGCACTCTTCGACGGTATTGAAGACGGGCAGGCCGTGCTCGGTTTTCTGCCCGCCCTTGCCGGGCGTCACGCCGCCCACGATGTTCGTGCCGTACGCGAGCATGCGCCCGGTGTGATACGAGCCCTCCGCACCGGTGATGCCCTGCACGAAGACCTTGCTGTTCTTATCGAGATAGATACTCACGAGTTATGCCCCCGCCGCGATTTCGACGGCGCGCTTCGCGCCTTCGTCCATGGTTTCGACCGGCGTCATGCCCGCATCGGCGAGAATCTGCCGGCCCTCTTTTTCATTGGTGCCCGTCAAGCGGATGACGAGCGGAATCTTGCGCGAGGTCGTGGTGTTGAGCGCTTCGACGATACCCTTGGCGACTTCGTCGCCGCGCGTAATGCCGCCGAAGATATTGATGAAGAACACCTTCGCGCCGGTATGGTTCACCACCAGCTCGTAGCAATTGCGCACGCGCTCGGCGTTCGCACCGCCGCCGACATCGAGGAAGTTGGCGATTTCGCCGCCGGCGTTCTTCACCGCATCCATCGTGCCCATCGCGAGGCCCGCGCCGTTGGCCATCGTGCCGACCGTTCCGCCGAAGCGGCGGAAGTTGCGAATGCCCAAGCCGGCCGTCGTCGCCAGCGTCTCGTCTTCGTCGAGCGGGAGGACCGTCTGCCACTCTTTGAATTCGGGATGGCGGAAGAGCGCGTCGTCGTCGAGCTCCACCTTCGCGTCGGCCGCGATCACGCGTCCGTCTTTGGTGAGCACGAGCGGATTGATCTCGACCAGCTTCGCGCCGTACGTGAAGAACAGGTTGTACATCCCGGCGACGATCGCGGGGAACTGCTTACGGTAGCCGGGGTCGAGGTTCGTCTTAAACGCCAGCTCGCGCCCGATGAAGGGTGAGTAGCCGATCGCCGTATCCACGAAAAATGTGCTGAACGACTCGGGATGCTTCTCGTGGACTTCTTCGACGTCCATCCCGCCGAAGCGCGTCACGATGATCGCCGGCTTCTTCGTCGTGCGATCGACGGAGATCGCACAGTACGCCTCCAAACCGACGTCGAGCGTCTCTTCGACGAGCAGCGACTTGATCGGCTCGCCGCTGGGATTCTGCCGGTTCGGCGGCATCGGCGTCGCGAGAATCTCGCTCGCGACGGCACGGCCTTCGGCAGCGGTGGTCGCGAATTTGATCTTACCGGCTTTCCCGCGTCCGCCCATCAGCACTTGCGCTTTGACGACCCACTTCCCCGGATTCTTTTCGATGAACGCCGCGACGTCGTCGGGCGTGTTGCAATGCTGCGAACGCGGAACGGGAATCCCCGATCGGCGAAACAGCTCCTTCCCTTGATACTCCATGAGATTCATTTGGAACACGCTCCTGGTTCGAATGGCGCTGCGCCCTGGGCACCGCGCCCCCCACTGCGTGGGGCCCCCAGGGCATGGGCCGCATAAACAATTGAGGTTATGGACGTACGCCCCGTGGGCGGCCCAAATTCACGTCTTGGCGCGTGCATAGATGTACCGGGACTCCTTTTGGCTTTGTGCGGTAGTGGGTTAGTCGAGTTTTCCGAGAAGCGAGCGGGCAATGATGATCTGTTGGATCTCCGAGGTCCCTTCGTAGATCTCGGTGATCTTGGCGTCGCGGTAGAAGCGCTCGATCGGAAACTCGGTCGTGTAACCGTAACCGCCGTGGATCTGCAGCGCTTCGGAAGCGTGCTTGCGCGCGGCCGTCGACGCGAACAGTTTGGCTTTGCTCGCCTCGATCACGTACGGTTTGCCGGCGTCGGCGAGCGCGGCCGCGCGGTAGACGAGCAAGCGCGCCGCGTCGAGATCCGTCGCCATCTGCGCGATCTTGAACGACACGCCTTCAAACGCACCGATCGCGCGGCCGAAGGCCACACGATCTTTGGCAAAGCGGACCGATTGATCGAGGCAACCGGCCAAAATGCCGGTCGCCTGCGCGGCGATACCGATGCGACCCCCGGCGAGCGCGTTCATCGCCGACCCGAACCCGTCGCCTTCGTTCCCCAGCAGAGCGTCTTCCTTGACGGGGCATTCGTCGAACGCGAGGTCGCACGTGTTGCTCGTGTGAATGCCGAGCTTTTCGGTGATCTTCTCGACGGTAATTCCCGGCAATGCGTTGTCGATCAAGAAGGCGCTCACGCCCTTCGCGCCGCCGCCGCCGGTGCGAAACATCCCCATCGTCACCGCGGCGACGCTACCGTTCGTACACCACTGCTTGCGTCCGCTCAGGACGTAGCCGCCCTCAACGCGCTTCGCGCTCCCGCGCAGCGCCGCCGCATCCGAGCCGCAATCGGGTTCGGTCAGCGCAAAAGCCGCGATGGCATCGCCGCCCGCCAAACGCGGGAGCCAGGCCTGTTTCTGCGCTTCGCTCCCGAGCCGAACGATCGCCGACGCGATCATCGAGTGTACGGAGACGGTCACGGCCGTCCCGGCGTCGACCCGCGCCAGCTCCTCGATCGCCAGGGCGTACGACACATAGCCGGCGCCGACGCCGCCGTACTCCTCGGGAACGACGATACCCATGATGCCCGCGTCGTTGAGCTTGGTATACAGCTCGCGCGGGAAGGCGTGCTCGCGATCCCACCGCGCGATATGCGGGGCGATCTCGCGCTGCGCGATCTCCGCGGCGAGCGCGGCGATTTGGCGCTGCTCGTCGGTAAGGTCGAACTGCGCGCGGGCCGTCTGATCGAGCATGTACCGGTTAGTCGACTTTCACCAGGAGCGCGTCGCCCTGTCCGCCGCCCGAGCAGATCGCTGCGATGCCGAAGCCGCCGCCGCGCTTGCGCAGCTGGTTGATCAGGGTGCCGACGATGCGCGCGCCGGAAGCACCGATCGGATGACCCATCGCAACCGCACCGCCGAACTTGTTGATGCTTTCTTCGCCGATGCCGAGATTGCGCGCGGAGGTGATCGCCACCGCCGAAAACGCCTCGTTGATCTCCCACACCGCGACGTCGGAGGCTTTGAGACCGTTGCGTTCCATCAGCTGCTGCGCGGCCATCGCCGGCGTAAGGCAGATGTACGGCGAATCCCAGCCGACCGTCGCATGGTCGAGCACGCGCGCAAGGGCGTGGTAGCCACGCTCCTTCGCATAGTCTTCGTGCGCGAGCACGAGTGCCGCCGCACCGTCGTTCACGCCCGGCGCGTTGGCCGCCGTGATCGTGCCGTTCGGCTCGAGCGGCTTGAGCTTGGCCATCGACTCGAGCGACGCGTCGGCGCGCACCGGTTCGTCGCGATCGACCAGCGTGAACGGCGCGTCACCCGTGACGAACGGGGCCCACTTCGCGTAGTCGAACGTGAACTGCGCCGACGGCTGATGCGACCACATCGTGTCGGAGGCTCCGACGGCAGCCGGCACGCGGATGCCCGCCTGCGCGGGAACCGCGTCGACGACGACCTTGCCGCGCGCCTTGCTCGCGACCTTGACCGGAACGATCTCATCGGCGAAGTGCCCCGCTTCGTGCGCGACGTGCGCGCGGCGGTGGCTCTCGTACCCAAACGCGTCCTGCTCTTCGCGCGACATGCCGAACTCGTTGGCGACGATGCTGCCCTGCGTCGACATCGTCATCGGAAAGTACGCGTCCCACAGACCGTCGTTGATCATCGCATCGATGAGCTTGCCGTCGCCGAAGCGGTAGCCGGTGCGTGCCTCCTTGAGCAGGTAGGGCGCGTTGGACATCGATTCCATGCCGCCGGCGCCGATGACGCGGTTGGCGCCCGCGTCGATCAGCCGCATCGCATTCGCAACCGAGAGCAGGCCCGACGCGCACACTTTGTTGACGGTTTCGGCCGTCGTCGTCTTTGCAAGGCCCGACTTGAACACGACCTGCCGCGCCGGATTCTGTCCGACGCCTGCTTGCAGCACTTCTCCGAAAATCACGTGCTCGATCTCGGCGGGGTCCACGCCGGCGCGCTGCAGCGCGCCAATCAAAGCCACGGCCCCTAGCGTCGTGGCATCCAGCGGGGAAAGGGCGCCGCCCAGCTTGCCGAAAGGCGTGCGCGCGGTCGAGAGAACGACGGTGTGGCGGTTCATGCTGCTCATAACACCAAGCGGCTTCTCGAATCCGGGACCTTTTACCCTTCGATAAACGTCAGAGGTCCCGTGATGCCGAGCGCAGCGAGCTTCTCGCAGAACGCAACGCCTTAAGAATCGGGGCGGCAGATGATGATGCCGCCGGGGTCGCAGTGTTCCGCTTCGAGCTGCACGGTGACGTGCTCGATGCCGTAGCGCTCGGCGACGATCGAACGCAGGCGAGCCAGAATCGCGGGTCCTTCCTGCAGGCGCAGGTCGTCGATCAAGACGTGCGCCGTGAGCGCGGAAGACGCCGACCCGATCGTCCAGACGTGCAGGTCGTGGACGTCGCATACGCCGCCGATCTCGCGAATGCGGCGCTCGATGTCGGCCGAATCCACGCCGGGCGGCGCGCTTTCGAGCAGGACGTCGCTCGCGTCGCGCAGCACGCGCACGACGCCGGCGATGATGATGCCGGCGACGAGCAGCGAGAGGAGCGGGTCGATCCACGCCTGATGGGTGAGCAGAATCAGCGCGCCGCCGATGATGACCGCGAGCGACCCGAGGGCGTCGCCCATCACATGAAAGAGCGCGGCGCGAATGTTGAGATCGTGCGAATGGCCGTGCGCGAGCGTGAGTCCGATCACGCCGTTGGCGACGAAGCCGATCGCCGCGACGATCGTCATCGTGCTCCCGTGCGGCTCAACCGGCGCGCCGAACCGGCGAATCGCAGCATAGACCACGACGAGCGTCGCGCCGAACAGCAGCGCGCCGTTGAAGAGCGCGCCGAGCACTTCGATGCGTCCGTATCCGAACGTCTTGCGCCGGTTGGCGCGGCGCGCAGCGGCGATCGACGCCACCAGCGCGACGCCCAGCGCGAAGACGTCCATGCAGACGTGCAGTGCGTCGGTCGTGAGCGCCAGGCTGTTAGCCGCGGATCCGCCCCAAAACTCGAGGGCCGCAACGCCGGCGGCGAGCACGAGTGCCAGCCAGATCCGCCGCCGGGCGCTCATCTCAGGCGTTGAACGTCTTGGCGACCAGCGTGGCCAGCATCGCGCCGAACGTCACGAAGGTGCGCGTCTCCGCATCGCGGATGACCTCCGGACGCCACGTGCCGGCGCCGCCGGGCGCCGGCTGCGCCTGCGGAACGATCGCGGGCACCGTCCGGCAAAAGCGCTCGAAGGCCTCGCCGAACTCCGCATGCAGAAACGCCTCTTCGTGCGGAATGATCACCGAGTACACCGCGGCCATGGCCGCCAGCGATCCGCCGATCAGCGCCAGCTTTTCGCCGGCCTTGTTCTTGCCGGTAAACGCGATTGCGAACCCGAGCGCCGTGATGAAATTGCCGACGTAGAGCGGGTTGCGCACGTGAGCGTATGGGCCTGCGGTGACGAGCTTCGGCGCTTCGACGACGTCGCCACGCGTCGTCACGCCGGAGTAGCCGACGGCCCAGCAGCGCACGAGTTCGCCGGCGATCGCAAGCGGCAGTCCGAGCGCGACGCTCGTGGCACTCGGCTTGCCGAATGCTGCGAGCACGGCCGCAGGGATCGAGAGCAGCGCACCGCGATTCTTGAAAACGAGCGCGCGAAATGCTTCGGAGTTCGGGTCCATCATGGGGCGTACTCTGTTCGCGCCGCCTCGTAGATATCCCGTAGGGACGCGCGCAGCGAGACGTGTGGCTCCCAGCCGGTCGCAGCCTTGAGTTTCGCCGCGTCGCCGACAAATAGCGGAACGTCGGATGGCCGCATGCGCTGCGGATCGTCGCGGACCTCGACCGGTACGCGCGCGAGGACGATCAGTTCGCGAAGCACGTCGCGGATCGGCGTTGCGGATCCGGAGCAGACGTTGTAGGTCTCGCCCGCGGCGCCGCGCTGCGCGAGTGCAACGTATGCCCGCGCCACGTCGCGTACGTCGGTGAGGTCGCGCCGCGCGTCGAGGTTGCCGACGTGCATCAGCGGGTCGCCGCCCGCAGCGATCGCCGCGAGCTGCTTGGCGAAGTTCGCGACGACGAAGCGATCGCTCTGGCCCTGGCCGATGTGGTTGAATGCGCGCGCGATCACGACATCGAGCCCAAAACTGCGAAACTCGCCGAGCAGCAGCATCTCGGCCGCCGCTTTGCTCGCGGCGTACGGATTTGCCGGGGCGAGCGCACGCGCCTCGCGCAACGGAAACGCGTCGGGCGGCGCGTGGCCGTACACCTCGGCCGAGCTGGTGAAGAGCAGCCGCGGCATCGCGCCGCCGTCCTTCGCGTATCCGCGAATCGCTTCGCAGACACAGGCCGTCCCGCGCACGTTGGTCACGTACGTCGGCATCGGCGAGGCCAGCGCATCGGGAACGAAGGTCTGCGCGGCGAGGTGAAAGACGACGTCCGGCTGCGCGAGATCGAGCGCCGCGCGAACCGCGGCAGTGTCGAGAACATCGACCGGAAACGCGTCGCGATCGCCCGGTCCGCCCGCGGCGAGCACGTCGTAACCGCTGCGGCGCAGTTCGTCGACGAGGTAGCGCCCGGCAAACCCGCTTGCGCCGGTGACGAGCGCGCGCACGCTAGCGCCTCGCGGAGAGGCGGTCGATGTCGGCGCGCACCATCATCTCGACGAGCGCTTCGAAACTCACCTGCGGCTCCCATCCGAGGACGCGTTTGGCCTTCGCAGGATCGCCGACCAGCAGATCGACTTCGGCCGGACGCATGAAGCGCTGATCCTGAACGACGTACGGCTGGAACGAACCCAGCCCAGCCGACTCGAACGCAATCCGGACGAACTCGCGCACCGTATGCGTACGCCCCGTCGCGACCACGAAATCGTCCGGGGTGCTTTGCTGGAGCATCAGCCACATCGCCCGCACGTAATCGCCCGCAAACCCCCAATCGCGCTGCGCGTCGAGATTGCCGAGCCGAAGTTCCTTCGCGAGGCCGAGCTTGATCCGAGCGACGCCGTCGGTGATCTTGCGCGTCACGAACTCTTTTCCTCGACGGGGGCTCTCATGGTTGAACAGGATGCCGCTGACCGCGAACATGTCGTAGGATTCGCGATAATTCACGGTGATCCAGTGACCGTAGACCTTGGCAACGCCGTAGGGACTGCGTGGATAAAAGGGCGTCGTTTCCGATTGCGGCGTTTCGACGACCTTGCCGAACATCTCCGAGCTCGAGGCCTGATAGAAGCGAATCGCCGGGTCGGTGGCGCGAATCGCTTCGAGCACGCGGGTGACGCCGAGCGCCGTGAACTCGCCGGTGAGCACCGGCTGCGTCCAGGACGTCGGCACGAACGACTGCGCGGCCAGATTGTAGACTTCGTGAGGACGGACGTCGGCGACGATCGACGTGATCGAGGTTTGATCGAGCAAATCGCCCGACACGAACTCGATGTCGTCGATCAGATGCGAGATGCGTTCGTGAACGTCGGTCGAAGTGCGCCGCGTCATGCCGACGACGCGATAGCCTTTCTCCAGCAACAACTCGGCAAGATACGAACCGTCTTGACCGGTGATCCCGGTGACGAGCGCGGTCTTCTTCAATATGCCCCTTAGTTCAGGACTTGGATGCTCGTGCCTTGATCGTCGAACACGAAGCGCGTTTCGTAAATCTCGGCGCCTTCGGGGCCCACGACCTTCGATTGGATCGTCAGGCGATGGACGAGCGCGTTGTTGTGACGCACGACGCCGGAGTAGAAGTACTGCACGAGCGGCGTGACGTTCTCCTGAAGCGGCGAGAGGCGGCGGCGCTCGACGAGGATCTGCAACAGGCGCTGCTGCAAAGCGACCGGCAAGAGGCGGTTCGCGTCGTCCGGCGTCATGCGGATCGTCACGAGCTCGTCCTGCGCCTTGTTGTTCTCCGCGACCGGCTTATCGGTGGTATAGCGGATGATCGAATCCCAATCGTCGGCCGAGATACCGGTAAAGCGCATGCCGTAGCGCCACACCGATTTGCCCTGATGGGAGACCGTATCTTGCCACACGGCTTTCGCGCGCATGCGGATGACGCGCGTGTCGATCGTCGCGCGCACCTCGAACTCGTCGCGGCCGACGGGCTCCTGCGTCAGCACGCACAGGCCGCCGCCGCTGATATCCAATCCGATCGCCGGCTTCTGGGTAAGACCGCCGTCAACCGATACCGTTGCACGGTACGGCTTTCGCTTTCTCGGGTATTTGCGGCGGTTTGCGTCCTTGCCGGTGAACCAGCCGAGAAGATCGTTGAACACGACGCTGCCGTATTGGCTACCGCCCGCTGAGGGACCTAGCGTGCCTTCGCGAGGCGGTCGGCGAGGGTGGTGGCAACGAACGCCGCGACCTCGCTCGGCACGGTCCCGCGGCCAAATCCGGCATCATAGCCGAGCTCGCTCGCCATCAGATTGGTCACGCGCGGCCCGCCGCAGATCAGTACGACACGGTCGCGCAGTCCCTCGGCTTCGAGCAGCTCGGCCAGCGCCGTGAAGTTCTTAACGTCGCTGCCCTTCTGGGTCACGACTTGCGAGGCCAAGAGCGCGTCGACGGCATGCTCGCGCGCGAAGCGGACGAAATCCTCCACCGCGACCTGACTGCCGAGGTTGAACGTCTCGAAGCCATGGTAGCGCTCGAGACCGTAGTCGCCCTTGTAGCCCTTCATATTGAGGATCGCATCGATGCCGACCGTGTGCGCGTCGGTGCCGATACAGGCACCGGCGATTCGCACCCGGCGCCCGATCTTCTCGTGGACGAAGCTGTCGATCTCTTCCATCGACATCGCATGCGTCTTGGCCGAGGGCGCCTTGATCGTCGAGAAGTCGATGCTCTGCGTCGTGCTCGCGTAGACGACGAAGAATGAGAAGCCGGTCGCGATGCGGCGCCCGTCCACGACCTGCACGTCGGTAAAACCCATTTTCGCGACGAGCTGGCGCGCGGCCTCATCGGCCGCCTCGCTCCACTCGACCGGCAACGTGAACGAGAGCTGCACCTTGCCGTCGTTGGTCGCATCCCCGTACGGTTTGATCACGCTGCTCATACCCCGGCACCTTGAGCTTGTCGAAGCGCATCCTCGAACGGGTTCCAGTACCGTTCCGAACGCTCGAACACGCCGTCGAAACCGCGTCCGCCGTCGGGCGGCCGCGAGACGTCGGCGAAGGCTGCCGCCTCGATCGCGTTCATCAGCCCCATATCCGCGACGCGCTTGAGCAAGAGCTCGCAATCCGAGAGTACCGCCTGCGCGCGACGTTCGATGATGCCGCCCGGCTTGATCGAGATCTCATCGCCGAAATGGCGCGCGGTATTCATGATGTACTGGGCGTTTTCGATCGCGAGGACGCGATCGCCGAGGAACGGCGTGTGAATGGCTTCGGTGAGCATGCCGCACAAGTGGATCGTCTGTCCGGTCATCACGGAGGTGAGGTTGAAGAGCGCGTCGATCAGATGCCCTTTGAAGATGTCGCCGGTCATATGCTTGGTCGGCGGCATGTACTTGAGCGGCGCATCCGGGAAGATCTGGCGCGCCAGTTGCGCTTGCGCGACTTGGTATAAGAATCCATCGCGCAGGTCGGGGTTGATTTCGTATGCGTCGCCGAGCCCGATCTGGCCGTCCGGCATGCCGGCGCGGTGCGCGAACTCTTCGTTGATGAACTGCGATGCGAGCACGGCCGGCGCTTGCTCGACGGCGTCGGCCGTCGTGAGATAGTTGTCCTCGCCGGTGTTGATGATGATGCCGGAGTAGGCATTGAGCATCCGGCTGAAGTGCTGGTCGATGAACGTACGCTTCATGTTGATGTCGCGGAACAAGATGCCGTACATCGAATCGTTGAGCAGCATATCGAGCCGCTCGATCGCCGCCATCGTCGCGATCTCGGGCATGCACAGCCCGCTCGCGTAATTGGTGAGCATGACGTAGCGGCCCAGGCGCTCGGAGACCTCGTCGAGCGCCTCGCGCATGATCTTGAAGTTGGCCTGGGTCGCGTAGGTGCCGCCGAAGCCCTCGGTCGTCGGGCCGTAGGGCACGAAGTCGAGCAGCGATTGGCCGGTCGAGCGAATGACCGCGATGATCTGTGCGCCGGCCTCGACCGCCGCCACGGCGGCGGTGCGGTCTTCGTAGATGTTGCCGCTGGCAACGATGACGTAGAGCAGCGGCGCGGGCTGCTGCGGGAGGCGGAACAGTCGCTCCTCGCGCTCGGCCCGCCGACGGCGGAGGTGCGCGAAGGCCGCCTCGACGTGGGGCGCGAGGGCGGCGCGGGCCGCCTGCTCGGGCGTCGCGGAGAAATCGCTCAGCGAATGCGTGCCGGCCGCTATCGCCGCGCCGAGATCGCGGGGTGAGAGCCCGGTTTCGGCGACCCCGCGGCCGAACGCCAAGGCCACGCCGCCGGCCCGCTCCTCCCCGGACAGCCGGTCGAGGATCAGGTTGGGAACCGGAATCTCGTCCTCGCCGACGCCGTCCACGCCCAACAGCCGCAGCACCGAACGCTCGACCGCCACGGTCGAGTGGGCGGCGATGAAGTCGCCGACCGGGTCGACGATGGCAGCGGCAAGCTCGCGGCACTGATTGACGATGCCGCTATCGAGACGGAGTTCCATAGCCCGCCTATCTTACGCGCCCGAAGCCCTTTGCTCAAGCGTCCAAGCGAGGAGCGGCCGCAGGGCCGCCGGGGAGGCTTTACCCGCTCGTTACCAAGGCGTTCGCGTTTTCGGGCACGTCGGGGACCCGCTTGAAGGTGATTCGGTGGCGCAGGCGGTCCACCGGAATCTCAATCAAGAAGACGATGATCGTGGCAAAGGTAGCGACGGACAGCAACGTCGTGACTGCATTCTCGGGAAAATGGAAAAGCTTCTCGGCGATGTACGTCGACATTACGTGGCAGAGGTAAATCGGGTACGAATACAACCCGATGAAGTTATCGATCTTCGACTTTTTCGTAACCATGAAGATCACGGGAATGAAGAGTACGAAGAAGGGGATCGTAAACCAGATGACGTTCTGCTGATAATCCCAGATGTGCTGGTAGCCGTCCCAGATGTACGCTTCAAGAAGCAGAACGGCGCCCAGACCGACGGCGCAGTACCGAATCCTAGGCATGAATTCGGGCTGCCGCTCGACGCGCGCGCGCAAGTAGACGTAGATCTCATACGAGACGTAGCCCAGCATGAAGAACACGAGACTCGTCCCGAAGAAGTGATAGCCCCACGGATCGCCGGACAAACCGATTCCATACTTGCTGAAGTGCAGCATCTTGCCGTTTACCAGCACGAACCAGATTCGGATGAACGCTCCCAATGCGAGCGCGAAATAGGCGCTACGACGGTTCCTCATGATGAAGAACGCGGCGAAAATGTAAAAATAAATCTCGACTGCCACGGTCCAAGCCGGCCATACGACGAAGGCTTGCCACGACATCGGAATCGGGCTCGGCATGTCATGCCAATGAAGAAGGACGCCCGCATCCATCACGTCAAGGCCGACGATGAACGTGTTACAAAACAGGGCCACCGCGTGTTCGAGCGCCGGAAGCGACAGATTTGAGGTAAAGATCGTCGGCGTGCCCATGAGGGGCATCGCTATGATGCTGACGATCAGCACGAAGTAATAGGCCGGGTACAAGCGCAAGACGCGATTGAGAAGGAACTTCCATTCCCAGTGCGTCCCTAGTTTGCTGTAGCTCTCGCGGATGATCATCGACATATAGAAGCCGGAGATGATGTAGAAGAGAATGACGGCGACGCCACCTTGAATGAAAAAGAACGGCTTGAAAAAGACGGTGTGTGCCCGCACTACGCCGAGCGCCAACAAGACTCGCAATAGACCCATGTTACCCTTTGTTCCGTTGCATGAGCATTTCTCCCGCCATGCCGCTCGAGCTACGAACGCTCGCGCCGCGCGAGATACTCACTGACGCCCTCGCGCCACGAGGGCATGCGTACGCCGATCGAAGCCAGCGCGGAATTACTGAGAGCGGAATAGCGCGGCCGGCGCGCAACCGTCTTCCAATCCGTGGAGGATATCGCCTCGATCGAATCGTCGACGCCCGCCTGCCGCAGGGCTTCTCGCGCGAAATCGAACCACGAAACCGCGCCCTCGTTGACCATATGATATATGCCGTAGGCTCCGCTGCGCACGAGCGAGCGTAACGCCACGGAGAGATGCCCGGCGAACGTCGGCGACGCCGTAACGTCGCTGACGACGCGCGGCCGCTCGCCGGCACGCGCCTGCGCTATGACGCGATCGACGAACGTGCCTTTGCTGCGCGAGGCGTGAACTCCGTAGACGCCGCACGTGCGCACGACGTACGCTCGCATCTCCCGCTTTCTAACGAAAAGTTCGCCGGCTAATTTCGAGATTCCGTACGCGGAGATCGGGTTGGGGACGTCATGCTCGGTGTACGGGCGCTGAGAGTCGCCGTCGAAAACGTAATCCGTGCTGATCGTGACGAATTCGCACCCGCGCCGCTCACAAGCGGCGGCGAGCGCGTCGACGGCGACGGCGTTTATCGCGAGCGCCGCGGCGGGCTCATGCTCGCAAACGTCGACGTTGTGAAATGCTGCACAATTTACAACGACGTCCGGCGCATAGGCATCGAGCGAATGTACGAACGTATGCGGCGTCGCTAGGTCGAAGCTTTCGTGCGCCGGAGCGAAGATATCGCAGTCGGTCCAGCCTGCTTGAATCTCACGCCCGAGTTGACCGGAGCCGCCCAGCAGCAAGACCTTCATTTCTTCGATCCCTCCCACGCAAGCGGCGCCGCCGTCGATAGTATCATGAGGACGTTGCCGGCGACCAGCACGTCAATCACGGCTGCCAGCGACGGATGATAGCAGAACAGCGCGATGATCACGAGCAGCGTCGCGCTGAAGAGCGGCAGCGCAAAGCTGACGCGGTTCGTTGCGAGCCCGTAAGAGCCGATCGTATTGGTAGCGGACAGCAGCGCCATCGCCGCAGCGTACTTCGGGAGCATCGACGCCGCGCCGTCGTATCCCGCGCCGACGAGCACATGCAGCACGTTAGAGCCGAAAAATTGCAGCGCGACGACGCCGCTTGACGAAATCACGCCTATGAAAATCAACGCGGCCCACAACGTCGCTCGCGTCCCGTCGCCCAACGCGTGGCGTCGAGTTACGAGCGGGATGAGGACGGGCGGCAAGAAGCTCACGAGGTACAATACCAGCTTTCCGCACCACGCCGCGGCCGAATAGAGGCCGCTTTGGGATTCCCCGAAGGCGTTCTTCACGATCACGACGTCAATGAAGCCGATGAAGCTCATCGCGACGGCGAGCGAGCCCGAAGCCGCAACTGCTTGGAACACGCGCCGCAGGTCGGCGGTAAAAGGCAGCGGCGAAACTCCGCGGAAGCGGGCGATCAACGGCATGGTGACGGCGATCGCCCCGGCGAGCAGGCCGAGGCCGAACGCAATCATTGCGGTAAGCGGTGTCAGCAACGGTACGAGCAGCAGCAGGAATGCGATGCGGGCGATCCCTTCGCCGGCGACCGACACGCTGTAGGTGCGAAAGGCATGAAGACCTTGCGCCACGCCGCGCGCGGCCGCCGAGAGGATCGCGACGGCTGCGCAAAGGCCCACGATCGCGACTTCCCACCGTCCGACGTGCAGGTATGCGGCGATCGGATCGGGGTAGACGAATCCGACGAGAGCATAGACGGCGGCGAGTCCCCCGAAAACGACAACGAGGCGGCCGAGTAGACCCCTCGTGTGGCCTTCGTCGTGCAACGTGTGGAACTCAGCGGCGTATTTCGCGATCACGGGAGAAAATACGACGATCGGGGTGATCGCGATCATGTACACGCTCACCAGCGCGTACAAGGCCCCGTATTGGGTAACGCCCAAAACGCGGCTCGCCACGGCGTTGAAGGCAAAGCCGCCGGCATTGAGTATCGTCGTCGAAATGAAAACGAGTGCTCCCGCGCTAAGGAGTGAGTGCGTTCGATCCCTATGTGGAGCCGTAGATCCCATCGAAGGGTTCGGCTACGACGGAATCGTTCGAGGCTCCCTTAATTTGCGTGGCTCAGGAGACGGGCGGATGATTGTCGAGGAGTTGCCTATCCATGAGGCGAGGCTATTCGTGCCGCGCGTATTCGGCGACGAACGCGGTTTCTTCAAGGAGACGTTTTCGGCATCGCGCTACGCAGCGGCTGGAATCGCGGAAACGTTCGTGCAGGATAACCTCTCCGTATCTCATGCGATGACGCTCCGCGGCCTGCATGCCGACCGGCGCATGGCCAAGCTGGTACAGGTGCTTTCCGGCCGAGCCTTCGACGTGGTCGTCGACCTGAGGCCGGAAAGCCCGACGTTTCTGCGCTGGCACGGGCTCGAGCTGGCCGGGAACGAGCACGCGCAGATCTATATTCCCGCCGGCTGTCTTCACGGGTTCCTGGCGCTCGAAGACGACACGATGCTCGCCTACAAGCAGAGCGCCGAGTACGACCCGGCCACCGAGTTCGGGGTCGCCTGGAACGACCCGGAGCTCGCCATCGCCTGGCCGCTGGAGGGGCGCGCTCCGCTCCTGAGCGCGAAGGACGCCGCCAACCCCACGCTCGCCCTCCTTCGGCAGCTGGGGCGGCTGTAACAAATCGCGCACTCCCGGGTAGCACCGGGCAGAGTCACTCAAGAAATGAGAGGGATGGCCATCGAGGCAGCGAGCGACGAAGCGCTCGTACGGCGCATCCGCGAAGGCGATACCGAAGTCTTTGCGGAGCTCGTCGAACGGTACAAGCGCGGAATCGCCAACTTCATCGGGGCGAGCGTCCGTAGCGCTGCCGATGTGTCCGACCTCTCGCAGGAGACGTTCTTGCGAGCCTACGCGCATATCGACACCTTCAACCCGCAACTGGGGCGGTTCTCGACCTGGATCTATCAGATCGCCCGCAACGTCGTGCGCACCCACCTGGGCAAATCGCAGCGCCGTCCGCAAACGCAGGAACTTCCCGAAGAGCAGACGCTCGAGAACTCGCTTCCCGATCCGTCGATCGACGCCGATCCGGCGGGCGGCGTGCTTCGCGCCGAGGCCGAGCGCGAATTGCGCGAAGCGCTCGCCGAACTTCCCGAGCGCACGCGCACGGTGCTCGCGCTCCGCTATTTCGACAACATGGAGTACCACACGATCGCAAGCACGCTGGGTCTTTCGCTCGGCAACGTCAAGACCTTGATTCACCGCGGAAAGATCGCGCTTGCAAAGAAGATGCAGGAGCGCGAAGCGCGCAGCCACGCGCAATCGAACGAACGGGGAGGACACCGTGCGCTGCTCCTCGTGTGAACCGCTCCTCGACCGCTACGTCGAAGGCACGCTGGAACCGCGCCGGATGGCCGCGATCTCCGCGCACCTTCGCGACTGCAGCGCGTGCGCGAACCTGCTCACGGAATTGCGCGTGATCGACGCGCTGCTCGCAACGACGCGCGAAGCCGAACTCGCGCCGAACTTCACCTTTGCCGTGATGGCCGAAACGCGGACCATCGCGCGCGTCGCGCCGCGCCGGGTTCGGCTCTGGCTGATCGGCGCGCTCTACCTTACGCTCGCATGGGTACTGCTCGGCGTCGCGGCCCTGGCGGGCGGCGGGCGCATCGCGTGGGCCGCGGCGCTGTGGGGCGCCGCACGGGCGCAGAGCGCCGACGCGTTCGCAGCGCTCTCGGGAGCCGCGCATGGCCTGGGCTCGTCGGCTCCGATCACCATCGGCATCGTCGTCGCGGTGCTGGCCATCGACATCGTCCTCGCGCTCGGCGCGATTTACTTTCATCGCACGCTCCGCCCGCGGCTTGCCGCGCAGCTCTCACCCCGGGAGGTCGCATGAACGCACGGTTCGCGTCGTTCGTCATCATGGCCGGCACGCTGGTTGCCGCGTTCTTCATGCTGCAGGGAACAGCGCAAGCGGAACCGCGCAGCATCTATCGCGGGGGAACGTATTGGGGATCGGTGCGCGTCGAACCGAACCAGGTGGTCGAAGGCGATCTGACCGTCTTCTTCGGTAACGCCGAGATCGAGGGCACGGTCGACGGCGACGTCAACGTCGTCGGCGGCAACATCGACGTGCGCGGCGGCACCGTCAACGGACAGACGCACGACGTCGGCGGCTCCGTCGTCGAGTCGCTCGTCCCGTGGGCGCCCGACGCGTCCTACGCGCGCCCCTACGAACCGGACGGCCGCCTGTGGTGGCGCATCGCGTGGGACGTCGTCGTGCTCGTGATTTTCCTCATCTTTCCGGTGCGCGCGCGCATGGCGCTCGGGCGCGTGGAAGCGCATCCGGGGCTCGCCACTGCCGCCGGACTCTTCGGCTGGGTCGCCGTGTTTCCGGTCGCCATCCTGCTGGCGATAACCCTGATCTTGATTCCGCTCATTCCGGTGGAGTTTGTGCTGCTTTTGGCCGGCACGTTCATCGGGCACGCGGCGCTCGCGCTATTGATCGGGCGGCGTTTCTACGAAATGCTGCAACCCAAGACGACGCCGTCGCCCCTCGTCGCGCTCGTGCTCGGCCTGGCGCTCTTGACGGCCGCCGAACTCGTTCCGGTGGTTGGAACGCTGGTGCTGCTGCTCGTCGCGCTCGTGGGTTTGGGCGCCGTCATCCTCACCTTCGTGCCGGAGGCGCCGAGCGGCGGCCCCGGCATGCCCCCGCCCCGACAAACGATAAGCGGACCGCCGATGCCCGTCGCCTAATACCGACGGAGCAATGACGACCCACCTCTCGCGCGCGGCGAAGTTCGCCGAGCGCACGTCTCGCCTTCGCGCTTCGACGATCCGCGAGATGCTCAAAGTCACGCAGCAGCCCGACGTGATCTCGTTCGGCGGCGGGCTGCCCGCTCCCGAGCTGTTTCCGACCAAAGAGATCGCGCTCGCAACGAGCGAGGTGATGGACGAATACGGCGCCGCCGCGCTGCAATACGGCGTCACCGAGGGCATCCCTGAGATGCGCACGTGGGTCGCGCAGCGGCTTTCCGAACGACAGAACGTGCTCTACGACCCGTCCGACATCTTGATCGTCAACGGATCGCAGCAGGGCCTCGACCTCATCGGCAAGATTTTCCTCGATCCGGGCGACCACGTCGTCCTCGAAAACCCATCGTACCTGGGCGCGATCCAGGCGTTCGATGCGTACCAAGCGCGCTACCTCACGGTTGAAACGGACGAAGACGGCATCGTGCCCGCATCGCTCGAGCACGTGCTCGACCGCGCGCACCCGTTTCCGAAGTTTCTCTATCTGGTTCCGAACTTTCAGAACCCGACCGGGCGCACGCTCGCGGCCGAACGGCGCGAAGCGATCGTGCGCATCTGCGAGCGCCACGACCTGCCGATCGTCGAAGACGACCCCTACGGCGAGCTGCGCTTCGAAGGCAGTCATCTTCCCTCGCTCGCCTCGTACAACGCGAACGGGCTCGTGATCTACTCCGGAACCGGCAGCAAGATCGTCGCGCCCGGTCTGCGCGTGGCGTGGCTCGCGATCCACGATCACGACGTTCGCGACAAGATCGCGCTGGCCAAGCAGGGCACCGATCTCCAAACCGGGTCGCTCGCGCAGTACGTCTTCCATCGGTATGCCGGCAAGGCCGCCGCATTCGAGGCGCACGTCGGCCGGATTCGCGAAACCTACGCGCGGCGGCGCGACGTGATGATCGAATCGCTCAACGCGCACATGCCGGCCAACGTCTCGTTCAACCGCCCGGCGGGCGGAATGTTCTTGTGGGCGACCGTCGCTGGTGTCGACACCACCAAGCTGCTCGAAATCTCCGCGCGGGAGAAGGTCGTGTTCGTGCCTGGCGTGAGCTTCTATCCCGAGCGCGACGTGCACGACGGCATGCGGTTGAACTTCTCGAACGCGTCCGAAGAGAAGATCCGCGAAGGCATCGCCCGCTTGGGCGCGGCCGTTCGCGCCGCAGGCTAGCCTTTCGGCACCAACATCACGGCAGCGACCGTCACCAGAACGCCGGCCATGCCGAAGCGGAACGCGCGGTCGGGCAGCCGCGCGTGGATGCGCGCGCCGGCGATGACGCCGGGAATCGACCCGAGGAGCAGCAGCCCCGTGAGTTGCAGGTTGACGTTGCCGAGCGCCGCATGCCCGATGAGCGACGGCACGAGCAGCACAACGGCAAACGCGATATCGGTACCCACCAAGCGCGTGACGGCCACGGCGGGCACGCAGATCAGCAGGAGCGGCAACGTGAGCGAGCCCGCGCCGATCGAGGTGAGGCTCACGATGAATCCGACCGCGAAGCCGACGACGGCCAGCCGCTTGACCGGATAGAAGGCGGGCTCGGGCCGCGCGTCGCCGCGCACCAGATACGGGCGCACGGCGATCGCGACGGCCGCCACGATCAGGGCGAAGGCCAGCATCTGCCGCAGCAGCCGGTCGAGATGCGAATGCTCGAGATGCACCTGCAACTGGCCGATCAGCACGACGCCGCACAGCGCGCCGGCCACGCCGGCCGGAGCGATGCGCATGAGCAGCGCGCGATCGATGGTCTTGGCGCGCAGGTGCGCGACGACGGCGACGACCTTGGTGACGAGCGCGAAGAGCAGGTCCGATCCGATCGCGGTCGAGGCTTGAACGCCGGTCAAGACCAGGAGCGGCGTGAGCAGCGCGCCGGCGCCGACACCCGAGTACGCGATCAGCGCGCCGATCACGAAACCCGCGAAGATATAGCCGGCGGCGTGCATCAGCGCGTGTTCCGAATGATGTACTCGACGAACGCCGCCGCCGATTCCTCGATCGAGCTATGGAGGGCGTCGACGATCAGATCCGGGTGTTCGGGAATCTCGTACGGCGACGACACCCCGGTAAAGCGCGAGAGCTCGCCCATGCGAGCGCGCCGGTAGAGCCCCTTGACGTCGCGCTTCTCCGCGGTCGCGAGATCGCAGGCCACGTAGATTTCGTGAAAATGGCCGGCGTTGAGGTCGCGAGCCCGCTGCCGGTCGGCCGCGAACGGCGAGATCAGCGCGCTGATCACGACGAAGCCCGCGTCGACGAAGACGGCGCCGACCGCGGCGGTGCGCCGCACGTTCTCGGCGCGGTCTTCATCGGAGAAGCCGAGGTCGGCGTTGAGCGTCGTGCGCAGCGTATCGCCGTCGAGCACGTAGACGTTGTAGCCGCGATCGAAGAGCATGCGTTGCGCCGCCATCGCGATCGTCGACTTTCCGGCGCTCGGCAGCCCCGTGAGCCAGAAGAGCCCGCCGCTATGGCGTGCGCGTTCCTTGCGTTCCGCGGAGGTGACCGACGAATGCGCCGCAATGACGTTGGTCGCGCCTTCGCCGCGCACGCGTCCGAGCACCGAGCGAATGCGCCCGCCGGCGACGACGGCGTTGTCGCGGACCAGCACGAAGCGGCCCATGCTCGATTCGGCAACGTCGACGTCGGCCGAGACCAGCTCGCGCGCAACCAAGCTGATCACGCCCACGTCTCCGCTCGAGAGCTCTTCGGCCGCGCACGGTTCCATAGAATCGGCGTCGATGCGCTCGTCGATGTGCTGCGCGATGACGGGAATGTCGTGCGTACCGAGGCGCAGGCGCAGCGATTGGCCGGCGCGGAGCGGCGCCTGTCCGAGCCACACAACGGTTGCTTGCAAGACGTGGCCGGTCTGCGGCCCGTCGTCGCCATGGCTTCCGACCGCACCGCGGTCGACGAAGATCCGCGCGTCCAGCTCGACCGCGATGCTGTCGCCGGCATGCGCCGAGTCGGCCTCGCCCGGCCAGCGCTCGATCTTGACGACGTTGGCGGACGCCTGCAACGGCCAGAAGACGATGCGCTCGCCCTTTCGCAGCGTGCCGCTGTCGAGACGGCCCGCGATCAGGCGCCGGGAACCCCGGCGATAGACGTCCTGGACGACGAATCGCAGCGGCCCGTGCGGATCGAGCACGTGATGCTGGAGGGGTGCGAACGCCTCGAGCAGCGTCGGCCCCTTCCACCACGGCGTCAGCTCGCCCCGGTGCACGATGTTCTCGCCGCTGCGCGCCGCGATCGGCACGATCTCCGACGGCTTCATCCCCAGGTGTTCGAGGAACGCCGCGACCTCCGCCGAGCGGTCGCGGAAGGTCGCGTGCGCGTCGGCAGCAAGGTCGAGTTTGTTGATCGCAACCAGGACCTGACGGAAGCCGAACCACTGCAGGAAGAGCGCTTGGCGCCGCGTCTGCAGCGTAATGCCTTCGTCGGCCGCGACGACGAGGACCGCCGCGTCGACCTCCGACGCGCCGCTGAGCAGGTTGCGGATCAGTTCGCGATGCCCCGGCGCGTCGACGAAGACGTAGTCGCGCTCCGCGGCACGCACCCAGATACGGGAGATATCGAGCGTGATCGCCTGGTCGCGCTCCAATTGAAAGGCATCGAGCAGAAACGAGTATTCGATCGGGACGCCGCGCTTGGTGCTCGAGGATTCGAGTTCGGCGAGTTTTTCGGGAAGAATCTGCCCGAGATCGACGAGCAGCCGGCCGAGAATCGTCGACTTCCCCGCGTCGACGTCGCCGATCATGACGATACGAACTTGCTTCACATGTACCCCGACGTACGCAAGCGCTCGAAGGCGTCCTCGCTTTCGCTATCCATGGCGCGACCGGCGCGCTCCGGCTGGCGCGTGTGTTCCAGTTCCTCGATAATCGCGTCCAACGTAGCGGCCGTGCTCTCGATCGGGAAGGTAATGTTGCTCTCGCCGAGCGAGCGGTAGCGCTTCCCGTCCTTGGCGAGGTAGAGCGGCACGTACGGAATGTTCTCGCGCTGCGTGTAGCGCCAGATGTCGAGCTCCGTCCAGTGCAGCAACGGATGGATGCGCACGTGGGCGCCGTCCGGCACGTCGTATGAATAGTAATCCCACAGCTCGGGCGGCTGGGAACGCGGATCCCACGAGCCGTCGGCGTGACGCGGGCTGAAGATGCGTTCCTTCGCGCGGATCGCTTGCTCGTCGCGCCGGATGCCGAGGATGATGCCGCGATAGCGGCCTTGCTCGATCATGTTGCGCAGCCCCGCCGTTTTCCGCGCCGCATGGCGCGCCGCCGGAGGCAGCGTTTGATCGACCGTGCTCTCGGGCGGGCAGAGCTCGTTGTGGACCGGGAGGTTCCATTCGCGCACGAGCATGTCGCGGAACGCGTAGACTTCGGGGAACTCCATGCCGGTGTCGAGCAGAGCAACCGGAAAGGGAACTTCTCCCAGAAAGGCCTTGCGGACCATCCAGAGCAGGGCCGTGCTGTCTTTTCCGATCGACCACAGCATCGCCAGGGGCGAGACCGCGGCGAACGCTTCGCGCAGGATAAAGATCGTTCGCGACTCGAGCTCGTCGAGGTCGTTTTGGTCAAAACGCGTCATGATTCCAGTGTGCTCTTCGTTCAGCTAGGCGAGCTCGTTCAAGAGCCGCTGCCCCATCGCCTTGGGTGATGGTACGGGCTGCAGAAGGCATCCTGCCGCCCTCCGCCGCAGTAGGCGCTTTCAAACCGAATTTTATCCCTGGAATCCTTGCCGAAGGAGAGAGTTGTGGCCGCCTGCTTCGTTACTGGAATCGCCCCGACGGAAGACATTTCCGAGCTCGAGGGCATCCTCGGAGAAATGCCGGGCGTGGATCGTACGAAACTGATCGTTATCACGAAGGCGGAACGCTCCTACGAACACGACAGCTCGTTCTTGAATTTCATTCACGCCGGCTTGCCCGAAATCGAGTCCGACACCGTGGGAACCATCGACGGAGACGCGATCATGACCGGAAGCGGCGGCACCGGCGTTCCGGGGCTCAATACCTCGATCTCGCAGATGCGGTATCTCTCCCACCCGCACGTGGTGCAGCACGTCGGCAACCTGCCGATTCCCGCAGACGAAGCCGACAACTACAACGATGCGATCGAAGACGGCCGGGTCGTCGTCGCCTATCCGTGCGACGATGCCGAGATCGCTCCGCTCGAAGCAGCGTTTCGCGGCGCAGAGATCCGCAAAGTCAAGACCTTCCAAGCGTAGTACAGGAGACCCACGTGCCGACCGCTTTCGTTACCGGAATCGCTCCGACCGAAGACGTTTCAAGCTTGGAGAAAATCCTGGGCGAAATGCCCGGGGTCGATCGGGCCAAGCTCACGATTATCACTAAAGTCGATCGCAGCGAAGAGCATGACGATTCGTTCCTGAACTTCATCCACGCCTCGCCGCACACGAGCGTTGAGGTGCTCGGCACGATTGAGGATGCGACGATTCTCACCGGCGGCGGCGGGACGGGCCTGCCGGGGATCAACGCCGCGCTTCCATGGCAGGGCTACTTGGCGCACCCGCACGTCGTGCAGCACGTCGGCAACCTGCCGATTCCCGAAGACGAAGCGGACAACTATAACGATGCAATTGAAGACGGCCGCGTCGTCGTCGCTTATCCTTGCGACGAAAGCGAAGTCGCCCCGCTCGAGGCCGCCTTCCGCGGCGCCGGCGTCAAACGGGTCAAGACGTTCGCAGCATAGGGAGGGCCTTGCCTGCGCGCGCAGGAGCAGGAGGCTCGACCCCACGCACCCTATTCAAGAAGAGATCCCCGCACGGGGGTCTCTTCCTTTTTTATTCCTAACCAGCAGGTCGTATGAAAGTCGTCATTCTGGCGGGCGGGCTCGGGACGCGCCTTGCCGAGGAGACCGTCGCTCGCCCGAAGCCGATGGTAGAAATCGGCGGACGCCCGATCCTCCTCCACCTCATGAAGCTGTACTCCGCCGCGGGATTCAACGAGTTCGTCATTGCATGCGGATATCGTCAAGAGGTGATCAAGGAGTATTTCCGCTCTCTCTACTCGACGACGAACGACCTCACGATCGATTTTTCCACGGGCAGCATCACCGTGCACGAGCGCGAGCGGCTTCCATGGACCGTGCATGTGATTGACACCGGATTGAACACGATGACGGGCGGGCGCATCAAGCGCTTGGCCTCGCAGATTGGAAGCGGCACGTTTCTCTGCACCTACGGTGACGGGCTGGCGTCGGTCGATCCGGCCGCGGTCCTCGCCTTTCATCGCCGCTCGGGCAAGCTCGCAACGGTAACGGCCGTGCGCCCGCCCGCACGGTTCGGCGTCCTGGCCATCGAAGACGATCTCGTCGTGCGGTTCGAAGAGAAGCCGCAGACCAGCGAAGGCTGGATCAACGGCGGCTTCTTCGTCTTCGAAAGCGCGATCTTCGACCGCATCGCCGGCGACGAAACGCTCCTGGAACACGAACCGCTGGCAGGCCTGGCCGCGGAGCGTCAGCTCGCGGTGTTCAAGCACGACGGGTTTTGGCACCCGATGGACACGCTGCGCGACAAACGCTACCTCGAAGAACTCTGGTCGAGCGGGGACGCGCCATGGGTGCGCACGTGAACTTCGACTGGAACGGACGCCGCGTGCTCGTGACCGGAGCGACCGGCATCGTGGGTTCGTGGCTCTGCGAAGATCTGCTCGCACGCGGCGCCTATGTCGTGGCGCTCGTCCTCGACGACGAACCGCTCTCGCGTTTCTATGCCGACGGCATCGTCGGACGCTGCAGCGTGATCCGCGGGAACCTGGCCGACTTCCAAACGTGCATGCGCGCGATCAACGTCCACGAGGTCGACGTCGTCTTCCATTTGGGCGCGCAAACGATCGTGGGGTCTGCGTTGCGCGATCCGCTCGAATGCTTCGAGAGCAACATCCGCGGCACGTACAACCTGCTCGAAGCGGCGCGCAGGCTCCCCAGCCTCGCGACGCGGATCGTCGTCGCCTCGAGCGACAAGGCGTACGGCGATTCCCCGGTCCTTCCCTATACCGAAGACATGCCGCTGCGCGGTGCCCATCCCTACGACGTTTCGAAAAGCTGCACCGATCTCATCAGCCACACCTACGCCCATACGTACGGGATGCGGGTTGCAATCGCGCGCTGCGGCAACATCTACGGCGGCGGCGACGTAAACTGGAGCCGAATCGTGCCGGGAACGATCCGCAGCCTGCTTCGCGGAGAGCGTCCCGTCCTACGAAGCAGCGGGAAGATGATTCGCGATTACATCTACGTGCGCGACGTCGTCTCCGCATACATCCGGCTTGCCGAGGCGCTGGAACGGGACGACGTAGCCGGCGAAGCGTTCAACTTCAGCCCGGAAACGGAGGTTGACGTGCTGCAGATCGTCGACACGATCGCGCGCGTCATGGGGAGCTCGCTCGCGCCGGTCATCCTCGGCACGGCCACCAACGAGATACTCAACCAAACGCTCGATGCCTCGAAGGCTCGCGCGACCCTCGAGTGGGTCTGCGCGTGGAAACTCGAAGACGGTCTGCGTGAAACGGTCGAGTGGTATCGCCGCCATCTCGGCTCGTCATAGAACGGAACATACATGCTGGTCGAACGTACGAACGATCCAAAGGCTCAGGAGCTGCGCGCCCGCATTCTCGCGCTGGTCTCGGAGTATTTCGATGCCGCATACCAGGAGCGCAGCTTTGAATCGGGCAGCGATCCGGTCCCGGTTTCCGGGCGCGTGTTCGATCACAAAGAGATCGCATCGCTCGTCGACAGCTCGCTCGACTTCTGGTTGACGACGGGCCGCTTTGCCGAAGAGTTCGAGCGGCGATTCGCGCGCTGGTTCGGCATCCGCGAATGCATTCTCGTCAATTCGGGCTCGAGCGCGAACCTCGTAGCGGTCGCGACGCTGACGTCGCACGAACTCGGCGATCGCCGCCTCCGCCCGGGCGACGAGGTGATCACCGCGGCTGCCGGCTTCCCGACCACCGTGAACCCGATCCTCCAGATGGGAGCGGTCCCGGTCTTCCTCGACGCGGAGCTCGACACGTACAACGCCGACCTCTCGCAGCTCGAAGCGGCGCTCACGCCGAAGACGCGCGCGGTCATCCTCGCGCACACGCTCGGCAACCCGTACGATGCGCAGCGCGTCCACGATTTTTGCCGCAAGCACGGGCTCTGGATGATCGAGGACTGCTGCGACGCCGTCGGGGCGACGTGGAACGGACAGCAGGTCGGAACGTTCGGCGACATCGCGACCGTCAGCTTCTATCCCGCGCACCACATGACGATGGGTGAAGGCGGAGCCGTGCTCGTCCGCTCCCCCAAACTGCGTAAGATCGCCGAGTCCTTTCGCGACTGGGGGCGCGACTGCTGGTGCGCTCCGGGCAAAGACAACACGTGCGGCAAGCGGTTCCAGTGGCAGCTCGGCGAACTGCCCCTCGGTTACGATCACAAATATACCTACAGCCACATCGGCTACAATCTCAAGCTCACCGACATGCAGGCGGCGGTCGGCGTCGCCCAGCTCGACAAAGTCGACGGCTTCATCGATGCGCGCAAGCGCAACGCGGCGACGCTCGCGTCTGCGCTCGCCGGCATCCCGTGGCTGTCGCTTCCGAAGGAACTCGATGGCGGAGTTTGTTCGTGGTTCGGATACCCCATCCGCGTGCTCGACGATGCGCCGCTGACCCGCGACGACCTCGTCCAGGAACTCAACGACCGCAAGATCGGGACGCGGCTGCTTTTCGGCGGAAATCTGACGCGTCAGCCGGCCTACCGCGAGGTCGCGTACCGCTCCATCGGCAGCCTCGAACGCGCCGATGCGATCATGAATAGCGTCTTCTGGGTGGGCACCTTTCCGGGGCTCGGGGAACCTCAGATGCAGCACATCGCCGCGTCGATTCGAGAAGCCGCGAAAGGCCGCTAGGCGCCTGCGTGATATAGCGACGGTTCGCTTAACATCCTGGGCCGCCGCCCTCGCGCTGGCCGTTTTTGTGACGACGCTGACGTGTTTTCACGGCGTCCCATTGTTGCGTCACGATTGGGGCATCCCCCTGACCCACCAATCGCTCGGACCGGCAATGTCGAATCTCTTTTCGCCATGGCTCGAACGCGGAATCGGCGAACCGCAACCGTATCCGACGTTCTACCTCGTCGGCTTCTTGCTGTTTCCGTTCACCGTGCTTCCGCCGGAGCCGTTCACCGTCTTCCTCGTGTTCGCGATTGCCGCGCTGACCGCTGCAGGTGGCATTTCCATGGGAACCGCGCTTAGGGCGCCGCTCGCTGCGCGCCTGGCTTGCGCAGGCGTTGCCGTGCTCAACCCATGGGTATACACCGAGATCGTTGCCGGGCACGTCTTCATGGTGCTGGCATACGGGTTTCTCTTGCTGCTTGGAGCGGAGCTCATGAGGGACGAGGTACGACCCGTTCCCACCGCGATCTTCGCGGCGTTTTTCGTATCGCAGATCGAGTTTCTCACGTTTGCCGTCGTTCCGATCATCGCCGCGCTCGCATACAAGCGCCAGCGGTTGGCGTTGTCGGTGCTGGGCATCGCATTGCTCCCGATCGCGTTCGGTATCATAGCGCATTATTCGGAAATAAAGTCGACGCCGTACATCCTCGATTGGGAACGCGGGCAATCGGTGTGGCCCGGGATGGGCGCGCTGCTGCTGGGGTACTTCGCCGGTTATTCGGGATCGTTTGCGGCGTTGTCGCTTGCGCTGGGTTGCATGGCCATGGCCGCCGTGGCCGCCATTGCAACAGGATTGCGGCAACGCCGGCCGGTCCTCGCCGGCGCCGCGCTACTCGGTTTGCTCGCGGTAGTTGCGGCTTCCGGTACGACCTGGGCGATCGCCCCCCTCTACGAGTTCATGGTGCTGCACGTGAAGGAAAGCGGCGTTTTCCGGGAGCTCTACGACCTGCTGGCGTTCGCGGCAATAGCGTACGTCGCAGGCATCGCTTCTGCCGCAGCCACGTGGCCCCGCACGGCGCTGCCCGCGCTTGCAATCGCGACGACGCTCACGATCGGTTGGTTTGAACGCCCTCCATTCACCTGGTTCGTTCCCGCTGCAGCCGTCGAGCCGGTAGCGTTCCCCGGCACACCGCAGCAGCGGCTCGCGCTCTTCCCCGTGCTTCAGCCGCTGCAGTTGGGCCAATCCGGCAGCGGCTTCGATCCAGACCTCTTCGTACAACCTGGAAAAGCCGTGCCGCTGAACACGCCGTTCGTACGATTTCCCGAAAGCGCGGCGCTGGCTGAGGGACTGCTCGGTTCCGACCGCGACCTGGCCGGGCTAGGCGTTGCATTCGCGATCGGGCGTCCGTCACTCCGGGAAAGCGTAGCGGCGCTGGCACAGACGGCGCCGGTATCGCCGGAAGCGGCCGTCTCGCTCGGCAGGCTTCGCGAAGGGGCGTACCCGCGGCTTGGGCTGCTCGCCATGCGCCCACAGGTTGCAACCATCGCTCGAAGCACGACGGCCAACGGGGCGTTTTTCGGCGACGTTGCTCCGCCGCCGAATGGGGAGTGGTTTCGCGAAATCGCGCCCCCGCAGGAATCGGACGATCCGGAACGGGGATGGATCGATGCGCGGATAGCGTTCATGCGGTTCCCCTGGATTGCCACCCGCTTCGGCGGTGCGTTCACACAGCAGAGCGCGCAGTTGCTTTCGGTCGCATCCGCGCCTTATGCGCTGGTGTGGACTGACGGAGCGGTGCTTGCTCAAAGCGGGATTCGAGTGGCCTCGGCGGGGCACGAGTTGGCTTGGGCAAAACTCCCCGCCGGGACGCAGGGGCTTCGCTGCATCGGCGCCTGCGCGATCGTCGCGATCGGCAATCCACCGGCTGCTCCGCAGGAAGGCCCGACCGAGCGCCCCATGGCCGTCGCGTTTGACGCGACCGCCCCGTGGCTCGTGCGCGCGCAGCTCCCCGCTCACGGTGCCGTTACGCTACGGTGGAGCGAGGCATTCGACGACTCGTGGATCGTGCTCGGCGCCCGCACCGCGGCGCATTATCGCCTCGATGAAAGTCTGAACGCGTGGGATCTCGAGGCGGGCCCTCCGGCGAGCATCTACATCGTAAACGTCTCCGCCGCCACGCAAGCTACCCTGGAGATACTTTGCTTCGCCGGAGCCTTCGGTCTCTGCGCGTTCGAGATATATCACCGATCACGCTCAGGTCGCGCGCAGGTGCGGGCCGTGCGAAGCACATAGACCAGTCCGCATGACCGGTTGGGTCCGTTCCTCAGTCAGCGCGCTCGCACACATTCCAGCATGGGCCGCCGGCGCCGCCTTATCCGCTTTGTGGTTTCTTCCGGTCCTCAGCTCCAGTTTCGCCGGGTCGGATCATTACCTCGCACATGCTTCGGTCATCGCCCAATACGATCGCACGACCAACGCGGCCGTTTTCGGGCAGCTCGTTGCTCACTACCGCGCACATCATGCGGGCTCGTTTCCACTCCAGCCGGACGTCTTCGCCGTGTGGCTGCTCGATTCACATTTTCGTCTGGCGAAGGATCTTCAGTATCTGCTGATCGTCGGGTGTTTTTCCTGTTTCGCCTCCTGCGCACGATACGCGTTCGGCACGACGCCGGGCGCGATTGCCGCCGTTTGCGCGTCGCTGTGCGCCTGGCAGTTCCGCCTTCACGACGACCCCGTCGTCGGCACGTCGCTGCTTACGACGACGCCGGCGTTCCTTACCCTCGCCTGCTACGCGGCGTTCTTTCGCTACCGCGCGAACGGCGCCGCGGTTCCGCTAGCCCTCGCGTGCGCCGCGGGCCTCCTTGCGAGCGCAACCGGATGGATCGAGCTGTTACTCGTCGCAGCCCTTTGGTTGTGGGCATCGTTCGAACGCCCGATCCGCCTGGGAGCAGCGCTCCTTGCCGCGTGTACGGCCGTTGCCTGCATCGCCGCGGGGGTCACCGGCTCGCTCGCCGCGTCGATCGCCCTAAGCGGCCCCGCGCAGATCGCAACCCAGCTCGCGGCAGCAATCCCGGCCTCGTTTCGCGTGTCACATCTTGTAGCGGGCCACGTTCCTGCGCTTTGGCATATGACGCCACGTGGCTGGCGTTACGCCGACGACCGCTTCATCGGCATCCCGCAGATTACGCCGCAAGGTTGGGCGGCCTGCTACGCACTCGCCGCCGCCGCCTTCGTAGCCCTCTCTTCCTGGCGCGATCGCGCCGCAGTGCAAACCTCCGCGCTGGCGCTTACGGCGGGGGCATTTTGGGGCGTACCCGCGCTCTTCGGGGCAAGGGATGCGGCCGGACCTCTTGTCTTCGGTCAAGCGACGGCCTCCGTCATCTACGAGTATTTCGGCTTTGGTCTTGCAGCCGCGGGAACCTACGCGTTCACAATGGGGCGCAATCTCACGCTCGACCGGGTGCTGCCCGCCGCCGCTGCTCTCGCAGTGCTGGCCATCGGCTATGGAAACGTACGCGCCGACGCATGGGTCCTCGCGATAAACGCGCATACGGATGCCGCTCGAGCGTCGCTCGAACGCGCCGCGTCCGGGGGGCTCTTCGCGCAACTTCCGACAGGCGCCACCATAGCCGTCGATCCGGCCGTGCCCTTCGCCGACGGTATTCACGACTCGGTGTCCGACGCACGATACGCAATCTTTCATTACTCAGGGCGACGTTTCTCCGTAGGCAGCCTCGCAGCAGCCGCGCCGGCGCGCGATGCATGGGCTCTGCTGTATGGGAATGGGCTTGGCGTGTACGTGACGCTCGCTAGAATCGCGGGCCGCGACCGGAGCGGCATTCTGACCGACCACGCGTTCGGTTTTACGCCGTTTTCGTCGATCGCCAAGCAGGTGGCCGCGGAATCGCCGGGGCTCGCGGTGTCGACCGCGAAGGCGGCGAGCGGCATCGTGCTCGACGTCCGCCGCACGTGCGGAGCGGTGCCGATCGCGCACGCGTACGCGAGAAACCGCCCCAGCATTGCGTTTATCCGCGGATTCTACGCTCAAGGCCCGGTCGGTTACTCGCAGATACGACCGCAGATCAATCTCATCGGCGACGTTGCCGGTTATCCGCTCATGTTCATGGGCCCACACGCGGCCCTATCGCTATCCCGGCCGGCATGCAAGGGCGACGTTTCAAATTTCCACGCGGTCGTCACCGCACTGGCGCACGGCAGGCTCGTAGTAACCGCGCAAGGGGTCCCGCAAACGTACGCCGTCTCGCAAGCACCTTCCGACATCTGGCTCGCATTGGACGATCCTAGCGGTAGCGGCATCGTCACATTCGATACGTCTGCTCCCACGGGAGAGCTGGATCCGATCGAGTTCCGTTACGTACTCGACCGCCCGCGCGACCTTCGCCTGCTCTTTACGGCGACGGGCGCATGGGAGGAACCGCGCCGATGAGCAGGTCGCACGGTGAAAGCTTGCGATCGAGCGGCATCGGGTACTTCGCCTACACCGGCTGGATCGTCGCTTTAACGATCGCGCTCTGGTACGTGAATTGGATCCGTCTCGGTGAGCGCGGATGGATGCTCACATGGCAGTTGATCGGTGCCGGATTCCTGACCGCTTTGCTTGCGATCGCAGCCATTTGGCGTTGGAACCATCCCGAGCCCGGCAGGCTATCGACCTTCGGCGGATATATCGGCTCCGCTGTGTTTGCGCTCGTCGCAATTGCAATCGTCATCATCGATCATCGAGGGTTCGTGCTTGCGATCGCAAGTTTCGAAGCAGCGGCCCTCATCGCTCTCCGACCCCAAAGCTCGCGGCTGGAGAAGATCGTGATCGGTGCCGTCGCACTCATTTCATGGTCGTTCGCGGGCGGGATGACCTATACGAGCATCGGTGATTGGCTGCTCAACGGTTCGCCCACGACGGGCCTGGCCGTCCTTGCGTTCGTGGCAAGCTTCATGCTCGTAGCCGTTGAGTTCGCGGACGACGGTTCGATTGCTTCGGGCGGTGTCGGTCGCTCGCTCGCCGCCGCCGCACTGCTTCTTTTCGCGGCCTTCGCATTACGAAGCGATCATCTCATCGATGAATGGTTCCTGATCCACCGCAGCTATTTCGCCGACGTGGCGGAATTCGTTCGGCACGGGCACTGGCTTCTCTGGGACGTTCCTTCGGGGTACGGGCTCCTCTCGATTGCCACGATCGCAATGCTGCCCGCAAGCAACAGCTACCAGGCGCTCTTCGAATTAGAAGCTGCATTCTTGATTGGTCAAGGCTACATCACGTTTGCGATCCTGCGCTGGGGCCGCACGGGATGGGTAAACGCCGCATTTTCCTTGCTGTTTCCGCTGGCCGTCCTTTTCGACGACAACATCGCGCGTTTTCCATGGGGGCCGCGCGAATATCAACAAGGGGGATTGCGGTTCTTCTTCGTCGTCTGCTTGCTGTTCATCGCCTTTTTGCGGTATGTCTGGCGCGATCGCCCGCGCCGGACGCGCGCCCTTCTCTGGGCGGGACACGTGATCTGGGTGATAAGTCTCTTCTGGTCGATCGAGGACGGGCTTTTCGCGACCGGCACGTGGCTACCGTACCTACTGCTGGACGGGCTCACCGATCCGGGGTTGAGCACCGGCGTGGGAGCGATGGCAAGACGCGTGGTCTCGCGTTTTTGGCCGCTTCCCGTCCTCGCGGTTAGCGCATTTGGAGCGATCGAGTGGTACTATCGCGCGCGTCTAGGAACGACTCCGGATTGGCGCGGCTACGTCGAGTTCGCGGGTCTTTTTACATCCGGGCAGGTCCGGCTGGTATTCTGGGTGCAAAAGCTCGGGCCCGCATGGTGCGCGGTGCTTGCACTTGGAGCGATCGGCTCCGTCGGGATTGCGGCGCTTCGCCAGCGAAGGTTTGCTATCGTGCCGCTCCTCGGCATCGCGTGGTCGGCGACCTGGGTGACCACCAGCTATTTTGCCGTCGAACCGATCGATTCGTACATCTACCTGTTGATGGCCGTGTACGCTCCCGCGGCGGGAATCGCATTCTTTGCATCTCGGTCGGAACTGCGAGGCGACGCCACCGCGCTCGTGGCGCGCTTGAGCTTCTTTCCCATCGCCGTCATCATCATCGCGCATCTCTTCGGTGAATCGTCGCGACTTGCCGGCGCTCAATTCCCCTTCACGCGGGGCTGGTCTTTCAACGTCGGCGAGGACATCCCCGTGATATCCGGGGAGCCCGCGGCGCTCCTCGCACGCGCCGGCTTGAAGCCGGGAGATCCGCTCGTGATCAAGCAGGGCGGTTATTGGACCGAGCTCGACCAGGGGCTCATCATGCCGTTCGCACGGGGAAGCGACGGTACGATCGCCGAGTACCGAGCCTGGATTCCGGTCAGCCCGATCGGACCCCAGGAAATCTTCAAGGGTCTCAGCAAGGCGCGGCAGGCCGTGTATATGGACCGTTTCTTAGATCGCACGCACAGCGGCGGGTGGTATTTGGCATATCGCGATCCCGCACGATGCGAGGACTGGTCTGCGCGCCTCGCAACGGAGCGAACGCTGCATTCGATCAATTTCTCGCTCTCGTATTGCGCGTACCGCTCAATGCGCAAACGCGACTCATGAAGGGGCTCATCGCGGCAGACCACCTCCCGCCTCGGATCTTCGGCGCGGGGACGGTCTCCGAAGCAGGCCGGCGGAAGCTTGCCGCTCTGGACGGGATTCGAGGGCTCGCGGTGCTCGCCGTCATGTTCTCTCACTTCAATCGTTTCCTACCCGCCGATCCGTGGCTGATTCCTGCGAAATCGATCTTTGCCTACGGCGGGAGCGGAGTCGACCTCTTCTTCGTTCTTTCGGGATTCCTCATCACCGGCATTCTCTTGCAGACGCGCACGGCCGTGAACTATTTCCGGTCGTTCTATGCGCGCCGCGTGCTCCGCATCTTTCCGCTCTACTACGCCGCTTTGATCGCCGTCTTTGCCGCATCCACGATCCTGCCGTCGCTTCCAAACGTTCCGCCGCCCGGCCAGCGCTGGCTCTATTTCGCCTACCTGTGCAACTGGATACCGGTCTGGACGGGAAGCTGGCCTCCCAACGTGGTGGGCCACTTCTGGTCTCTCGCCGTCGAAGAGCAGTTTTACATCGTTTGGCCGTTCTGCGTCTTTCTCTTGAGCCGAAAGGCGCTGTTGCGATTGGCGATCGGCCTCTGCGCGTTCGCATTACTGCTGCGCTGCTATTTGGTGGCGCAAAGCGGGCCGACGGAGGCGGTCATGCTCGGCACGTTCACTCGCATGGACTCGCTACTGTTCGGGGCGATCGCCGCGTTGATGTTTGCCGGAGACTCCGGAAGGCGCGTTCTACGCTACCTGACGCCGATCGGCGCGTCGGCCGCGCTGATCACGGCGGCGGGACTGTCGATCACGTCGTGGGGGAAGGGCATAGCAGCTTCGTTTGGCTTCTTGACGACGATTGGATACACGCTCGTTGCGATCGCGTGCACCGCTCTCGTGCTGGGAGCCGCCCTCGGCGATGGAACCCATTCGCCCGTGCAAAGAATATTCCGCAACGCGATCCTGTGCCGGGTCGGTAAATACAGTTACGGCATGTACGTCTATCACGTACCGCTGCTCGGTCTTTGCGAGCTGGTGATCTGGAATCACGTTCCGGCGCCGGTTCGCGGAAACGGGTTGGCGGCATCGGCATATCTGATATTCCTCACCGCGCTCACTTTCGGCGTCGCGGCCCTGAGTTACGAATTCTTCGAGCGGCGAATCCTCGACGCGAAACGCTTCTTCGAGCCCGAGTTTTCACCGGAAGACCCCATCGCCGCTCCGGAATCGTGACGTATACTCGCTCGTAAGAGGTCTCAACGCTTCACGCATCATAAGAGAAACGCGTGAAAAAGCTCATTTCGGTTTGCTGCCCGGCCTACAACGAATCCGATTGCATCGACGAACTGGTTCGTCGCCTCGGAATCGTTGCGGATGCCATGCGCGACCGCTACGATTTTGAGTTCATCATCTGCGAGAACGGGTCGCAGGACGACACGTTCCAGAAACTGCAGGACGCCCGCCGCCGCGACGGCCGCGTCAAAATCGTCCGCCTTGCGCGAAATTTTTGGGCCGAAGGGGCGCTGACCGCCGCGCTCGCGCACGCTCGCGGCGACGCAGCGGTCATCATGTACTCGGATCTTCAAGACCCGCCTGAATACATTCCGGAAATGGTGGCCCGCTGGGAAGAGGGCTTCCAGAATGTGTATGCGGTTGTAAAAAACCGCAGCGGCGAGAGCGCGTTCCGGCGGCTCATGGCGCGCGGCTACTACTGGCTGGTAGATCGCTTGAGCGATTCCAAGGTGCCGCGTAACGTAAGCGATTTTCGTCTCGTCGACCGGGCTGCCTACCTCACGTACCTGCAGATGCCCGAACGCTACCGGGCCATGCGTCTGATGTGGGCGTGGATGGGTTTCCGGTCCATCGGGATCGAAACCGAGCGCCCGCAGCGCGGCGGCGGCACGTCACACTTCCGCTTCTGGGCGACGTTTCACTCGGCGCTGCGCACGATACTTTCGCAAACCAGAACCCCGCTTGTCGCGATTCCGATGTTCGGCATCGGATGCGCGGCCTCGGCCATCGGCCTCCTCGTCTTCGAAGTCGTCCGGGCGCTCTTCTTCGGCGTCCCTTTCGGGGGATTCGGCACAATCGTATCAGTGGTACTACTACTTTTCGCGATGCTCTTCGTCTTCTTGTGGATGATCAGCGAATACGTCGGCATGATCTTCGAGGAAGTGCGCCACCGGCCGCTCTATATCGTAGCGCGCACCGAGGGGTTTGAGGCCGGACAGTTGCCCGGGGCCGAGCAGCGGGATATGAGCATTTCAGACTAATGCCGGAGCGGTTGTGCCTTCCCCCGAGGGCATGCTAGTATTCGGCACGACACTTTCGCCGCTAGGGCGCAACAGGAACACCGTGGAGACGCTAATCAACGACCGAGGCAACGTGCCAAACGGAGCTGGGACGAACCTTTCATCGACCAAGGGGCCCACGATAGACCTTCCGGCCCTCTTTTTGCCTGCAACATCCAGCATTCGGGAAGCGATCGCCTGTATCGATCGCAGCGGGCGAATCAGCCTGGCGCTTGTCGTAGACGCGGATGGGCGCCTCCTCAACACGCTCAGCGACGGCGACGTCCGCCGCGGCCTGCTCGCCGGCTTGCGCCTTGACGACCCGCTTGAGGCCCTCCTCGCGATCAAAGCACGAACCCCACACCCGCACGCCGTCACCGCCCCGGCGGGGATCGACCCCGCCACGCTCTTGGAGCTCATGAAAGCTCGCGCAGTGCGGCAAATCCCGCTCCTCGCCGATGATGGGCGCGTCGTCGACATCGTCACCTTGGGAGATTTGCTCCCCGAGGAGCCGCAGGCGTTGCAAGCGGTCGTCATGGCCGGGGGGTTCGGCACGCGCTTGCGGCCGCTCACGGAAAACACGCCGAAGCCGATGCTTCCCGTGGGCGGCAAGCCGCTCATGGAGCTGATCATTTCGCAGCTGCGTGAAACGGGCGTGCGAAAAATCAACGTCGCGACGCACTTTCAAGCCGAGAAAATCGTGCAGTACTTCGGCGACGGATCGAAGTTCGGCGTCGACATCTCGTACGTCAACGAAGAGAGCCCCCTTGGAACCGGCGGAGCGCTCGGCCTCATCGAGCGGCCCACCGATCCGTTGCTCGTTATCAACGGCGACATCCTCACCGACATCGACTTCCGAGCGATGCACGCATATCACATCGAGCATCGCGCCATCATGACCGTTGCCGTGCGGCGCTACGACGTGCAGGTCCCCTACGGAGTGATTGAGTGCGACGGTCCGCATATTCGGGCGCTCAAAGAGAAGCCGTGCTTAGAATTCTTCGTGAACGCCGGTATCTATCTGCTCGAACCGGACGTGTATCAGTACATCGTTTGCAATCAGTACCTCAACATGACCGACTTGATCGAAAGGCTGCTGAGCGAAGGCCGCCCCGTTGCGAGCTTTCCCGTGCGCGAGTACTGGCTCGACATCGGACAGCACGCCGACTACGAACGCGCGCAGGCGGACGCGACGAACGGCAGACTGCGCCCGGCGCCGCCGAACTCTTGACTCAAACGAAGCCGTCCGGGTTCGACCCGGCACGCGCTCCACAAATCGTCGTGATCGGAGGGGGCGGCCACGCGCGCGTGCTGGTCGACGCCTTGCGCGCCTGCAGCAGTCTTACGATAGCCGTCCTGGATGCTCGGCCGGAGGCCTGCGGCTCCAGCGTTCTCGATGCGGAGGTCATCGGCTCCGACGACCTGCTCCCGGCGTTGTTCGCTGCCGGGACCCGCTCCTTTGCGGTAGGCGTCGGCTCGACGCAAGACGGACGCTTGCGGGCCCGGCTCTTCGAACGGGCGGTTGCGCTCGGCCTGGAGCCACACACCGTCGTCCACCCGAAGGCGATCGTTTCACCGTGGGCAAAACTCGAGCCTGGAGTGCAAGTTTTCGCCGGCGCCATAGTGAATCCGCAGGCCATCGTCCGAAAGAATGCCATCATCAATTCCGGCGCCATCGTCGAGCACGATTGCGTGATCGGCGAACACGCGCATGTGGCACCGGGCGCATGCCTGTCGGGGTGCGTGCATGTCGGGGAACTCGCCCATATCGGCACCGGAGCAACGATACGGCAATTGATCACGATCGGGGAGTCGGCGGTTGTCGGCGCGGGAGCCGTGGTCGTAAAGGATGTTCCGCCGAAGGCGGTCGTTACGGGCGTGCCCGCCCGGGAGGTACAGACATGAAAGCACGGGCGTCGTTCGAACCCGGAGCGAAAATCGAAGGCGTCATCCCGCTCTGCGTGCCCGAAATTCGCGGGAACGAATGGCAGTACGTGCGCGAATGTTTGGACACCGGTTGGGTGTCGTCGGTCGGATCATTCGTGACGGATTTCGAGAAGGCGCTGGCCGGCGCGAGCGGCCTCAAGCACGGCGTAGCTACCGTGAACGGTACGGCCGCCTTGCACACGGCTCTTTTATGCGCGGGAGTTGAACGCGACGACGAAGTGCTCGTCTCCACGCTGACCTTCATCGCTCCAGCGAACGCAATTCGCTACCTCGGCGCCCATCCGGTCTTCATCGATGCCGAGCCCGAATATTGGCAAATGGATCCGAATGCCGTTCGAGCATTCCTAACGCAGGAGTGTTCGTTCCAAAACGGCGTCGTCATCGACCGCGCAACCGGCCGGCGAGTGAAGGCGATCGTCCCGGTCGACATTCTCGGGTCGACCGTCGACTTCGACGAAATTGCGCAGATCGCACGTGCCTTCGGCTTGGCGATCGTCGAAGACGCGACGGAAAGCCTCGGAGCACGCTACAAGGAGCGGCCCGTCGGGAGCCGCGCCGACATCGCGTGCTTCTCATTCAACGGCAACAAGCTCCTCACCACGGGCGGCGGCGGCATGATCGTGACCGACGACGACGCGATGGCCAAGCGCGCCCGGTACCTCACGACCCAAGCCAAGGACGATCCGATCGAGTACGTCCATGCAGAAGTCGGCTTCAACTACCGCCTTACCAACGTCCTCGCCGCCATCGGCCTCGCCCAGATGGAGAAACTCGACGAGTACGTCGCGATAAAGCGCGCGAACGCGGCACGATACGCGCAGGAGCTCTCAGCCGTCGAGGGCATCGGGATTATGCCGCAAGCCCCATTCGCGTTCAGCACGTTCTGGCTGTATACGATACTCGTCGACGAACGGCGTTTCGGAATGTCCAGCCGTGCGTTGTTACGTCACCTGGCGGCAAACGGCGTTCAGGCGCGACCGCTCTGGCAACCCATGCACCGTTCGCCTGCGCATCGTAACGAGCGTTCCTTCGGCGGGGCGGTTGCCGAGCGGCTCTGTGACCAAGCTCTCAGCCTCCCCTCCTCGGTCGGCCTGTTGCCCGAACAACTCGAGCACGTCGTCGAAGCGATTCGAGGCGCCGCTCGCGCGTGACGATTCGCCCGGCGGAAGCCGACTACGCGCTCGTTTTAGAACGGACGGAGCATCTGTGGGAGCCGCTGCGCGGCGAACGCATCTTCGTAACGGGCGGAACCGGATTCGTCGGCACGTGGTTTCTCGAAGCACTGGCCGCGGCTAACGCCGCGCTTCGACTTCGCACTCGTGCAATCGTCCTCACGCGAGAACCCTCACGCTTTCGCGCGCGGTCGCCTCACTTGGCCGCCGACGATGCAATCGAACTTCTACGTGGCAACGCAGCCGATTTTGACGCGCCTGCGGGAACCTTCGCGTTCGTCGTGCATGCGGCGACGGAGCGCTCGTTCGTGCCCGATCGCGAGCGGCCGCTCGGCATGCTTGCGGCGGACCGCGCGGCGACCGAACGCGTGCTCGAATTTGCGGCCACGCACGGCACCAAGCGCATGCTGTTCACGAGCTCCGGAGCTGTGTACGGCCCCAGCCGGCCGGGCGCCGCACCCTTCTCGGAGACGTGTGGCTTCGCGCCCGATACGCTCGACGAGCGGGCGGCCTACGGAGAGAGCAAGAGACTTTCGGAGTACGCCTGCGGCGCGTATGCGCGCGCGTTCGGCTTCGAGGCGATCGTCGCGCGGCTCTTCGCTTTCGTCGGCCCGCTCCTACCACTCGACGAGGGGTACGCGGTGGGAAATTTTCTCGCCGACGCGATCGCGGGCCGAGATATCAGGATCAACGGAGACGGCACCGCCGTACGATCGTACCTCTACGCGGCCGACCTCGCGATTTGGCTTTGGACTCTGCTGTTGCGAGGCCGGGCGGGACGAGCCTACAACGTCGGTTCGCCGCACGCCATTACGATCGGCGACCTTGCGCGCTTGGTAGCGAAGACTCTCGCGCCGCATGTTTCCGTACGCATCGAAGGGAACGTCTCTCCGGGAGCGGCGCCTTCGGTGTACCTTCCCGATACGACGCGCGCCCAAAGCGATTGCGGACTCGAGGCGTGGACGCCGCTTGACGAAGCGCTTAGGCGAACCTTTGTGACACTAGCACACGCCGGCAGGAGCGCAAGAATAACGTGAAACTCTCCGATTACGTCGCAAAAACGCTTGCGGAAGACTACGGCGTTACCGACGTCTTCCTTGTGTCGGGCGGAGGAATCATGCACCTGCTGGACTCCGTCGGTTCGCATCCGAAGTTGCGCTATCACGCAACGTTTCACGAACAAGGCGCTGTCGTCGCGGCCGAAGGGTACGCGCGCCGCAGCGGCCGCCTCGGCGTCGTGCTGGCGACCGTGGGTCCTGGTGCCGCCAACGCCGTGTCGGGCCTTCCCGGCGCCTGGACGGACTCGATCCCGCTCCTCGTCATGGTCGGGCAAGTACGAACCGATATCATTGCCGATTACGGTGTCTTGAGAAGCTACGGGCCCCAGGAAGCAAACACGCTCGATATGGCACGCCCCGTGACGAAGTTTGCGGAACGCGTGGCAGATCCGCGCCGCGTGCGCGAATATCTCGATCGCGCAATTCACGCCGCACGTTCGGGTCGACCCGGCCCGACCTGGCTGGAGTTTCCATTGGACGTACAGGGAGCGGAAGTCGACGAGGCAACCCTCCAAGGGTGGAACCCGCCGCACGAGGACAACCTCCACGCCGAACTACGAGACGCGGCGCGACGTGTTGCGAGAGAGATATCCAAAGCCGAGCGGCCGCTCTTGGTTCCCGGGAACGGCGTCCGACTCGCGCACGCCGAGCCGCTTTTCGAAGAGTTGATGCGATCGACGAACATTCCAGTCGTCGTCCCCTTCACGGGGAAAGATCTCGTCGAGGAAGATCACCCGAATTATGTCGGCGTCTTCGGCACGGCAGGCCAACGCCGAGCAAACTTCGCGATCCAAAATACCGATCTGCTTATCGCGCTCGGCGCCGGGCTGAATATTCAAAAATGCGGCTTCAACATCGCCGGGTTCGCTCCGAAGGCAAAGAAGATCGTCGTGGATATCGACGAGGCGCAACTGCATCGGCAGGTCCTTAAGGCTGACCTGCCCGTGCTCGCCGACGTGCGGCCGTTTCTCGAAGCACTGCTCCAGGAGCTTCGGGAAACTCCGGCCCGGCCTTCATCGCGCTGGCTCGAGGCGTGCGCGACGTGGAAGCGGCGCTATCCGATCATCACCGACGATTATCGCGAGGCGACTGGTCACGTAAACAGCTATCTCTTCATGGACGCGCTCTCCGATGCGATGTCCGAGGGAGATACGCTCGTACCGGGGATCGGGCTCGACGCCGTGAGCATGTATCAGGCGTTCCGCGTCAAACGCGGGCAGCGCGTGCTGCTGACCGGATGGGGATCGATGGGCTGGGATCTCCCGCTCACCATCGGCGCCGCGTGGGCAAGTGAGAAGAAGCGAGTGGTCGTCGTAACCGGTGACGGAAGCGTTCAGTGGAACATTCAAGAGCTTCAGACAATCCGCATGGAACGTCTTCCCGTGAAGATCTTCATCTTCAACAACGCGGGATTCTCCAGCATCCGCGCGACGCAAAACAGTTTCTTTTCGGGCCGTTTTTTCGGCTCGCACCCCGAATCCGGTATAGACAATCCCGACTTCGCCAAACTCGCGCAGGCATACGGCTTGAGTTACGCGGCGATCCACAACAATGAGCAGCTCGCGTCCGGCATCGCCGCCTTTCTTGCAGACGACGAGCCGGGTATTTGCGAGGTTTCCTTGGCGCTGGAGCAGAGCATCTCTCCCAAAGCCTCGGCTTTTCGCCGTCCGGATGGAACGTTCGAGTCGCGTCCCCTCGAGGACATGGCGCCGTTCTTGCCGCGCGAGGAGATCCACGAGAACATGCATCTGTTCGATGAGGCCCCGACGCTTGGATAGAGGAAGGCGACGAGCATCGTTCGTGCCAAGAAAGCATCCATGACACAGAAATCCGTATTGATCATCGGAGGTGCAGGCTACGTAGGCTCGAGTCTCACCCGCGAACTCCTCGCTCAAGGGCACGAGGTTACCGTCCTCGACGCATTGCTCTACGATAACGCGGCGGCAATGGTTGGAGTATTCGAAGACCCGTCTTTTTCGTTCGTTCGCGGTGATTTCACCGATGCCAAGACGTTATCGTCCGCGTTGGCAGGAAAGACCGACGTGGTCTTGTTGGCGGCGCTCGTCGGAGATCCGATTTGCAAGAAGTACCCTGACGACGCGCTGGCGATCAATCAGCATGCACCGATGGCGCTCATCGACCGGCTCGACGAATTCGGCGTGAAACGATTCGTCTTTGCTTCGACGTGCAGCAACTACGGTCTGCGAGCGAGCGAAGACCTTGCGACGGAAGACGCGGAGCTCAACCCGGTGTCGTTGTACGCGCAGACGAAGGTTGCCGTGGAGCGCTACATTTTCGAGCGCTTCCGATCGCTCTCGGCAATTCCGACGGTAGTTCGCTTGGCGACGGCGCATGGCTTGTCACCGCGTATGAGATTCGATCTCACCGTGGCCGAGTTCGCACGTGAACTCGCTCTGGGGCGCGACCTTCTGGTATACGACCAAGATACGTGGCGGCCATACTGTCACGTGCGCGATATCTCGACGGCGATTCGCACCGTGCTGGATGCAGAGCCCGAAGCGGTTCGCGGGGAGGTTTTCAACATCGGCGGGACCGACGAGAATTTCACCAAGCGTGGAATCGTCGAGATCATCGCAAAGACGCTGGGTGGCCCTGCGAACGTTACATATAAGGAAGGCGGACACGACCCTCGAAACTACCGCGTATCCTTTGAAAAGGCGGCCAAGGTTCTCGGCTTCCGCCCCGAGTTCGGCGTCTCTCGCTCGGTTCCCGATGTCGTTGCGGCAGTGAAGAGCGGCGCCTTCGACGACTACGACCTTCGGAAGAATTTCTACGGCAATTACGCCATTCGGCGCGATGCGTAACGAAATAATCATCGGATCCCGTCGCGTCGGCCCCGGCGAGCCGTGCTTCGTCATCGCAGAGGCCGGCGTCAACCACAACGGAGACCGCAGCCTCGCTCTCAAGCTGGTCGACGTTGCCGCGGCCTCCGGTGCCGACGCGGTAAAGTTTCAGACCTTTGCAGCGGAACGTCTCGCGACACCGGACGCTCCGAAAGCAGACTACCAGATCGAGACGACCGGGGCGGCGGAATCACAATTCGCTATGCTCAAGCGTCTGGAGCTCTCGTTCGACGATCACGTCGCCGTAAAGGCGCGCTGCGAGGAACGCGGCATCCTCTTCTTGTCCACGCCGTTCGACGAGCGCTCCGCAGATATGCTCCAAACTCTCGGTGTCGCCGCATTCAAGACGCCGTCCGGCGAGCTGACGAATCTTCCCTATTTGGCGCACGTCGCTCGCTTTGGTAAGCCGATGATCGTCTCGACGGGGATGGCAACGCTCGGTGAAGTTGAAGCAGCCGTTGCATCGATTCTCGCCAACGGGGCGCCGCCTACGGCGCTCCTTCATTGCGTTAGCAAGTATCCGGCCGAGCCCGAGGACGTCAATCTCCGCGCGATGGAAACCCTTTCGCGAGCCTTCGGACTTCCCGTCGGGTATTCGGACCACACCAGAGGAGTCGCGGTCGGCATAGCGGCGGCGGCCTTGGGCGCATGCGTCGTGGAGAAACACTTTACGATCGATCGTTCGCTTCCCGGCCCCGATCATCGGGCATCGCTCGAGCCTGACGAGCTGCGCACGTTCGTCGACGGGATACGCAGCGCCCAAGCTGCGCTCGGCGACGGGCAGAAGCGCCCTCGCGAAGGCGAACTAGCGACGGCCGCGGTCGCTCGCAAGAGCCTCGTTGCGGTGCGGGATCTGGTTCGCGGAGCCGTCCTGGAGTCGAGCGACGTGCGAGCGATGCGCCCAGGGACGGGCATCCCGCCGGCCGATCTTCAGCGCGTGTGCGGAAGGCGGCTCACCGCCGACATTCGTGCCGGGACGCTGCTCGAATGGGGTATGTTCGCCTGAAGACGATCGGAGTCATCACGACTTCTCGAGCCGAATACGGGATCGTTGCACCGATTTTGCGATCGATCGCGGCGAGCACACGCCTGCAATTTGCCTTGATCGTCGGCGGCACGCATCTTCTGGAGCGCTACGGCCGCACGATCGAAGCCATCGAACGCGACGGCTTCCCCATTGCAGCTCGCATCGACATGCTTGAGGAGGACGACTCCCCGCTAGGGACCGCCCGCTCCATCGCGCGGGCAGTAGCCGGCTTTGCGGCGTACTATGAGCGTGCTACCCCTGACATCTTGCTTGTCACAGGTGACCGGTTTGAAATGCACGCCGCGGCACTTGCGGCGATGCCGTTTCGTATACCGATCGCTCACGTGCACGGCGGCGAGGTAACGCAAGGTGCCATCGACGACGCCTTGCGCCACGGCATCTCCAAGATGGCGCACTTACACTTCACGGCTACTCGTGAGTATGCCGAGCGGCTCGCGCGGATGGGCGAGGAGCCGTGGCGCATCACCGTCAGCGGTGCGCCGTCACTCGATAACATCGCAGGCATCGAACTGCTCGGCCGCGACGAGCTGGCGGCGCTGGTCGGAGTCGAACTCTACCCGGAACCACTGATCGTAACGTTTCATCCGGTGACGTTAGAACTCGAGCGCATGCCTTCAAAAACCGGTGCGCTGCTGGACGCGCTTGCCTCAGTCCAGCGCCCCATCATCTTTACGCTTCCGAACGCGGATCCGGGCGGTCGCGAATTGACGAAAGCAATTCGCGCGTTCGTCGACGCGAACGATCGCGCGAGGATCGTTGATAGCCTCGGAACCCGTGCTTATTTCAGCCTCATGCGACATGCGGCGGCGATGGTAGGAAATTCGTCGAGCGGGATCATCGAGGCGGCGTCGTTCGAATGCCCGGTCGTCAACCTTGGACTTCGCCAGGCCGGGCGCACCCGTTCCCAAAATGTCATCGACGTGGCATCCGACGAGTCGGCCGATGCCATCCGCGAGGCGATTTCGACCGCGGTCGATCCGGCATTTCGCGCGTCGCTGCACGGGCTGGCCAACGCCTACGGGAGCGGGAACGCGGCTGCGATGATTACCGGCGTTCTCGAGGAGACACGCCTCGAGCCGCGTCTACTCCTCAAGCGCTTCTACGACGGAGGATGAGCGGAGTCATAATGTTTTTAGGCAGATTTTAATTTAGCAGGGTAGGATTTAACCGCTCCGGCCGAACCGTACTGATGTGCGGTTCTTTTCGTCTTTGATACTCCTCTTGGCTTTGCTGTCGCCGGCGTTCTGCAGCGCGCGGTCGCTTCCCGATTCGGTGTGGCCCATGTTCCAATACACGCCGGACCACAACGCCGTTTTCGACCAACCAGCGTGGGACGTTTCCTGGCGAGCTGATATCGGAAAGGCCAGCAACGGCGGGCTATCGATCGTCGGCGACGTCCTCTACACCGATGGCTTCGACCATGCCGTGTACGCCATCGACGCGCGAACGGGGGTGCGCATCTGGCGCACCGAGCTCGACGACGTCTTGATGAACGTACCGATCGTCGTAGGCGGCATAGTCATCGTCGGTACCGGTCACGCCGGTCTCTTGCAGATGTCAAGCACCTTTTGGACCTCAGGACGCCCCGAAGGCGACGCCATCTTCGGGCTCGACGCGCGCACCGGCCGCGTGATTTGGCGGTTCGACACGGTAGGCGAGAACATGCCGACGGGCGTGTACCTCGTTGCCGGAGGCCATCCGCAATTCGTGTTCTCGGGCGGCGACGATCACGTCTACTCGCTCGACCCTGCAACGGGCCGGCTACTCTGGAAGCAAACGACCCTCGGCATCGATGGGATGGCCTCGATGAACGTCTTCAGGGGTCTGGTAATCGGCGAAACGACGCTTAGCGATGCCGGCTTCTTCGCAGCCCAAGGTTCGCCGACCCATTCCGACCGCTATTTCAATTGGACGTGGGCGATCGATCCTTCGAACGGGCAATACGTGTGGCACGCACCATTCGGCGTCGGCGATGCATCCGCGCTCGTAGGCGACGACACGGTCTTCGTTCAGGGATTCAAGCTCGTCCAGCCTACGGGCGAACGTGCCGCCGAACTCTCGCGATCGATCGGATGGGATTCCTTGGCGAACGGCCCGGATACGCGCTGGGCAAACGTCGTCACCGCAATCGACGGGGTTTCCGGAACGGCACGCTGGAGCGCAGTGAGCGCTCCCGGGGCGAACGACACCTATGGTTCGGCAGCTTTCACAGCGGATTCAGTCTTTTCCGACGGGATCGCCTACGAGCCCCTGCCTTTTGCGCGTGAGCTCGCCGCCTTTTCCGCACGCGACGGCCACATCGTTTGGAAGATTAAGACGCATGGTTCGATCAAGACGAGCCCCGTCATCAAGGACGGCATCCTTTATGTCGGAGACGTAGATGGATATTTCTACGTCATTCGTGCGGCCAACGGAAGCGTGCTCCACGAGATAAAGTTCGACGGGGCCCCGTCATCACGAGGCTTCGCCAAGTGCCCGCCGGTAATCGTCGGCAACACGCTTTACGTTTCAAACCTGCACTACGTGTACGCGCTACGACTCTCCGACCTTCAGAGAGGCATCCCTTCGAGCTACCAGGGGCCGGCTACGCGATAGGCGCTTCGCGATTCTCCGACGGCGAGAGCACGTTCTTCTCGAATTTCGCGACGATCGTACGCCACGCGAGATCGAGTTCTTCCACGCCGATCAAACGCGCAACCGCGAGAAACACGGCGCCGCCGATCGCGATCTGACCGAATAGATACCAGGCCCTCGAGGCGAGCGTCGTCTCCGTGTGGACGCCGAGCGCGCCGATCCAGTGAAGCGCCGCATACATGGCCATCGAGGCAACGGCGACCTTCGCGAACGAAAGCATCAACGTGCGCCAGTCGATCCCATGGACGAGGCGCGAGACGAGCGCGATGAGCATGACGGCCTGGACGATCTGGCTGACCGAGTTTGCTAGCATGAGACCCCGCCCGCCCAGCGTCGGCAGCCACAGCATCGAGAGCAGCACGTTGATCACGACCGTGATGATCGAAATCGCCACCGGTAAGGCGGTCTCTTTGCAGGCAAAACAGCACCGGGTCAGCACGACGTTGGCCGCAAGCGCGACCAAGCCGAATGCGGCGTAGGGCAACAAGCTCGAGGTGAGGTCGGTCGCGGCCGGGCCGAAGCTGCCGCGTTCGAAGAGCGTCTCGATCATCGGATGCGCGAGCACGATCAAAGCGCACACCGACGGTATCGTGATGAGATTCACCAACCGCAGCCCGGTAACGGCGCTGCGGGCAACCCCGCGCCGGTTATCGCGTGCGAACTGCGCCGCAAGCAAAGGAAAGATCACGGTCGCGATCGCGGCGGCAAATATCTGCTGCGGGAAGTTCACGAGCTTGGTCGCGTAGTTGATACCGGCCATATAGCCCGGCGGGAGCGTCGAGGCGAAGAAGCGATCGAAGAGCAACGCGAGTTGGCCCGCCGCGCCGCCGATGACGATCGGCATCAACAGCACCCACATCTTCTTCAGCCCCGGGTGTTGCAGGTCGATCGACGGCCGGTAGCGCCCGATCGAGATGAAGGCCGGAAGCTGCACGAGCAGTTGGGCCATCAGCCCCCAGAGCGTGCCGTACACGAGCGCAAAGATGCCGAACCGATGGTTGAGCGTTACGACGAACGCAATGGTAACGACGTTGATCGCGATACCGGTGAGCGACGCAGCGCGGAACCGATGATAGGCGTTGAGCATCGCCGAGAACACGCCGCTCAGGCTGACCGCGATGATGCTCGGAATCAGCTCGCGCGTCATATGGATCGCAACGCTCATCTGAGGCGCCGGAAAACCGTGCGCGATGACGGGAACGTAGAGCGGCGCGGCGATCCAGCCGACGATCGCGCACGCGGTGAGGATGATGGCGAGCAGGTTGACGATCGTATTGCCGAGGCGCCACGCGTCGTCTTCATGGCCGTGGGCGAGATACTCCGAAAACGTGGGGACGAGCGCGCTTACCAGGGCGCCGTTGAAGACGCCGAAGAGGATCGTCGGGACGGTTGCCGCGGCGAGAAACGTGTCCATCTCCCACTGCGTTCCGTAGTACCGTGCATTGACGACCTCGCGGAAGAAACCCAGGATCGTCGATGCCAGCGTCGCCCCGATGACGAACAGGGTCGACGAGGCAATCGAGTGCCGGCGCGGCGGTCGCGCCGGCGATACGACGCGAAGCTGCGTCTTAATGCGCGCCGTCCTTTCGCAAGACGGCGGGAATCGTCTTCAACACGACCGCAATGTCGCCGAGCGGCGTCCAGGTGTCGACGTAGAGATTATCGAGCTCCATCCAGTGCTCGAACGACACGTCGCTGCGGCCGTTGATCTGCCACAGACACGTAATCCCTTGCGGAACGACGAGCCTGCGGCGAGCGTACGCATCGTAGTGCTCGACTTCGCACGGAAGCGCGGGGCGCGGGCCGACCAGCGCCATGTCGCCGCGAACCACGTTGAGAAGGTTCGGGAGCTCGTCGATGCTCGTGCGGCGTAGAAAGCCGCCGAGCGGATGCAGTCGCGGATCGTTCCGGATCTTGAAGACGGGCCCGCTTGCCTCGTTGAGATGCATGAGTTTTTCGCGCAGATCGTGGGCGTTCTCGACCATCGTCCGCAGCTTGAACATCTTGAAGCGGCGGCCGCCCTGCCCGACGCGCTCCTGCGCGTAGAACGGCAGCCCGCCCGTCACGAGCACGATGCCGAGCGCCGAGAGCAAGATCACGGGCGAAGCGATGACGAGCAGAACCGACCCCAACGCGACGTCCGTAACGCGCTTCGCCGTCCACCACCAGGCCGGTACGGAACGCTCGCTGAGATGGATCGCCGCCTGCATCCTCACGCCCCGAACGCCTCGAGAACCGTGCGCCCCACGGTATCGAGGCCCTCCAGCTCGCCGA
>Ga0326727_10001640_pt1 | contig 81470 bp, 51 predicted proteins | sample MB2enrmetagenome_FD_207643 | JGI IMG/M metagenome (GOLD analysis project Ga0326727, IMG submission 207643) | Lab enriched peat soil microbial communities from McLean, Ithaca, NY, United States - MB29MY | ecosystem: Environmental > Terrestrial > Soil > Wetlands > Peat | place: USA: New York... | reverse complement strand
GAAGTGGAAGACAAGATCACCGTCCTTCCCGGCGTTCAGAGCGTTAAAGTTGACGTGGTGTGGGAGCCGCCCTGGAATAAAGATATGATGTCGGAAGCCGCCAAGCTGCAGTTGGGGTTCTTCTGACCTCTTGGAGTGCGGCAGCGGAGCTTGTGAAGCTGCCGCCTTGCAAGGGTTAAAGGATAAAGGTTGAAGGGTAAAGGTTAAAGCGTAAGAGAACAGCCTTCGACGGTAACGGGTGGAGGGTAGAGGCTACGGGTTAGCACGTAGTTGTCGAATGCTTTCGGCGGCGGTTCGTAAGCGCGACTTGAAGTTCAAGTGCGCCCGTTTTTTCGCCCTCTGCCCTTTATCCTTCACACTTTACCCTTTTACGGCGGCAGCTCCGCTGCCGCACTCCAAGGCTCGCCCATGAAATTATCCTTTCAGGAAGAATACGGTTTGCGCTGCCTGCTGCGTGTGGCCACGCTGAGCGATCCCGGCCATTTAACCATCCATGAAATCAGCGAAGATGAAGGGCTGTCAGTTTCCTACGTGGCCAAGCTGATGCGGATCCTGCGCCAGAACGGCTTCGTGCGAAGCGCTCGAGGACAAGTGGGGGGCTACGCGCTGGCGCGGCCGGCCGAGAAAATAATCGTCGGCGAGGTCCTCGCGGCGCTTGGAGGGAGATTGTTTGACCCGCGATTCTGCATCGAACACTCGGGGTTGGAAGTGTCGTGCAAGAAACTGCGAGAGTGTTCGATCCGAACACTCTGGCGCACCTTGCAAGTGCTGGTCGATCAGGTTCTGAGCAAGGTAACCTTGGCCGACCTTGTCGAGAACAGCGAGTCCGAGATGGCTTCACACGTCAGCACGCTGGTGCAACTGGGGAAGGGATTGGAAATTAGAAAATAGAAACTGGAAACTGGAAAATGGAAACTGGGTGTTGAAAACGGGAGATGTGAAATTGGAGATTGGAGATTCTTGGATCGCTACTTGATCTTTCAACGCTCATTTTCCAGTTTCTATTTTCCAGTTTCTGCTTTGGCAAGTTCAAATCTTAAATCTCAAATTGTGAGGCTGCAGACTCCGGAGCCGATGGACACATCTCCTCTCTCCTCCCCTCTCGCTGATTACCACCGCTCGCAAGGCGCCACGCTGGGTGAATATCACGGCGCCCTCGTGCCCTCTCACTTCACCGACGCTGTGGCGGAGCACCAGGCGGTGCGGGAAGCTTCCGGGCTGTTTGATTTCGCCTTTCGCGGCAAGTTTGCCATGAAGGGCCGCGACCACGCCAAATTTCTCCACCGCATGGTTTCGAACGACATCAAGCGGCTTAGGCCGGGCCAGGGGACTTACGCCACGCTGCTGACCCCGCAGGGGCACATTCGTGCGGACATGCGCCTCTACTGCGCGGAGGACCGGTTCTTCGTCGATACCGATGCCGACCTGCGCGACAAGGCGCTCGAGGGCCTGAGGCGTTACGTGATCGCCGACCAGGTGGAATTCGAGCCTCTCGACGTCTACGTTCTCGCTTTTCAGGGACCACGCGCGCGTCCTTTGCTTGAAAAAACCCTTCACATCACTCTTCCCGCAATGCAGGAGTACGACCATTTCGCCACCAACTACGCCGGCTTCCCGGCGCAGGTGGTGTGCGCGAGCGCTACGGGCGAGGCAGGGTACGAAGTCTGGACGGGGACGAAAGGGTTGCCGGCGATCTGGGGCGCCGCCTGCGGCCAGGCGCCGACCTACGGCATGCTCCCTTGCGGGACGCGAGCGCTCGAGACACTGCGAATTGAAGCGGGAATTCCCCGCTACGGCCAGGAACTGGGCGAGGATACCATTCCCAACGAAGCAGGATTGTGGAACGCTCTGAGCTTCAGCAAAGGGTGTTACGTCGGCCAGGAAATCGTGGAGCGTGCCCGAAGCCGCGGGCATGTGAATTGGGTGCTGATGGGACTCGTCATGGAATCGGAGGCTCCGCCCGCTGTAGGCTCGAAGCTGGCGCGCGAGGGCAGAGAGATCGGCGAAGTCACCAGCTCCTGCGTCTCGCCAACCCTGGGCAAGACGATTGCCTTGGCTTACCTCCGCCGCGAAGTCTCGGAGCCGGGAACAAAATTGGAATTCCCCTCAGGCGCGGCCGCCCAAGTAGTGGGCCTTCCCTTCTATCAACGCCGGTCTTAATCGGAAGGCCGAAATTCGAAAATCGAAAACCGAAACTCGAAATTTGAAAATCGAAATTCGAAAACCAAATCGCCTGAGGCGGGTTCGCCTTTCATCTGAAATCTGAAATCTCAAATCGCCCCCCCGAGCCCTTCCCTGGAACGCGCCTCGTACACACGCGTTACAAACCGGTGTATGCTGATCATCGCCGGAAGACGAAGCCGCTGAGCTTGTCTTGAGGAGGGATTGTATGTGGTGGATTGTGCCGGTCGCATTCATCGTGGTTTTGGCCGTAGCGCTGGGCGTGGTGATCGGCCCGTTTCTTCTGCTGAAGCGTTTGCCGCAGCGGGCGGAAATCAACGGCATGGTTCTGGTGAAAGATGGCATGGTGAGCGCAGGGCTGGTGCCGCTGGGCGAGCACGAAGCGGCCCTGGTGGATGCCGGCAACGATCCCCAGGCGAAAGCAATTCTCGCGGAGTTGGCGCGCAGTGGAATGGGCCCCGACGATGTGAAATACATCTTGCTGACTCACAGTGATTCGGATCACATCGGTGGTGTTGGAAAGTTCCCCAAAGCGCAGGTGATGGCGCTGGCTGCGGAGGCTCGCGCGGCGGGCGGTTCCTCGGACGGAGTTCCGATGGTGCGGTCCAGGACCTCCAAGCAGAAGACGGTTCGCCTTGCCCGGACCTTGCAGGATGGCGATATCGTGCAAGTAGGAACCTTTCAGGTGCGCGTCTTCGCCGTGCCGGGCCACACGCCAGGAAGCGCTGCGTATGCGATCGGGCAGAACTTGTTTCTGGGCGACAGCGCCAACCAGGACAAGCAGGGCCGGCTTAAGGCGTCGCCTTGGGTTTTTACCAAGAATACTGCCCAGAATCGGAAATCCCTGGTGGAACTTGCGCGCCGCCTGGCCGGCGACAGCACAATCAAGACGCTCGTCTTCGGCCACTCCGCGCCGCTGGAACGGGGGATTGCGCCGCTGGTGGAGTTTGCGGCGAGTGAATCAACCACCCCCGACCCCTCCTGATCCCAGGAGGGGAGTAAGAAATACCGTGCTACCCATCTCACTGCCGGCGGGGGGTTAGCTTCTTGGTGACCAGCATGATCAAGGAACCGAGCGCCCAGAGTATAAGCGGCAGAACGACTATCGCTACGGCGTGGCCACCAATGTGGCCCCAGGTTCTGCCGCTGGTTTTGCCGGGCGAGAACTCGGGGGCACTGAAGATGTTGTCCTTCCCGGTCTGCATCGCGATCAGGATTCCGGTGATGATGATCGCGTTGCCGATGATCACCGGCAGAGCGTAGATGGGCAGCAGTTGTTTGTAGCTACCAAACCCAGCGGTGTGGACTTTGACCGCGTAGTAAACCATCCCCAGCAGGAAACAGACGGTTAAACTGAGATACTTCGCCGTGGAGTTGGGCGCACCGAGAAGAGATGCCGTTAACCTCGCCACGCCGACGACCAGAACCAGGATCAGAAATCCGCTTTCGAATCGAACGTATTCGGCTAAGCTTTTCCCGAAGATTCTCATCCAACAATTATACGATGGAATGGGGCGCGGGCGCAGACTCTGAAGCTTGGAGCCTGCGCCAGGCATATCTCCTTCATTCTCCCAGCCTGAAGGTCACTATGATTTCAGTTAGGACCTCGACGGGCTCGCCATTCAGCAGGGTGGGTTGATAGCGCCACTGTCGCACGGCTTCAAAGGCCGCCTTCACCAACAGAGGATGACCTCTGACTACCTTCAACTCATCTATGCTGCCGTCCTTGCCAATGATGGCTTCAAACTCCACGTCTCCTTGGGTTCGAGTCAGCCTGGCAAGCTCGGGATAATCGGGTTTGGGTTGGTAAATGAGCTTGGCAGCAACTACTCTACCGCCCAAGCGAATCTGCTGATGTTGGACCGGCTTGGGGGCTTGCGGAGCGGGCGGTTGCGGCTCGGTACTGCTGAGCAGCTTTTGTAACGCAGGATCGAGCGCGTTGCCCGGTAGCCCGTCCGATAATCCGCCCGGCACCCCGATGGACGCGGATGGGAATTGCGCGGGCGGAAGGGGTTCATCGTGGACGGGCACAACGTGGAGCGGAATCGAAATGGGCTCTCGAAGTATCTGCTCGGCGCGGCTGGGACGGATCGCGCTCCGCGGAGTCTGCCCCGCAATTGGCGCGCGCGGCGGCGGTGGAGGCAGGGGAACTTGCAGCACCTCGGTCCAAACCGTCTTAGGCAACGCCTCCGTGTAGACGAGCGGAACCAGCGCCATCGCTCCCACCAGCAAACCTTCAGCGCCATACACGCACGGGATGGCCGCCCGCTTCCAATTTCCCGTCTTGGTGGCTGTATAAATAAGGAAGCACACGAAGCCCGGAAGGTTCAAGAGGCCAGTGAGTGTTACCCAGAACGGAGTATTCAGTCCCAGCCCTCGCGATTCGGCGTGCACATAGCAAAGCATCAAGCCAAGAACGGTGGTGACACTTCCAATCACCAGCGATTGCAACCCAATCGCCCCGCTCGGGCCAGGGGAAAGCAGCCGTCCCAGCGCGAAGAACCATACGAGCGAAGTGAGCGCGCCGCCGCCGGCAGCGCAAAAGTAGTGGCGTTTCTTCAGCAGGGAAGGCCGTGTGGGTGAAGATTCCAGCAACGTGTCGCCGAACATGGCTGCACCTCCTCAGGAAGTCTTTGAACATCCGAAGTTCAGGTGACGGCCACGGAGCGCTCCGTTAGCTGCCTATTTTCTCCTTCATTTCATTGGACACCGTGTCCGGTGGTGTGGTTCCAGTATTTCAAGGGTGGTTAACAGGCATGTGACGGTTATTCAGTCCGCATAGCGATGGAACTGACCCCTCACCCGTCCGGCGACGGCTGGAGGAAACGCCGTCGCCGGACACCCTCTCCCCACGGGAGAGGGCTCTCCACTTACTCGGGTTGGACAGTTCATTCAAATCGGAAGGGTCATGATCCGGGCCTTCGTCCTCCCGGCCTGAGTCCAGCCTCTCATACAGGCAGCCTCACTCTCGCCTCGCATCCCCGACCGGAGAGCCGGTTTTGAAGAGTCAACGAGCCGCCATGCGCCTCGGCGATCTGGCGGCTGAGAACGAGTCCGATGCCGGTGCCTACGGCTTTGGTAGTGAAGAACGGCACAAACAGGTTGGCGGTGTTAGGCAGGCCCGGACCTTCATCTTCGATCAATAATTCGACGTATTCTCCGTTTCGCCTCCACCCAAGACTCACGCCGCCGCCGGTTTCGAGCGCTGCATCCACCGCATTCCGGACCAGGTTGATCAGCATCTGCTCGAGCTGGTCCGGGTCAACTTGGAGCGTCAACGCCGGGCCCGGAACCAAGCTCACCGGCAGTCGTCTTTCGAGGCCCACGACACGCCGCGCCAAGGCTCCCAGGTCCGCCGGCTGCAATTTCGGGGAGGGTAAGCGCGCCAGGCGCGAATAGCCTTCCATGAACCGGCTGAGCGATTCAGCCCGCCCTTCGATAACGCTTAAGCCCCGGCGTGCATCCTCGTCCCAGTCCGACGGTCGAGGCTGGCGAGTCAGCAAGCTGCCGAGCGTGCCGGCCATGGACTTGATGGGGGCCAGGGAATTATTCAGCTCGTGTCCCAAGACGCGGATAAGGCGCTGCCAGGCTTGACGCTCCTCTTCGCGCAGAGCCTTGCTGAGATTGGTGAGTACCAGCAACTGGTGCGGCCGGCCGTGTTCGCGAAAAGTGCTGCGACGGATTCCCCAGCGGCCAGCCTCCCCGGGGAAAGACATCGTCATGGTCCGCACCGTTTCGCCCTCGAGACATGCGCCCAAGCCCAATTCCAAAGCTGTCCGCCCCAGGATTCGTTCCGCAGGCTGCGCCAGCAGACGTTCACCGGCGCGGTTCAACAGGCGGAGCCGTTGCTCTCCGTCGAAGGTGAATATGGCCACGTCGATTTCTTCCATGACCTTACGCAGAAGCGCGATGGCTTCGAGGGAAGAAAGCCGCTGGTCGCGCAGCATTTCACTGAGCGCGTTCACCTCCGTGAAGACCTCGCCCAAAGCGGAGCGCGACCGAGTCCCTCGGGCGCGAATCGAGTAGTCCTCTTCCCGCAGTGCGGAGAGTAGGTTGGAAAGAGTTTGTAGGGGGTGGATCACTTTGCCGCGCAAGCCGAGAGAAAACCCCAACCAAACAACGACTAGAATGAGGGTTAAAGTCCAGCGCGTTTGAGAGGAGAGGGACCCTGTCCACAACAGGATGAGGGCCACGAGGATTGCGGGGAAACCCGCAGCCAGGGCCATGAGCGCCAAGCGATTTTCAAGCGCCCAACGGCGGCGCGAGCGCTCCGGCCGCGCCCCCATGCCGAGTTCGCTTTCTTCGGGATCTATGGCCATGCTCGTTGGTGATGGACGATTGTCGATCGTCCGTGAAGGCTCGACCAGTCCACATCGCGGGGCGAGTTCGATATTTCGCGGCGCCCCTGGTCGAGATACGGGCTCGCTCTTTGATCACCCGAGAATCGGCGGTATTCGATCGACAATCGGCAATCGACAATCTTCAATCGCCTAAAGCCCATACTTCCTCAGTCGTCGGTACAGGCCGCTGCGGCTCAAGCCCAGCGCCGAGGCGGCCTGGCTCACGTTTCCCCCGTATCGCGACACAGCTTTCTTGATGAGCATGCACTCCACTTCCTCGAGACTCAGTTCTTCCAGGCGCGATCCGCCTTCCCGCTCCGTCCGCAGGCCGAAATCACTCGGCCGCACCAGGTCGCCCTGCGCCATCAGGACAGCCCGCTCGACGGCATGCTCGAGTTCGCGCACGTTGCCGGGCCAGGCGTAATCCAGAAGGAATTGAATCGCCGCAGGGTCAAATGCGGTGAGAGGTTTCCTGTAACGCTCGGCATAACGCCGCAGGAAGTAATTGGCCAGGAGAGGGATGTCCTCGCGCCGTTCACGCAAGGGGGGAAGATGAATTTCAATAGTGTTGAGGCGGAACAAAAGGTCTTCGCGGAAGCGGCCGGCCAGCACTTCCTGAATGACGTCCGCATTGGTTGCCGAGAGTACGCGCGCATCGACGCGCCGCGTCTTGGAGGAACCCACTCGCTCCATCTGGCCCGTTTCGAGCACTCGCAAGAGCTTGGCCTGTAGATTGATGGGGACATTGGCAATTTCATCCAAGAACAGCGTCCCGCCTTCGGCAAGCTCGAATCGGCCGACGCGGTCTGTCTTGGCATCCGTGAATGCTCCTTTGACGTGGCCAAACAGTTCGCTCTCAAACACGCCTTCGGAAAGGCCCCCGGCGTTCACGGTCACCATCGGCTTGGCAGCGCGCGCCGAGAGCGAATGGAGCGTTTGTGCCACCACCTCTTTTCCCGTGCCGTGCTCGCCGGTAATCAGCACATTGGCATCCGAAGGGCCCACGCGGGAAATCAGTTCCAGCACGGGGCGCATGCCGGAGGATTCGGCGATGAGGGTGGGACGGCCTTCGGCGCGCAGCAACCGGTTCTCAGCCTCCAGGCGAAGGCCCTGCCGCAGCGCGCGGCTGAGATCAATCTGCGTGCGGAGGATGGCGAGCAGGCGGGCGTTGTCCCAGGGTTTCTGGATAAAGTCCCGCGCCCCTCGCCGCATAGCCTCGACAGCTAAACCTACACTGCCCCAGGCGGTCATCACCACCACCGGCAAGGTGCTGTCCGTGGCCTGGAGCTTTCTCAGCAGATCCAGGCCTTCCTGCCCGGAAGTGGTATCGCGCGCAAAGTTCAGGTCCATCAGCACCAGGTCAAAGTCCTGAGCCTCGAGCGCGGCGAGGATGCCAGCCGGTGAAGTCGCCGACTCGGTGATGTACCCCTCACCCTTGAGCAGCAGGCGAAGCGCTTCCAGAACGTCGGGCAGGTCGTCAGCGATAAGAATTCTGGTCATAGGATTGTCGATTGACGATGGTCGATTGACGATGGTCGATTGATCGAGCTAACGACGGGTCAATCGGCAATCGAAATCCGTCCATCCACCATCAGGCTGCTTGTTTCGCTGTCTTCCGTGCCGCAGCGCTGATTGCTACTAGCTCATTTGCCTCTTTTAGCAGTTCGAACAGTCGCGCGGGTTTGGTCAAGCTCGACTCCTTAAGCAATTCGAGCCGGTACAGGCTCTCGTCAGCTTCTTCGACGACGATTGAGAGCTTCGCCGCGAACTCTGCGTGCGATTGGGCTCGGCAGGCGGCCCTATAGTTGGCCCCTGCCGAAGTTGCCGACCGCAGAAGCTGACGGCCACAATTACTTGACCCGCCGTACTGCGCGGCAAAGTATCGACCAGCTTTATTATTCGCAATGCAAAGGCCTTCGTCCTTGCTTGCATTTCTTTTGGGGTCATATCCTAACTCACAATCGACGAACGTCAATCGACAATCGTCCATCGCGTCAATCGACCATCGTCAATCGTCAATCGACCATCACACGATCCACCCGTCCGCCAACCGGACGATGCGGTGGCTGAAGGCGGCGTTCGTTTCCGAGTGCGTCACCTGAATAATGGTCGTTCCTTCCTTGTTGAGCTTCGTGAAGAGCTCCATGATTTCCCGGCCCTGGTCGGAGTGCAAGTTGCCGGTGGGCTCGTCGGCCAGGATCAGTTTCGGGTTGGCAATCACCGCTCGGGCCACGGCCACCAATTGCTGCTGGCCACCGGAAAGCTGGTTGGGGAAAAGGTCCTTCTTGCCCACAATGTGAAATCGGTCCAAGGCATCGGCAACCAGCGCTTGACGCTCCGCGGACTTGATATTCCGGTAGGAAAGAGGAATATCAAGGTTCTCAGCGACCGTGAGGCCATCCAGCAGGTGATACTGCTGGAACACGAAGCCCACGGTTTGCTTCCCGATTTCCGCCCGTTGTTTCAAATTCATTTTATGGACCGGGCGCTCCATCAGGTAGTACTCGCCTTCCCACTCGCCGTCCAGCATTCCAACGATACTCAGGAGCGTGGACTTGCCTGCTCCGGACGGCCCCATGATGGTGACGAATTCTCCTTCCGCGACATCCATGTTAATTCGCCGCAAGACGTAGTATCTGCCCGGCCCGACGGGATAATACTTGTCAAGATTCCTCAAAGCGATCATTGGGTTTTCCTCGCTGTCTGTAGTCAGTTTGTCGGTCTCCGCGCGCCAGGCATGCAGTGCCCGGGGTGCCGGAATGCAAAGTTCCTGTAGCCCCTCGTGGAGTGTGCGCTACACAAAAAACCAATTATGGCGTCTAAATCGTGCATTGGGCACTCGAAATTGAGCTCATTTTGGGTTCGTTTTCGCACTTCGTAAACCGTGGCTCCCTTTGTTTTCAATAACTTCTTGGCTTCGTTCCCACTATTTTTGTATTTTCTCGCCTACCTCTGGGTCGCAAATTCCGGTAGCTGGCATTCGAACCTTCCACAGTGCGGCGGCGCTATCCAGGGATAGGGACGTGCATGTTAGAAAAGAGCCGCTTCTGGGGTCTAAATCATGCATTCGGCACGCAAAACGGTGCTCATTTTGAGTTCGTTTTCGCAAGAAATGAAACACGCCTTCCTTTGTTTTCAATAACTTACTGGCTTCGTTCGTATTGTTATTGTGTTTTCTCACATGCTTCGGGTTGCAAGGTCCGGCGTCCCGCATTCGAGCCTTGCCAGTCCGTCCATACCCTGCCAGCAGCATCGTATTTCCCCGTCTTCTTCCGCCGTTCCTGATCGCCTTCGCCTTCGCTCGGCGCAGCCAGGACCGTTCGTCGAAAATCCCCCTTCGACCATCGTGATAGGCTACCACGAGCGGGCGGGCTTGTCAAGCGAAAAGTGCAAGCGACAAAATGGCGGTGGCTAAGCCCTCCGACGGCTTGCTGCGACGGCCAGCAAGGAGCTTCCCTCCAGCCCGCGCCACGGGTCAAATCAGGACGCACCATCCTGGCGCCGAGCGCCTGACACCCGGCACCTATTCATATCTCAGCGCCACCATGGGATCAACCTTCATCGCACGGCGCGCGGGGACGTAACACGCCAGCGCTGCGGTGACCAGTACGACGAGGGTCACGCTGGCAATGGTCAGCGGGTCCTGTGCCGTTACGCCGAAGAGAAGGCCGCGAATCAGACCACCGGCCGCCAGTGCCGCTATAACGCCCGCAGCCCATCCCGCCACGACGGGCGACATCCCCTGTAGCAGAACCAGGTTCCGCAGGTCGGAGCCCTGAGCACCAAGCGCCATGCGAATCCCCAACTCTTGCCGGCGCCGCGCCACCGAGTACCCCACCACCCCATAGGTTCCCAGCGCGGCAAGCAACAGTGCGAAGATCGCAAAAAGAGAAGCAAGCCCCCTTTGGAAGCGGCGGACGCCCACTGATTCCGACACGATCTCGGACATGGGCCGCAGGTGCCGGATCGGAACCCCGGAATCCACGCTCTGAATCGTGCCGCGCACTGCGGAGGCAAGTGCCGAGGGCGCAACCGCCGCCCGAACTACCAGCGACATGTATGAGCCCGACCACGGTCGAGCGCACCCGGTAGGGAGATAGACCATCATCAACGGAGGCTCGTCCAGGGCCACCGTCCGGATGTCAGCCACCACGCCAATCACTTCCGCGAGAGTCTTCTCATCTGAGCCCGGGTAAAATTGCTTGCCAAGTGGATTTTCACCAGCCCACAATTTCCTGGCAACGCTCTCCGAGATGAGGGCAACGTTACGGTCGCGGTCGGCCGGCTCGATCAGGCGGCCTCGGCGCAAGGCAATACCCATAGACTGGAAATATCCGGGACTCACATATCGATAATTTGCGACCGGAGCTTGTGACCGGGGAGTCAATTGACCGGGCACGTAGATGTCGTCCACCTTCTCCTCCCCCTGGAGCGGAAGTCTGCTGATCCAGCCCGCGGATTTCACTCCGGGGAGTGCGCGCACCCGCGCCAGCACGTTTTCGTAGAACCCTTGTTTCTGCGCAAATTTCGTGTAGCTCCACGGAGGCAAGCTGACATCGGCGGCGAGCACGTGTTCCGTCGTGAATCCCTTATCGACGCCGAGCAAGCGGACCATGCTCGTGGTAAGCAGGCCGGCAATGATCAGGAGCAATGTGCCGACGCCGACTTCGAAGGCGATCAGCGATTCCCGCAAGCGGCGCGCGGGGCGGGCCTCCGTGATTGTGACGGCGCCTGCTTTCAGCGCCTGTTGCGGCTCGGCGTGCGCCACGCGCCAAGCGGGCAGGGCGCCGAAGAGGATTCCGGTCAGCATGGAGACGAAAACCGTGAACCACAGCACGCGCGCATCCACGTGCACTTCAGCAATCCGCGGCAGATTGGCGGGCGCCACGGCGACAAGCCACCGCAGCCCGAAATACGCCAGGCCAACGCCGAGGACCCCTCCAAGGATGGCGAGCAGTGCACTCTCCGTCAGCAGTTGCCACGCCAGTCGAGCGCGAGAAGCTCCCAGCGCCGTCCGAATGCCCGCCTCCCGCAGCCGGGCTGGAACGCGCACCAGCAGCAGGTTCGCCAGGTTCAGGCAAACGATCAGGAGCACGGCCCCCACGCTCGCGAGCAAGAGCAGAAGTCCGCGCCGTGCCGTTCCTACGACCGCGCTCTCAAGAGGAATGATCTGGGCGCGAAGGCCTACCCCCTGCTTTGCGTCCTTGGCAATCCGCGCCTGAATCACATTTAACTCGGCCAGTGCTTCCGCTGCGCTCGTGCCGGGCTTTAGCCGGGCGATGGCGGTGTAATCGAATTCTCCGAGCGGATCAAATTGTTTCGGATCGAGTCCGAGCGGCTTGAAGTAATCCGTCAGTAGGGGAAATCGGAACGAGGCAGGCAGAATACCCACCACCTGGAAGGGCTTGCCGTCGAGCGTAATCGACCGGTCCACGATCGTTGGATCGCCGTGGAACCGGTTGCGCCAGAACGAATCGGTAAGCATCACCACGTGGTCTTTGCCGGGGGCGTCTTCTTGCGGCAGAAACGCGCGGCCCAGTTGCGGCACGATACCCAGCACGTCAAAGAGATTCGCCGAAGCCAGGCCGCCGTTTATGTCCTCCGCTTCGCCGTAGCCAGTCAACATCGCACCCGTCGACGTGACAATTGCGACCTCGGCGAAGGAGTGGCATTCGCGCTGCCAGACGCGGAAATTCGGCAAGTTCGCAGGAAGTGTGGGATAGGTCTGGCTCAGCTCCGGGATGATTTCACGCACCAGGTAAAGCTGCTGCGCCTCGCGATAGGCAAGCGGCCGCAGCAGGACGCTGTTCACCACCGAGAAGATGGCGGTGTTGGCGCCGATCCCCAGCGCCAGCGAAAGCACCGCCACGGCCGTAAAGCCGGGATTCTTCGCCAGCATGCGAAAGCCATAGCGTAAATCGCGAAGCAGAGTGGCCATCATTCTTTCCTCATCGGGTGATCGGGCCATCTATTTGTGATTTGTGATTTCTGATTTGCGATTGGGCCTTCCAATCACCCATCACCCATCGCCAATCACAAATGGTTCACCCGATTATCCGATAACGTCATTCGTGCCGCAGTGCCACCATCGGATCGACCTTGGTGGCCCGGCGGGCGGGAAGATAACTGGCCAGAAGCGCCGCCAATCCCAGCAGCAATGCGACCGCGAGGAGCGCAATGGGATCGGTTGCGCTTATGCCAAACAGCATCGACTGCATAGCGCGAGTCAGCACGAGCGCGCCGGCAATCCCAATCACCAGGCCGACCGCCGTGGTCAGCATTCCCTGCCTGAGGACAAGACGCAGCACATGCGGCGCACTCGCCCCCAGCGCCATTCGAACCCCAAGTTCGTGGGTCCGCCTTGCCACGGAATAGGCCATCACTCCGTAGATGCCCGCTACGGCAAGCAGCAGCGCGGTAGCGGCGAAGACGCCCACCAGCGTCAGGTTGAAGCGGCGCGTGGCAAGCGACGCGGAAAAGACATCCTGGAAAGTCTGGAAACGCGGCGCGACGTCGGGCGCCAACTCTTGCACCGCGCGACGAACGTTCGCTACGAGCGAACTGGGCGGCGAAGCCGCGCGCATCACGACGTTGAAGTCACGCCCGGCACGCAGACGTTGACGGTAGTTGACATACACGGTGGGCTCAGGAGGCTTCTCGAGGCTCCGGTAGTGGGCGTCGGCGACAACGCCCACCACGGTCAGCAGGCGCATGTCGCCATCCATGTTGCCATACTCGATGGTCCGCCCCAGAGGGTCCCGGTTGGGCCAAGTGGCGCGCGCCATCGATTGGCTGACCACCGCGGCGTGAGGCGCATCGGGGCCGTCGCGCTCGTCAAACAAGCGTCCGCTCAGCAGCGGAATAGCGAGGGCCTTGAAATAACCTTCGCTCGCGACGCAGTAATCTGAGCTGCCGCCCGGAGTGGTTGTCCAGAAGCGGTCGAAGCGGGCTTGGTCTTCCGGCTTATTCGGGTCGAACTGAGGCTCGCGGTCGAGCAGGAGAAATTTGCCGTCGGCACAATCGCCCGCTTCGCCGAGAGGCAGATTCGAGACCCCACCGACTTCTTCGACGCCAGGAATCGAGCGCAAGCGGTCGAAAAGACGGTTTATAAAGGTGCCTGGCCTGGTGTCTTTGATCGATTCCGCGACGGCGGCCATCGAAGTGGGCTGTGAGCCCGGAACCTCAAGCTCCATCGTTACTATGTTCGCGGTGCGGAAGCCAGGATTGACGGAGAGCACGCGGAGCAAGCTGCGACCCAGCAATGCGGCGCCGGCGAGCAGCACTAGCGTCACGGCCACTTGGGCCCCAACCAGACCGCGGGCCAGGCGATGCGAAGCGATCGAGCCGGAGGCTCCACGACCTCCTTCAGCCAACGCCGCCTGCGGATCGGTTGCCGTCGCCCGGAGGGCCGTCAGCACTCCCAGTCCGACCGCCACGAGAACGCAAAGTCCCAGCGCGAACGCCAACACGGGCAGATTGATCGAAACTTCGTCTAGCCGCGGCAAGCTGGGCGGGGCGAGCGCCAGCAGGGTGTCTACGCCCCAGCGAGCCAGCAGTACGCCCAGCGCGCTACCGGTCAGCGACAGCAAGAGTGATTCCGCCAGGAACTGGCGGACCAAGCGTGCTCGCCCCGCACCTAGCGCGGCGCGGACAGCCAGTTCCCGTTGGCGTTCCGCGGCACGCGCCAGCGACAGGTTCGCCACGTTGGCGCACGCCACCAGCAGCAGAAAGCCGACGGACGCCAGCAGGATCAGCAGCGCGGGGCGGATACTGGTGGTCAGCGCGGCCCGCAGCGGCATGACGCTGGCGTCCCTCATATCGATTTCGGGCTTGTACTGCTGGTAGAGGCCGTACGCGAGCGTGGAAAGCTCACTGCGTGCCCCCGCCAGGCTCACGCCGCCGCGTAGGCGCGCCACCGCCATCGCCCAATTGTGCGAGGTGCGGCTGGGCGTCTCGCCCCAAAGTTCTGCCGGAGTCCAGAGGTCGCTGCGAGCGGGGAAGCCGAACTCGGGCGGCATCACACCCACTACGGCGACGCTCCGGTTCTCCATTCTAAGCTTAAGCTGGGAGAGATCGGTCGTGCTGCCCAGGTGCTCTTGCCAATAGCCGTAGCTGGCGATCGCTGCCGGCCTGCCACCCTCGTGCAGTTCCTCGTTGGTGAAAGTGCGGCCTAGCATCGGCGCCACGCCCATGACGTGGAAGAAGTCGCGCGAAACGCTGGCGACACCCACCCGCGACGATACGGAGCCGCTGGAAACCGTTATGTCCCAGCTCGACAACTTCGCCATGCCCACGAAACTGCGGTTCGCGGCGCGCAAGTCGTCAAAGTTGGGGTCTGTGAATTGCATCAGGTGGCCGTCGGCAGCTACCTCCTTGATGCTCACGAGCTGCTCGGGCTTGGGATAAGGCAGGCTGCGCAGCAACACGCCGTAAACCACGCTGAAGATGGCGGTAGTGGCGCCGATGCCCAGCGCCAGGGTCAGCACCGCCACCGTCGTGAAGCCGGGGTTCTTCACCAGCATACGGACGCCGTAACGCAGATCGTGGAGAAGAGTGTTCATTTTTGTCCTTTCTTCGAGTAAGTAGCCAGTACTTCATGGCCAGAAGCGGCGTAAAAGGACTGAAGCTCTGGCTCTTGGCCTCCCGGCCGGATGTTCCACGGGCCGAAACCGGGCACCCGACACCTATTCGTGCCGCAACACTTCGATGGGATCCACCCGCGTGGCTCGACGCGCGGGCAGGTAGCAGGCCAGCAGAGCAATGACCACCGCAGCTACGGCGCCCGTGCCCAGGCAAATTGGGTCGTACGGCTTGACACCGTAGAGTAAGCCAGCCACGAGGCGGCCGACGCCCACGGCGGCGAACATGCCCACCAAAACTCCCGCCAAGGCAAGCCGGAGTCCGCGGAGCAAAAAGTGTCTCTTGAGCTGCTGAAGGCCTGCGCCAAGGGCCAAGCGGATACCGATTTCGCGCGTGTGGCTTTTCACAATGAATCCAACCACCCCATAAAGACCAATCGCGGCAAGAAAAACTCCCAGCAGGCTTAGAACGGCCATCAACCGAGATTCGAAGACCAGGTCAAAGGTGGACAAATCGAGCAGACTACGGACGGTATCGACGCCGACGATGATCAGGGTTGAACGGTAGTTGTGGATTTCCCGCCGCAGCAGGGAGATTACCGCGTCAGGCTTCTGCGAAGCCTCCACGATCAGCGCGCCCCCGTTGTATTGCGATTGCGCATAGGGGAGATACATGTATGGGGCAGGATCCTCGCGCAACCAGTTAGTCTTGGCGTCCTCGGCGACGCCGACGATCAACGTATCCTCCTTACCAATCTTAATGAACTTACCGAGCGCATCGTCGTGTGGCCAGAAGCGGCGCGCCATGAACCGGCTGACGATGACAACTTTTTGTGACTGGGGACCGTCCGCAAAGGTGAAGTCGCGCCCCTCGAGGATATGGGTCCCGATGGTTTGAAAGTAATTCGGGCCCACGGCGTTCAAATTAATGGGAATGCTCGACTGGCCTTCGGGAAGCTGAAAGCCAGGAATGGAAACCGCCTCATTCGCTCCTCCACCCGAACCGCTCAGCAGCATGCGCATGGCGTAGGTTGCGCGCTTAACTCCCGGCAGGCTCGCAGCGCGCTGCGCGAGGTCGGGCAGGAATTTCACTCCTTGTGGTCCGGCGACGTTCACGACGACAAGGTTTCTGTGCGTATCGAAGCCGGCGGGCAGGTCTCGGACCGTAGAGAGACTGCGGAAAAAAAGCAGCGAGATCGTCATCACCACAACCGAGAGGGCCATTTGACCTACCACGAGCAGATTCCGCGCTGTAAAGAGGCGGCTTCCCCGCACCAGCACTGCCTCTTCGCCTTTGAGGACCCCCGCCAAGCCCACTTTCCAGGCGCGGATGGCGGGAGTGAGTGTAAACAGTACAGTAGCGAGAATCGCGATGCCGGCGGTGAATCCAAGTTCCCGCAAGTCAACCCGCATGTCCGGCCCAAGAAAGGAATAAGCTGCCGGCATGAGCGCTCTCTGCACGCTCATCAGCCAAGCGGTGAGCGTGAGGCCGAGGGCGCCCCCCGCGGCGGAAAGTAGCAGGCCTTCAGCCAGGAATTGCCGAAGGAGTTGCCATCGTCCGGCGCCCAAGGCGACCCGGACGGCCGATTCCCGCCACCGGGTTTCGGAGCGCGCCAGGAGCAAGCCCGCAATGTTCGAACAAGCGATCAGCAGCACGAGGCCAGGGATTGCCATCACCAGAAGGCTGGCGAGGAGCATTTTGCGTTCGTCCATCGTTTCGGGACTGAGCTGGTAGGTTCTGCCGCGGTTGGTTTCCGGGTAGATCGCGGCCAAGCTGCGACTGAAGGCATCCAACTCCGCGGAGGCTTGCGCGGGCGTTACCCCGTCTCGCAAGCGAGCCTCGGCCTCATACCACCGATCTCCCCGCTTCGGAGGATGCGCGGAGTCGAATGCGACGGCGTCAGAGGTCAATATCCAGATGTCCGTGGGGACGTTCCGTGCGAGTCCCTGGAAATGCGGCGGCGTTACTCCGATTACCGTTGCGGTGTGACCCGTGAGCTTGATTTCTTTGCCGATGATCCCGGGAACACCTCCCAGGCGGCCTTTCCAAAGGCGATAGCTGATCACCACACCGAGCTGAGACTGGGGTCTGTTGTCCAGTTCAGGCGCGAAAGCACGCCCCAGCAAAGGCTTCACTCCCGTGACCTTGAAATAGTCCGGCGAAACTTCATCCACAAGAACCATGCTGGACTCATCGAGGGAATTGACGAAGCGGGACTGACGAGAGTAAACCGCCACGCCGGAGAAAGATTTCACCTGCTGGCGAAGGTCCTGGTAATCGGGATAGGAAAAACCGGTCTCGAAACCCTGAGGGCTCTTGATTTGGAGCTGGACGAGCCGCTCAGGGTTGGCTACGGGAAGAGGGCGCAAGAGGAGGGCATCCAGCATCGTGAAAATCGCCGAGTTAGCCCCGATGCCCAGCGCCAGCGTCAGCACTGCCACCGCAGTGAAGCCAGGGTTCTTGGCCAGCATGCGCAGACCGTAACGCAAATCTTGAAGAAGAGCATTCATGATGCCTCCTTAGCGGGGAAAAAGCCGAAACTCGAAAATCGAAATTCGCCTCCACTTCCAATTTCCCTCCCTAAACGGGGAGAAGAACAAGGGCAATGCATCAGCAATCGTCGATCACGTGCCAGTGCGGACCGAATGCAATTTAATCGGCAGCACCCTTGCGTAAGCCTTGAAATCAGGATCCGTCGTGAATATGTTCCACTTCCGGCCTAGGGCAACCTGGCAAATCAACGCGTCTACAACGGAAGCCACGATTCCCACCGCCCGGCAGTCGTTACTGGCCCTGGCCGCTGCCTCGTAGTCTTTGGTTTCGATCGGCACGTCGGGAAAAGCCCGCAGGGCCAAGCGGAGCTTCTCGTACTGTGCCGCCGTTCTAATTCCTGACAACAGCTCCTGCCGTACCAGCCCGATGACGCGAACGCGTCCCTCACGCGTCAGATCTGCCAGTTCGTCCACGATCAACCGCTCCGGTGCGGTTAGTTCCTCGGGCTTTCGACGCAGTGCCAGGGACCACACCGAGGTGTCCACCAAAACATTCATGCTCGTTTCCGCCGCTCGCGCTTGTAGTCATAGGTCCGGTCATACTCGACAGTTCCGAAAAGTGAGAGAATCTGCTGTTGCTTGCGGCGCCGCACGTATTCGTCCAGTGCCGCATTGACGGTTTCCTTCTTGGTGCGGTGATGCCCCAGCTTCTGGGCCTCGGCAATCAAGCGATCATCAATAGCAAGGTTCGTCGGCATGGCTTCCTCCACACATAATTCTACACAATCTACTGTGTAAAGGCCAGCCTCCCCTTGAAGATTGACGGCGGCCACATAGGCCGCTCCCGTCGTCGCCGGGGAATCGACCTCTCTCCAACCTGACACCCGATACCCGGCGCCTATTCATATCGCAGCGCGACCAGCGGGTCGACCTTGGTCGCCCGACGGGCTGGGATATAGCACGCCAGAATCGAGATTGCCGCCAGCAGCAGCGGAACCACGGCGAACGTCAGGACGTCAGTGGGATGAACGCCATACAACAAAGTTGCCAGGAACCGCGTGAGCGCGAAGGCTCCGCCGAGTCCAGCGGCGACGCCAATCAGCGTCAGAACCAATCCTTGCCCCAGAACGAGTCTCAATACGTGGCGCCGTTCCGCTCCTAGAGCCATGCGGACGCCGATTTCGCGGGTGCGTTGGGCGACGGAATAGGACATGACGCCATAGATTCCAACCAGCGACAGAACCAAGGCCAAGGCTGCGAAAACGCCCAGGAGGATCATATGAAAGCGTCTCCGTGCGAAGGACTGTGAAAGGCGCTGATCCATCGTTTGTACTTCGGTGAAAGGCAAATCCTTGTCCATTGACCAAATCGCCTGGCGCACCGAAGAACTCACGGACATAGGATCAATCTTCGTGCGCACGACGAACGCCATGCCGCGCTCCGGGCTTGCGCCGTAAGGAAAGTAAGTCCCGGGATACGGATCGCTATCCCAGCCGAAGAACCTCTCATCCGCCACGACGCCGACCACTTCCCACCAGTCCTTGTCAAAACCGACCAGCTTCATCCGCTTTCCCACAGCCGATCTCTCACCACCGAAGAAGGCGCGAGCCATCGACTCGTTAATGACGGCAACCCTGGATTTGTCATTGTTCTCTTGCTCGGTAAAGTACCGGCCGGCAATCAGCGGTGTCTTCAGGGTCCGGAAATACTCGGGGCTTACGGGGTCATAGATGCTGTCTGGAGCTTCGTTGGGATTGCTCGGCTCGTGACCTTCCACATAAAAGGGCCCGTCAGTTTCGGTCCCAAACGGGGGCAGGGTATTGCTGATTGCCACCGATTGAACGCCAGGGCAAGCGCGGATGCGATCCAGCGCCTCGCGATAAAACGCAAATACATGGGACTGCTTTGGATACCGACTGTCGGGAAGGGAGATCTGAAACGTCAGAAGATTACTGGCGTCGTAACCAGGCTGGGTATTCAGTAAGCGAATAAAGCTGCGAACCAGAAGGCCTGCACCAACCAGCAGGACGAGCGATAAAGCGATTTCCGCCACCACCAAAACGTTGCGCAGATTTCCGCCACTTGTTCCTCCCAGGCCCGCCCCAACGGATTCTTTCAGGGATTCGTTCAGGCGCAATTTGGAGGCATGCCGGGCCGGTGCAATGCCCAAGACGATTCCAACTAGAAAAGATATGGCAAGGAGAAATCCCAAGACGTGTAAGTCGAGATGAATGTTGTTGACATCTGGAATGCTATCCGGTTTGAGGGCGCGGAGCAGGTTAAGGCTCCACGTCGCCACCAAGATCCCAAATCCTGCTGCCAGGAAAGACAAAACAAGACTCTCGGTAAGGAACTGGCGAATTAGCCGGAGACGACCGGCGCCCAGCGCCGTCCGGAGCGCTATTTCCTTTCGTCTCTTCGTCGCCCGGGCGAGTAGCAGATTAGCCACGTTGGCGCAAGCTATAAGCAGGACAAACCCAACCGATCCAAATAGCACGAGCAAGGCCGGCCGGATGAATTGTACGAGGCGTTCCTTGAGTAGGATGAGTTGAACTCCGACTCCCTGGTTCGAGTCCGGGTAGGCGGCTTCAATACGCCGGGCGACGGTGCTCATTTGCGCCTGCGCCTCCGCCAGCGTTACACCGGGCTTCAATCGTGCGATCGCCCGAAGATAATGGTTCGCACGCGGATGATGGGCGGTGTCAATTACGGTGGGCGACCAGAATTGGACCCAACTCGGATAAGCGAAACCGCGCGGTGCCACCCCCACAATAGTGTAGCTTTCCCCGTCGAGCGTAAGGTTATTGCCGAGCACATTCGGCCTCGAGCCAAAGCGGTTTTTCCAGAGGTCGTAGCTCAAAACCGCAACATGGTTGTGGCCCGGCTGGTCTTCTCCTTCCATAAAGCCTCGACCCCACTCCGGCCTTGCGTCGAACAGCTTGAAAAAGTTTGCGGACACCAGCGCACCGGGAAGGATTTCGGGCTCTCCCTTCCCGGTTAGAGTAAAGCTATCTGTCCAGATGGCAGACATGTGATCAAAGACGTTGTTCTGACTCTTCCAGTCCAGAAAATCCGGCGCTGAAATCGGGATGGGATGATTGAATCTGGGATGGGTTGTGCCAAGCCACACCAAGCGATCGGGGTGCTCATAAGGCAAGGGAGTCAAGAGCGTGGCGTTGATGACGCTGAACATGGCGGCATTCACCCCCACGCCTAAAGCCAGAGTCAGCACCGCCACGGCCGCGAAACTTGGATTCTTCGCGAGGGTTCGGATGCCGTAGCGGAAATCCTGTGACAAGGTACCCATGTTGCGTCTCCAATTCGATTATCGGGAGACCGAGCAATCGGGTGATCGGGTGATCGGGCGAACAAGAGCGCAGCCAAGTTTGCACCTTGGATTCACGGCGATAGCGCCTCTTTGCGGATCACGGGAGGCGGAGACCCGCGGGGCCGCAGTCGACCGCTCACCGGGCGCACACAACCCGTGCGCCACGATACGAATCGGCTTTTTGTTCACCCGATCACCGGATCACCCGATCGCCCGACTACTTTGTTTCTTCCACGATCTGACCATCGAAGAGGTGGATGGTCCGGTCGGCGAACTCCGCGTAACGCGGATCGTGAGTGACCATGCAGATGGTGGCGCCTTCGCGGTGAAGCTCACGCAGCAAATCCATCACCGCCTCGCCATTCTTCGAGTCCAGGTTGCCGGTGGGCTCGTCCGCCAGTAGGATCGACGGCTTCCCAGCCAGTGCGCGAGCCACGGCGACACGCTGTTGCTGACCCCCGGAGAGTTGCGAGGGATAATGCTTCATGCGATGGGACATGCCTACCCGCTCGAGCGCTTCGTGGACACGTTGTTTACGCTCGGCGGAAGGCATGCCGCGGTAAGTCAACGGCAACTCTACGTTTTCATAGACGTTCAGGTCGCCGATGAGATTGAAAGCCTGAAAAATGAACCCAATTTCGCGGTTGCGAATTCGGGTGCGCTGCGAAAGCGAGAGGTCTTCTACCCCCGTGCCGTTCAAAGTGTACTTGCCGCCGGTGGGCGAATCGAGCAGCCCCAAAATCGAAAGCAGGGTGGATTTCCCGCACCCCGAAGGACCCGCGATGGAAAGGTATTCGCCCTTCTTGATCTCCAGGTGGATACCCGAAAGAGCGTGGGTTTCCACTTCTTCGGTGTAAAACACCTTCGTTACACCTGCCAGTATAATCAGCTCGGCACCATTGGATTTACTTCGCTCCGGGTTGCGTGGAGCAGTCGCTTCGACTTCCGAGTTCGATTCCATCTTTATCTCCTTTTCTAAGCTATCAGCCGTCAGCTCAAAGCGAGCTGGCATACTGCCTTTCAATGAGTTCGGTCGAAAAACATCCTTCCCTCTATTCCCTGTTCCCTTCAAGCCGACTCCTGGCGCCTGACCCCCGGCCCCTATTCATCCCGCAGTGCGACCAACGGATCGACCTTCGTTGCCCGGCGTGCCGGGATGTAGCTGGCCAGCACTGCCACAGCGAGTAACACTCCGGAAACAGCACCATACGTTACAGGGTTGGTGGCGCGAACTCCGGAGAGCAGACTCGACAGGAAGCGGCTCAGGGCGAGCGCTCCGGCAAGCCCGATTCCAATTCCCACTGTTACCAACGCCACTCCTTGCGACACTACCATGCGCAGGACGTCAGCCCGCCTTGCTCCCAACGCGATTCGAATACCGATCTCGTGGGTGCGCCGCGCGACGTGGAAACTCAGCACGCCGTAGATCCCGACGGAGGTCAGGAACAGGGCGACGCCTGCGAATACCCCCATCAGCAGCGCATTGAACGCCGGGCGGACAACGTTGCGGTCCACAATATCGGACATCGCCTGGACCTGCAACACGCGCTGGTCCGAATTCACGGCGGCGACGGCTCCGCGGAGCGCCGCCCCGAGTGCCAAACTTCCGTCCGCGCGAACCACAAACGCTGTCGTGCCCAGCGGCCTGAATAGCTGCGAGGCGGGCACATAAACGGTGGTGGGCTCCTCCTCATCGACTGCCAGGTTCTTAACGTCGGCCACGACGCCAACCACCTCGCGGGCGGGTTCCAGCACCTCGGGGAATTGACGCCCTCGGTATTCCCCCACTACTATGCGATCTCCGATCGGGCTCTTCCCCTTCCACCACGCGCGCGCCACCGTTTCGCTTACGATCGCCACCGGGGTCGACAGCAGGGAATCCGTTTCCTGGAAGCCTCGTCCCTGGATGATGGGAATGTGCATGGTCTGGAAATACTCGGGAGTGGTGGCCCGGTATTCCATTCCGCCGATACTATGCTCGGGGCGTCCCTCCTGTTGAGTCGGCAAATTGTTGGGTCCAGACAACGGAAGCTGATTGATCGCGGCGGCAGAAACCACGCCAGGCGCCATCCTGATGCGGCGAAGCACCTCCTGCTGGAAAGTCCAGATCTGGGGCGCGGTGAGCTTAGCCGCCGGTGCAAACGGTGTGGCCACAGTGTAGACGTGGCGGGGATCAAACCCCAATTTCTGGTGGTGGAGGTAGTAGAGGGTCTCCATCAACAGCCCCGCACCCACCAGCAGCATCAAGGATAGTGCCGCCTCGGCGACCACCAGAACGCTCCGCACGCGGTTGTGAAACGTGCCCCTTGCTCCGCGTGCGCCGCCTGCTTTAAGCGTGTCATTCAAGTCCAGTTTTGAGGCCTGCCAGTAGGAGGTGAACCCGAACACGAGGGTGGTGGCTACTGCTAAAAGCAAGGTAAATGCGAGTACGCGTCCATCCAGCTCAACGCTCGCAGATGAGGGAATGTTCCAAGGAATCGAGGAAATCAACGCCTTCAGCACCCAACCGGCGGCAAGCAGGCCCGCGGCGCTGCCGATCAGGGCAAGCGTCAGGCTTTCGCTCACAAACTGCCGGAGCAGTTGCCACCGGTCGGCGCCGAGCGCCAGGCGAATCGACACTTCGCGCTGTCGAGCGCCGGTCCGCGCCATGACCAGGCTGGCGACGTTGGCGCAGGCAATCAGAAGCAGAAAACTGACCGCTCCGAAAAGCACGAGCAGGCTGGTGCGCAAGTCGCCGGCCAGCCATTTCTGGTAGCTCTCGAGCTGGATGCCCCGCTGTCCTGACTGGGCGGAACCTTGCCGGTGAAATTGGTCGAAGACCACGTTGATGTTGGCTTGTGCCTGAGCGTAACCGTTTCTTGGACCGAGGCGAGCGATCACCCGCGTGTTCATCCCGGTGTCTTCGATGCCGCTCCCCAGTCGTAGTGGAGTGAGAACCTCCGCGGGCTGCTCAATGAATGTAAAACCCGGCGGCATCACTCCCACCACGGTGTAGACGTTGTTGTCAATCTCAAGCTGGCGGCCAATAACCGCGGGGTCCGCTCCAAATGAATTCCGCCAGAGCGAGTCGCTCAGCACAACCACCGGCGCACTGCCGGGCCGAGTCTCTTCCCGCAGGATGCCACGGCCGATGGCCGGACGAACGCCCAGCACCGGAAAGAAGCCATCGGTTACGCGCAGGGATTTAATCCACTCGCTGGTGTTGCCGCGCCTTATTGAGACCTCCCCGCCACCGCGAAATCCTGCCACAGCCGCGAAGGCGCCGCTGTGGTCCCGATAGAACTCAAATTCCGGACCGGTCAGGGAGTCATTCAACCTTCCGTCGTTCCACTCCAGACTTACTTGGACGATTTCATTGGGCTTAGGATAGGGCAAAGGTCGAAGCAGTACTCCATTCACCACGCTGAAGATGGCGGTATTGGCCCCGATGCCGAGCGCCAGTGTCAAGCACGCCACAGCCGTGAAGCTGGGGTTTTTCGCCAGCATGCGGAGGCTGTAGCGTACGTCGTGGAGTAGTGCGTTCAATTTGCCCTCCTCATCGGGAGATCGGGAGATCGGGTGATCGGGTGAACAAAAGTATTATGTCGATGGGTTGCGAGAACGTAATATCCCGCTCGGGCCAAAACTTGGTTGTGTTCTTTGTTCATCAGATCACCCGATCTCCCGATCGTCCGATTACTCATATCTCAGCGCCACCATCGGATCCACCCGCGTCGCGCGATGGGCGGGGATATATGCCGCCGCTGCCGCGACCAGCGCCAGCAGAAGCGTGAACGAAGCGAAAATGGGAATATCAAGCCGCACCACACCAAAGAGCAGGCTCGAGAGAACCCGCGTGACCGCCAGCGCCGCAGGCACCCCGATGGCCAGCCCGATGGCCGTAAGCTTGATGGCATAGCCCACCACCAGCCTCAATACGGAGACGCGCTCTGCTCCCAGCGCCATGCGCACCCCGATTTCATGCGTGCGTTGGGTCACGGAATAGTTCATGAGCGCATAGATCCCCGAAGCCGCGAGCACCAGAGCAACAATGCCAAAAATAAACATCATGCGCGCCGAGGCCTCCACGCCGCTGACATCGTCAGAGATGAGCTGCGCCAGCGTCCGCATATCGTAAGGCGGGTCATCCGCGTTCACGCTGCGCACTTGGGCCCGCGCGGCCGCAGCCACAGCGAGGGGATCGCCCGACGCGCGCACCACGACGCACGAAGACGCCATGGGCATTTGGGCGAACGAGAAGTACACGGTCGGGTCGAGATTGCGGTTGAACTGAGTTCTCCGGACATCGCCGACCACACCAACCACAGTCTTCCATGGCTCGTTGCTTTCCGCCCGGCCGAACTTAATACGCTTTCCCACCGGATCCTGGCTTGCCCAGATCCGATTGGCCATGCTTTGGCTGACAACAACACTTGCCGGAGCATTCGGGCCGTCCTGACTGCTGAGGAGCCGGCCCCTCAACAAAGGTATGCGCAGGGTGCGGAAGTAGTCCGCGGAAACGGACTGCATCACGGCCACCCGCATCTCGCCGGGGGCGGCGGGAGCTTGCCCCTCAGCCGTGTACTCCGTCCGGTTCCAAGACCAACCTGAAGGCAGGCTAGTGGCCGCAGCCGCCGATTCGACACCAGGCAGGCCCCGCAACTTCTCGATGACCTGACTGTAGAATTCCCTCACCCGCGCATCCTCCTGATCATTTGACGTAGCGCCAGGCTCTTGAGCTTGCGCTGAGCGTGGCGAAGGGCGGGCACTTGCGGGTTGCGCTCCGGCAGGGAGCGGAGCTGCGGGGGCGAGAGTGATGCGGAAGGTCAGCACATTATTACGGTCGAAGCCCGGGTACCGATTCAGCAGCGTGCCAAATCCCTTCACCATCAGGCCTGCGCCCACCAGCAAGACCAACGCCAGCGCGATCTCGCTGATCACTAGGAGTGCGCGCAAGCGCTGCCGCCCCGGGGCTGCGCTCGAGCCGCGAGAACCCTCCTTGAGGGCCTCATTCGGGTCTGGATTCGAGACGTGCAAAGCCGGCGCAAGCCCGGCGAGGATTCCGGTGAGGAGTGCAACCACGAGCGTGAAAGCCAGCACCGTGGAATCAATTTGCATGTGCTTGATTCCCGGTATGTGGGCGACGATAAAGGGCGGAACCGAGCGCTGCAACATCTGGCTTCCCCAGCCGCCGAACAGCACTCCCGCCGCTCCACCGAGCAAGGCCAGAGTCACACTTTCGGCGAGTAACTGGCGCACGATCTGCCAACGGCTGGCGCCCAGAGCGCGGCGCAGCGCCAGTTCTTTTTCCCGCGCGGTGGCTCGGGCCAATTGGAGATTCGCCACGTTGGCGCAGGCGAGAAGCAGAACGAACACCGCCGAACCCATTAACACCGAAAGGAACTGGCGACTGCCGGAGGTGAGATCCTCGACCAGCCCCAGCACTCTCACGCTGTGCCCCGCGTTCGTCTCCGGGTACTGTTGCGCCAGCCGCGCCGAGATGGTCTGGAGATCGGCCTCCGCTCGCGCCATCGTAGTCCCGGACTTCAAGCGGCCGATCACCTCCAAATAGTGGCTAGCTCGATCAGCGTTCTCGACGGCGCTAAGCTCGAGCGGCGCCCAGGCCTCGCCGCCCACCGGATAATCGAAGTCCGCGGGCATGATGCCGATGACAGTGAATGTTTGCCCGTTCAAGTGCAGCCTCTCGCCGACAACGCCCGGGTTAGCTCCAAGATGCCGTTGCCAAAAGCCGTGGCTGAGAACTACGACGGATGCGTGGCCAGGCTTAAAATCCTCTGCTGTGATGGCGCGTCCAAGCTGCGGCGGCATTCCCAGCAGGGAGAAGAAGCCCGAAGTAACTTGATAGCCCTCGACACGCTCCGCAACACCCGCGCCGGTCAGGTTAACGTTCCATCCGTGGCTGGCGGCAAGCATCTCGAACCCTTTATTCTGCTCCTGCCAATCCCGCAGATTTGCCGGCGCCGCATTGATGTGGTATTCATTCTGCTTCGGCGCTGTCTCCCACACATCCACGACGCGATGCAGATCTTTAAAGGCAAAGGGATGTAGCAGCATGCCATTTACGGAACTGAACATGACGGTATTGGCGCCAATGCCCAGCGCCAGCGCGATCACTGCCACCGCCGTAAAGCCGGGGGCCTTGGCCAGCATGCGAATTGCGTAGCGAACGTCCAGGAGCAGAGTCGACATTACTCACCTCGATTACCAGCAAGCTATCAGCCGTCAGCTTTCAGCCATCCGCAGGCAAACCATCGACCTCTGGCTTGCTGAAGGCTGAGAGCTGAGGGCTGGCAGCTCTACTCGTACCTCAGCGCCACGAGCGGATCAACCTTGGTGGCCCGGCGCGCCGGGAAGTAGCAGGCCAGCAGCGCCACACTGATTGCAATAAGAATGCTGGCCACATAACTCAACGGATCGGTTGTTGTAACGCCATAAATGAATCCGGACATCAGGCGTGAGGCAGCCAGGGCTCCCGCTAAGCCGACGGCCGCGCCCGCCGCGCTCAGGCGCAGCCCTTGCGCCAAGACCAGCCTCAACACGTCACCACTCCGAGCACCTAGGGCCATGCGGATACCAAGCTCATGCGTGCGCCGATTCACCAGATAAGCTACCGCCGCATACAGGCCAACCGCTGCTAGAAGCATTCCAAGAATGCTCAGGCTACCGAGTAGCTCAGCCACCGAGCGCTCCCCAGCCAGTTCCTCACGCATCGCCTCCCTGAAGGTCATCGCGTTTACTATGGGGAGGTTCTTGGCCGCCCCTGTAGTCGCCTTCAGGATCGTCGGGATCATCCCGCGCGGGTCGTGGGCGGTTTCCACAAACAGGGTGCACTCGCCCGAGAATACTTGAGTCAAAGGAAGGAACAGGTAGGGTTGGAGGGTCTCATGAAGGTGGCTGTATCTGCCTGCCTCCACCACGCCAACGATCTGATAGTCTTTCCTGCCAATCTGGAGGGCTTTTCCCGCCGCGTTTTGTCCAGGCCAGAACCTGCGGGCCATGGCGTCATTGATGATGACCACGGGCGCGGTGGACGGCCGATCGAATTCGGTAAACTCACGTCCCGCTTCGAGGCGAGCGCCCAAAGTGGCAAAGAACTTCGGGCCGACAATGTTGTACCGGATCTTAAAATGATCGCTTCCGGGAGGCGGCTCCACACCAGGAATAACCACCGCCTCCGTTTCCCCTTCCTCTTCGTCGATCAAGGGAGGCCGCCGGGCATAGCTCGCGCGGATTACCCCGGGCACGGATTCCACGACAGCGGCCAAGGCAGGATAAACTTCACGAGCCTGGGCATCACTGTAGCCGTAGAGTTGGGGTGGCGCTACTGAAAGCATCACCACATTCTTGTTCGGGTCAAACCCTGGGTTGATTCGCTGGCTGTAGCGCAAGCTGCGGAGCAGCAAAGCCGAAGCGACCAACAGAACAACCGAAAGCGCAATTTCACCGGACACCAACAAGCTGCGCAGCGGCACCCGGCCCATCATTCGTCCCAAGCGAGGATCGTCACCCTTGAGGACTGGGACCACGCCTGACCTCGAAACCCATAATCCGGGGACCAATCCGAAGAAGAGTGCCGATAAGAGTGAAATAGCCGCAGTGAACAAAAGCACGCGTCCGTTGAACGTGAGGATGGTGTCGGACAGGCCTGGAACGAGGGCCGGCACAAGCTTCATGAGCCACGCCGCCAATAGGGTTCCCAGCGCACCGCCGGCCACGGCCAAGGGGAGCCCTTCAGTAAGAAGTTGGAGAGCCAACCGGCGCGCCCCGGCGCCCAGCGCCCGGCGCATGGCGATCTCGCGCTGCCTACGCTCCGTTTGCGCGAGCAGCAGATTCGCGACATTGGCGCAGGAGATCAGGAGCACTAAGCCCACCATGACCATGAAGTAGAGTCCTGCCCCCACGGTTTGGAGAGTCAACTCGAGAGCCGGGCGCGCGATAAAGTTGACGCCCTGATTCGAGGATGGGTACGCCGAAGCAAGCCGCTTGGCGAGGGTTTGGAGCTGCGCCCGTGCTTCTTCGATCTTAGTACCGCGGCGCAGATGCCCGGCTACGTCGAACCAGCGATCGTCGCGGGCGGCGTCGCTTCGCGCCTCGCCGGGAAGCATGGTTTCCCAGCCCTCTTTGGTGACCCAGATGTCGAGGCTTGCTCTTCGCAGTCCGGAGAACCCTTGGGGTGCGATACCGATCACCGTGAATTGCTTATCATCGAGGAGCACGGTTTTACCGGGCAGCGAAGGATCGCCGCCGAAGTACTTCTGCCAGAGATTGTAGCTCACCACCACAGAGTGGCCCTCGGCGGCTGCCTGGCTTGCCTGCAGGGAAAAGGCCCGGCCCAGTATGGGTCTGACACCCAGCGCGTCGAAGTAGTTTTGCGACACTACTTCGACGGTCGCCTCGAGCCCCTGCCCTCGGCCCTCAACGCTTACGAAGCACCCCCGGTCGCCGTAGGCCACCACGTCGGAGAAGGCGTCCACCTGGTTGCGGATGTCAAGATAATCGGGATATGAGGTCGAGTTGAAATCAAGTTTCGGCGAGTCCATCGTGATCATGGCCAGGCGCCCAGTGTCCCTCACCGGCCAAGGGTTGAGAAGTTCCTTATCCACAATGCTGAAGACGGTGGTGTTGGCTCCGATTCCCAGCGCCAGCGAGACCACAGCGACCGCTGCGAAGCCGGGGTTCTTCGCCAACATTCGGAGACCGTAACGCAAGTCGTGAAGTAAGTTTCCCATGGCTCACCTCGAAAGTTCGCAAGCTGTCAGCCATCAGCTCTCAGCCCTAGGCAAGCAGCCGGTGAATTCTCCCGTGGCTGAGAGCTGACAGCTTTATTCATATCGCAGCGCCTCCATTGGATCGACATTCGCGGCGCGCCGCGCTGGCAGGTAAGCGGCGAACAAACCTGTTAAAGCAACCAGCAGACCCGACAAGCCCAGGACCACCGGATTCAATGACGAGATGCCGAACAACATACTTTGCAGCAAGCGGTCCGCGGCGAGCGAGGCAGCAAGTCCCAACCCGAGCCCAGCAGCCAACAGCACCACCGCCCGCTTGAGGACCATGGCGAGCACCGTGGAGCGGCTGGCGCCCAGCGCGACTCGCACTCCGATCTCACGCGTGCGTCGGGACACGGAATAAGCCATGACGCCATAGAGCCCCACCATGGTTAGCAGCAGCGCGACGCCCGCGAAACAGCCCAGCAGCACGGTGTGGAAGCGCGGCTCCGTCACTTGGGTGGATAGCATCTCGTCCATCGTCCTAATCTGAAATACGGGAACCATGGGGTCCAAGGTTCCCATTTCTTTGCCAATTGCGGGTTCCAAGGTGCGAGGCGGGACGGCTGTACGCAGCATCACGACCGGCGGCTGCCAAGCAAGCTGTTTATAAGGGAAATAGTAAATAGGCTGAGGCTCGGCGTCGTCGGCAAACAACTTGGCATTGCCGACCACGCCTACAATTTCATGCGCCGTCTCTTTGCTCTCGCCGGGACCGGTGGCGCCGGGCGTGATGCGCTTCCCGATCACATCCTCATGTGGAAAGTATTTGTCGGCAAAGGCCTTGTTGACAATCAGCACCTTCGGCGCTGTCAGATCGTCGTGCTCATTAAACGTCCGGCCTCTAAGCAGAGGAATGCCTGCGGTCGAAAAGTAGCCCGGCGTAACAAGGGCCATGCGGGCGGAAGGCCGATCGGCTGGCGCAGCGGGGCGCTCCTCGATATCGAAGCCAACCGTGGCGTTGTCGCCAGCGAGCGGCATCGGCCACGCTCCCGCGGCTGATTCGACACCGGGTAAAGCGCGCATGCGCTCCAGCAAGTGGTCGTAGAAGGCCACTTCTTGAGCGGCGTTGTACTGCGGCTCGGGCAAATTGAACCAGAAAGTCAGCAGATGGTCCGGCTTCAAGCCCAGGTCGCTTTTTTCGAGGCGCAGAAAACTCGCCATCAGTAATCCGGCAGCAGTGACCAGAACCAGGCCGAGGGTCACCTGAGCGACCAAGAGCACGCCGCGAATCCGATCGTGTTTGCCGATGCTGCTCCTGCTTCCCTCTTTTAGGGAGGAAGCAAAATTGACCTTGGACGCATGCAGTGCGGGCATCAAGCCAAAGAAGACGATGGTGAGGAGAGTGAGCAGCAATGAAAACCCAAGCACCTGCGAGTCGACGCTGGTTTGCCCAAGGCGTGGAATGCTCCGCCCGCCGAGGGGCAGCACCACACCCAATACATACTCGGCCAGGAGCGTACCGGCAGCGCCACCGAGAATGGCCAGCAACAAACTCTCAGTCAGCAATTGGCGGACAACTCGCCCACGACTCGCGCCGATGGCAGCACGCACCGCCATTTCCTGCTCGCGATTGGCGGTTCGGGCAAGGAGCAGATTGGCGATGTTGGCGCAAGCGATCAGGAGCACTAAGCCCACTGCGCCGAGCAGAATCAACAGAGGTGTCCGCGATTCACCCACCAACGTTTGAAGCTCCGGCCGAACCGATGCTTGGGGGTCATTGGCGTTGGAGTCTGGATACTTTTTGGCAAGTGCTGCCGCAATTACGTTGAGGTCGGCGCGGGCCTGCTCGATGCTGATGCCGCGCTTGAGGCGTCCGAGCGCCGTGACCATGTGAGCGCCACGCTGCTCCGTGATGGGCGTGTCGCCCGGCGGCGCTTCCCGATCCGGCGCGATGGTGGTCCAGAGCTGGATATTGGGTTCGTTCACGGGAAAGGAGAAGCTGGGCGGCGCCACACCAACGACCGTGTAGGGCTTTCGATCGAGGGTGATCGTCCGTCCCACAATGCCAGGATCGCCGCCGAACTGCCTTTGCCAAAGTGCGTGACTCAGCACCGCCACGTGTGAGCCTGCTGCTTCCTCAGACTGCAAGAAGCCGCGCCCCAACTGAGGCTGAATCCCGAGCGCAGGAAACAGATCCCAGGTAACCATTTCGCCGTCGAGCTGCACGGGCGTTCCGACGCCGGTAAGCGCTAAGTTCGTGTCGCGGGAGGTCACGAGGTGCTCGAAAACATGGTTCTGCGCACGGAAGTCGAAAAAGTCGGGGTAAGAGAGCGGGTTTGGGATCGGCGTGCCGTGCGTCCACATTGACTCGACATGCACCAGCCGGTCGGGTTCGGCGTAAGGCAGCGGCTTGAGCAGGACGGTGTTGACCACGCTGAAGACTGCGGTGTTGGCGCCGACTCCCAACGCGAGCGTCAGTACCGCCGCCACGGTGAAACCGGGATTTTTCGCCAGCATACGAATTCCGTAACGAAAGTCTTGAAACAGTGTGCTCATGGTCTCTCCTCATTCGTGCCTCAACGCCTCCATGGGATTCACCTTGGTGGCACGACGCGCGGGAATGTAACACGCGACGAGCGACACCAGGCAGAGCAGAAGAGTCACCGCGGCATAGGTCCCCAAATCCGTAGCGGCAACGCCGTAGAGCTCACTTTTTAGATACCGTGTCAGCGCCAGTGAGATCGCGATGCCGATCCCCAAACCGGCGATAGTCAGCCACAACCCCTGAGCCAGCACCAGTCGCAAAACCTCCCCCCGCCGCGCTCCCAGGGCCATGCGAACGGCAATCTCGCGAGTCCGCTGGCGCGTAGCGTAGGAGATCACTCCGTAGATCCCGATGGCTGCAAGGACGACAGCCAAAAACCCAAACGCTCCGGCGAAAGTTCCGGCCACGCGTTCAAAAACGCTCCCAAGCTGCATGCTGGACTGGAGAGTGGTCACACCAAACACAGGTAAATCGGCATTGATTAGATGGACAGTTCTTTCCACCGCTCCGGCATAACTCCTCGGATCTCCGGACACCCGCGCGTGAACCGTCACCGGATCGCGATAGCACTGATCGAGGGCAGTAAAGTAAACAGGCTCAGGGGCATAAACCAGGCGGCGATACTTGGCGTCTCGAACCACGCCCACCACCGTCAACCACTGGTCGTCGTTTCTTATCCTCTTGCCTATAGCGTCTTGCCCCGGCCAAAATCGATGGGCGAACTCCTCGTTAACGATGGCAACGATCTGTGACTTGTCGGTGTCCTGCGCCGTGAAGTCTCGCCCCTCGATGATTGGAGTTCGCAGGGTGTGGAAGAAATTGGGACCCACGACGCCGCGGCTGACTTCCATGGATTCACCCGGCTTGGGGAGGTAGCCCTCGGGATGGGCGTTGTCGCTGTGGATCGAAAAACTGAGGGGCGAGAAATCCGCCAAAGTCACCGACTCGATTCCGGGCAGCACCGAGAGTCTTCGTAGAAGTTCACGGTTGAAGGCTTTCCCCTGCGCTTCCGAGTAGCCCGCGGGTCCGAGTTCATAAGAAGCTAGCAGGATGTGGCTGGGATCAAAGCCGGGGTCCGAGCGTTGAGCATTCTGCAGGCTGCGGATGAACAGACCGGCGCATATCAACAGAAGCAGTGAAAGGGAAAGTTGCGCCACGACCAGGGCGCGGGAGAGGCGCGATTTGTGAATTCCGCCTGAAATACTCCCCGCCTCCTCCTTCAGCACGGCGATAGGCGCCAAACTGGACGCGCGCAGCGCAGGTAGAATGCCGAACACCATGGCGCTGACAAACGAGATGAGGATGGTGACGGCCAGCACTCTGTGGTCGGCGTGTCCGTTGATGCTGAGCGGCACGTTGGTGGTGGGCGGAAAGAAAGACGCCAGGGTCCCGGCAGTCCACCACCGGGTCAAGAGCCAAGCGCCCGCGGCGCCCAGCAGGGCTAACAGTACGCTCTCGACCAGCAGTTGGCGTACGAGTCTCGAGCGGCTCGCACCCATCGACAACCGCAAAGCAACTTCACGCCGCCGAGCCACGGAGCGCACCAGCAGCAGATTGGCGACGTTGGCGCAGGCCAGCAGCAACAGTACCGCCGCCAGCGCCAGGAGCATGGGCAACGACTTGTACATGTAGACATTGGCGCCGAAGGGCGAACGCCACAGCGGGTCCAGCGTGATTTGGTTGGGGCCACGGTGCGAATCGGGAAACTGCGCGACGATGCGCTGCATTTGAAGGTCCAGTTCCTTCTCCGCCTGTCCTCGATTGACGCCGGGTCTGAGCCTGCCGAGGATCTGGAGCCAATGGTCGTCGCGCTCGCTGAGCCCCTCTCCCGCATAAGCCAAGGGGAACCAGAGATCGGTTCGCAGCCCCGACTTGCATCCCTGAAAATCCGGAGGAGCCACTGCCACAATCGTGCCCAAACGGCGGTTGATCTGAATGGCTTTGCCGATAATCGAGGGATCTGCGCCAAACTGCGTCTGCCACCACGAGTAGCTGATCACGACGGCCGGCAGACCCCCGGCGTTATCTTCTTCGCCACGCTGGAAACCACGGCCAAGGATGGGCCGTACGCCAAGCACATCGAAATAGTTCGCAGTAACAAACGCAGCATAAACGCGCTCCGGCCTGTCGGTCCCAGTGAGTGAAACGAAATCGTCGTGGTACGCCAGCAGCCCCGAGAAGCTTTGAGTCCTGGTGCGCAGATCGACGTAATCCGGATAAGAAAATGGCGGCGTGGGATGTTCGCTCCGCTCACCCCTCATGACCGAAATCAGCCTGCTGGTATCAGAAACTCCAGGAATGGGGTCCAGCAGGGTCGAGCTGATCCAACTGAAAATCGTGCTATTGGCGCCGATGCCCAGCGCCAGCGTGATGGCGACTACCACGGTAAAGCCGGGGGTCCGAGCCAACAAGCGAAGTCCGAAACGAAAATCTTGCAATAACGTGCTCATCGTGTCCTCGATCGTCTGAAAGCTCTCAGCCGTCAGCTCTCAGCTATCAGCAAGCAAGTGCAAGATTCTCGCTGAAAGCTGACGGCTGAGAGCTGACAGCTATTCGTAGCGAAGCGCCACTATGGGATCCACCTTCGTGGCGCGCCGGGCCGGGAAGTACGTGGCCAGCATCGCCACAACGGCGAGCAGCAGTGTCGCCCCTACGGATATGAGCGGGCTGGTGGCTTCGAGACCGTACAGCATGCTGGAAACGAGCCGCGCAGCGGCAAACGCCAGCCCCAGCCCGAGCACGACCCCTGTCGCGATCAACGTCAGGCTTTTGCGAAAAACGAGCCACAGAATAGCAGGGCGCGACGCTCCCAATGCCATGCGCAAACCGATCTCGCTGGTGCGCCGCGCCACCGTGTAGGAAACCAAGCCATACAGGCCTATGGCGGCGAGGGCGGCCGCCAGGGCGCCAAAGGCCACACCCAACCACGCCACCATCCTGTCGCCGTAAATCGACTGCTGGATCGCAGACTTCACGGTCTGCACTTTATTCAACGGCACGTAAGAATCCATTTCGCGGACGGTTTGCCGTATGTTCGCTGTCAAGGCAACAGGGTTGCCGACCGCCCGGACATAGTAACGAAGTGAACTAACGCCGGCCTTGCTATCTTGCAGGTATGGGATATAAATGAAGCGGGCCACCTTCTCGCGCAGGTCGTCGTGAAAGCTGTCCCGCACGACGCCCACAATTTCGATGTCGAGCTTCACGTCGCCCGCTCCGAAGGCAAGGTGGCGCCCCACGGGATTCCCGCCCGGAAAAAAGAAACGGGAAAACTGTTGGTTGACCATGGCGACTTTAGGCGCGCCATTTCCGTCAGCCTCCGTGAAATCGCGTCCGGCGACCAATGGAATCTTGAGGGTACTCAAGAATCCCGCGCTGACGGCGTCTATCGCGCATTCCATGTCCTCGTCAGGTCGCGCGCGGTACCCTTCTACGGTCACGTTGCCGCCTCGGTCCGAACCATTGAAGACCCCGCCGCGAGCCGCGCCCACGGCCACCACCCCCGGCAGCGCTTTGAGTCTCCGCTCGACTTCCTGGTCGAATGCCATTTCCTTGGGGCCGGTATAGCCACTGAGCCCGGGGTCCACAGAAAAGGAAAGCAGGTTCTCGGGATGAAAGCCGGGAGACTTCTGCAGAAGGTTCTTCAGGCTCACCGCGAACAGACCGGCCGTCACCACCAGCACGATCGAGAGCGCCAGTTGTGCCACCACCAGGGCGCTGCGCCAGCGCGTTTGGGCATGGCGGCCCGCAATGCCAACGGAAGATTCCTTGAGCGTCGGAGCTGTATTCGCGCGCAGGGCCTGGCCGGCGGGAAGCAGTCCGCAAATCAGGCCAGCGACCACCGACACGCCGAGATTAAATGCCAGAACCCGGCCATCGAGCGCGGAAGAAAACGCGGCCGCCGTATCCTGTGGCAACAAGTAAATAAGCAACCGGCAACAGGCCCAGGCCACCTCCAAACCCACCAGACCGCCCGCCACGCCCAGCAGCAAGGTTTCGGTGACCAGTTGGCGAATGATGGCTCCACGGCGCGCCCCCAACGCCAGCCGGATCGCCACCTCCCTCTGTCGCCCCGCCGCTTTGGCAATCATGAGGCCGGCAACATTGGCGCAGGTGATTAACAGCACCAGTCCCACACAGCCCGCGAGGACCAGAAGGGGCTTAGCCCAAGTCTGGCTGAGGAGATTGATGCCCTGTGCCGCGGGGCGCAATGAGATGTGCTGCCGCAGGTATCTGTCGCGAAAGGTGGCGCGCGGGTTCTTGATGGATTGAATCTCGGACTCGAGAATAGGGTGATAGGGGCCCTGAATCGCCGCTTCTGCCTGCTCGCGGGAAATCCCCGGCTTCAGACGCGCGAAGATGTTCAACCACATGATGTCGCGCTCCACTAGGCCGTTCCAATCCGGTGTCAGTTCGCGCTTCATCGCGATGGGCACGAAGACATCCACGTTCTGCCCTTTTAGAAGTCCGGAAAATCTTTGCGCCGCAACACCCACGACCGTAAAAGGGTACGCATTCAGCGAAATCTTCCGGCCCACCACGTCCGGGTCGCCTCCAAAGCGGCTCTGCCAGTAACCGTAGCTCAGCACGGCTACCGGGCTCGCTCCTGGAACTCGGTCGTCCTCGGGATCCAGGACCCGCCCGAGTGCCGGGCCGACGCCCAGGACAGAGAAGAAGCTGCCGCTCACCACGTCGCCGCCGGCCCTCTCCGCCACACCCCCTGTCGCGACGCTGAGGGGAACGTGCGCTCGCGCAATCACTCCGTCAAACAATGGAATCGCGTCCCGGACCTCCCTGTAGTGCGGGTAGGAATAGACCATCTCACCGTTGTCCGAAGTCGACCACCCGCTTCTGTATTCGGCGTCATTAACAAGCACCAGGCGGCCTGGGTCTTTCACCGGGAGCGCGCGCAGAATCGCCTGGTCCAGCAACGAGAAGATCGCCGTATTCGCTCCGATTCCCAGCGCCAGCGTCAGCACAACAACTGCTGTAAAGCCAGGGTTCTTCGCCAGCATCCGCAGGCCGTAGCGAACGTCGTTGAAAAATGTCCTCATTATTTGCCTCATTTTTCCGCAACCTGTCAGCCGTCATCTATCAGCAAACACGTGTTTCGGCTTGCTGACGTCTGATAGCTGAGGACTGACAGCTTTACTCGTATCGCAACGCCTCCATCGGATCGACCTTGGTTGCCCGGCGTGCCGGGATGTAGCTGGCCAGCGCCGCCACTGCTGTCAAAACCAGGGAAACGACCAGGTAAGTCAGGGGATCCGTGGGGTGGATACCATAGAGCAAGCTTGCCAGGAAGCGGGTGAGAACCAACGCCCCGGCAACTCCTAGGCCCACCCCAACCAGGCCCAACGTTAGCCCGTGTCCAACTACGAGCCTGAACACGTCGGACTCACGCGCTCCCAAGGCCATGCGGACGCCTATCTCATGCGTGCGCTGGCTGACGGAGTAGGAAGTCACCCCGTAGATCCCAACCGCCGCCAGGGTCAGGGCCAGGAAAGCGAAAATCCCGAGCAGGATGAAAGCCAAGCGTTGCGCTGAGACCACCCCGGAAATGATCTCCTCCATGGTTTTGACATTGAAGATTGGCTGATCCTTGTCCACCGCCCGGATTGCGTTTTTTATCGCAGGTACAATGGAGGCAGGTTGCGCATCCGTGCGCACGACCAGGCTCATCGTCTGATCGCCGGTTTGCAAGTAAGGGAAATAGATCGTGGGACGCGGTTGCTGATCGAAGCCCGTGTCGTGCACCCCGCCGACCACGCCCACGATTTCCCACGGTCGCGATACCTCCGCGAACTGCAAGTGTTTTCCTACCGGGTCTTGGTTCGGGAAAAAGCGCCGGGCCAGCGTCGCGTCCACGATCGCGACCCGCGGGCCATCCGCATTGTCGTGGTCCGTGAAAGCCCGCCCCTGAAGAAGCGGAATCCCCATCGTCCCAAAGTAGCTGGGGCTCACATCTCTGAAATCCGCCGCGGGGGCCTCGCCCGGTACCGACGGCGGCGCTTCTTTGACGATGAAGCGCCCCATATCCATGTCGTCCTGGCTCAGGGGAATAATCTCGGTGAGTGCCGCCGAACGAACTGCAGGCAGGGCAGCGACGTTGCCCAGGAACTGTTGGAAGGTTAATGCCCGCTGCCGCGGCTCCCTGTATTTCGAGTCTTTGGTGTCGTTGGGCAGTTTGATTCGCAGGGTGAGCAGGCGCTGCGGATTGAAGCCTGGGTTGGCTTCCAGAAGCCGCCAGAAGCTCTTAATCATCAGGCCGGCGCCGATCACCAACACGACCGCCAGGGCGGCTTCACCAATCACCAGTGCGGCGCGCGCACGGTGTGCCTCCCGGCCGGTCAGCATCCCTCTTCCACCTTCTTTGAGCGACTCGTTAACGTCGCATCTTGCGCCCTGAAAGGCGGGGACCAGGCCGAAGACGATTCCGGTGAGCAGCGAAACAACCAGCGTGAAGAGGACGACCTTCGCATCCATGTGGATCTTGGGCAGCAAAACCGCGTCCGCAGCGTTCGGAACCGGGATGCGCGAAGGCATCACTCGCATCAGCAGATCGGTCCCCCACACAGCGAGCAGCAGGCCCACGCTTCCTCCACCGAGCGCCAGTAGAGTGCTCTCTACAAGGAACTGGCGGATCAGCCGGAAGCGTCCGGCGCCCAGTGCCATGCGCATCGCCACTTCCCGCTCGCGGCTGACGGCGCGCGCCAACAACAGATTGGCCACGTTCACGCAGGCGATGAGCAGGACGAAAGCAACGCCGCCCAGCAGCAACAGGAGCGCCGGCCGGATGTACTCCACCCGCGCAGCTTCGAGCGGCACCAGCACCACGCCCCAGCCTTTACGGTCGAGTCGCTCGTTCTCGATGCGTTGTGCGATCAGGCTCATCTCCGCAGACGCCTGCTCGAGCGTGATCCCCGGCTTGGGCCTGCCGAAGACGCCAAGATCGCTGTCGGCGCGCTTTACCCAATCGTTATCGAACGGCACAACAACATCCATGGGGAAGAGCGCAGCGAACGAAGCGGGCAGGACGCCGATGATCGTATACAGTTCGCTGTTCAGCGTGATGCCACGTCCAACAACCTCGGGGTCAGACCCAAAGCGCCGCTGCCAGTAGCCGTAGGAGAGAAGCAACAGATTGTGGCGGCCGCGCGCTTCATCGAGGCGAAAGGTCCTACCCAGGACAGGCTTGATCCCGAAGAAGTCCCCGAAATTCGTGGTCACGCGCAGCCCGGCTACTTGCTCCGGCTCGCCCACTCCCGTCACTGTCCCGGTACCATGTTCGAACAGGAATAGGTCCTCGAAGGATTTGCTCTGCTCCCTCCAGTCGAGATAATCCCTGCCCGTGGGCCCCACGCGGCTCCAGCCGTGCGCCAGGTTGCGAATCCAAATCACCACCAGGCGGTCGGCAGCCCTGATTGGAAGGCGCTCGAGAAGCACGGTATTCACCACGCTGAAAATGGCGGCGTTTGCGCCAATCCCCAGCGCCAGCGTCAACAACGCGACGGCGGTGAAGCTGCGATTCTTCGCCAGCATTCGAATCCCGTAGCGAATGTCCTGAAGCAGTGTGGCCATCATTTACCTCGATGTTTTGCAAGCTCTCAGCCATCAGCTTTCAGTTGTCAGCAAGCAAATGCGGAGTCTGCGCTTGCTGCCTGCTGACGGCTGAAAGCTGAGAGCTGACAGCTTTATTCGTATCTCAGCGCCACCACCGGATCCACCTTGGTTGCCCGCCGCGCCGGGAGGTAGGTGGCGACGAATGCGACGGCGGCCAGCACAAATGTTGCGGCGGCAAAGGTAAGGGGATCGGACGCCTTCACGCCGAAGAGCAGGCTGGCCATTAGCCGCGCCAGTCCCACTGACCCCACGACGCCAACTCCCACGCCGATGGCCACGAGGGTCATGCCCTGCTTCACGATCAGGTCGCGCACCGATGCCGGAGTGGCGCCCAAGGCCACGCGGACACCCACCTCTTGGGTGCGCTGTGTGACTGAGTACGACAGCACTCCGTATATGCCCACGGTGGCCAGGAGCAGTGCGAGCAACCCGAATGCGCCCATCAAGAACGCGCCCATGCGTGGCGCCCAAAGGCCCTGATCGAGCAATCCTCCTATGCTACTCACGCCCACGAACGCCAGATTGCGATCGAGCGACTGCACCGACTCGCGCACCGACGGTAACACGCTCTTGGGGTCCCCCAGGGTGCGCACCTGAAGAACCGCAAAGGACGAATAAGCTTGGGTGATGGGCAAATACGCAACTGGCTGGGGATCTTCCCCAACTCCAAACTGCCACGAATCGCCAACCTCTCCCACGACCTCCAGCAACCTCATCTCTCCGATGAAGTGGAAGCGCTTCCCCAGAGGGCTCTCGCCTGGCCAAAAGTGTTTTGCCATCGCGTAGTTAACAATGGCGACCGGCTTTGTCTCCTTGCGATCCAGATCGTTGAATGCCCGGCCTCGACGTAGGGGAATGCCCAGGGTTTGAAAATAGCCGGAGGAAACGTCGTTTATTGTCGTCAGGGTTCCCCGGTGGCCGCTCGCCGCGTCCTGCCCTTCGAGGAAGATAGTCCTGGCCACGCCGCCCCCGAGCGGGAAGTTGGAAGCGACTGCCGCTGATTGGACGCCCGGGGACGACGTGGCGCGCTTGATCGCATCGCGGAAGTACTGTTCGCCTCGGTTTTCGTCGTAATGTTGTGATCCCAGGTCAAACCCGAACAGGAAGAGCCGCTTGGATTCAAAGCCCGGGTCAAGCCCCTGCGCGAAGGCCAGACTGCGCAGGAACAACGCAGCACCGACCAGCGCCACCAGGGCGAGCGCAACTTCGGACACAACCAGCGCCTGGCGGAATCGGCTCCGGCCCCATTCCATGCTGCCGCTTCGCCCGCCGGATTTGAGGGTTTCCATCAACGTCGGGCGCGAGACTTTCCACGCCGGAACCAGGCCAAACAGAATCGCCGTCAAAACGGCGACCGCGAAGGTAAACGCCCATACCCGGCCATCCAACGACAATGCCAGATCGCTTTGCCGAAGGAACGCCGGCCGCTCGGACCACAGCGCCCATCTGCCCCAGTATCCCAGCAGCAAGCCGACAGCGCCGCCCAGCATGGAAAGTAGTAAACTTTCCGTGAGCGATTGGCGCGCCAATCGGCGGGATCCCGCGCCTAAGGCGGCTCGCAAGCACATCTCCTTCTCACGCCGGGCCGTTTGCGAGAGCATCAGGCTCGCCAGATTGACACAGGCAATCAGCAGGACCATGCCCACAATCACCATCATGAGTATGCCCGCTTTCGCCACCTGCTCGTGCTGGTTGATGCCCAGCGAGGCATCCGCTACCGGCGACAGAGTGGCGCCGCGACCCCGATTGTCGTTGGGGTATTGCTGCTCGAGCCTGGAGGCGATTGTCTCAACGGCAGTCTCCGCCTGGCGCAAGGTCACGCCTGTCTTTAACCGTCCGACAGCGGTCAAATCTAGAAAACGGCGGTGCAGGAAGTTGTCCTCAATAAACCCGGCAAGGACCTGCGTGTGCATGCTGATGGGAATCCAGATCTGGTCGGAGTTGGCGAAGAGAAATGTCCCCTTGAATTGCGGCGGGGTCACTCCGATCACGGTGTAATCCGTTCCGTTCAAGGTCAATCGCTTTCCCAATACGTCGGGCGAGCTTCCGAACTCGCGCGACCAGAGGGCGTAGCTTAAGACCGCCACCGTATCGCCGCCGGGATGCTTATCCTCGTCGGGCCAGAACGTCCTCCCCAAAACGGCGCGCACACCCAGCACGTCGAAATAATTCGCGGTAACCAGCGATCCCTGATAGAGTGTTGGCTTCTCACCGCCGCTCCGGGTCAATCCCACCCCGATGAAGCCCGTTATGCCGGAAAAGACATCCGCTTGCCGGGCGAAGTCTTCGTAGTTCAGGACCGACATTCCGAGGCGTGTAGCGTTTCCCAGCGCTACCGTCGTCTTCTTGTCGGTCGTGTCCAGTTCGAAGAGGCGCGCCGCGTCCGTGACGGGAAGAGGATTGAGGAGCACCGCGTTCACAATCGTGAAGATCGCCGTATTAGCCCCAATGCCCAACGCCAGCGTCAGCACCGCCACGGTGGTGAAGCCGGGGTTCTTCGCCAGCACGCGAAGTCCGTAACGAATGTCCTGCAGCAATGCGCCCATCATACACCTCGATAGTCAGCAAGCTGTCAGCCATCAGCTTTCAGCTCTCAGCAAGCAACTGCACCGCCTGGTTGCTGATCGCTGACGGCTGAGAGCTGACAGCTTTATTCATATCTCAGCGCTACCATTGGGTCGACCTTGGCCGCGCGTTGCGCAGGAATCAAGCTCGCCGCAAGCACCACGATCGCCAGGCCCAGTATTGCCGCGGCGAAGGCGAGGGGGTCGCCCGGTCCCAGTCCGAAAAGCATGGAGCGGAGTACCCGCGCGCCTGCCACCGCCAGCGGGAGGCCGACGAGCAGGCCCGCCACGCTGACCGTCAAACTCTCGCGAAGGACCATCCAGAGCACCTGCTGCCGTTGTGCTCCCAGGGCCATCCGCACCCCAATCTCGGCGGTACGCCAGCTCACTCGATACGAAAGCGTCCCGTAAAGTCCGGTCGCCACGAGCAGCGCGGCAAGAAATCCGAAGCAGATGGCCAGGCGCGCCGACAAACGCTCGTCGGTATACGACTTGTCAAACTGCTCCTGTTGAGTCATGGGTTCAAGCAGCGGTAAGTCGGGCCCAAATTCCGCCACGGCGCGGCGCACCTCGGGAAGCAAGGCCGTGGGGTAGCCTTCCGTGCGCAATTCGATGTTCATTGTTGACGTGCCGCCGACCTGCGTGTAGGGGAACCAGGCCATGGGTGTGGCTTTTTCCTCCACACCGGTGTATTTGCTGTCCTGGACTACCCCCACCACGGTGTACTGTTCCGACTTGGGGCCGTTATCGAGCGCCACATGGTGCCCCAGGGGTTGACGCCCGTCGAGGTAGCGCTCGGCAAAGGTCCGATTGATGATGGCCACTTTGGGGGAAGACGCCGAATCGGCATCGTTGAAATCGCGGCCAACAAGGATGGGCGTCCTTAGCACATGGAAATAGTACGGCCCCACCGCGTTCCAACGCATCGGGCAAAAGGTGTTAGGCTTCGGGTACTTTCCGTCAACGAACGCCCCGGTATTGTTGCTCCACCCTGAGCCGATGCGGTTATCCATCAAAGTGGCCGACTCGACGCCCGGCAGAGCCCGCAGCCGCTCCATCAGCGACTGGTAGAAATGCAGGACCTCAGTTTCTTTCGAGAGCCCTTGTGGCGGTGTGATGCCGAATACGAGCAGCCCTTGGGTGCGCAGCCCAAGGTCTAGAGTCTCCAGATTTCGGAGCGTGCGTAATAACAGGCTGGCGCACACCAGCAACGCCAGGCAGAGAGCAATCTGAAATGCCACGACCGTCTGCCCGCGGCGCTGTTGGTCCTTGCCGCGTGTGGAACCGGGAGCGCCGGTTGTGCGCGTGAAGCCGGGGGAGTTGCGGACTGCGTTCCGCAGGGGAGCGAGACCGAATAACAGAGCCGCGAGTGCCGAGAGAGCCAAGGTGAACGCTAACACCCTTTGGTCGGGCGACACGTTGAAATCCAGACCTGCCCAGGCCACCATGGCTTCCGTCGCCCAGGCAGCGAAGAGCCAGCCCAGCGCAGTTCCTGCTCCCACCAGAACCAGGCTCTCGGTAAGCAGTTGACGAAAGAGTTGCCATCGGGTTGCGCCCAAAGCCAGTCGCAGGCTGAATTCCTGCCGGCGCACAGCATTCCTGGCCACCAGAAGCATGGCTACATTGCCGCACGCAATCACCAACACCACGCCTACCATCGCCATCAGTACCAGAAGTGGTTTCTCGTAGCCCTCCCGCAGGTTCTCGATGCCGCGCACGGGCGAGAAGAAGAGCTTAACCGGTGGCGCCTTCGGGTCCGGCTTGACGCCTGTCGCGGCCAACGTGCGTTGATAGACGGGATTCAACTGCGCCAGCGTCCGCTCTTGGCTGATCCCAGGCTGCAGTCGCCCAATCATCAGCAGGAAGAGCCAGGTCGGATCTCCGTAGAGCCCGTCGCTGCTATCTGGAGAGCGGCCCCACGGCTTCAGATCCGCTCGGGTCTGGAAAGGAACCCAAATATCAGTCGGCTCACCCTGCCCGACTCCCCCGAATTCCCGGGGCGCAACTCCGATGATCGTGAACGGTACTCCCTTGATGTAGAGGGTTTGACCAAGTACGGAGGGGTTACGGGCGAAGCGCCGCGTCCAGTAGGCGTAGCTCAGCACCGCCGTCGGGGTGTGCTGAGACTCGTCCTCAGGGGTAAATCCCCGGCCCCGCGCCAGCCGCACTCCCAGCCCCGAGAAGAAGTTACCGCTCACCATATCGGCGTTGGCCTCTTCGGGCTCAGCGCCAAAGCGTACCGCCACCTTTCTGTAGCTGAGCGGCACGTAAGCAACGAGGTCGGAAAGAACGTTGTGTTGCTTGCGGAGTTCCTCGAAAACGGGTTCGGTCAAGGAAGTGTCGTTGTAACCCGTCTGCGAGGTATTGGGGGGCTGGTCGGTGGTGTGGAAGCGAACCAGCCGTTCCGGGTCGGGTACCGGCAAGCGGCGCACGAGCGCGGCATTCATCACGCTGAAAATCGCCGTGTTCGCGCCGATCCCCAGCGCCAGCATCAGCACCGCCACCGTCGTGAAGGCGGGATTCTTCGCCAGCATGCGAAGGCCGTAGCGAACGTCCTGAAGCAGTGTCGCCATCATGTTCTCCGTCACCAAGCAAGTGGCTAGTGGTCAGTGGCTAGTGGCTAGTCTCAAGACGCGTTGCAAGCTTGCCACGAAGCGACGCTATCATCTTTTGCAGTTCCACGACCGTGGCTTGGCTGTCCTGCGCCTCAGATTGGCGACAGCACCCCAGTTCCACAGCCAACGTCAATTGCGTGTCCAATTCCGCCAACGATCCCTCCGCATGAGAGAGGAACTGAATGAACTCCTTCCTCCCTCGTCGTGCCTGACCCTCAGCGATATTGGACGGAACCGAAACAGCCGCGCGGCGCATCTGCGAGGTCAGACCGAATCTCTCATCGCCAGGGAAGGCCCTGGTCATTGAGTAAACTTGCTTCGCTAGGGTCATGCCCTTCTGCCAAATAAGTAGATCGCGATAACTTTTGACTTCGCCGATGCCCGGCACGTCGGTCCTCGACGAACCGCAGTTTGCAGCTAGCCATTAACCACTAGCCACTGCTTTATTCATATCGTAAAGCCACCAGCGGATCGACTTTGGTCGCCCGGCGAGCGGGGATATAGCTGGCGAGCAAGGCGACGGCAATCAGCAGGAGAGTTACGCCGAGGAAGGTGAGAGGGTCGGTAGGCTTCACGCCATAGAGCAGGCTCGATACAAATCGCGTCAAGGCCAGCGCGCCCAGGATCCCCGTTCCCACCCCCACCAGGATCATCCTTGATCCCTGTCCCACGACGAGTTTCAGGATGTCTCTTCGCTCCGCGCCGAGCGCCACGCGCACGCCGAATTCGTGGGTTCGTTGCGCCACTGAATACGAGATCACCCCATAGAGTCCAACCATGGCCAGCACCAGCGCCAGCGCGGCAAACAGGATGGAAACCAGCATGGTGAGGCGTTGCGGGGCAACGGACTCTGCGGCCAGACTCTCCATGGTGCGCACGTCCCCGATGGGTTGATTGGGATCGATGCTGTGAACGATCTGGCGGATATCGGCGACAAGTCGTGTAGGATCCTCCGTCGCTCGTACCGCCAGCGTCATCTCGTTCCCTATCTCCATGAAATACATCGCAATCGCGGGCTCGGCTGCGGGCCCAAGCTCCTTCACGTCGCCCACCACTCCCACCACCGTGTTCCATTGGCAGGGCGAGTCGGCGCAGTTAACGCCGAAGCGCTTTCCAATCGGGTCCTCGCCGGGCCAGTACTGCTTTGCCATGGCTTCGCTGACGATGGCGTTGTCGCTCCACCAGTCGCTATCCTCGAATGCTCGCCCGCGGAGTAGAGGAATTCCCAGGGCTCGAAAATAGCCGGCGGTCGCCTGGCGATGTGCGGCCCAAATCGAACCACGCGCGCTGTGCGGCCGGCCTTCGATCTCGATGTCCTGTCCCCAACCGCCGCCCGTAAGCGGCGCGAAGTTGATGATGCCCGCCGCCCGCACTTGGGGCAGAGCAGAGATCCGCTGCAGGACCGGGTCGTAAAAATGCTCCATGTGCTGTCCTGTACGGTGCAGCGCAACCGTCAGGACGGATTCAGTCTGGAAGCCCAAGGCGACGGTGGAAATTCGAACGAAACTCTTGGCCAGCAGCCCGGCAGTGGTTAAGAGTATCGCCGCCAGCGCCACTTCGCCCGCCACCAGCACAGCTCGATAGGATTGGGGTCCCGCGGCCGCGTGCGCATCGCGCAGCCCTTGCTTCAACGTCTCATTCAAGTCGAAACCTGCGGCACGCAGCGCCGGCGCCATGCCAAACAGCAACACGGTGAGCAGCGAAATCGCCAGCGAGAACAAAAGCACCGGGGCGTCAATTCCCCCTCGGGTTAACGGACTCGAAGCGCTCGGAAGCAGCAAGTACAGAAACGCCACGCCGTAGGATGCCACCAGCACGCCCACTGCGCCGCCCGCGAGGCCCAGCAATCCGCTTTCGATCAGCATTTGGCGCATGATTCGAGCGCGGCCCGCACCCAGGGCGCGGCGAATGGCGATCTCCTGCTGTCGCCCGGCTGCACGGGCCAGCAGCAGATTGGCGAGATTGGCGCAGGCGATAAGCAGCACGAGACCGGCGAATGCCAGCAGCGCCAGGAGCGAGGGACGGAGTTCTTTGGCGTATCGGTCGCGCAGGCTTTCAACCACAACGTACTGGTCCGAGTTCCATTCCTGAGGGAAGATCTTGGCCAGTTGCACGTCGAGCGTTTCCATGTCAGCCCGTGCTTGTGGAAGCCTGACGCCGGGCTTCAATAGTCCGAGGGCGTGCAAGTAATAGCCGCCCGGACCTTCGTCGAGATTAGCCTGGAGAGGTAACCAAACGTCATCGGGCGCGATGGAGAAGCGGAAGTTCGTGGGCAGGACGCCAATTACCTCGTAGGATTGGCCGTTCAAGGTAAGCTTCTTCCCGAGAATGCCCGGATCGCTGCCATAACGCGTTTGCCACAGCGCGTGGCTGATGACGGCTACACGATTGCCGCCGTGCTGATCCTCCGCGACGGAGAACGTTCTGCCCAGAATTGGCGTCACGCCGAGCACGCGGAAGAATCCTTGTGTCACCTGCTTGGTGCGGACCCGCTCCGGACCTTCGGGTCCGGTCAAGTTGTGTTGCTCAAACTCCTCTGCCCAGGCCGCCATGGCTTGAAAGACCTGATTGTGATCGCGCCAGTACTTGAAGCTGGGCTGATCTGCCCAGCCTCCCGCGGTCGCCATCCCCGATTGCATGATCTTGCGCTGCTGACACTTCACCATTACCACTCGGTCTGAATTCCCAAAGGGAAGAGGGCGGAAAAGGAAGTCATTGGCGACAGTGAAGATGGCGGTGTTGGCGCCGATCGCCAGCGCCAGGGTGAGTATTGCGATGACAGCGAAGCCCGGATTCCGGCCAAGTTGGCGAAAGCCGAAGCGAAGGTCTTGAAGAAGTGTGCCCATGATTTGCCTCGACAAAACTATCAGCCGTCAGCCATCAGCTTTCAGCAAGCCTCCAACTTCCTGAATCTCCCTCGACTTCAATTGAGGGCGAGCAACGGACGGCCGACCACGGACCACGGAGCGCTGAAAGCTGAGAGCTGATAGCCGACAGCTAGTTCAGCCTGATCCGATTGAACGCATCCCAAGTGGACATGTCGGACAGCACGACGCGGTCGCCGGGTTTAAGTCCCTCCAAGACCTCCATCGTGTTGACGGAGCTTCGACCCATCTTCACCTGTACTCGCGAGGCGCCGTTGCCTTCTTCATCCAGCTTGAAAATGCCTACCGTGCTGTTGGGCTGGCCGAACGCCGGCCGGCCGACGTAGACCACGTCTTTCAGGTTCTCGATCTCGATGGTGCCTTCCACGCTCAAGTCGGGACGCGCGCCTTTCGGCAACTCGCCTTCAAGTTTGACGTCCACGGTCACGGTTCCGTTTATCACCGCCGGGTCAATCCGCTCTACGTGGCCCTCGACCATCCCGTTGCGGGTGTCGACGGAGGCAACCTGCCCGATCAGAACGTCCTTCGCCTGGGTCTCCGGAATCTTCAGTTCTGCCTTCAGCTTGTTCGGCTGGGCCACCTTGGCCAGGATCGTGCCCGCCGTAACCTGCTGGCCGACTTCCACCGGCACTTCCTGAAGCACCCCGTCAACTCCTGGGCGCACTTTAAGCCGATCAAGTTCCGCCTGCTTCAACTCGTAAAGTGCTCGCATTTGCTCGACCTTGGCCTTCGCCGCCTCGAGCTGGGCCTTGGCGGAAGCGTCGCTTACGGCCAGCCGATCCAGCTCGATTTTGTTGCGGGTGGTCAACTCGTCAGCCTTGGCCTGTGACAACTTGGCGTTCAGCTCCGCCGCCAGGCCTGCCTTGGCCAGTGCCGAATCCTTTTCGGCATTGAGCAGCGCGTTGGTGTAATCAGCCTGGACGGTGGCAGCGGCCGCCTTTTCGTCCAGGATTTTGCTGTCAAGCTGGGCCTTCAGACTGTTGTAATCCGCTTCAGCGGCCTTCAGTTGCCATTGGGCGTCAAGTGCGGCTTGCTCAAGCTCGGGATTCTTCAATTCCATGATTATCGTGTCAGCTTTCAAGTGGATGCCGGGCAGCAGCCTGTGCACTACCCGCCCGTCTGAGTTCGCCGGGATCCACAAAAGCTCATCCGGAACCAAGGTGCCCAGGCCTCTCACTTCCAATAGCATCGGTCCCCTTTTGACCGTCTCAATCCAGACCGTCGCTTTGTCCACGCTGGGCGCGGCGGGTTTTAGACGCGAAAGACCATAAGTCACAGAAGCGATGGCTAATAGGCCCACAGCGGCAAAAATGATCCTGCGTATTCGGCGTTTTCGCTTTGCATCTTCACGTGGTATGTCCATGTCAATACTCCCCGGGGATATTTACGGCAATAGCACTGCCAAGCCTTTTGTTGATTACGACCTTTATTTTCAATACCTTAGGTCGAGTTACCATCGATCGTCCCTCCTCAAGTGTCCGATATTGGGACAACTCGTCCCGAGTTCGGGATTGGGTGCTGTAGGGCGGCCCTTGTCGCCGCCCGCCTTGGTTTTTCATAGTGATCACGGAGGGCGGCCACAAGGGCCGCCCCTACGAAGCTAGTTCACCGGCGCGCCAGGAATGTTGGGCGCTCGCTTAACCTCCCCGCCTACTGCCTCGGACAGATCAATATGGTTCCTATCGAGCAGTGTTCCCGTGTTTTGTTCGTACTGAATCAATGCCTTCGCATAGGCGGCGCGCGCGGCCACCACCGTCCCCTGGGCGTTGGCTAAATTGGTTTGCGCGGTGATCACATCTTCGACCGTAGCCGAAGCCAGCGTGAACTTCTGCTGCTGCATACCGAGCACTTGGCGCGAAATCACCTCCAGATTCGTGGCCGCGTCAAGCTGGCTCTTGGCCTGCTCGACTGCGCTTACGGCCTTGGCAACGTCCCAAACGGCTTGGTTCTTAGCCTGCTCAAGCGTCATTTGCAACTGCCGCTGCTCGATGAGAGCCCGAGCGGCGTCAGCCTGAGCAATCCGGTTGCGAAGCGGGAATTGCAACTGAACTCCGTAGGCGAGGTTAGGATAATCGTTTGCAAGAATATTCGAGAAGGTATGACCCAGGGCCCCACCAAGCCCCTGGAAGGTGTAGGAAGCGTAAGCTGTAAGCGCGGGCAAAAGGTTATTGCGCGTCTGCTGGATAGTGTACTCCTGGTTGCGCAAATCGAGATCGGCCTTCTCGATCTCTGGACGATGGCTTGCAGCTTCTTTCATAGCCTTGTCCAGAGTGGGCACATCCTCGGGATGCGGCTCCGGCAGTTTGTCAGTGGGGACAATATCCACCCTGGCCAACTCCTCGTTGAAGCTCTTGGAGATCTTGGCTTTCAGGGATTGGGCATCCTGGGAGAACGTGTTTCCCGCCGTCAGTAGGTCTTGTTTCCTCAAGGCTACTTCCTCCTGGCTCCTCAGCACATCATATTGGGCAACAGCGCCAATCTTTAACTCCGTCTGGTTGTTTTCCAGGAGCTTTTCAGCATTTTGCAGCCCCTCCTGCGCCACGCGGATTTTCTCTTGGTCCGCGAGCAGGTCATAATAGGTGCTCATCACCGCTGCCACCTCGGTAATTACGGCCAATCGAAATTTGCTCATGGCGATCTTCAGCTCATTGGGGCCTTGCCGGATCGATCTAGCGTTGGCGCGGTAGCCAAATCCGTTTAATAAGTTCTGGCTAAAGAATATCGAAAGTCCCGAAGAAAACACCGGATTGAATTGGCTGGTATCGGTTGCGGTGTTAGAGGAATAACGCTGAGTGAATTCCGATACAGCGAAGCTTGTGCCGGTCAGGAATCCCTGGCCGTAACCTGCTTCAAAGATTGCGTTATGAGAGGTCTCAACCGGCACGCCGCCCAGGAGGAAGTAGTTGATGGGGGTGATAGCATTGCTCCAGCCATAGAGGGTGTATACGTACGGATCACAGCATCCACCTCCACCCCCGAGGTTGATGCCGCCTCCCAGACTGCTGGTCGCGCTAGCTCCGTTACCGTTTCCGTTATTGCCCCCACTTGCGCCGAGAGCGCCGCTAAAAGCTGTGGTGGATTGAAATGCGCCTGCCGCGCCACGCAACGCTCCTCCCCCTTTCGTGCGGAGATAGTCCGACTGTGCAATAGGGAGGTCGTAGCGCGCCACCGCGACCGCCAAATTGTTCTCGATCGCCAGAGCAATGGCGTCATCGATCGTGAGCACCAATTTACCGTCGCGAATGAGATCTTGAAGCCGAGGCGAGTTCTCTAGCCGGGGGCGGGGAACATAGCGGCCGAAATAGGGCGCAAGAATGTCGGGAAACGCGGCGCGACTATTCGAGTAATCGAAGTGCGTCGCCTCCTCAGCTCCCGGATCCGTTTTGTCCCCTTGCCCAGCCGCCGGCTGGGTTGAGACTGCCACCACGAAAACTGCTGCCAGTAACATTCGCCAAAATGCCATTTTTGTTGCCATTTTCGCTTCTCCATTGGGATTGAAACCATCGAGGCACAGAGGGCTTATTGATCGGTCCCCATCTTCCCGGCGACTCGGCGCCCCAGTGGTGAACTTCATTCCAGCCGAATGCGGTTGAAACTGTCCCATGCCGACATGTCGGACAGGATCACCTTGTCGGCGGGTTGCAAGCCGCTAAGGACCTCGATGGTATTCACCGAGGTGCGGCCGAGATGCACCTGTACGAGGTTGGCTCCCTTGCCGTCCGGGTCGAGCTTGTACAGTGATATGGTGGTGTTCGGCTGGCCGAAAACCGGACGGCCCACGAAGATTACATCGTCCAGTTTCTCGATCTCGACGGTGCCGTCCACTTCCTGGCCCGGCTTTGTTCCTTCAGGCGCCGGGCCATCCAGTTTCACATCGACCGTCATGACCCCCCCGATCACGATAGGCACTACGCCCGCCACGTGACCGGAAACAATCCCGTTGTGCGTGTCGATCGTCGCCGCCTCGCCGATTCTCACGTCCTTGGCCTGCGCCTGAGGGATTCGCAGCCGCACCGTCGTGCTGTTAGACGGCGCCTTGGCGCCTTTCGTTTGTGGCGCCACGGTCCCTAACGCTCTCACCCCGATCACCATGGGGCCTTTCTTCACTATGTCGATCCAGACCGCCGTCTTGTCCACGACCGGCGCAGCAGGTTTAAGGCGCGATAGAAAAACTGTGACGCCTGCGATGGCTGCAACACCTACGATGGAATAAATAATCATGCGTATTCGCCGCTGTCGCTGATTGTATTCGCGCGGGATGTCCAATACCCCATGCTTGGAGTTCATCGTTTTCTCTCCCTTAAACCGGAATTCCGCCTTCTCGTTAACCAAGTCTGGGCAGGGTTGGCTGCCGGCGTTTCATTAGAACCCAGCGATGCCCATTGGTCCGTCGAGACCCACAGGCGTCTTTCAAGGCAGCCCGAGACTTCGCTCTGCTCCGTTGGTGCTTTTAGGGCACGAGCCTTGCCATCCTGTTTCTGCATACAGCGATTTGTTTCCAACGACTTAGGAGGAAAAGGAGACCGATACGCGGGGGCAGGTGTTCGTTTTTGGGATAGCTCGTCCCGAGTTCGGACAGTGGCAGGATTGCCGTTTACCGATGCATGACGGACAAATGCGGCCAAGCAAAGCCGTGGCGGGAGAGCAGTGTCCACCGGCGAATGCGCCCTACTGGGTCCCGAAGATAAGGCGGAATTTTGTGCTTGACAAGCGCCCCTGAATAAGCTACAATGCTAGCGTATTTTTTGTGGAGAGCGGCACGGGGGACAACTTGTAGTTCTCAGAGAAACACCCTATGGCGATGACTCAGCGCAAGCTTCATTTCGCATGGTCAAACCCGGTCCAAATGACCGCTGCCATAAGACTTGACACCCAGCCCGGATTTGGGAAGAATCTCTTTTCGACGGAACAAAGCGAGAATGTTTATGAAAACAAAGGGTCGGCGTGGAGAATCGGCGAACAAAGCGAGAATGTCTATGAAAACAAAGATAGTTAGTCATCATTGCGGGAATGTTATTGAAAACACAGGTAGTTAGAGAAGGCCGAAGTGGCCAGGATTTGAAAGTGCCAAAATGTCTATTTCGATCTCTGCCCGACGGTAACCCCGTTACCAACTTTGGCTTCAGCCTGTGATTGAGTGTCCGGGAAAGTGAGGGAATCTGCTTGAGCGCAAAAGCCTCGTTCATCGTTGTTCTGCCGTGCTTAGTTCTTGTCGCTGGATCCCTGCTGTTCAGCTCCGAAAATCAAGGCGCCGCGAAGCCGGCCGCCAGTGCCGCCAAAAGCAGCGCGCTTCCTGAGGTTTGGAAGTCCGGGTCGACCGGCAAAGAGTACCGTGTGAAGGTCGAGGGCGATCGCTTCACGGCCGAGTGGTCCAACATCCCGCCCCAAGCTGCCAAGCAAGGCGCCTACATTCGCAGTGAGTGCCGGCGAACCGGGTCGCGGTGGATTGGCACTTCGCGCATTCTTCTCGGATGCGCCTTGCCCGATGGAAAGACGAAGATGTGCCCCATGATCCTTCGCTTCGAGGTGGACTTCGTCTCTCCCGACCGCATCACCGGCGGCGGTGAGATTCTGAGGGATTTTCACTGCGCCTCCTGTGAGGTTCGGAAGACGGGTTGGGGGCCGTTTACCTGGACACCGAAGAGCCGTGACAAGTGACGAATGACGAGTTACGAGCAAGAAGGTCAGCAGTGAACCCATCAGGCGAATAGGGCACGGTTCCCCCACGGGCACCCCCGGGAACCGGTTGATTAAACGACTGGGCTCGACTACTATCGAGACAGCGACGCATAGGGACCGTGGGCAGCGAGGGCATAAGTGCAGTTTACACGAGAGCAGGTTTTGGCAAAGCTGAGCGAGGAGCGTGACAACATCCGGCGTTTCGGCGTGCGTAGCCTCGGGCTGTTTGGTTCGGTGGCTCGGGCAGAAAACACCTCCGCCAGCGATCTGGATATGCTGGTAGAGTTCGAACACAAATCCTTCGATGCCTATATGGACTTAAAGGCATATCTGGAAAACCTATTCGACTGCCCGGTGGACCTGGTGCTGGCCAATGCCCTTAAGCCGAGGCTTCGAGAGCCAATTCTCAACGAGACCGTTCATGCCCCGGGATTATGAGGTCTATCTGGAGGACATCCTCCAGGCGATTACAAAAATCCGCCAATATACGGATGGCCTCTCGCCAGCCGCGTTTGCGGGAGATGCGAAAACTCTCGATGCTGCTGTCAGGTTGTCTTTAGTTTCTTGATTTCTTCCGTCAGCGCCGGAACGATTCCGAAAAGGTCTCCTACGATTCCGTACGTCGCGGCTTCGAAGATCGGCGCTTCCTTATCCTTATTGATCGCCACCACCGTCCGCGAGCCCTTCATTCCCACCATATGCTGGATGGCGCCGGAGATTCCCAGCGCGACGTAGAGCTTGGGGGCCACGGTCTGCCCCGAACTTCCCACCTGGCGGTCCATGGGCAGCCAGCCGCTATCGCAGATGGGGCGCGAAGCGCCGATTTCGGCGCCCAGCGCTTCCGCCAGTTTCTTGGCCAGTTCGATGTTTTCGGGGGCCTTGATGCCGCGTCCGACGGCGACGATGATTTCCGACTGCGTCAAGTCCACGGCCTGTTTGGCGCCGCGAAAACGCTCGCCCGGCTTGGTCCGGACCTCGTCCGCGGAAAGCGTCGTTGGCGCGGAACTAACTTTGGCAGGAGCAGCCCCCCGCCGAACTGAGTCCTGGCGGAATGCCGCCGCCTGGAAGGAGACGAAGTGGGGTGGTGGTCCCGCGAACTCCACATCCGCCACAAACTTCCCCTGGAAAACCTGCCGCACGAAGACCAGCCGCTCGCCTTCTGAGCGGTAGCCCAGGCAGTCGCTCACCAGCGCCTGCTGCAGTGAGGTGGCCAGCTTGGGAGCAAAGTCCCGCACGAGATAGGTATGGCTGAAGACCACCAAACGCGGTTGCTTTTGCTGGACAACCTCACGGAGCGCCTGGGCGTAGCCGTCTGGCGTGTAGTCGGCCAGCAAGGGGGAATCAACGCACACAACCTCTTCGAGCTCAAGCGCGGCAAGTTCTGAAGCCAGTGGGGCGATCTGGTGCCCCAGGAGAACCGCAGACACCGTTCCGCCGAGCTGCTGCGCGAGATTTTGCCCGGCGGCCATCGCTTCCCAGGTAGGCCGACTTAACCTGCCTTCTTGATGCTCCGCGAAAACCAGAACCGATTCAGGCATATTCGTTTCCTGTTCCTTACCAGAGTTGGAGCGGACTGGAAGGGCGGGGCTAAAGAATCTGTGTGAAACTTCGATTAGTCTGTCATTCCGAAGAGCCGCAGGCGACGAGGAATCTCGCACTGCCTTGAACACATTCAGAGCGAGATTCCTCGCTGCGCTCGAAATGACAGCCCAGGGCAGGTTTTCACACGGGCTCTAAAGCCTCGCCCTTCCCGAGGCGTGTGAAAAGTCCGCGCTAGGCGGCACGCCCGGCATTCTTCTTCGCCACGCGAGCCGCGCTTCCGCCGAACGAGCATAAGCACTCGCACACCAATTCCAGCGGAATGGTTTTGTAGAATTTCCCCGCTTCAAACTTCCTGATCTGATCCCGCCAAGCGGGATTTGTGCGCGCCGCTTCCAGAGCTTTCTGGTCCCGCCAGAATACCACCCAGAGATAATCCGGTTTGCGGGCCTCGAAGACCTTAATAAAGTAAGCCTGCTGGCAGCCGTCGATCTTCTTAAGCGCCGCCAGCGTTACTTGGCGTCCGAAGGTCTCGTAATCCTTGGTTCTCTTTTTGCGCGCGCGCATTCTCCAGATATGAGCAAACATGGCAAGCCTCCTCAAATCACGCGTGCCTCATTTCTAAGTTTGTCGACCAAGAGGGCGGAAACTTCCTTGGGATTGCCTTGCAAGAACTGCGTTTGATTCGTCTTGGCCGGCGCATAGACTTTCATAATGCGCTGTCTTGGCGCAAGCTCCACCACGCTCAATCCCAGGTCGGCCGCGTTCAACTTCCTAATCGGCTTTGTCTTTGCCGCCATGATGCCTTTCAGCGTGGCATAGCGCGGTTTATTGATGCCCGACTGTATCGTCAGCAGCGCCGGCAGGGGCATTTCGATCCACTGAAACCAGCCGCCCTCGAGTTCCCGCTTCGCCTTGAGTGCTCCACCTTCCAGTTGGATTTCCATGATGATGGTGGAGTAGGGAAGGCCCAGCAACTCCGCCAGGATGACCCCAGTTTGAGCAAAGCCGAAATCGTCGGACTGCAAGCCGGTCAAAACGAGGTCCGGCTGCTCCTTCTGAATAGCCCTGGAGAGGGCAAGCCCGACGCCGTAAGCATCGAGGCCCTCGAACGCCGGGTCGTCGAGATGCAGCGCGCGGTCGGCGCCCTTCGCCAATGCTTCTTTAATGGCCTGCTGCGCGCGCGCCGGACCCAGGCAACAGAGTACCACTTCGCCCCCCTGCTTTTCTTTCAGGCGCAACCCTTCCTCGAGGGCATAGATGTCCGGCTCGTTGATCTCAAAGCCCAGGTCGGCTTCCTGGATCCAGGTTCCGGCCGGGTTAATCCGGAGATTGGAGTCGCGTGCAGGAACTTGCTTGAGGCAAACCACGATTCTCACTGCGTACCTCCTGGCAGATCGAGTACCACGCGGCCGAGAACGTGTCAGAGAATCGCAAAGCTGTCATCCTGCAAGGGCAGCCGCGCGGCTGTCAATGCTCAGGATGACAGCTTTGCGTTTGTCTCACGCCGTTCGGGAACGTCTTACTGAGGAACAGCCTAACCCTGATAACGCCTGAAAAGCAACGCAGCGTTTGTGCCACCGAATCCAAAAGAATTCGAGAGCGCGTACTCGACTTCCGCCTTGCGGGATTGGTCCGGGACGTAATCCAGATCGCAATCCGGATCCGGGTTTTCGAGATTGATGGTAGGGGGCATGACTTGATCGCGGAGCGCCAATGCCGTGATGCCTGCCTCGAGTCCCCCCGCGCCGCCCAGCAGATGCCCGGTCATGGACTTGGTGGAACTGATGGCCAGCTTCGAGGCGTGCTCGCCGAACACTTTCTTGATCGCCAGCGTTTCCAGCTTGTCGTTGTAAGGCGTGGACGTGCCGTGCGCGTTGATGTACTGCACTTGTTCGGGCGAGATGCTGGAGTCTGCCAAGGTGCTTTGCATAACGCGGACGGCGCCGTCGGCATCTTCCGCCGGAGCCGTAATGTGGAAAGCATCGCCGGACATGCCGTAGCCGACGACCTCCGCCAGAATCCGCGCGCCGCGCTTCAGGGCCAAGCCCAGTTCTTCCAGGATGAGAATACCTGAGCCTTCGCCGATGACGAACCCATCGCGGTCGCGGTCGAAGGGCCGGCTGGCTTTGGTGGGCTCGTGGTTGCGGGTTGAGAGGGCTCGCATGGCGGCGAATCCACCCACGCCCATGGGCGTGATCGCCGCCTCCGCGCCTCCGCAGATCATCACGTCTGCAGCACAGCGCTGAATCAGCTTGAAGGAATCGCCTACCGCGTGCGTGCTTGACGAGCAGGCCGTGCAAGTGGCCGAGTTGGGGCCTTTGGCGCCCCACCGGATCGAGACAAATCCGGAGGCGAGATTCACAATCGCCGCCGGTATAAAGAAGGGAGATATCTTCCGAGGCCCCCCTTGCATCAAGGCGGTGTGTTCCCGCTCAATCACGTCGAACCCGCCAATGCCTGAGCCGATATACACACCCGTGCGGTCGGCGAGGTCCGGAGTGATCTTAAGCTGGGCCTGCTCCATGGCGAATTGGCTGGCCGCCAGGGCGAACTGAATGAACAGGCCCATCTTCTTTACTTCCTTCTTCTCAACGTACAGGAAAGGATCGAAACCCTTGACCTCCGCGGCGATCGTCGCCGCAAAGCCCGTCGTATCAAAATGGGTGATCGGCGCAACGCCGCTCCGCCCGGCCAGCAGGCTTTGCCAACTCTCCTCCGTGCCGATGCCAACCGCGCTCACCAATCCTACGCCTGTAACGACAACTCGACGGGTCAAGCTTGACTCCTTTTGAGGGCGCCACCCCGGAGTCCCCTTCTCGCGGACGAGGGGATGCGGGCCGTGTCACTACTTCGAGGGCTTAATATGTCCCTGGATGTATTCCACCGCATCTTTCACGGTCTGAATCTTTTCGGCGTCTTCGTCCGGGATCTCGATCTCGAACGCCTCTTCAAAGGCCATGACCAGCTCTACAATGTCGAGCGAGTCCGCTCCCAAATCGTCCACGAAATGCGCCGTGGGAGTGACCTCAGCTTCATCCACGCCAAGCTGTTCCACAATAATTTGCTTAACTTTCTCTTCGGGCGATGCCATCGCTCTCTCCTTTTCCGATTACTTGCGGGCGGACATTTTAACAGTGACAACTGTTGAGTGACAAGTGATTATACCAGTCTGCTGCGGGCTTCGGTGAATTCTCTCCCTCTGCCTGTGGCCCTATCTCAAGGGGCACGGAGAGGGCGGCGTTGCAGGATCGATTACCTGCTCCCTTCACGCCATAAACATTCCGCCGTTGATATTGAGAACGTGTCCGGTGATATAGCGAGCTTCCTCCGACACCAGGAAACGCACTCCGGTGGCAATTTCCGCGTCGGTTCCCATGCGGCCGATGGGGATAATGCTCAACATCTTCTCCTTGATCTCCGGAGGCAGATTCTCCGTCATCGGCGTGGCAATGAAACCAGGCGCCACAGCATTCACGGTGATGTTCCGGCGAGCCACTTCCGCCGCCACGCCTTTCGTCAAGCCGATGATCCCTGCCTTCGAGGAAATGTAGTTGGCCTGGCCGACGTTTCCGGCCTGCGCGACCACGGAAGCAATACTGACGATGCGTCCGTAACGCTGGCGGACCATGCTGGGCAGAACCGCTTGGATGCAGTAGAACGTCCCGTCCAGGTTGGTTTTCAGCACCGCTTGCCAGTCCTCGACCTTCATTCGCATGACAAGACTGTCGCGGGTGATGCCTGCATTGTTTACCAGGATGTCGATCCTCTCCCAGGCTTCCAAGCTCTGATCCACTACCTTCCGCACAGCCTCGCGGTCGGTCACGTCCACGACGAATCGAATCGCCTTACCACCTTGCGCCTCAATCTCTTTGACCACTTCATCGAGCTTGGGCTCGCGCATATCCGTCAGGACAATGCGGGCGCCGCCTTGCGCAAGGTTAAGAGCTATAGCCCTTCCAATCCCTTGCGCGCTTCCCGTCACCAACGCCACTTTTCCTTCAAGATCAAACATGCCTCTCACCTGCTTTCTGATTTGTGGGCATCGCCCTTGCACACAGATGCCCTCTCCCCCTTGGGGGAGAGGGTGGCCCGCAGCCGGCGTACTCATCAGCCGGGGCGGGCCGGGTGAGGGGGTGGGGCGGAAGCCGCCCACGGTGGCCGACAGGGGCGGCCACCAGAGCCCGCCCTACGCGCCCAGCCGCGCCAGCACTTCGTTCAATGTAGCCCTGTCTTCAATTCGTAAGCATTCGGCTTGCGGATCGATTTGCCGGAGCAATCCTGAAAGTACTTTTCCGGGTCCGACCTCAATAAAGCAATCTACGTTCTGGCCTCGTAGAACCCGCATGGCCTGCTCCCACCGGACAGGCGCCGTCACCTGGCGTTTCAGCCCGACGCGAACCCGATCCGCCGAGTAAGCCAACTCCGCGTCCAAATTGTTTACCAAGGGGATCTTCGGGTCGCAGATTGCCGCGCCATCGAGGTCTTTCTCCAGCCGCTCCTGGGCAGGTTTCATCAAGGCGCAATGAAACGGCGCGCTGACATTCAACATGATGGCGCGCTTGGCGCCCCGCCCTCGGGCCAGCGCAACGGCTCGCTCCACAGCTCCCTTGTGTCCGGAGATCACGACTTGCCCCGGGCAGTTAAAATTGGCGGGCGAAACCACTTCCCCCTGCGCCGCCTCGCGGCAGACCTCTTCAACTGCAGACGCCTCCATGCCCAGCAGCGCCGCCATGGCCCCTTGGCCAATCGGCACGGCCTCCTGCATGTATTGGCCGCGCTTGCGCACCAAACCAACCGCTTCCTCGAGCGGGATGCTGCCGGCAGCCACCAGGGCGGAGTATTCGCCCAAACTGTGACCCGCTACAAAATCCGCGTGGATGCCCTTCTCGCTCAAAACCTCCGCGGCGGCCACCGACATGGCCAGAATCGCGGGCTGGGCGTTTGCAGTGAGCTGCAACTCTTCTGCCGGCCCTTCGAAGCACAACTTGGAAAGTGCAAAACCCAGCGCCCGATCGGCAACCTCGAAGGCCAGCCGCGCGCGCGGAAACTCCTCCGCCAGCTCGCGGCCCATGCCGGGATGCTGCGAACCTTGGCCGGGGAAGAGGAAAGCGATTTTTCGCGCCATGCTGTTAGGAGTCAGGATTCGGGATCCAGGATTCAGGATTCAGGATTCAGCAAAACCCGCCTGTTCGATGACTCGCCGAGGAATGTGCTCGCTCATATCTTACGACGGAAGGACTTCGCGCCGCAGCGCCCCTGAATCCCGAATCCCGAATCCTGATTCCTGCTTTTTCACCACCGCATCAGAACCGCGCCCCAAGTGACGCCGGCGCCAAAGGCAGCCATCAAGACCAAATCGCCCCGCTTCAGGCGTCCGCTGCGGACGCACTCGTCGAGGCAAATCGGGATGGACGCCGAAGACGTATTGCCGATGCGGTCGATATTTGAGTAAACCTTCTCGCGCGCCACGCCCAACCGCTCGCGCACGGCCTCCGTGATGCGTTGGTTGGCCTGGTGGGGAACAAAGAGGTCGACTTGGTCCGCGCGAATCTGCGCCTTCTCGAGCACCCGCCTCGACACCTCCTCCATGTTTCGAACCGCCACCTTGAATAACTCGTTCCCGCGCATCTTGATGTAATGGCCGCCCCCGGCTATCGTCTCAGGCGAAGCCGGACACGCAGTGCCGCCGGCAGGGATGTACAGGTGGTCGGCGTAGAGACCTTCGGTGTGCAAGTCGGAAGCCAGAATGCCCGAGGGCGGCGCGACCGGACCTAGTACGGCCGCCGCCATTCCGTCTCCGAAAATCACGCAGGTTTCGCGGTCCTTGTAGTCGACGTAGCGCGAAAGCAACTCGGCGCCGATCACCAGCACGCGTTTGCATTTCCCGGTGCGTATGAATTGTTCGGCCACCGTCATGCCGAACAGGAATCCAGAACATGCCGCCGCCAGATCGAAGGCGCAGCACGCGCGCGCCCCGAGGTCCCGCTGGATCAAGGCGGCGGTGGACGGCAGCGGCATATCGGGAGAGATAGTCGAGCAGATGATCAAGTCCAGATCCTGGGGAGTTATTCCCGCCATCTCAAGAGCCTTTTTCGAGGCCTTTACGGAAAGCGTCGAGGTCGTGTCCTGAGGAGCAGCCATGTGGCGTTCCTTGATTCCGGTCCGCTCCGTAATCCACCGGTCGGAGGTCTCAACCATCTTCTCGAGGTCGAAATTGGTGAGCACCCTCTCGGGCAGCGCAGACCCGGTCCCCAAAATTCCAGCCGCAAGCTCCATAGCACTCCCCTACGACGACACCTTCTCCGCTCTTGGCGTTCCGATGGCGGTGGCGGCCAAGTGGCCTTCGATCTTTTCGTTTACCTTGCCCTCCGCAAATCCCGCTGCCACGCGAATGGCGTTTTTGATCGCATTCGCGTTCGAGCCTCCGTGGCAAATAATGCATACGCCCCGCACTCCCAGCAGAGGGGCGCCGCCGTATTCCGAATAGTCCACACGTTTCTTGAACTTCTGGAAGGCGCGGCGGGACAGAACGTAACCAACCTTGGCGCGGACGGTACTCGAGAGCGCTTCTTTCAAGAGGCTCGAAATCGTCTCCACCAGGCCCTCACTGATCTTGAGCGCCACGTTGCCGATGAAGCCGTCGCAGACGATAACTTCCACGCGCCCGTTGTAAAGGTCCCGCCCTTCCACGTTGCCGACAAAGTTGAAGGGAAGCTGTTTGAGCAGTCCGAAGGCCCCGCGGGTCAGGTCGTTCCCTTTGTGTTCTTCTTGGCCAATGGAGAGCAAGCCGATGCGGGGCCTCTCCACACCAAAGATCACCCGGTAGTAAACCTCGCCCATCACGGCGAATTGCTGCAAGTGCTGAGGCTTGCAATCCACGTTGGCGCCCACGTCGAGCAATACCGCAGCGGTCCTCTGGGAAGTAGGGAAGACAGCGGCCAGGGCCGGCCGGTCCACTCCGGCGAGCGGGCCCAGCACGATTTTGGCAGTCGTCATGACCGCGCCGGTGTTGCCGGCGCTGATCAAGCCATCGGCCTTGTGCTCCCGCACCAGACGCGCTGCGACGCGGATGGAGGAGTCCCGCTTGCGACGAAAGGCTTTCGCCGCGGCATCCTCCATGGTCACCGCTTCGCTGGCATGGACCACTTCGATGGGAAGGCCGCGCGCCTCCCGGCGGGACAGTTCGTGCTTCAGAACGTCCTGTGGGCCTACCAGCAAGACCTCGGCAAGCTTCTCCCGCGCTGCCAGAACCGCTCCCTCAACCTCCGGCCCCGGCGCGGAGTCGGTACCCATGGCGTCAATAGCGATGCGTCGCATGCAAGTTAAATGTTAGGCGGTTTCCTTCACCAGCATGACCTCTCGCCCGCGATAGTAACCGCAGTACGGGCAGGCTTGGTGAGGCATTTTCTTCTCGTGGCAGTGGGGGCACTCGGCCAGCGCTGGCGCTTCCAGGAAGTCGTGCGCTCGCCGGCGACTCGTCCGTGCCTTGGAATGTCGTCGTTTGGGGTTTGGCATAGTTATTCAACTCTCTTCAGCAGCAAAGGCTGTCTTGATTTCTTGTAGTGCTGACCTTCAGGTCAGCATGCCGACCCTTCGCTGCGCTCAGGGCAGGCTCTAAAGGTCGGGGCGATCTTAAGTGAGTATATCTCGCCTAGCTTTTCTTTAGAGAAGAAAAGGGAGAGATCTCCGCTGTGGCCGAGCAGCCGCATTTTTCGACGTTCAAGTTCGACCCACAGACGGGGCAAAGACCACGGCAATCCGTCTTGCAGATCATCTTCATGGGCACCGACAGGATTACTTGCTCTGTCACCACGTCGTCGAATTCGAATCCATTTCCGGAAAAGAACCCGACCTCTAGCTCATCCTCAGGCAGCTCAACTTCCTCGGCGCGGGCGATAGTCGAAACAGGCCGATAGTAAAGGTCGAAATCCCGCTCCACAGGCATGACCACCGGCCCAAGGCACCGGTCGCAACTAGCCTCCAAGTTCGTCCCCAGGTGTCCGCGAACGTGGATCTCCGCGCCCCGCAGCTCCGCCACCGCATTCACCTTCAGGGGACCAGCCTGGCGGAATTCAACCCCATGGTAATCCAGGGCTTCCGGGGAGTAGGTCTTCGAAACCACGATCGGGTGAAGCTCCAACTCCTCCAGGGTAATGCGCACCACAACCTCCAGGGGACGAATCCCCTAATTTATAACCAGAGGTGCGGAGATGTCAAGGAAGGCTCAGAAGGTCAAGTACTTACGTTCGTAGGGGCACGCTATGGCGGGCCCCTACAGGGAATTCCTTCACACCTTCATCGCTGTGGATTGGGAGGCTACCTCGAGGCGAGTGCATCCTGGGCCTTCCGCTTTTTCATTTGCGCAATCTGGTCGTCAGCGTAGGTCTTTATTAACGTGCCTTGCCCAAGCCCACCGGCCTTCTTGAAGGCTTGGATCGCGTCGTCCCACTTGCCATCCATAGCATAAGCCTCGCCCAAGCGATAGCAGTCGCGGGGATCGGGATTGGCGGACGATGACACGGCGCTGCTCAACTCTTTTTCAGCCTTCGCCAACTCGCCTCGGTCAGGGCCGGCAGGGCCTCCGGAGGCCAACTCGAGGTGGACGGTGCCAAGAGGTCCGTAAATCTCGCTAGTAAAACCATCCAGGCGCTTCTGATACTGCGCATCAGTTTCATGGGACTGCTTGGGAATCTGCGCGGTGAGTTGCAGCGCCCGCTTGGCATCATTCTCAGCTTCCTGCAGGATCTTGGTGCGGTCAGCCGAGTGGCTGCGGAGGTATTGCGGCAAGGGCAGCATCTCAATCCGCAAGATTAATGAGGTCAGATTGTCCGGGTTCAACTGCAGGCTTCTGCCCGTGTAAGCGACGACTTTCTCTACATCGCCCTTCTGCTGGTAAGCGTTGGCTCCGAACGAATAGACCATACTGAGCAAGGGGCTGTCGGGATACTGTTTGGCGAAGTCATCGACCAGTTTGATGGACTTATCAGGATCCAATTCGGTCAAGATCGCCGAGAATGGCCGAGCTTCCTCGTTCCGGACATTTTGGGCCCCAACGGGACTGGGTCCCAGGATCATCTTCGCGATCTGCGCGCGTACTTTCGGCCCCGCCTGCCGTACTGCTTCGATTACCTCGTCGCTCGCATTGGCCTTGCGGAGCTTCTTCTCGATGCCGCGAGTCATGTCGAAATCCACGCCTCGCTCATGTACCGCTTTGACCACTGTTTCCGCACGCCCGCTTTCTACATCTCTCATCACTTCCTTCTCGGTCATCAAGGCAGGCGCTTGCGTCTGGTCCTCGAGTTGCCGGCGCATTACGGCTTGGCTCAGCATTCCTTTCTGGGCCGAGGTAATCGGCGCCATGTAATCGTCTCGCACGATGTCGCAGCGAGCCCCGGGGTGCGCCGGGTCTTGAGCCGCAGGGTTCTGAGATTGACTCCCGGCTTGCGCCGGTCCCGCTTGCGCATAGAGAATTCCCGTGAAACCGAACGCTGCCATCACCCAAAGGGTTCGCTTAAGTCGCATGGTAACTCCCGAAGTTGTGACATTCGCCCTGAGCGGCGCCTAATCGGATCCGTTGGACTATAAATGTACAAGAAGAATGACCTTATGTCAATCCATTCCAATTCCGATGGGAGGAGGTGAGCCGGGGATGGCAGACTGGAGGGTCTGGAGTTGCAGGAGGGAGAAGAACCCCCTCGGCCCACCCGGTCTGCCGGGTGGGCCGAAGGGAAGAAGGCAGGGTGGCGGCGATGCTACGTCGCTACGACCCGCGTTAGAAGTGTAAGCGCAGCGAGCCTTGCAACTCGCGGCCGTAGTTAGCGCCGTTGGAGCCGGATGCCTCATAGATGCTCTTGCCATCGGTCGTGCCGTTTGAAGGACCGATTTGGGGATCGGAGGGGATGAACACGTTGGGCATGTTGTACATCTCGAGGCGGAACTCGAGGTTGAAGCGCTCGTTGATGTTGAAGGTCTTCGAAGCCGTCGAGTCAAGCTGCCAGAAACGTGGCCCGCGCAGGCCCTCGTAGTACGGAGGTGAGCTGGCCATCACATAGGAAGGTGGCGTGACCAGGCAATTCGGGTTGAACCAATACCCGCTGGGAACATTCTGCCTGGGGTCGCAGACCATGCCGGACTCCGGCATGCCCAGCAGGTCACCGCTCATCCAATAGAAGATCTGGCTGGTGGACCACCCTCCAATGACTTCATCTACCCACTTGGGCACACTGCTGAAGTAGCTGCGGCCTTTGCCGAAGGGGAGCTGGTAGGTGCCGGACATGCGAAGGTTGTGGCGCGGCAACCCACGGTCCCACATGGTCAAGTGCTGGTTGAATTGCGCGATGTCGTCGTAGTAGTTGGTGTGATTCTGTAGGCTGTAGTTGTAAGTACCCAGGAACGTCCAGCCGTGGGCGAAACGCCGCGTGACCGAAACTGCCGTCCCGTAGTAGTGGTCCACGTTACCCGGCGTACCATAGAGGGTCAATGATCCGTACTGCGGGTAGGGCTGGAGCAACTGGCTCAACGATACCGTCGGCGAAGTGCCAAGGTAGCCGTTCATGTAGGGGCCGGTGTAGCCCGGCGGGGCGTTTGAGGGTTGGGTTGGGAACTGGTTGTAGAAGGGATTGGGAACGCTCTCGCTCAGCAGGCCCTTGTAGGTGTAGTTGTACATCGGGTTCATCATGTTGACGCTGCGCTGGTACGGATAACCGCTTCCGTTGTAGCCGGCAGTGCCAACCCCGTTGCCATAGCCGCCCCACATGCTGCCATCCTGCGCGTTGTGCTCGAACATCAAGAACTCGGTGACGTCCAAGCGGAACTCGCCAGGCAGCTCACGCTGAATGTTGAAGTTGAAGCGGTCGTTGATGGGCACCTTGTACTGCCTCATGTCGTAGTAGCTCCAGTTATTGCCTAGATCCTGGTAGGGCCCCAGAGCGGTCCCGAGGGCCGGGATGATCGGGTTGGGGTTAGCTCCCCCCGTGGGGTACGGGTCTGACAGGTAGGACCTCGGGATACCGGACAACGGGCCCAGAGCATTGGTCGATTCTGAGAAGCCGTTGGCCTGGACAATACTGTCATCGGAGGAGTTGCTTAACCACGTCACCGCAAACCGGGAATAGCCTACGCGCAACGCTGTCTTGTCGTTGAGACGATAGGCCACGCCGGCGCGCGGCAGGAAAGTATCATTAACTCCGTTGTAGACGTTCGGATCGCTGTTGCTGGTGCGGACTGCTGCCCCGTTATACTGCGGCACCACCAGATTCGGAAGGTTGGCCGCGCTGGCCGGCAGGTTTGCGGCCGCCAACACTTGCGGAGTCCAGAGCTGGAAGTTCTGCGGCCAATTCTGGATTTCCTGACCCATATCCAGGGTCTTGATCAGCCAGCGTTCGTCGTCCGAGGGACCGGTCTCTTTCTCCCAACGTATGCCGAGGTTCAAGGTGGTGCGAGGGTTCAGGCGGAAGTCATCCTGAATAAACCCTCCGTACAGGTGGTTGTGAACCTGGTCGTTGATGGGATTAATGTTGGCGTACGCGCTATTCACAATGCCAAGCAGTGAAGAGGCGTATTGGTCACCACTGTTGTCCGCGTTGTACGAACCCGAAACCACGGCGGAAGTATCTTGCGAGCTAAAGCCAAACGCGCCTGGGCCCACGGTTTGGAAGTTCTGCATCCAGGCGTAGCGATACTGCCATCCGAGCTTCAGGTGGTGCCTGCCCATCTCGTGGGTCACGATGATTTGCGGCGAGTAGTTGCGCAAATGATCGTACCACCAACTGGGGTAGCCCGTGTGGATGCCCGTGCCGATGCCGGGAAGCCCATAGTAACCACCCCACTGGAACGCGGGGAAATAGACGCCAATGCTCGGCGAAAGCACTTGGTTGTACCAATTATTGCTCGGCCAAAGGGCTGACCAGGCATCGCAATTGGTGCTGGGTGACGAACCACTGCACGGCGTACCCATCTTCAGCTTGTAGATGGCCGAGTTGTAGTCGTCTTCTGTGTAGTTAACACCCAGCCTGATATCGAGGGTGGTGCGCGGGTTCATCATGTACAGCACGTCGATTCCCGAACTGGTGGCGTCCATGATGCCGCCGTTGTCGGAGGGCCAAGCGATTGAATTGTCGCCCGAGGCGTTGTTGTTGTCCAAGCGGGTGCGGAACCAACTATAGTGGGCAAACATGCGCCACTTGTCGTTGATGTTGTAATCGACGCGGTCGGAAGCGTTGTGGTACTTGGTCCACCAGGGATAGGTGACCACAAAGTTGTTGGCGCCGTCGAGTCCGGTGGGCGCATGATTCGGCGCCCACAAATAGTTCATGAGTGTGGCGGCGGTAGGATCGATGCGGTTGGCCGGAATTACGTTGTTGGGAAATGGCTGCCGGGTGTACGTGCTCGTGGCCGGGTTGTACACTGTGGTGGCCGGGTCGTATATAAGCCGCTGCTGGCCATTGTCCTGATAGGAGTCGGAGAAATCTCCGGCCCTCTCTTGCATGGTCGGTACGGTCTCATACACCGTCTCGGGCTGCGTGGCATTCCACCTTTCGAAGGCGAAGAAATTGAACAGCTTGTTCTTGATGATGGGGTTGCCGACGGTGAAGCCATAAATGCTCTGCTTGACGATATCTGCGGAACGCGTCACGCGGTTGGCCAAAGCGTTGAAATTCGGTTGGCGCCACATGCCGTAGGCATCGCCGTGAATGTCGTTGGTTCCCGACTTCATGGAGATGTTTACCGCGCCGCCGCCGCTCCAGCCGTGCTCGGCGTCCGGAATCTGTTGCTGCACAACGACTTCCTGCACAGCGTCCATGGGCGCGTTGTAAGAACCTCGCGCGGCCATATCCGTTCGGGTCCCGTCGATGATCTGTTCGTTCTTACCACCGGTGGGGCCGCCGATGTCCAACCCGCCATCCGACCACATGTAGAACGGCAGGCGGTGTGCTTCGTCCCAGTACTGGTTGATCACGCCCGCATCGAGCAGCGCCAGCGTGAAGGGATTGCGCGCCAGGATGGGAAGGTCCTTCAGATAGGACTGCTGGACGGTGTCGCTCATCGTCGAAGTGTTAAATTCGACCTGGCCGACCGTCGTCGTGACCTCTACGGTCTGGGTCACGGCGCCGATGGTCAGCACCGCGTTTACGGTAACGTCAGCCGCGGTCTGAACGACGATATTCTCTTGTACGAATTTTTCAAACCCCGGGGCCTCTACGATGACTCGGTAGGTTCCCGGAGTTACCGGATCAAACACGTAGAACCCGCTGGAGTCCACCTGCTTAATCACCTCCACGCCGGTGCCGACGTTGTGCAGGGTGACCTTTGCATTCGGGACCACCGCGTGCGTGGGGTCTGTTACTTCCCCACGAATCGTGCCGCGGGATTCCTGGGCAGACAGGGGCTGAACGAAACAGGCTATGAATGCCACCAGCAGGGCTCCCGTCAAAAGGAACGGAAGCTCGTATCCGGAGGCCCTTCTCACATACTTCCTCATTATGTTTTCCTCCTTACTCTAAGTCAACAGGGCCCGATGCCCTGGCTGCGGTTCCGCTGCGCCGCGAGCGTGTGCAATGGCAAGAGGCAATAAAGCATCGCCTTCGCCTTTGCGTCGCAATCAATAACTCTTTCGGAATGAAACTCGATCACGGGATGAGCATGCGACACTGAGCGCCCCCTCAGTCTTGTACACGTCACGGTTGTTAGCGTCCAATGAAACATGTGGGATTAGAGCTGGCGAGGCTTACTATCGTCCTCGCCAACCGTATCAAGAGGTGCCCGCATTAGCATATAGGTGCTTGCAATACTGTTGTCAGATACGTTATGTCGTAGCCTTGACCAAGATCGCAATGGACAAATTACCAAGCAAGTGCGGAGCAAATGCACTTCCAAACAGTTTGCAACCGTAAGTCCCTGAAATGCATACTCCGTTGTGATTGGCCGGAGGCTAAATTGACAAAGAATCCTGAAATCGGTATATGGTTTTCGGAATCTCTCCGGTTCCTTGTAGCGACCATTTACATTTAATGACAAAATTACCTATACGTAATATTTACATGGCCCGGATGGTGAATATCTGCCGGGCGCTCTGCAACGACTAGAGGGGCACATCGATGGCGAACTCTAGCTACAAAATGTCAGATTAAGCTGTCCCTGCCAAGCCTTACCCTCTTTGAGTCCACGGCAGTGCAAAACGTGCGGAGTGCGTCCCGCGCGCCGCGAAGCTTCGCTAAACTAGTGGTACAATGCCTCACTTCGTGGTGCGGACTTAAACGTGCGAACCTGGCGGGATTAGAAATACAGAAAGAATGAAAAATGAAGAATCGGGAGGTAGAATGCAGCTAAAGCACGATCACACGAATGCATATCTCGTTGTTCTCGCGCTGACGATGGTTGGCGGACTTTTGCTATTATTCCGAATACCGGTTTCCGCACGGCAGGCCACCAGCGGGGCCGCTGGTCCTTCCGGGGCGGCAATTCTCGAAGCGCACATGTACGATTCGGGTTTTCCGCAAGGCACCGAAAACTACAACGCCTGTTACTATGCGAGTGATGGGCGTGTCTACTACGTTCTCTGTTCCTCGTCCGTCGAAGTCGGCGGGCAAATGTTCTCCCTCGAGCCTTCGACCGGGAAAATCCGGCACCTTGGCGATCTTACTGAGGTGGTTGGAGAAAAGGGAATGCATGCCATTCCCCAAGGGAAGTCGCACGTCAACTTTGTGGAGTGCAAAGGGCGGCTCTTTTTCGCGACACATGTTGGGTATTACGAAAATTATAAATACCAGGGAAAGCAAAAGTTTGCCACCGCTCCGGGATATGCCACCTACCCGGGCGGGCACTTCCTGGCGTACGATCTGAGCAGCGGCAAGTTCGAAGTCTTCGCTAAAGCACCGACGGGCGAGGGCATCATTGCCATGACCATGGACCCGCAGCGCGAGCGGCTGTACGGGCTTACCTGGCCATCGGGTTTGTTCGTTCGCTACGACCTCAGGAGCAGGGAGTTCAAGAATCTGGGACCTGTATCCGGCGAGGCGGAAAACCCTACGGGTCCGAACTTCGAAATGCTGGACCGTTGTCTGGTAGTCGATCCGACCGACGGCTCAGTCTACTTCACGAGGGCAAACGGAGAGATGCTCCGTTACCGATACGATAGGGAGTCGGTGGAAACGGTGCCTGGCGGAAACCTCAGGAAGGACTATTTTGGACACATGGATCCCAGCAATACCGACGGCGACATGGCGTACCATTGGCTCCAGGCCGGGTGGTGCCCGGCGGGCCGGGCTATCTATGGCATCCATGGAAAGTCGGGCTACCTCTTTCGCTTCGATCCAACGTCCCAGCAATTGGAGGTCCTGTCGCGATTGGTCTCCGATGCCTCGCTGAAGACCGGCATGTATGATCGGACACCGTACGGATATCTCGGCTTCACGAGCGGACCGAGTGGACAGACGCTTTACCACCTTACGGGAGCGTCCCTGGCGCGCGAAGGGATAAAGGACGCCGAAGGGCTTGATCTGGTCACCTATGACATTGCTTCAGGGAAACGTGCGGATCACGGCATTGTGGTCCTGGAAGATGGCGTCAAGCCTTACCAGGCGCAATGCCTGACCGTCGGCAAGAATGGAATGGTTTATACCGTGGCGTTTGTAGGTAAGCCCGGTCAATCAAGGCTAGACCTTATAAGTTTCCACAACCCGGAGAGCAACCCCTGAGGCGCCACTTCCTTGTTGCCGGAAGGGAGGGATGGTCTTCACCACTGAGACACAGAGGTACTGAGAACTGCGAGAAGAGTCTCGCTCTGTGCCTCCGTGCCTCTGTGGTGTGGTTTGTTTTCTATTTCGGTTCGGTGATTTGCAGGGTTTGATTCTCCCGCAGTCCCTCCGTCACCACTTGTTTACGGCCGGAGGGCCAATCGATTTCGACGCGTTCGATCTTGGTTGTGTCGCCCAGGCCGAAGTAGAGCGGCAGGACGCTCTGGGAGAGATAGCCGGACTTGCCGTCATTATACTTGGTATAGACTTGACCAGCGGAGTGCACGCGCACGGTTGCGCCCAGCCCGTTGCGATTCGAAGCGGTCCCGACGAGCACGATTTTGAGCCAGTGAATTTGTTTTTGCTGGGCGAGATTGCTGACCAGCACCATGGGCTCGGAGTTGAAGTCGTTCGTCACGATGTCGAGGGCGCCGTCGTCATCAAGATCAAAGATGACCGAGGAGCGGCTGGAGAGCGGAGCCCAGACGCTGATGGGGCCTTTGTGCCCCTCACAGACAATTTTCTCCATGCGAGCCAGTGAGCCAACATCCGAGCAATCGACATCGAAATACCAGGTGTGAGTCCTTCCCTCCCTGCGGGGCTCGATTCCGAGAAGGAACTCGGCCTCCACAAACTTTTTTCCGCGGTAGTTCAGAAGCATGGAGTTGACCCCGTAACGGTAGGGGTAGCCCATGCCGCCGGTAATGAAGATGTCATCCCAACCGTCGGCGTTGACATCCCCGACACTGACTCCCCAGGGCCAGTAAGTCTCGACGCCCAGCTTGTCGGAGATCTCTTCAAACTTTCCATTTCCCAGATTATGATAGAAGGCATTACCGAAAATGAAACTCTCCTTAGGACCCCCAAGGAATTTGGCATCGGGGATCCCTTCGAGCCTTGATTTCTTCTTCTCCTGGTCAGGTTGTTGCACCTCCCACATGTCCGAATGCATGTCCGTAACGAACAGGTCCATGAGTCCATCGTTGTCGAAATCGAAGAATTTAATTCCCATGGATCCCCACGGCGTCCTGGGGAAGTACTGATCGGTCTTATCAACAAATCTCTTGCCGCCCTGGTTTTCGAAATAGTGGGAGCGGCCCTGCATATTGAGAATGAACAGGTCGGGCCAACCGTCTCCGTTCAGGTCGGTAAAGGTCGCGTCTCCGGACCAGACGTGGGGCCGCAAGCCGACTTCCTCAGTCACATCCTTGAAGCGGTTGTTGCCCAGGTTCTTATAGAGGACAGGAAACTCGTAGCGCTCGGGGTACTGCTGCCCGCCAAAAGAGCCCTCGAGCCCGACGTGTGCGCCAGAGGGCCATGTCATGTCGATGGTGTACTTTCCCACGTTGGAGACGAGAAGGTCGACCAGGCCGTCGTTGTCATAGTCGAAGAATACGGCTCCGGAGGAGTGGCCCACCCAATCGACGCCCGCCTCCTTCGAGATGTCCTGAAAATGCCCATGCCCATCATTCTTGAAAAGCAAGTTGCCACCGCGAACGGTGGTTACGTACAGATCCTGGTGGCCGTCATTATCGATGTCGGCGAAGGAGGCCGTAACGCTGATTCGGCCGGGCACGCCAACCCCGGCTTCCTCAGTGATGTCCTTGAACTTTCCGCCGCCCAGATTCTTCCAAAGCTGGTTGCCTCCCTGCTGGTTCACGAAGTAAATATCGTACAGGCCGTCTCCGTCGACGTCGGCCACGGCGACGCCGCTGCCGTGGTCATAATGCACTTGCTTGTAGTGCCTGCCGGAGTCCTCGACGATGTGCTGATAGAAGGTGATGCCACTTTCCTTCAGTTTATCGGTGAATTTGAACTGATAGAATACCTTGAACTCATTCACCGCTTGCAGTTCTGCCTTCTGCCGTGCTGGAAAGGAATTCACGCCGAAGTCCGGGTCGGGAAAGCGGATAACTTGCGGGGACTGCGCTTGGTTCTGAGGTCCGCCCAGAGGACTATTGAGGCCCGCCGGCAACCACAATCCCCTGCCGGCTCCCCACGAATTGACGGCGAGGCTCGCGCCAGCGGCCGCCGCTCTGGAAATAAAGGTTCGTCGTTTCATGCTCTCCTCCTTGCGGGTACCATGCGTGGGTCAAGTTGCTGGCCGGCCCAAATCACCTGCGCGCGGCCCGAGCACGCCCTCCGTTCGCCTCAATCGCAACTCTAAAAGCCGCTAACAGCAATTTTCAAGTGTACGCCATTTCTATGCCTTAAAAATCCTAGTGTCAAGCTGAAATCGAATCTACGGAGCGGTGGGAGCGGTTGGCTCACCTTCAGATCAGGGCCGGGTTGCCTGTCGCCTGCGGCTCCTCAGCATGGCAGATGAAAGCGGACACGCTTGACAAAAACGGAGGGGCAGCATAACTTGGGCTCTGCTGTGAAAGCGCCTCGAAAGTCATCGAAACCCCTTCCACTTCATCGCTGGCCGCGCCCGCGGGGTTTCGGACATTCCCGTACCCCTTTGTCTTTCCAGTTAGGCTCTTGGACGGAGGGACTTGCTTGCCTCGCGGCCCTGTTCATCTTGAGCCTTGCCTGCACCGCTTTTGCGCAGGCGCCTGATCCGCAGCAGCTTTTCCAGGAGGCGGCCGAGGCCCAGCAGCACGGCGATGCCGCACTCGCCGTGCGCAAATACCAGGAACTCCTCCGGTTGCATCCGGAGGTCTTAGCGGCTCACGCGAACCTGGGCCTGGTTTTCGGCTCGCTGGGCCGGTTTGACGAAGCGGTGGCGCAGTTTCGAGCCGCGGTCGCGCTCGCTCCCGGCGACCGCAGCTTGCGGACCAACCTCGCCATGGCGTATTACCAGAAAGGTGATCTGCCCAATGCCATCCGGGAGTTCAGTTCTTTGCTGAAGGATTCGCCAGGGGATATTCAAACGGCGACCCTGCTCGGCAACTGCTACGTGCGCCAGGGCCGTCCCGCCCAGGCTGTGTCGCTGCTTACGCCTCTGGCGGCGTCGCATCCAGATGACGTCAGCCTCCAGTTGACGCTGGGGTGGGGGCTGGTTCGGGCCGGGCGTTCCAAGGAGGGCTTGGAACGAATCAACGAACTCGCGCAGCGAGCGAATAGCGCAGAGGCTTACATGGGGGCTGCCACCGCCCAGCTAAGACTCGAAGCTCTCGACCAGGCGCGCCGCAACGTTGATGCGGCCTTGCGGCTCAACCCTCATCTACCAGGCTTGCACACCCTGAGCGGCATGATCGCGGCTGACTTCGGAGATTACGTAGGGGCGGCGGCAGCCTTCGAGGAAGAGCTCGAAGCCAACCCCAATGACTTTCAAGCCCAACTGAACCTGGGCAGCGTTCTGTACAACCAACGGAAGCTGGATGCGGCCCGCGAGCATCTTGAACGTGCTCTTGAACTCGCCCCGGCTTCATCGCAGGCGCTCTATGACCTCGCGCTCGTCGAACGCGCTCAGGGGCACCCGGAGGCTGCCGTCAAGGACCTCGAAAAAGTGGTGGGGAAAGACCCGCAATGGCTGGAGCCGCATGTCGAACTGGCGGCGTTGTACTATCGCCTGAACCGGCCGCAGGACGGCGCCAGGGAAAAGCATGTCGTTGACCACCTCGCCAATGAACAGCGCCTGCCGTCGGAAGGGCGTGCCGTCAATCCGCTGACTCCTTGACCTCGATTAAGCGGTCGCCGGCGACGTCGCGGAGGGTCTGAACGATGCCCGAAGGCCAGTGGATCTCGACCTCGTCGGCCCGGGCTTCCGCGCCCAGTCCGAAATGCAGCGGACCGTGGCTGGACGAGGCGTAGCCCACGCTGGTGGTCATGTGATTGAACTGGGCGCCCGCCCGGGTCACCACCTTCGCCCGCGCGCCGATGCCGTCCCGGTTGCTCTTTGTCCCCTCGAGCGCGATGCCCAGCCAGTGCCCGGCGGGTTCGGTGCGGTTCATCCAGATCTCAGCCTCTTTCCCGATCGCGGTGGCCACCACGTCCATCCTGCCGTCTCCGTCGAAGTCAGCGAACGCACATCCCCGGTGGCGGGCCGGGGAGCAGGCGTCGAGGCCCGCTTCCTCCGTCAAGGCTTGCCATTTTCCGCTGGCGCCCGGGTTGTGAAACACCGTGTTGTACTGCTCAACCGCAATCCCCGGAATCGAGTGGGCGCGCACATGCCCGCGCGTCACGAACAGGTCCTTCCATCCGTCATTGTCGAAGTCGCAGAGGCCCGGGCCGTAGCCTCCCATGAAACGGCTCAACTCGCGTATTCCGCTCGGAAACGTGATCTCCTCAAACTGGCGTCCGTCCAGGTTCCGAAATACCGGGAAAGTCTCGTTGTTCAAGGCCACCGTCACGATATCAGGGTAGCCGTCGTTATCGAGATCCCGGAAATCCACGCCCATCCCCGAGATGAATCCCCCGTCCTCGACCAGACCGACGCCCATCGGGAGCGCAACCTCTTCGAACTTCTTCCCGGTGTTGTGAAACAAAAAGTTGTAGTACCCGTCGTTGGTGACGAAGAGGTCAGAGCGCCCATCAAGGTCGAAGTCCGCCACGCCGATGCCCATGGCCTTGCCTACGTGAGCGCGAATCCCCCACTCCGCCGACACGTCCTCGAAGGTTCCGTCACCCCGATTCAGAAACAACTGGTTGGGCTGCCCCTTATAAAACTTCGGGCTGCAGTAGTCGTATCGTTCGCCAACCTGGCAGAGCGGCTCTTTCTGGTAATCCCACTGCAAGTAGTTGGCGACGAACAGATCAAGAAGGCCGTCATTGTTAACGTCCACCCAGGCGGCGGTGATGCTCCAGAGGGGACCGTATTCGGGATCATGGAAACGGTCCAGACCCGCCTTGGCCGTGACATCCGTGAAAGTTCCGTCGCCGTTGTTGTGATAGAGAGTGCGGTGGTGAACGCCCGCCACGAAAATGTCAGGGTATCCATCGTTATCGTAATCACCGACAGCCACGCCGGTGTCGTATCCGGCGCCCGCCAAGCCCGCCTGCCTGGTGACGTCGGTGAAGACGCCGTGATCCTCGTTGCGCAAGAGCCGGTTCGAGAACTTCGGCGAATCTTTCTTCAATGTAGTGATGTTTGCGCCGTTGGTGAAGAAGATGTCAGGCCGCCCGTCTTTGTTGTAGTCGAAAACAGCCACGCCGCCGGCCATCGTGGCGGGAGTGTGGGGGACGCGCGTGGTTTCGTCAGTTTCGAGGCGGAACGGCAAGGATTGCAGCGCGAATCGTATACTCGGAGGGGCGGCTCCGGCTGTTCGCGGAGCAGAGCCGCGGCCGGCACGGGGCACGAGGGACGCCCCCAATACCGCCAGCACCTCCCGCCTGCTGATACTCCTCTGCGCGTTCAAGGCGCGACCGCAGCCGGCAAAGTCCAAGGTGATTCCTCAACCAGCAGTCTATACGATTTCACAAGCTTTCAGCCAATTCTCGAACATCCGCCGGGCATGGGAGTGCAGCGTCTCTTTCACCCGCAGGACATCGCCGACTACCTTCCTTGCCGCGCCCGCGCCAAGTGCTCGTTCCAGTGCCGCCGCATAATCCGGCACCTGGGACCATTGCTCCGCCATATCCGCCGAGATCTCTACATGGAATTGAACGCCATAAGCCTTTTCCCTCCAGCGGAAGGCTTGGTTCGGGTAGGCCGGCGAACTGGCGAGAAGGACCGCCCCCGCGGGCAAGTCAAATGTCTCTCCATGCCACTGGAAGGTCAGCAACTCCCGAGGAATTCCAGAGAAGACTGCATCGTTTTGCGCCGCTGAGCTCAAATACACCGGCATGATCCCGATTTCGGGCATGCTGCCGCCGTAGACGCGCGCCCCCAAGCTGGCGGCAAGCAACTGAGCCCCGAGGCAAACGCCCCAGAAGGGTTTGCCGGCGAGCACAGCCTCTCTGACCCAGCGCTTCTCCGCACTCAGCCAGGGCAAAGTGTCCTCGTCGTTCGCGCTCATGGGGCCGCCCATTGCAAGAATAGCATCGCCGCCTTGCCAATCGGGAAGTTGCTGCGCCGCGTCGAGCTCCACCCGGTGGATGGCGGCACCTCTCTCGACTAGGATGTCTTCGTAGACGCCTGGGGGCTCGCACGCTATATGCTGGAGAATCAAGATCTTCACCGCCGGTCCTCCTTGCGACAAGACTAACATGATCCTGCCTACCCGCCTAGGAGCGCAATGCCCGAAATCAGTTTTCTGACCCAATCTCGCGCGCTTGCCTAGTCCCCCGCCTGTGCCCTTTGACTCACCACCCCCCTCGTCTGGTTGATAAGCCGCCTAGAATCAATCGCTAGAAATGGACGTTTTGGACCTAAAGTTGCTCAGCTATTTTGCCCGTGTTGTAAAATACGGGAAGAGTGGGGGCGATGATAAGCCATTCATACTCTGCATGGCTCCGGTCTGCCTACCGCAACTAGTTGAAGGAGTCTGGTTTTATGGCTTATGTTATAACAGGCGATTGCACGAAAGATGAGAAGTGCGTAGACGTTTGTCCGGTTGACTGCATTCATCCGCGCAAGGATGAACCCAAGTTTGCGGAAGCGACCCAGCTTTTCGTAAGCCCGGTCGAATGTATTGACTGCGGTGCTTGCGTTCCGGTTTGTGAAGCTTCGGCGATCTATTCGCTGGATGAGTTGCCTGAGAGTCACAAGAACTTTGCCGAGCTGAACGCGCAGTATTATCAGTAGAGCGTAGACCAAAGGCGCTGATCAAGGGCCTCCTCGGCGAGCCGGCTTCTGTTTGTCCAGGCGCCACGAGGCGAGATCCATTGCGGGTTTTTCCCCTCCTCCGCAAGAGCTCTCGTTGTCGTGGCGCCTTTCTTGCTTTAGACCCTTCGTGTAAGAGTGTCCTGATCTGACTCTTAGCCTCGGCCTTCAGGCCAGCATTTGCCGACCTACAGGTCGGCGCCGGATTCGGTTTAGGACACTGCCCCCCTTGCTTTCACGAGTTCGTCAACCTTAACATACAGACACTATGAAAGCGCTACTGCTTAAAGAGTACGGCCAATTTGTGTACGCAGAAGTACCCGACCCTCAGGTCGCCGAAGACGAGGTCCTGATTGAAGTGCGTGGCTGTGGCATCTGCGGCAGCGATGTGCACGGGATGGACGGCTCGACCGGGCGCCGCCGGCCGCCCATCATCATGGGTCATGAAGCTTCGGGCGTGATCGCGGAGGTGGGCGGCAAAGTCACCGGCTGGGGCCCGGGCGACCGCGTTACCTTCGACTCGACAGTTTATTGCGGCTCCTGTTGGTTTTGCCGGCGTGGGGCGATCAATCTGTGTGACAACCGCCGGGTGCTGGGCGTTTCGTGCGAAGACTACCGGCAGCACGGAGCGTTTGCCGAATATGTTGCCGTGCCGCAGCGCATTCTGTACCGTCTCCCGGAGGCTGTCTCCTTTGCACGCGCCGCCATGGTCGAGGCCGTGTCAGTCGCAGTCCATGCCGCTGAGCGCACACCGGTTTCTTTAGGGGATACGGCGGTGGTGGTGGGTGCGGGCATGATCGGCCTCCTGGTGGTGCAGGCTTTGCGGCTGGCAGGTTGTGCGACCATCATCGCGGTCGATTTGGACGCTGAGAGGCTCAATCTGGCGCGAAAACTCGGCGCCGACGTGGGAGTGAAAGCGGATGATTGCGATGTTTTGAAGGAAGTGCTTCACCACACGCAAGGACGGGGTGCGGACCTCGCCATGGAAGTTGTGGGAACCAGCCCTACAGTCAACACAGCGCTGGCCTGCGTGCGCAAGGGAGGCGCGGTCACTCTGGTTGGGAATTTGAAGCCGGCGATAGAACTTCCTCTTCAAGCCGTGGTGACCCGCCAAATTACCCTTTGCGGCAGTTGCGCTTCGAGCGGCGAATACCCGGCCTGCCTGGATTTCATGGCGCGCGGGGCGATCAACGTGGAAGCACTGATCAGCGCCACTCCGCCCTTGGCTGACGGCGCAGCCTGGTTCAAGCGTTTGTATGACCGCGAACCGGGACTTTTGAAGGTGGTATTGATTCCGTAGGGAGGCTGAATGCGCTCACTCAGAACCGCCATCGTGGGCTGCGGGAAAGTCGGCCATCTTCATGCCAAGGCGCTCAGCCGCCTGTCTCAGTCCGTTTTCGTCGCTACCTGCAGCAGAAACCTTCAGCGCGCCAGGCAATTCGCTGCTCAATACAACGTCGAAGCCTATTGCGATGTGGAGGAGATGATCTCCAAATCGCGAGTGGAAGCGCTGACCGTCTGCACCCCGCACCCCCAACATGCCGGGCCTGCGGTCAAGGCCGCCAACGCCGGCGTTCATGTCCTTATCGAAAAGCCTTTAGCTTCTTCGCTGGCAGACTGCGATGCCATTATCAATGCCGGCAAAAAGAGCGGAGTCAAAATAGGAACGGTGTGCCAGCGGCGGTTCTACGCACCCTGCCGGCGAGTGAAGCAAGCCCTTGAAGACGGCAAGCTGGGCCAGCCCATCCTGGGGTCTGTGGCGATGTACGGCTGGCGGGACGAAGCGTACTACAAGAGCGATCCGTGGCGGGGCCTCTGGGAAGCCGAAGGTGGAGGCGTCCTGGTTAACCAGGCGCCGCACCAGCTTGACCTGCTCCAGTGGTATATGGGGCCGATCGAAGAACTGTTCGGCTACTGGGACAACTTGAATCACCCCTACATCGAGGTGGAAGACACAGCGATGGCAGTGCTGCGCTTCAAGAACGGCGCGCTGGGCAACATTGTGGTCAGCAATTCCCAGAATCCAGCGTTATATGGGAGAGTCTATGTGCACGGCAGCAACGGCGCTTCCGTGGGTGTGCAAACGGACGGAGGCGCGATGTTTATCGCCGGAATGTCAAGCATCACCGAGCCCCCGGTCAACGATTTGTGGACGGTGCGCGGGGAAGAGGACAAGCTGAAGTCGTGGCAGAAGGAAGATGCAGAGTTTTTCCAGAGCATTAATGCCATGGAGTATTATCACCAGCTTCAGATTGCTGACTTTCTCAAGGCCATTATCGATTCAAGTGAACCGCTGATTACGGGCGAAGAGGGAAGAAAGACGGTGGAAATCTTTACCGCCCTCTACCGTTCTCAAACCGAACGCAGACCGATTAAGTTCCCGTTGGCGGCGTAGCGACTGAAGAACCCTCTCCCAGGGGAGAGGGTGTCGCGCTCCGGCGCTTTCATCAGCCGGAGCGCGACGGGTGAGGGGTTTCTTGCCCGCCTTTTCAGCATCTAACGTCGTTTTCTTACGCAGTTGCTTTTCACAGAAACTGCAAGAGGACACTCGGACCATAACTGATGCGTACCTCGAGCCGGATGAAATGGATTGCGCAAGAAAGTAACCCCTCACCCGTCCCGCGACGGCTGAAGAGAACGCCGTCGCCGGACACCCTCTCCCCAAGGGAGAGGGCCATACCCGGTGGGGGTCGCGAGCCCAACACCCAGAATTTTCTCCAGGATTTCGGCCCCTCCGGTCCAATATTCAGCCTCGCATCGTCCTCGTGGCTCGAGGCGATCGCAGCCGTGAGACGACAGGCCGATTTTCAAGCCACCTATGCAAACTGGCGCGAGTCCTTGTCCATTGCTTACGGGACCTCGGTGGGCGACGAAGTGCTTTTCGTTCGTCACACCTACCTGGCGACGCTGGCCAAGCTGATTGCCTACCTGCGCATCACCGGCGCACAGACGCCGCCGGACGTGGCCCAAACCCGCGCGATCTTGCAGGGAAGGTTGTTCGAAGAGCGGCACATCGTCAGCTTCCTCCGGGAGGATTTCTTCGCGTGGGTGGCGCGCGCGCCCGTATTGGCCTGCACGCAGAGGATCGCCTCCCGTTTTGCCGAACTGCTCTTCACCTACCGGCTGAAGGATCTTTCCGAAGATGTTCTGAAAGAACTTTACCAGGCGCTCGTCGACCCCAGGGACCGCCACGGTCTCGGCGAGTATTACACGCCAGATTGGCTCGCCGCGCGCATGTGCGAGACGCTTCTGAGCAGGAAAGGCACGGATGTCGTCCTCGATCCGGCGTGTGGCTCCGGCGCCTTCCTTTACCAGGCCATTCAGCACAAGAAGCGCCATCTGCCCGCCACTCGAGAATCCTTAGGCGGGATTCTAAGCAGCGTGGTGGGGATGGATATTCATCCTCTGGCGGTCCTCGTTTCGAAGGTGAACGTTCTCCTGGCCCTGGGAGATTTGCTCGACTTGCGCTCCGGGCCATTGTCCATTCCCGTTTACCTCGCCAATTCCATTCGCTGTGTAAGGGCACGCCAGAGTGTGCCCTTACGTCACCACTTTGACGTCGTCATCGGCAATCCTCCCTGGGTCTCCTTTCGCTTTGTAGAGAAAGGCGAGTACCAGGATTACTTGAAGAAGCTCATCGTAAAGGAGTGCGGGTTGCTCGAGGACTCGGCGCATCTCGTCACGCACCTGGAGTTGGCCACACTCTTTTTCGCGCGCTGCGCTAACCTCTACCTCAAACCTTCAGGGAGAATCGGCTTTGTTCTTCCCCGCAGCATCTTGACCGCCGACCAGCACGACCGCTTCCGCCGCTCCTGCGGCATGGGTAATACAACCCTCACCCGGATATGGGACCTCGAAGGCGTGTCGCCCCTGTTCAGTGTCCCGGCAGCGGTGGCCTTCGGTGACCTGAGCGGCCGCGCCAACCAGACACTTCCGGGCGAAATACTGCGAGGGCGCTTGAAGCGAAGAAACGCGTCATGGGAAGAAGCCGGCCGGGACCTGAAA
>Ga0326727_10001638_pt1 | contig 81532 bp, 67 predicted proteins | sample MB2enrmetagenome_FD_207643 | JGI IMG/M metagenome (GOLD analysis project Ga0326727, IMG submission 207643) | Lab enriched peat soil microbial communities from McLean, Ithaca, NY, United States - MB29MY | ecosystem: Environmental > Terrestrial > Soil > Wetlands > Peat | place: USA: New York... | reverse complement strand
CCGCTTGCCGAAGTGGTTGCCGTGGATGACGTTGCGCCGTTCAGCGCGTCTTCGGACAGCGTAACATAATCATTCTGTGCCGCAGACAAGTTGCCGCTCTGGAGATCCTGCGCCACTTGGTTCAGGTCGGTGACGAACTGGTTGGCGGTTGAGGGCGAACTGACGATCTCCGCCAAGAGACTGCTCGTAATTCCGCTGGTGGACACGGCTCCGACTCCTCCCTTGGGCTAGGTACACTAAACTGCCTTAGTTCATTCATCGGCATAAACGATGAAAACTTAAGCTCTGTTTGTCGCGCAGGATCTTACGGAGGACCGGGTACCACAGACGTTGGCTACTTGGTCGCCCAGGAGGAGGAGCAGCGCGGCCGAGCCGCAAGAGAAAGTCAAAAGGCAAAAGTGGCAGTCAGCACCTCTGAAACTCTTTGCTAACGTGGTAACTGCGGGCGTTGTCGATCGGAATTTATAACCCTCGCCCCTTGGGGGAGAGGGTGGGCCGCCGCCGGCGTTTTCACCAGCCGGGGCGGGACAGGTGACTTCCCGAGCGGCCCCGCGGCGAAGAAGCTGTGTTTTCCTTCTCCCCAGGGGAGAGGGCGGCTGAGGGACGAGGCCGGATGAGGGGTTCCTTCGTGCGCCGCGCACGCGCAAAACAAGTTCATGTCGTGCGCAAGAACCGCCGATCAACGAAGTGGGGGAGTGTGGGGGGCACGGCGAGGGGGGCAAGGACGGGAAACGCGACGCGGGACTCAGCCTGCCGACTCGCCACTTTCCACTTGTCACTTATCACTTGTCACCGTCTTAAATACGAGAAGGGCATGCTCAAGCCCAGCACGCCGTTGACCCTTCGTCCTGGACCGGGCACCGCAAAAGTAGGCTACGTGGTAGCCCAGGATGGGGAGTAGCGCAGAGGTGGACGCCGTTCAGTCCTCCTCTGCGGCTTTTTCGAAAATCCCCGCCCTGCCGCGTCTGCGCCGAATCCAAGAGCCGCTGAGGAGCGCACCATACGCGCACCTCAGCGCTACCCCGACCCAACCTGCGCGGTGCCCGGTGATGAAATTCATAGCTCCGTCTTCGCTCAGCGAAGGCCGCCGGAGATGTACATTGTTTCGCCGGTGAGCCATGCCGCGTCTGAGGAAGCGAGGAAAACAGCGGCCGGTGCGATGTCCTGCGGCTGCCCGATCCGGCCGAGCGGGGTTTGGGCTTCAAGCTGTTTGCGGAGATCGCTGGCGGTAGCTCCTGCCGCCCGGGTTCCTTCGGTCTCCACGAAGCCGGGATTGATGGAGTTGACGCGGATGTGGCGCGGGCCCAATTCCTTGGCCAGCGACCGGGTTACCGCATCGACCGCTGCCTTGGTGGCGCTGTAAATCGAGAAATTGGGGAGCGCCAGGGTGCTGACCAGCGAACTGATATTAATGACGCTGCCGCCCTCCCGGCCAAAATGCTTCGCTCCTTCCTGGGTTGTCAGGAGCAGGCCGAACACATTGAGATCGAACAGCTTGTGGAAACGCTCGTCGGTGACCGTTTCGAGAGGGGTGGGTTCGTAAATTCCGGCGTTGTTGACCAGGATGTCGAGCCGGCCGAATGCCTTGTCTGTCTCAGAAAAGAGATGCTCGATGTCCGCCCTTTTGGCCACATCAGCTTGCACCGCAATGGCTTTCCCGCCCTGGCTGACAATCTCGCTGACGACGCGGTCCGCGCCTTCCTTGCTGGATGCATAATTGACCACCACGGCGGCGCCTTCGGCGGCCAGATGTTTGGCGATGGAGGCGCCGATTCCCTTGGACGCCCCCGTGACGACTGCAACCTTGCCTGTGAGTTTCTTCGACATGGTATCTCTCCTTTGCCCAAATTATGTACTCATCGGTATAGATGTCCTGACAGGGGGGAAGGTTTCAAAATATTTGTACCGAAAGGTACGAAAGTAGTATCATAGGGGTATGAAAGCGAAGAAACACTCCGCGCCCATGGGCCGTCCCCGGTCGTTTGACGCCGATGCTGCCCTAGACCGCGCCCTGCGGGTGTTCTGGCGGAAGGGCTACGAGGGCACGTCTCTCTCCGACCTGACCCAAGCCATGGGGATCAACCGGCCCAGCCTCTACGCCGCGTTTGGCGATAAGGATGCCCTGTTCCGCCGGGCGCTGGATCGCTACGCCGAGGGGCCTGCGGCCTTCATGCGCGCGGCGCTCAAGGAGCCCAAGGCGCGCGCGGTGGCGGAACGGATGCTGGAGGGAACAGTTAATCTGACCACGGCTCGGCACAATCCAAGAGGATGTTTGCTGGTTCAAGGGGCGCTTTGCGGTAGCGCGGATGCTGAAGGTGTGAGAAGGGAATTGAGCTCGCGTCGTAATGCCGGTGAGAAGGCGGTTTGCCTCCGGTTGAAGCGTGCACAGGAAGAAGGCGACCTGGCACGAGAAGTCAATGTCGCCGATCTTGCCCGCTACCTGATAACCGTGGTGCATGGAATTGCGGTTCAGGCTGCGAGCGGGGTAGGCCGCAAGCAACTTCGCAGAGTGATTCAAACCGCACTGCAAGTGTGGCCAAGCAGAACGGATGGAGAGGCAAAATTCCTTAAAGGCTCTGCGGCGGAGCTGGGGAGCGCCGCTGCTACGGGAAAGACCGGAGAGGAAGTCAGCTCCACTCTTTCTGCGCCCACTCGAACTGAGTAACGCTATTCATTTGACTTGGCTTCCTCGGATTACTCCTGTGTTGTCGGCCACTCGGAAGTTGGTCCAAACCTTCGCACCGGGTACCGCAGACGCTGGCTACTTGGTAGCCCAGGATGAGGAGTAGCGCAGAGGTGGACGCCGTTCAGTCCTCCTCTGCGGCTTTTTCGAAAATCCCCGCCACACCGCGTCTGCGCCGAATCCAAGAGCCGCTGCGGAGCGCACCATCCGCGCACCTCATCGCTACCCCCGACCCGACCTGGGCGGTACCCGGTTGGTAGCCCAGGATGAGGAGTAGCGCAGAGGTGGACGCCGTTCAGTCCTCCTCTGCGGCTTTTTCGAAAATCCCCGCCACACCGCGTCTACGCTGAATCCAAGAGCCGCTGAGGAGCGCACCATCCGCGCACCTCATCGCTACCCCGACCCGACCTGGGCGGTACCCGGTACCCAATTTTCGGTGCGCCTTTGTGGGGTACCCCACAGACAATAAGTCCCCATGAAACTATTAATATTATTCTTCCTGGGGAGGGACCACGTGCCGTTTGACCATCTGTTCGACCTATTTCAGGATGATGAGAACGGGCCTTTGTGGAGGGCATCCTTCGCCGAGCTCGACGAGGCCAAACGCCACGCTCAAAAACTTGCGGACGACGAGGGTTACGTGTTTTTCGTATTCAACTGCCGGAACTCTTCGGAGGTAGCGAGATTGTCCCCGTCCCCAAGCAAGTTGCGGGCTTAGCCCAGGTGATTTTCTCGCGGCCTCCCAGTCCTATCAATGCATCCTTAGGCGTACCAATCTCCTCTGGTGAGCGGTAAGCGGCTGTCGCCACCGTCCGGTTTGCTAAGAATAACCTGGTACAAATTGAGCCGGCCGGCGCTGAATCCTTGTGCTGCTCCTGACATAAAGAGGCGCCATACTCGATAGGCCACCTCCCCAACCATATGGCGCGCCTGGTCGGCGTTCGCTTCGAGCCGGCGGACCCAATGCCGTAGGGTGAGCGCGTAGTGTTCACGCAGGTTCTCCACATCCCGCACCTGAAATTGACATTCCTCCGCTGCACATAGAGTGACGTTGATGGGAACGAGCTCGCCATCGGGAAAGACGTGTTTTTCAGTGAAGGCGGGACCGTTCCTTTGCAGGGTCGGGGAGATGGCGATTCCGTGGTTCAAAAACACTCCGCCCGGACGGAGCAGATGCCAGGCGCGGCGGAAGTACTCGGGCAACAACGCCTCGCCCACGTGCTCGAACATTCCCACGCTAACCAGCTTGTCGTATTCCTGTGGCGCGTCCAGATCACGATAGTCGCAAGTTTCGATTTTGCATTGGTTGGCCAGCCCGGCTTGACGGATGCGCTCTCGCGCTAATTCCGCCTGGGGGACGCTGAGGGTAATGCCGAAGGCGTGGACGCCGTAATGCTTGGCGGCATACATGAGCAGGCCTCCCCAACCGCAACCAAGGTCCAGCATACGTTCGCCTGGCTGCAATCTCAGCTTCCTGCAAAGGTACTCCAGCTTTTGCGCCTGGGCGGTGTCCAAGTCGTCCTGGGGCGTCTTAAAATACGCGCAGGAGTAAACCATGAACCGGTCCAACCAAAGCGCGTAGAACTCGTTCGAAACGTCGTAATGGTAGGTGACCGCGCGACGGTCGCGCTCCTTGGAATGCAACGCCCCGCTGAGGTCAGCACCTTGCCGGTAGTAATAGGGGCTGCCAGCCGCAGGCAGTTTCGCGAGCAGACTGCCATAGCGCAGTTTGTCGGGGATGGAGTATTTCCGACGCAAGAGATAGTCAGCAAGTTCCACCGCCCCTTCCACGTCGCCCTCGATATCGAAGTCGTCGTGGATGAACGCCTCACCTAATGTCAGCTCACTAGGCGAAGTGAACATGTTTCGCAACGCGGCAGGATGTTTAAGGACAAGAGTGAAACGCGGCCGATCTTTGTCACCCCACTCAGTTCCATCCCAGAACCGTACAGCAAAGTTGTTACCCCGATATTCTGCCGTTAATCGCTCCAGAAAATGGATTCCGGTTTGGACGTCCGCATCTTCCAAAAGTACACTGTGTTCATATTTATTTGCGCTTCTTAACATCTCAGTACTCCCAATATGCATTGCACATCCATAAAATGTATTCGAGACACCCTTCTCGCACAATTCCGAAAAATCAGGAATCGTGAGGACCACAACACGCCAGCGCGTCATAAACTCTATGTCATGTACAGTAGGCAAGCAGGGAGGGAGAAGGTCTCGCCGAACAACCTGAGGCAGGTACTGGGCTCTATGTTGCATCCACGCGCACGCTGCTTTGAAGTGCCACGGCCATCTTGGCCGTGGCCGTTCACGGGCGGGACGCCCGTGGCACCTCAAAATGCGTCACTACCGGGGCTCGGGCAATCCTTGACTTCCGGCGCAGTGAAGTTGACAATTAATTCTTCAAGGGGCTAGCGAATCTCTCAATTGAAACCCCCTGTGGGGAAGAAATTTCTCAGACCCGGTTATGCGCCCGGACGTCTTGAAGAAACCAACCACTTCGCCGAGTCTCACGCGCCGGCCTCCTAGACTTCGAGAAGGCAAAGGGAGATCAAGAACACTTTTCCTCTGACCCCAAGTTGTTCAATGAAGGAGCGAGAAAAATGCCCCCAGAACAGGCAGGACTAGCCCAAGTTCACGTAAGGGGAATTGACAACCTTACCGCCCGCAAGCGAACTGCGGAGGCGATCCGCGCATCGGAGAAACGCTATCGCGAATTCTTCGAGCGCAACCTGAGCGGGACCTTCCGCAGCATGCCGGATGGCCGGTTGCTTGAGTGTAACGACTCACTCGTGCGGATGCTGGGGTATGCTTCCCAGGAGGAGCTTCTAGGCCATAGTGTATGGGAGCTTTATTTTCAGCCCGCAGATCGCGAGGCCGCCTTACGTCGTTTACTGGACCAAAAGGTTGTTATGAACGAGGAATTCCAGCTCCGGCGAAAAGATGGAAGCTCAGTGTGGATTCTGGCAAATCGCATGCTGAACGAGACGGAGCACCCTCCCGTGATCGAAGGCACGGTCATGGACATCAGCAGGCAAAAGGGGGCAGAGGCGGACATTCATTCGCTGTTGAAAATAAGTAAGACATTGAACTCGACGCGTGATATTGACGCTCTGCTGGATGCTGTGATAATGGAAGCCGTCAAGATGACCGGCGCCGAGTGCGGGTGGTCGGGAATGCGGACGCCCGAGGGCGTGGCCTGTCACAAGTATCTTCAAGACTCTCGATTCACTCCATTCGAATATTGCTGGCCACCGGGAAGTGGATGGCCAGGATGGGTATTGGCTCATAAGGTCCCGTACGTCACGAACGACGCATTAGAAGACGGGGTGATTGTGCCAAAAATCCGCGAGCAGTTTGGAATAAGATCGGGAATTAACACACCGATCCTTGATGGCCGCGGGGAAGTAATCGCGTTCCTCGAAGTCAATAATAAAAGAGGCGAATCGGGTTTTACGGAATTCGACGTGGAGAAAATGGTGGCAATTTCTCAAGTCGCCTCGGTGGCCTTACAGAACGCCCTGGCTTATCAGAAGATTCAACGCAATGAGGAGGAACTGCGCCAGCTTTCCGCTCGCTTGCTCCGATTACAGGATGACGAACGCCGGCGATTAGCTCGGGAACTCCACGATGCGACGGGCCAGATCCTGGCCACGTTGGCATTAAAGATTGGCGCAGCGCGGCGATCACTTGGCGCTGATAATCAAAAGGTGCTCGATTCCTTGTCGGAGAGTTCGGCATTAGTCAAACAGTGTTCGGATGATCTGCGCACCCTTTCCTACCTCTTACACCCGCCCTTGATCGATGAGGAGGGCCTGGCTTCCGCTTTAAGGTGGTATGCACAAGGTTTTGCGAAACGGAGTGGAATCCGTATTGAACTGGACCTTTCCTCCGAACTGGGCCGGTTGCCGCAGGACGTGGAAACAACACTCTTCCGAACCGTACAAGAAGCTCTAACGAATGTCCACCTCCATTCTGGGAGCCCCGTGGCATGGATTAGAGTTGCTCACACCCCTTCCGAGATCGCACTGGAAATTAGAGATCAAGGCCGGGGAATCCCCCCCGAGGTTTTGAAGGCATTACCGACCGGTGTTTCAAACCTCGGAGTGGGTATCGCAGGCATGCGGGAAAGGGTCCGCCAACTGGGAGGCCGAGTTGAAATCGACTCCGGGAATTGGGGAACCAAAGTGCGTGCAGTTGTATCTCTTCACGAGGGCTCGTCATGACGAGGACGCGCATCCTGATCGCCGACGATCACCCCCTTTTCCGGAAGGGGGTGCGAGAATTCCTGGAAACGAAGCCCGGGTACGAGGTTGTTGGGGAGGCCGCGACGGGTCGTGAAGCCTTGGTCAAGGCGAAGCAATTAAAGCCTCATGTGGTCATTCTCGACATCAGCATGCCGGACTTGAATGGCTTGGAAGCTACTCGCGAAATCCTGAGGGCTGTCCCGGGTGCGGAGGTGATTATCCTGACGTTGCATGAATCCGAGGATCTGGTGCACAAGGTTCTGGACGCAGGGGCCCGGGGGTACGTTTTGAAGTCAGATGCTGAGCCTACTCTGCTGGAGGCCATCGAGGCCGTTCGCCAGCATAAAGCCTTCTTTGCTTCCAAGGTGGCCGCAATGGTCCTGGAAGCATACCTGAAAGGCGGCAAGCGTCTGGTTGGCGAGAAGGCTTCGCCCCACGAATTAACTGCCCGGGAACGACAGATAGTTCAACTGCTGGCGGAAGGCAAGAGCAACAAGGAAGTAGCTTCTGCACTCGAGATCAGCCTGCATACCGTCGTGACTCACCGGAGTAACATCATGCACAAACTGGAGGTCCATTCCGTCAGCGAACTCGTCCGCTACGCTATTCGCAATAACCTGGTAAGCGCTTAGGCCATTTCCGAAGGTGTTGAACACTTTCGCCGATCCAAGAAGAGATCGATGCCGGGCATTGCGGTGTCGAGATATCTTCTTCACTCGGATTCCTGGACGCTACGACCTCTGTCCAGTTGGAACTCCCTGATCAGGCGGAAAAAGGGGCGCCCCTGCGCCCCCCATCCCGCGCATGAGGATGCACCACTGTTTAGCTTTGCAGGGATTTATTTGCCCGCCGGTTGGAATTTCAAGACCTCATCCCACCCACCAGGGCGAATTTCCGTGATCAACTGAGCCTTCCCGCTCATGACACTGTCGACCTCGGTTTGTGGATTCTTCTTTTCTTGACTTTGCACTTTGGCATTCGAGCTGGCCACGACTTTACCGTTCCGCAAGAATGTCACGGTGGGGGTTTGGGAATTTTGAGGGACTTCCATCTGATAAGTGCCTGCCGGCAGGGTTTCTCCGTTTTGGAACTTCATCATGTTGGCGAAAGTCACGTTCGTTGCGCGCTCGGACGATTTGTGCGAACCCCATGATGCGAATCCCCAGCAGGTCGTAAACAGAATTGCTGCCATCAATCCTATAAGCGGTTTTCTCCCTAACACTTCCATAGAACCTTTCCTCCTTTGTATAGCCCTTCACTATTTTTGACGTGCGAATTCGAGCGGGGGTTGTCTCATACAAGTTTCTACACTGAGATCAAGCAAAATGCCCCCGGCAAGGTCACCGAGGTGGTCCAGCTTTGAACCGGGGCAAGTCACCGTGAACACGATGAAGTTGTGGGCAAAGAAAGAAGTTAGCGGGCAGGGTTCGAAAGGAAGAAGGATTACCTGGGGGCACAGGTTCCTCACCGCGCCGTCGTCGTCACCGCATCTTCCCGGCGGAGGGATGCCTCGCGTTCGTACGCTTCCGCAGCATAGCAGACCGCCCGATCGAAAAAGCGGCCGATCAGACGATAGATCTCTTGCTCCCGATGGAGCTCCAGCGCCGAGTCCGCTGACATGGAAGTACCAATACACTCCCGCAAGTGGTCTTTCGTCAGAACTAGCGCCCAGAGGACTTCGGCTAAAGGTATGCCCTCTTCGAAACGCCGCTTTCCGAGTTCGCTATACCGGACTTGAATCGCGTGATCAGTATTCTTCAAAAGCCAGCGACCCAGGTCGTGGTATACGTCAAACAGCCAGCGGTTCAGCTCGTCGGGGGAAAGCCCATGATACGAGCGCGTGTGCGGGCTGCTTTGCAGTTTCTTCACGGCGCCCCGTGTAAGCTCTTCCGCGTGGATTTCGATAGTCTTGATGAGTCGGTCTGAAAGCATGGATGTCTCCGGTGCCCCATTGATGGCGATAGACCCTGATGGCGAGATATTATATCACGTCATGATACATTTTGATGCGGCGCGCCATAAAAATGTTGCTAAAAAGGAAAATCGGGATCCTGTTAACGCCGGTGGACCAAATCTCCGGGCAGGGTGGGTGGGCGCAACTGGGACGATCCCCAGCTTTCCGGAATCGGTGTCCAGCCGCGCGAGAAAAAATCGGTAGTGGTCAGGCTAATCAGGATAGCGAGCCAGAGGAGCGCCGACAGCAGCACCACGCGCATCAAGCGCGGGCTCCAGCGCAGGTGCATGAAGAAGAGAACCACCAGCGTTGCCTTGCAGCAGGCGATGAGGAGCGCCACAACCGTGTTCCATGTGCCCAAGTCTATGAAGGCCATACCCGTGGTCAGGGCGGTCAGCGCCAAAAGCGTGCCGAAAATGAAAAAGTATATTTTCTTCGGAATGACGTGTCCCTGCATTCAGTAGCGCCCTCCAATTAGATATAGAAGCGGGAAGAGAAAAATCCAGACAATGTCCACAAAATGCCAGTAGAGCCCCATGGTTTCGATTGCGTTGTGGCGTTGCGGTCCGAAGTGACCCTGCCAAGCCAGCACCAGGAGGACGGAGAGAATCCCCTCGCCCACCACCATGTGCAGGGCATGCACGCCGGTCATGATGAAGTAGAAACAAAAAAACATTTCCACGGATTTGGCGTGGGCACCGGCAAAGGTAAAGTTCAAGCCGGGGGCGAAACCCTCCAGATAATCGTGGCGCCACTCGAGCAGGAGCTTGATGAGGATGAAGACCAGCCCCAGCAGCATGGTGGAAATCAAAAAGGTCATGAGCGTCTTGCGCTTGCCCATTTTGGCGGCGCGCACCGCCAGCGCCATGGTCAAGCTGCTGCATATCAACACCGCGGTGTTGATGGCGCCAATGGTGACGTTCAGATGGTGGCTTCCCACCTCGAAACCGGGCAGGTAGAGATTGCGATAGATGGTATAGCTGGCGAATAGGCCGCCGAAGAACATCACCTCGGTGGCGAGGAAAATCCACATGCCGAGGCTGGCGGCCTCCTCCTGCTGCTCGAGATCCTCGAATTGGTGCGCCAGGGCGCTCGCGGTGTGACTGTCAGCCAACTTAAACCTCCTGCTACGAAGGTGGGGGCGAGCGGCGCTCGCCCCGGGGCCGACCCCCGACTAGATCGGGGGCGTTCGGCCCTACTTACCGTACGCGTAGGCTTCTTCCTTCACCACGGGCATGTGCTCAAAGTTCTCGGTGGGAGGCGGCGAAGGTGTTTCCCACTCCAGGCCTTTGGCGCCCCAGGGATTCGGCCCCGCCGCCGGCCCGTAGCGCATCGACCAAATCATATAAACCAGGGGAATGGCATAGCCCAGCGCCAGGATGGAAGCTCCCGCGGATGACATCACGTTCAGCACCTGGAACTCCGGCGGATAGATGGCGATGCGCCGGGGCATGCCGAGATAACCCACCACAAATTGCGGGAAAAACGTCAGGTTGAAGCCCGCAAAGATGATGGCGGCGGAGAGGCGCGCCCATCCTTCGGGATAAAGCCGCCCGGAGATTTTGGGCCACCAGTAATGAATGCCCCCCAGATACCCCATAACTGCGCCGCCCACCATAATGTAATGGAAGTGGGCTATGACGAAGTACGTGTCATGTACATGCTGGTCCACCGCCAGCGTGGCCAGGAACAGACCCGTCAGTCCGCCCATAGTGAACAGGCCGATGAAGCCCAGAGCGTAAAGCATGGGAGCATCGTAAGAGATGGAGCCTTTGTGGAGCGTGGCCGTCCAGTTGAATACCTTAATGGCGGACGGAATCGCCACGGCGAAGCTCAGCGCGGAGAAAATGATGCCGGCATAAATCGATTGGCCACTCACAAACATGTGATGGCCCCACACCAGGAATCCAATGACGGCAATGGCCACGCTGGAGAACGCCACGAAGCTGTACCCAAAAATGCGCTTCTTGGCGTAGCATGCGATCAACTCGCTGACCACTCCCATCGAGGGCAGGACCATGACGTAAACGGCCGGATGCGAGTAGAACCAGAAGAGATGTTGAAAAAGAACGGGATCGCCGCCGACTGCGGGATCGAAGATACCGACATGAAACACGCGCTCCAAGCCCACTAGCGCCAGGGAAATGGCCAGAACCGGCGTGCCCAGGATAAAGATGAGGCTCGTGGCGAATATCGACCATAGGAATAAAGGCAGGCGGAACCACGTCATGCCGGGCGCACGCATTTTCAGGATCGTGACCACGAAATTCATACCCGTGAGGATGGAGGAGAAGCCGGCAATGAATACGCCAAGAACCGCGGTCATGACGTTGGAATTGAGGTAAAGCGTGCTCAGCGGGGTATAGAACGTCCAGCCCGTATCAACCCCCCCGGCCATTACGGCGTACATCATGAAAGCTCCCCCGGTCATGAAGAGGTACCAACTGAGCAGGTTCAGCCTGGGGAAGGCCACGTCGCGCGCGCCGATCATCATGGGCACCAGAAAATTGCCCAGGACGGCGGGGATGGAAGGAATCAAGAAGAAAAAGACCATGATGATCCCGTGAATACTAAAGAGCTTGTTATAAGTGGCAGGCTCCACCAGCGCGCCGTTGGGCGCCAGCAAATTAATCCGCATCAGCACGGCAGCGGTGCCTCCCACCAGGAAGAAAAACGTAATCGCCACCAAGTAAAGAAGCGCGATGCGCTTATGATCCGTTGTCAGCAGCCACGATTTGATGCCGTACTCGACATTCAAGTAGTGCACGCGAGTTTCAAGGTCCATCGCTGCGGTGGCCATTATTTCCCTACCTTCCCTTCTCGCGGACCGTAGCGCCGGCTTCCAGCCGGCGGCGAGATTAGATTCAACGAGGGCCAGCAAGATGCCGGCGCTACGTCGCTACTATTTCGACGCCTTCCCTTCTCGCGGACCTAAAGACTTGATGTAGGCGATCAATTGCAGCAACTGTTCCTCCGTCACCTGTCCCATAAAAGTGGGCATGAGGGGTGGGTATCCCGCCACGATCCGGTCGCTGGGGTGAAGGATGCAGTGCCGCAAGTAGTCATCGTCCGCCACCAGTGTCTGGCCGTTCGTCAGTTTTACCGGTGTGCCATAGAGGCCCGCGAAGGGGGGCCCTTTGCCGGTTCCATGGCAGGTGATGCATCCCAGTTGATCGTAAAGCTCGGCGCCTGCGTCCGCCATGGATTGTCCGCGCATGCTCCCGTTCAACCACTGCTCGAATGCGGTGGGCTCCATCACGATCACCTCACCCTTCATCAGCGCGTGGTTGGTGCCGCAGTACTGGTCGCAGAAAAGATGAAACGTGCCGGTCTTGTTTGCCTGAAACCACTCCGTCGTGTAGGTACCTGGGAGCACATCTTTCTTGATGCGGAAGGCCGGCACAGAAAAATCGTGGATGACGTCTTCGGAAGTCATGGTCAACTTGATCGGCCGGTTCACCGGAACGTGCAACTCATTGATCTCCTCGATTCCTTCCGGGTGCTGAATCTTCCACATCCACTGCTTGCCCACCACAAAGATCTCCGTGGCCGCCTCGGGAGGGCGCGAATTGCGAATAAAGAGACTGGTGCCCCACAGAAACATCACCACCACGAGCGCCAGCGGAATCAACGTCCAAACGACTTCCAACGGTATGTTCCCTTCGATCTGCGGAGGCTGGTCGTGTGGCGAGCGGCGGCGGTATCGCAGCGCGAAGTAGAAAATGGTGAGAAAGATGAGCGCTGTAAAAAAAAGGTCGATCGCGGTGAGGAAGTAGTACAGATGGTCCACCCCCTGCGCGATGGTGGACGCTTGATCCGGTCTGATCGGAAACCCTTGCCACATGCTGTTTTGTCACCCTTGGCATTGGCGATTGGGGATTTTAGATTTTTGATTTTGGATGTTGCTATCCATAGCCCACTTGTTCGGCTCTTCCGTCAAGCCGAAATCCAAAGTCGTCAATCCACAATCCGCAATCGCAAATCAAAAATCTGTCTTCCGCCCGCCGCGCGAAAGGGCAAAAATCAACGTCCCCAAGGAGAGCACGGTGATCGCCGCCGCGATTTTTAGAATCCGGGAAATAACCACACTGTATCTCCCCGTTGCCGGATCGTACTCACAGCAGTAGAGCAGAACCGCGTCGACGGGGCTTCCAATCTTCTCGTTCGAGGCCTCGACCAGCGCCAGGCGGATATCTCGTGGCGGGTAAAGAATTCCGTAAAAGTAACGTGAAATCCTTCCTTGCGGGGTCAGCACGACAAGCCCGGTGGCATGGGCGAATTGCTTGGTTTCCGGAATGTAGTTGTAATGGAATCCCACCGCCTGTGTCAGCGCGCGAATCGAAGGCTCATCGCCTACCAGAAAATGCCAGCCCTGTTTGGCGCCGGGCCGCCCATAAAGCCCTACATAAACGGCCTTCTTGCCCATGGCCATTTCCGGAGTTTCGGTGGGATCAATACTTACCGTTACAACTTCGTATTGCTCCCCGATATTGAACTTCACATCCCGCAGCGCGTTCAATAAGCCATTTTCCGCCATCGGGCAGAGCATCGGGCAAGTGTAATAAACCAGTGAAAGAATTACCGGCTTCTTGCCGAAATAGGAGCCCAAGGTCACGGTCCCGCCCGTTTCATCGCGAAACTTCAAACCCACCGGCACCTGGTTGTTCAAGCGCTGGTCAATCCCCACGCCGCGCAACTGCGGAGGCGTATTCGCGGCGTTGCCCTGTGCCGCCGCCCCCACTGCCAAGGTGAAGAGGAAAAGGCTGAATAAGGCGGCCACACCCGTGCGGCGAACGATATCTATCCGGCCGTGGCATGGCCATCCTGGCCATGCCTGCGCGCGGGCAGGATGCCCGTGCCACAGCGGGCGAGACACCCGCGCTGCCTCCCCGCCAAAGGGCATACCTCCATCCTGAACTTCTGTGCCGCGCCTCTCACCCTGGGTAGCGACTGGCCTGTTCACGGCTTCCCCTCCGCGCCCACGGGAGTGGACGTCGTCTGATGATTTGCTGGTGGAGCCGCAGGCCGGGACGGTTTCGCCTGGCCTCGCGCTGCCGGGGAACTACCACGGACCGGGAAACCTTCTTGCAGAAGCAGATCCATCGCGCGGTCCACCGGAATCCTTACAGTGCCGGCATGGGAGTCCACCCACGCATATTCATGCAAAATCTTTTCCTGGTCGGCGCGGTAGCTCCTTAAGTCGAGCGGCGCCGCAGTTTGCAGGCGCGGCTCGGGTGGCACGGTGCGGATGTCCTCAAAGGGTGATGCCGGCGGCCCCAACGGTTGGTGCCGGACAAAAAAGTGAAACACGGCGGCGCTTCCCAGCACACCCAACACCACCAACCCCACCACCCCCCCGGCAAAGGCAAACAGCCGCCCCACGCTCACATCGGAGCCTTCGTACCCGCGCCGGAAATGTTCCGGTCCTTCCAAAGGTTCAGACATTAGCCCTATTTCCTTTTTGCTCGCCCCTAACCCCTAATCCCTAATCCCTGCCTTTACGCACGCTGCATTATTTCCTTCAGGCGCGGATCGTGGAGCGGCACGAGTGGGCGCCCCTTCAATTGCGCGGTGAACCGCCACAGCCACAATCCGCCGATCCCCAGAATCGCCAGCCAATCCGTCACGTGGAATTCCGGCCCCGCGCGCTCGAACGCCGGCACGGTCAGCCAGAAGATATCCACCACGCTCATCACCACGAGGCCCGCCGCCAACCAGCCCAGCCATTGGGCGCGCCGGGTGACGAAGCGCGAAAGCAGTAACAGGAACGGTACCGCGAAGTGGAAGACAATGAGCGCCAGCGCCACCCAGGCCCAACTGCCCCGTGACCGACTCATATACCAGGGAATTTCGTCCTTGAGGTCTCCGGCCCAGATGATCAGGTATTGCGAGAACGACAGGTACGCCCACAGCATCGTGAAGGTCAACAGCAGGTTGCCATAATCACCCAGCACGCGCGGCGTAACCAAGCCTGTTAGGGGTTGCTGTTTGGAAAGCAGGATGATCGCAACCGTAACCAGGGCCATCGCCGCCAGCGCTTCGGTGACCATAAAAATCATGCCGTAAATAGTGGAGAACCAACTCGGCTCGAGGGACATCACCCAATCCACCGACATGTAGGTCACCGTCAATCCGAAAATCACCAGGCCGGGTCCGCTCAGGTTCTGGAGGCGCCGCGTCAGGCGAGCCTCGCCCGTTTCATCCTGCCGCCGCGACCACTTGTCGAGAAAGTGAGCCATCAGAATCCAGATGGCGAAATAGATGATCGTGCGCGCCACGAAAAATGGCTCGTTGAGGTAAGGATGCTTGTATTGCAGCAACGGATCAGCCGCCACCTTGCGCGGATCAGCCCAGCTATAAAGCACCGGCAGCCGGAAGAGAATCGGCAGAATCAGCACCGCCATAAGCAAAACAGTTTTCGTCCCTGACTCGAGCAGGCGGCGCAGTGGAAATCCCCATGTGCCACCGACCAAATGGTGAAGCATCAGAATGGCGGAGCAACCGAGCGGCAAACCGATCCAGAAAACGAAGGCCAGGAGATACGAGCGGAAGAATTGCGTGGGGTCGCGAAAACCCATCACTGCGCAGAGGACCAGCGCCGCCAAACCTCCCACCAGGGCGGGCTTCTCCAGGCGTTCGACTCCGGTTAGAGATGTTTCAGCCGTGTTCATTTTGCTCCGCTCGTCAATTGCTGCCGCGCTGCTGCCGGCACGTCATCGAAGGTGGCGTGCTGGCTCAGTTGCAGGGCGCGGATGTAGGCCACGATCGCCCAGCGATCCTCCGGAGTGATTCTCCCGGCGTAGCTGTACATAGCGCCGTAACCGTTCGTCATCACCTCAAAGAAATGTCCTGCCGGCGCCTGCCGCAGACGCTCAATGTGGTAAGAAGGCGGCGGCGGAAATCCGCGCTGCACCACCATACCCCGCCCGCTGCCCGTGTAATCGTGGCAGGGTGAGCAATAAATGTTAAAGCGGGCACGCCCGCGCTCCAGCACCTGGCGCGTCACCGGAAAGGGAAACTGGTCAGCCACCACACCGTTCACCCGGCCCGTGTAAAGCAATTCGTCCGTGTGCATGTGCCCGCGCGCCACGGTGTCGGGAACCTCGGGGCGGTCGGAGCGCCCATCTTGAAAAAACGTGCTGGGCTCATCGGCCTTGTACTTGGGCTGGACGTGCATGTCGAGGCGGCAACCCCAAGCGCACAAGGCGGCAAGAGCCGCCAGCACGCTACGCGCGCCCCCTCGAAGGATTCGGCTTTTCCCGCCGCTACGCCTCAATTTCCGATACCTCGCGGGCATTCAGGCTTTTTAGAAAGTCTCGGGTCTTCTGCGCATCGAATTTTGCGTCGCGCGCCTTGATGCATAGAAAGAACCGGTTTCGCGTGGCCAATTCGAACCGCGGAGCGTTGAATACAGGGTGGTACGGCGTCGGCAATCCGTTCAGCGCCAGCATCCCAAAAACCGTGAAGAGCCCGGCACACAAGATCGTCAGCTCAAAAGTGATGGGAATAAATGCTGGCCAACTGTTGAACGGCTTACCGCCGATGTTCAACGGATAACCGATTACATTGGGCCACCATTGAAGAAAAAAACCGCCCGAACAACCGATCAATCCGCCGATCAAGCAGATCAGGGGCACGCGCGTCTTGTGAAAGCCGATGGCCTCCGCCAATCCCTCCACGGGGAAAGGCGTAAAGGCGTCAATCTGCCGGTAGCCCTCCGCGTAGGTGCGGCGCGCGGCGCTCAGCAGGTCGTCCGTCGTCTCGAATTCGGCCATCAGGCCGTAAAGCGGATGTCGTTTCATCGGTCAGTCGTGATTGGTCAGTGGTCAGTCGTCAGTTTTTCAATCACCGCGGACCCTCCCCTTGCATGAGAGGATGTGCCACGGTTATCTAACTCCCCTCCTTAGCTAAGGAGGGGTGCCCGGCGGGCGGGGTGGTTGCTTCTGACTTCTAACTCCTGACTCCTGACTTCTATCTTTCCTAACCCTGCTTCTCTTTCAGGTCATGCGCCAGCCCGCGCATCTCAAAGATCGAAATCATCGGGAGGTAACGAATGAACAGCAGGAACAACGTCAAGAACAATCCCAGCGAACCCGTCAACGCCGCCCAGTCCCAAATCGTCGGGTAATACATGCGCCACGACGAGGGGAGGAAATCGCGGTGCAGGCTGGTGGGCACGATCATGAAGCGTTCCAGCCACATGCCCGTTTGCACCACCAGCGAGATGATGAAAAGGGCGGTCACATTGCGCCGCACCTTCGACCACCAGAGCGTCGTCATGGGCACCGCAATGTTGCATGTGATCAGGATCCAGTAAACGGGGGCATAGGGTCCGGTCATCCGGTTCATAATCATGTAACGGTCGTAGGTGTTGCCGCTGTAAAACGCCATAAAGGTTTCCATCATGTAGCCATACGCCACAATCAGGCCGGTGGCGAGCAGGATCTTCGCCATGTTGTCGAGATGCCGGATGGTGACAAAGTCTTCCAAGCCATAATACTTGCGGAGCGGAATCGCCAGGGTTAGCACCATGGCGAATCCCGAATAAATGGCTCCCGCCACAAAATAGGGCGGAAAGATCGTACTGTGCCAACCCGGAATAATTCCGATGGTAAAGTCAAAACTCACGACGGTGTGGACCGAAACCACCAGCGGAGTGGCCAGACCTGCCAGCAGAAGGTAAGCCATCTCGTAGCGATGCCAGTGCATCGCCGATCCGCGCCAGCCCATGGCCAGGAAGCCGTAAACTACGCGCGCCACGCGGCTCTCAGCGCGGTCTCGCAACGTGCCCAGGTCAGGAATGAGGCCCACAAACCAGAAGACCAGCGAAATAGTGGCGTAGGTGGAAACCGCAAACACGTCCCACACCAGCGGGCTGCGGAATTGCGGCCAGACTCCCATGGTATCCGGGTAGGGCAGCAGCCAGAAGAACAGCCATGGCCTTCCCAGGTGCAGGAGCGGAAACAGTCCCGCGCAGGCCACAGCAAACAGCGTCATCGCCTCGGCAAAGCGGTTGATGGATTGCCGCCACGCCTGGCGCATCAGGAGCAAAAAGGCAGAGATCAGCGTGCCCGCGTGGCCGATCCCGATCCACCATACAAAATTGACAATGGCGAATCCCCAGGCGATGGGGATATTTATTCCCCATAGACCGACGCCGTAAACCAGCAGGGCGCCAATGGTCACGTTAAGGATCATGAAGAAGGTGAAGGCAATGGCGAAACCCAGCCACCAACCCCGCCGGGTCTTTTGCAGAAGGACGATGGAGCTGATCTTGTCGGTGATGGTCGCGTAAGTGTGCCCGGGAGCGAGTACCGGAACTCTCGCATCGACCGGGGGCGTATTTTCGAGCCCGTCACCCACCACTTACTCCTTGATCTCCGGGTTGGGATTTCGCAGCTTGGCCAGATAGGTGGTGCGCGGCCGTGTATTCAAATCCGTCAGGATTCCGTAATTCTGCGCCTGCGCCTTCAACTTCGCCACGCGGCTGTTCGGGTCATTGATGTTGCCGAAAACGATAGCCCGGGTAGGACAGGTTTGCTGGCAGGCCGTCAGGATTTCCCCGTCGCGGATATCGCGGCCTTCTTCCTCCGCCGCGATCTTCACGCGATTGATGCGTTGGATGCAGTAAGAGCATTTTTCCATCACGCCGCGGCTGCGCACGGTGACATCCGGGTTGCGCACGCCGAAAAGGCTGGGAGTGGTCCAGTCGGAAAAGAGGTAGAAGTTGAAGCGCCGGACTTTGTACGGGCAGTTGTTGGAGCAGTAGCGCGTACCGACGCAGCGGTTGTAAATCATTTCGTTCAGCCCCTCGGGGCTATGCACGGTCGCTCCCACCGGGCATACATACTCGCAAGGCGCGTTTTCGCAGTGCATGCAGGGAACCGGTTGGTGATGAAAACCGGGATTGGCCAAGCCGCCCTCAAAATAAGAGTCGACGCGAATCCAGTGCATTTCGCGACCGTTGGCAACCTGTTCTTTTCCCACCACGGCAATATTATTTTCCGACTGGCAGGCCACCACGCAGGCGTTACACCCCATACAACTATTTAAGTCGATCGACATCCCCCAGGCGTTGCCCTCGTAGGAGTAGCCGGGGTAGAGGGTGGGTCCGGATATCTCCTCGCCTTCCGCGCGGATCATATCGGGGTGCTTGCGAAAATCGTCCAGCGTGGCGACGCGGACGAGTTTGCGTTGCAGGGATGCCACACTCTCCTCTTCGCGCTCTTCGCCTTCCTTGCCCATGAGGTGGTGGTGCTGCGTGGTAACAAGCGGGTAAGTCTTGGACGTTTTTTCAACGGTCGCGTCACCCATCCAAACATTTTCTGTGGTCGCAAGCAGGTAGGCGTTAAAGCCCCTGCCCGTGCCCACGTGGCCGGCCCGGCCCCGTCCGTACCCCAGGTGCAAGGTGATGGAATCATCGGCTTGACCGGGCGTAATCCACACGGGCGCTTCGACCCCTTTCCCCTGCACACTCACCTTCACCACGTCGCGATTGCTCACCCCCAACTTGCGGGCGGTTGCGGGGCTGACCAGGGCGGCGTTGTCCCAGGTCAGCTTGCTGAAAGGCTTCGGCAACTCTTGCAACCAGGCATTGTTGCAGAAACTTCCGTCGCCAATGGCGGGATCAGGGCGCAATACGATTTCGATTTCGCCGGCATGGGGTTTGCCCGATGCGGCCGCGGGCGGAGGATTGAGCTTAACCGTCTTGGGCGCCAACGCCGTGTCGGCAATCACGCCGCTGTTCAGAGAAGTCTGCCAGAACTGTTCGAAATCAGCTCCCGGTTTCTGGCGCTGCCAATAGCCGCGGACGATATCATGCCCGGGCGTACCTGCTTGTCCCAGCAGCACCGCCAGGACTTCGTGCGCCGACTTACCGTCATACAGGGGTGAGATGAGCGGCTGGATAATACTGGTCGTTCCGTCGTAGGCGCGCGCATCGCCCCACGCTTCCAGGAAGTGAGCCTCGGGAATGTGCCAATGGCAGAGAACGGCGGTTTCATCCTCGTAAAGGCTCAGGTGAATGCGCGTTCGGACTTTGAGCAGGTTTTCGCCGAAATGCAAATCCGCCGGAGAGTTGTAGACCGGGTTGAGTCCCAGCAGGAGGAGAGTGTCAACCTTGCCCCCCTGCATATCGGCCACCAGCTCCTGAAGCGATGCCAGGGCGTTCACCGGGTTCGCTTCCACAGGGTCGGTGTAGTGCACGGTTTTGCCCACGTTGCCCAACACGTCGTTCATCGCGTGGGCCAGGGCGTGGACGGCGGGCGGCTGTTGCTCGCCGGCAATCACGACACATGCGCCCCGATGCTTTTCCAGATCGCGAACGAGAGCGAGAATCCAGTTGGCCGGCGCGTGGGCAGGGGCGGCATCCCCACTTTTGACTCCCAGCCCTTCCGCCAAGGCGCGGGCAAAGGCTTCCACGTCCCTCGCGCGCAACGGCAAGCGGTGATCCGCCATGGCGCCGGTTGCGGTGGGGGTGCATTCCACCACGTAGAGGCGGCTCATGGTGGACTCCGGGCCGGCGACGCGCCGCTTGTCCGCAAAGTCGCGCGCATAGCGCACAGCCCCTGGGCCGACGGTGAGAAAGTCTGCGTCCAAGGAGACGATCACCTCCGCCTGATCGAGGTGATATACAGGGTTGACGTACTCACCGAAAGCCAGCTTGGCACCCTCGCGGACGGCGTCGCGATTGACCGGCTCATATTGATGCCACTTCGCCTGCGGAAACCGGGCGAGAACTGAGCGGATTTGGTCCGACAACGAGGGCGAGGTCACCACTCCCGTTAGAATTCGCAACCCCGCGCCCTTGACCGCGAGTAGGGCTGAGCGGTATTGGGCCATGGCGGTCAGGAAGTTGCTCCAATCCCCGATACGGCCGTCATAGATCACCACCTGAGCCCGGTCCGGGTCGTAAAGGGAAAGCACGGAGGCTTGCGCGAAGATATTGGCGGCTCCCAGGCTGGCGGGGTGGGTGGGATTTCCTTCCACCTTGGTGGGCCGGCCCATGTTGCTTTCCACCAGCAATCCCGCGGCGTACCCGCCGAGCGGCATGGCAGTGGCATAAAAGAGGGGTTTGCCGGGGACAAAATCCTCCGGCTGTTGCTGCGCATAGGGAACGATCTTTTGCAGGGGCATCCTGGTGCAGGCGGTGAGGCCCGCCAGAGCAGCGGACGCCCCCATCAGCTTCAGCGCGCCGCGGCGGCTGATTTCGAATTGCCGATTGCCGATTGCCGATTGTCGATTGCCCCAGTTGCCAGTTTCCGGGTTCCCATTTCCACTTCCGTTATGGACTCCAGACTCGGCGACCCGTGGGTCGTGGGGGAATTCGCAGGCGAGATAGTCGCGATATTCGGGCGTGCCCGCCAATTCTTCCAGGCTGCGCCACACGCGCTTTTCCGGCGACTGTTCCAGCTTCGCTTGAATCTGTACGAGGTCGAGTGGTTTGCCGAGTTTTGACTTGCGTTGCATAGGTCTTAGGTGTCAGGAGCCAGGAGTTGGACCCAAACCGTCCTCTTCTGATTCTGTCTACTGTCTCCTGACTCCTGTCTCCTGACTTCTTCAGTCCTCTGTCAGCTTCCTACCGATGGCATGTGTAGCAATCGGTTATTTCTTTCGGGCCCTTGATTTTGTATTCCTTCACCAGCCTCCGGCCCAACGCGAGTTGGTCGGGCGGTTCCACGTAATCGGCCTTGAAAACATCTTCCCGGCGGCGCACGTGGCGCTCCGGGTGTTTATGGCAATCGATGCACCAGCGCATATACAGCGTATTGGCACGGTAGGTCAGCGGCATCTCGCCAATCGGTCCGTGGCAGGTGGTGCAGCCGATCCCTTTATTCACGTGAATGCTGTGGTCGAAGTAAACGAAATCCGGCAGGGCGTTGACGCGCGTCCATTCCAGCGACACGTCCTTGGCGTAACTGGCGCGCACGGGCTCCAACATGGAACTGTTCAACCACAATTTGGAGTGGCAACTCATGCAGATGTGCGTGGTGGGAACGCCTGCGTAAGAAGATTTCTCCACCGACGTGTGGCAGTAGCGGCAATCGATGCCGTCGTCGGTAACGTGATGCTTGTGGCTAAAGGGAACCGGCTGCTCGCGCGCCAGATTGACGTCGGTATAGTAAGGAGATTGATTGACGGCAAAAATGAGATACCCCAGCCCTGCCAGGATGAAGACCGCACCATAGATCGTCACCTTGGAAATCGTGTTGGTGCTGCGATGGAAGATTTGCGCCATCGAACGATTTTGCCTGACGCCCCTGAGGGAAGGTTTCCCCGCCGATCGTCGCTAAGCCGGTCCCACTGGTTAAGGGGCGTTACTCCCCAAAAGGGCGGTTTCGGTTGTTTTCAGCCCTGAATGATTTCTCCTAGGTGGCGTATCAAACCCAAGGCAATGCGGAAGTGTGGGGCCCTAAACGATATTTCCACATCCCTCCCCCTTCCCAGTATGTCCAGTCTGCCGCGCGCCGAACCATTCCTTTGCCAACGGCAGGAGGGTGGTCTTGTCGCGCATTCCATGAAGAGTGAAAAAATATCGTGAAGCGGACGGAGGGACAATCACGTGAAATCGGGTAACCTAATCACCGCATGGCTACCCTTTCCTAAACTCTCCTATGTTATTTACAGTACTACGATGGGGGGCAATCCTGGGGCTACGGATGATGTCTTTGCGAAAGAGCAAAAGGAACGGCAGGCAGAAAAGGCAAAGGAGAGCAAGCAGTCGGAAATCATGGACATACGCCCAAAGCATGGACTGCCGGAGGAGGATTCGGTACATAAATGCGTAGGATTGCTGGAGCGCAGCGGTAAGGCCTGCATGAAGCGCGAAAAGGTGACGGAGCTGGGAAAGCAGGTCGCGGAAGGACGGATTATACGGGTTCAGATTGCCCGCCAACAGGTCCTGGCGCCGCTGAGCGCCGCGTACGAGCAGCGTAGTAACCATGGAGATGCCAAAGCTGCCTCCGATGTTCCGCGTCAGGTTGTAGATGCCGGTGCCGCGGCCCATCTGCTCGTTGGAGAGAGTGCCCATGGTGAGGGTGGTAAGAGGAACAAACAGAAAACCGTTGGCGAAACCGTTGATGAGGTTTGGCCAAACGATATTCCAAATCCCGATGTCAAGATTGAGATTACCGAGAAGGAACAGCGACAGAGCGCGGATGCCGACGCCCACAGCGATCAGCAGGCGGCCATCGACCTTGCCGATTAACTGGCCCGCAATCAGAAGCGAAATCAGGGCCCCAATACCGCGTGGTGAAACCGCCAAGCCGCTGTCATAAGCCGTGTAGCCGAGAAGATCTTGGAGAAAGAGCGGAAGCAGAGTGACTGTGCCGTAGATAACGATGCCGATCAGGCCAATCAGGAAGCTGCCCACGGCCAGGTTCCGGTCGCGCAGTACCCGCAGGTCAACGAGAGGGTGTTCCGTACGCAACTCCCGCACGATGAACACCACCATAGCGATCGCCGAGAGGGCGGCGAACCAGCACACCCAATGGGAACCGAACCAGTCCGCTTCCTGCCCCTTGTCGAGAATTACCTGAAGCATGCCCAGCCAGAGCGCCAGGAAGCCGAATCCTATGTAATCTATGGGCAGATTTTGCTCACGGCGGGCATAAGGTGAGTCCTCGACGAAGGCCCGGATCATCAGTAACGCGGCGACGCTGACGGGAATATTAATGTAGAAGACCCACCGCCAAGAATAACTGTCGGTAATCCAGCCTCCCAGCGTGGGGCCAATCAGCGGTGCAAGTATAATGCCCAACCCATATGTTGCCATGGCCTGGCCGTGTTTTTCACGCGGGAAGCTCTCCAGCAAGATGGCCTGCGAGACGGGTTGCAGGCCGCCGCCCGCTGCCCCCTGAATAACCCGTGCGACAACCAGGAGAGGAAGGCTGGTCGCAGCTCCACAAAGTGCGGAGGCTGCCGCGAAGACCGCAACGGAGATCAGTTGATAACGTTTGCGCCCGAAGAAGTTACTGAGCCAGCCCGTGGAAGGTAGAACGATGGCGTTGGAAATCAAATAGCCCGTTAGCACCCAGGTGGATTCATCGACGCTGGACGAGAGACTGCCGGCAATGTGCGGCAACGCCACGGAGGCGACCGAGGTATCCAGCACCTCCATGAAAGTCGCTAGCATTACGGAGGCCGCGATAAGCCAGGGGCTGTAACTGGGGCGCCACTCTCGGGCCATGTTCACAGGCTTTGAAGCGCAACGACGAGTCCTCTCCTAAGCCCTCAATGCTTTGGAGTAGGAAACAGGCATACGTGGTTGCATAAGGCCGTTATTGCGCCTTTGCGAAAGTTCTGACAACTCAGGTCGTAAACGAGAGCATCTTAACTAAGTGGAGATGTGATCACCGGCGATGAAGGGCACGCCGCGCGAGGGCAATGTTTCATAGACTCAGGTCAACTATCCATCGTGTTTTTGCCGAGACAGCACATCCTGAAACGTACACAACCCAACCAAGCTACGTGTTAAGTAACAGCGGAACTGGACAGCCCGGGGCGCGGCCTTCCTGGCTGCATCACTTATCCCACGGAATCCGCCCCCCGTCCGGCTATCCAAGCGATGCCGCAAAGAGTGTCCATCTCGCCGTTCATCCTCACCTGTGGGGGTTGGCGCGTGAGAACCTCAGGAGCAGGCACCAAAATGATTCTCGCCAATAGGATGTGCATCAAAATGCAATCCGTTACCGGGTGGTGAAAGGGTTTGACGGGTTTTTGTGGAAGCAGCAGGATGACAAGCTGAATCGAAACGAGGGGCGTTTCCGAGGAGGGACCGGCCCCGCGCGTATAGACGAAAGCCTAGGGCGGGGAGGAGTGACTCGGCCCTTTGGTTGAGGTCTGAGTCCAAGGATGCTGGCCACATCACCCCGGAAACAGGACGAAAGTTTTCATGAGTCCCACGAGGAAACGATTTTTCCGCGACAGTTTGTTGGGGATAAGCCTCACCTTGATCAGCTTACTCAGCATCGCGGCCATTACCGTTGTATATCTGAACCATAAATCTTACTCAGCGCCCGTGCGTGCCGACGGCAAGGCCCTGGATGGCCCGGGCATTGGCTCGCGACCGGGGGCACCGCACTCATTGCTCCATCTTTACTTCCCTACTCTGGATGCTCGGGCTTCTCCTTTTTTTCAGGCTCCTTTGTGGTCTTCCCTGGCTTAGGCGCTGGCTTGCTGGGTGGCGGCGTGACCGTCTTGCTGGGTGGCGGCGCCGGTTTGCTCGGCGGTGGCGGTGCCGGTTTGCTCGGCGGTGGCGTAACCTCCCTTGAGGGTGGTGGCGTAAACGGCCTGTTTGGCGGCGGCGTAATTGGCTTGCCAGGCGCGGGATTCGCCGCTGGCTTGCCCGCCGGAGCGGGTGGCCGCAGTTTTTGCGCTGGGGGGGCGGGCGGCGCCGGCTTCACGAAACTGGATCTTGCGACTGTTTCGTGGTGCCCGATGGGAACTACCTGCGGCGACGGCGCCATCTTGGTAACGATGGGCCGGTTCGCGAGCGCGGCCGGAGGCCTCACGGATGACTTGGCCGCAGCCGCCGGCACGAGGCTCCTGGGGGGCGTAGCGGCCCCTTTCTCTAGAACCCGGGGGTGCTGAATCTGCTCAGGCGCCACTTTGATGGCTGCTGCTGCCACCGGCTTCCCGCTGGTGAAGGTTTCCTTAGATACCGCCGTCACCGCGCCGGGAACGCTCTGGTTCACGTAAGTGATGTTGGTCACGTTGTTGATCGTCGTGGCGTTATAAACGTTGGTGATCTGGACCCGGTTAATCACCGTCGAGTTGGAAACGTTCACGTTCTGCACATAGGCCGGGCTGGCGTGATAGCTGGGAACCCAGACGTCCCGCGGGCCGAGTGGGAACCACGCCATCCCCCCAATTCCTCCACCCAGTGCAATCGACACGCTGAACCCGCCGCCACCAACGAACGCGACGAGCGCCGGCGCATACATGGGTCTTACATAAGGACTGCCTGGAACCATCGCCACGGAGCCGGGAACCCACACCCAAGCGCCGCCCGCGTATGCCCAGCGTCCATAATGAAATGGGGCGAATCCCCAGGGCTGGTTGTCCACCCATGTCCAGCCCCAAGGTGCAACATAAGCCCAGTGCCCATCGTGGTAGGGGGCCCAGCCGTATGCAACGCCGGAAGGTACCCAGACATGGCCATACTCGGGGTCGGACCGCCAAGTGCCATACGCGTCGAGATCGTCGTAGCCAATCATATCCCTGGAGACATACCTCGCCGACATCGATTGGTCCTCGCGGCGGTCGCGTGACTGGCACCAATTATCGAAGTCATCAGGGGCGGGCGCGTATTCGTTGTCGTACGACAAGGGAGAGGTTCCAGAAAAGATGCCTTGTTGGCCAGGGTCCAGATTGTAGGCGGTTCCCCCACCGGTCACTTCCCCGGACCCTTGCCAGACGGTAATGGCAGTCGAATTCCCGTTGGGGTCGACGCTGATGCGGTACGCGCCGGGGCGAAGCAGCGAGAAGGCCAGGTTGGGCGTGTCAACTTCGTACGCATCGTCGCCACCCAACTGCCTCAGGCGAATGTTCATAGTGCCCTGAGCGAGCTGAATCTGGATCGCCCGGTCGTTTAGGTTCAAGAAGGAGATGCCGGTGTCGTTCGAGAGGCGCATCACGGCGCTGCCGAGATGCAACTCCCCCCGACCATCGTCCCCTGCCCAGAGGTTATCTCCCGTGGTGAGCGGACGATTAGGATTGGCGTCTACCCAATCCTGTGTACCGGCCGGCTGCATCGATACGGACCCCTGAATGAGATTCAGCCGCCCCACCCTTCCGGGGGGATCTTGATCTTGAGCGCCAGCCGGGCGTGGCAACACCAACAACCAGCCGGCGGCGAGCAGCAAAGAAAGGATGAAAGGTGCTGTTATGCCGAGGTTTGACCTTCTCATGGACGGTTCTCCATTCTCAGAGTATAGGCAGGTACGCCGGGCAGAAGCCTTGGCTCCAAGAACCCGGTTTATTCCATTATCCTGGGGGGGGGAACACCCTCAGGAATAGTGACTTCATTGTAGCATACTCCCGTCGGAGTTTGCGTCGGGAACCCGGTTCGTTGTTACGGAGGGGCGCCCCGGGTGGCCGCCCTGGGGCAACCATAGGGGTTGCCCCTACGAGGCGCAGTCACCGCAGCGAATCGCCGGCCCGGGTAGACTCTTCTCGTCCGTGAAACAATGTGCGGATGAGGGCGATTTTGGCATGGGTGGTGGAACGTTGATTCGCGCCAGCTTGCTCCAAGATAGGCGATCTGACGGGGGTGTCCACAACTCTATTTTACGTTTGCATCTCCGTGCAGCTCCAAGCGCATTCGAAAACTAGCTAAGAGTTTCGCTCACAAGATCGTCATCAGCTCGAATTTCCTTCCCAGCTTCGATGGGGCGGATTTCACGCGCCCGCTTGAGGCTCTTTCGCATCTGCACAATTCCGGGCTTCCCCTACTTGGGAAGCAAACGGAAGCCGCGACCCTTGGGTGCGCGTCACGTGGCATTCACCGCATGCACCTCCCTTGACGCTTACAAATAATTTCCATCTTCAATCGCCGTGCTGCTAGATGTGGTGAACATATCGTGCATGGCATGGTGCTTTTCCCGGATAGCTAACCCGGTTTTCTCACCATGGTTTTGGAAGGGCGGGGCTGAAGCCCCGCCCTTCCGTCCAATCTGAGAGAACGCCCCGATGTGGTGAGAAACCCGGGCCAAGTCTTTGCCCATCGGTTTGATGGGAGCAAAAGAATTAGGTCCGGCAATGTGCGCCTATCCTGCCGCCATTTCGGCTTCCTTTAGGTTCGAGTTTCGCTTTCGAATGGAAAGGCTGGCGTAAAGTTATTCGGGTTCGAGAAACCCACGGAGCTTATGCGAGCGCACGGGGTGGCGCAGCTTGCGCAGTGCCTTGGCTTCGATCTGGCGGATACGCTCGCGGGTGACCGCGAACGACTCGCCAACTTCTTCGAGCGTGTGCTCGCAGCCGTCCTCCAGCCCGAACCGCATCTTGATGATCTTTTCCTCACGTGGGGTGAGCATCTTCAGCACTGATGCCATTCGTTCCTTCATGTTGAGGCTTATAACGGTCTCCGATGGTGACGCGACAGTCTTGTCCTCGATAAAATCGCCCACGTGCGCGTCTTCCTTCTCGCCGATAGGTGTTTCGAGCGAGATCGCCTGCTGCGCGACCTTCCCGAGCCTGTCCACCTTATCGACAGGGATATCCATGTGCCGAGCGATCTCTTCCGAGGTGGGCTCGCGGCCGTCCTGGTGGAGAAGTTCCAGACGGGTCCGGATCAAGGCATTGATCGTCTCATTGATGTGCACAGGGAGGCGAATGGTGCGAGACTGGTCCGCGATGGCGCGGGTGATGGCTTGTCGGATCCACCAGGTCGCATAGGTGGAGAACTTGAAGCCGCGGCGCCACTCAAACTTATCCACCGCCTTCATCAGGCCGATGTTACCTTCTTGGATCAGATCGGTGAACGCCAGGCCGCGGTTTGGGTATTTCTTGGCGATGGACACCACCAAGCGCAGGTTCGCCTTAATCAGCTCCTCTTTGGCTTGTTCTGATTCGGCCTCCCCGCGCAGGATCCGCGAAAGCATCCGCTTCAGGTCCCTCAGCCCAATCCCGCCGGACGCCTCGATCTCCTTCAATTCGTAGCGGCGGGAGTGTAGCTCCTTGCGCGCATTGGCCGCAGTGGCGCCGCGGGCAGCGTCAACCCGTCGCTTCAGCCAGCCCACTTCGCGTTCGAGCGAATGCACTCGCTCGACCGTAAGGCGCACCCTATCAATCAGCCGCTTCTTCTCGCGCGGGTTGAAGTCGATTGAGCGTACCAGACGCGATATGTCAATGCGCCTCCGCGCCAGTTGATGGTTTGCCTGCGGATTGGCGCGCTTCTTTGACCTTGGGGGGCGCTCGATAAGCTTGGCCGCCGGCTTGAGCGTCATGGGGTATAGCTTTTCGATTTTGCCGATAATACGGAGGAGTTGTCGGGTCTTCTTCTTGATGATCTCTTCCGTCAGCTCATCCTGATCGAACCGAATGATGTCCCTGATGGAACGAGTGCCCTTGCGCAGATCCTCGTCAATCGCCAGCAGTTCCTTCACTACCATCGGGGAGCGCGAGAGCGTCTTGAGCACCCGCATTTGCCCGCGCTCGATGCGCTTGGCGATGGCCACCTCGCCCTTGCGCGTCAGCAGCGACACAGTGCCCATCTCGCGGAAGTATATCCGCACCGGGTCGCTGGACGCCTCCAGCGTGCCTGGGGTCAGATTGAGTTCGACCTCCTCGGCGGTTCCCTCGGCAGCAGGGGCATGGGCGGTGGAGAAAATCTCAGGCCGATTCCCACTCCATCTTCTGCGCGGGGCCGTCTGCACCAATCTCTTTGGACAAGAGTTTGGCAATTCCGTAATCCCGTCAGGCCCGCTAGGCACACACATCTCCAGCTTAGAAACCACGCTGCATTCGCGCGAGCAACGCACGCACGGCTTCGGCAAACTTCAATTCGGATCGGCAAGTGCGCTTTAGGGTAAATCTTCTCACCCTCATCACGGCGGCTTAAACCGCCGTCTTGCTGCTCCATTTATTTAGATGCGAGAGGATAAGCTAACGCCCATCACTACGAATCGGTATTTGCGACAACGGCGAATCGGTACACTACCCGATGATGTCGGCGGCAAAGAGCCGGGCCTCTGAATCATCGGTGGGCAAGAATTCTATCGGTTATTGATCTTCCAAACGGCTCGAGTCTCGGCGAAGCACAGAACACCTCAGAAATCCCACGTCACGCCGGCGGAGGGCAGAATGGGCAGCATGTTCATGAATTCCAAGGTCGCCTGGCCGGTGGTCGGGTTATATCCGTTAAGGTTATCGTAGCGAGGATTGGCGCGGTCGAACACGTTCAGTGCTTCGCAGTACAGCGTGAGCTTCCGTCGTCTGAATTCCCACGCTTTGTTAAGCCGGACGTCGGATCGAGCATACGCCTTATCGTAAAGGGCGTTGCGGGTGGCCGAGAGATAATAGGCGCCATTCTGGAGGCGGTAGAAACCCGGTAAGGGCATACCACTCCCATAAATTGAGCGGAAACTCAGGTTCACGGTGGGTCGGAGGCGATATCCCAGATAGACGTTCACGCTGTGCCGCTGGTCTTGGTCCGAGGGGAATGCAATGCCCGCCTCATGATCCTGGAGTCGAGAGTTGCCGAAGCTGTAGGACACCCAGCCGGTCAACCGATTAGCGCTACGCCGTTGCAAAAAGATCTGCACGCCCCGCGCGTAACCATCCAGCGCGTTGTCGATAAGGGGATTGGCAGGAGGGGCGAAGATTTGCCCTCCGATCAGGCGCGGCTCGAAGAAGGAACGGAAAAGAAGATCGCGATCCTGCCGATCGTAGACCTCCACGCGCAGCCGGGTGCGCGGGTCCAGGCGCTGTTCGACGACCGCCACAAAGCTATTGGCCCGCTCGGGCAGGAGTCTGGTTCCGCCCAGCGCGGAGAATGCCCAATTGGGATCAGGCCCCTGGGCATATTGTCCAAAGCCCAAGCTAAATCGAGTGGACGCCCAGGGAACGATCCCGAGCGTAGCCTGGGGTAGGACCGTCTCGACCGCATCCACTCCGTATTTGTCCCAACGCGCTCCGGCCGTAAGCGTAACTCGTCCCTGGGCGGCTTTCCAGATTTGCTCCCCGTAACCACCCTCACGCCGAGCCGTGCCACGATAATCATTCTCCTCTAGGTAGGCGTCCGGCCGGTACTGATAGGTGCGAGCTAGCCCGTCATCACGGATGCGGCGCATCGACCAGCCAAAGTTGAAGGAGTCCTGGGCATGCCACATCCAGACAGCATCGGAGTTCCATACCCACTCACCGTACTGGCCCCGGTCGAAATTCAGGTCGGTCTTATTCTCATCGAAAAGCGCTTCCCGCGACCAGGCAACGTGGTTGGTCGCCAGGAAATGCTCGTTGGGCGTATAGTTCCACCCCAGGTTGGCCAGGGTATAATGGTAATTACTCTTCTTGAGGTCATTGCTCCCCAGGCTGCTGAAGTCCCTATCGCGATTGAGGTCGGAATACCCGTCAATAAACGCCAGGCTTACCTTGTTCCGGTTACCGAGATTGTACGTTACCCTGCCCTGATAGTCGAAAAGCCCGAAGGCATACGGCGCGAAAGTGGGTGACGTATGATCAATGATGTATTGCAGGTAACTCTTGCGCACACTCAAGATCCAGTCTCCCGCGTGATCCTTACCCAGCGGCCCTTCGCCCAGAGCGCCGGCGTTGGAGGCGCTGGCGGTAATGCGAAAGGAAGGTTTCACCTGGCTTCCTTCACGCGTCTCAAGATTTAGGGCGGCCGCCGTGCTGTCGGCAAATTGCGAGGGAAAAACCCCCGCCTGAACGTCAATGTTATCGAGCATATCGCCGTCGATGGCGGTGAGGGTCACGGCGCCACCTTCACTATCGAGCATGTGGTAGGGTTGGTGCAGCAGAACCCCATCCAGGTAAAGGCCAATACGGCTGTAGTCAGCGGCGCGAAGAGACAACCGGCTCGTGAAATCGTCGTCGGAAGTGACGCCCGGCATGGCTTGGACAGCCCGCAGGGGATCATCCGCCAGGACGGTGGCGAGGTTTTTTTCGTCGTTGCCGCTCAGGCTTATTTCGGAAGGACTCTCGACACGTGGTGAACCAAAGGGGCCGGCCTTCACCTCCAAGGTGGTCGTTGGCCCCAGGTTGTCAGGAGTGAGGGCCACATCGAACTCTTTGACCTCCCCGGCGGCAACGCTGAAGCGAGTTAGCACCATCCGGTACCCGACGGTGGAGACCCTCAGGGCGTAATCCCCGGGCTTGACGTCCTTAATTTCAAACTGCCCGCGGGGGTCCGTAATGGCGCGGCCGGGGGTGTCCTCAAGGACCATATCCACGCGTGCCAAGGGCTCACCGCTGCGCCCATCGCTGACCAACCCTTTAATCGTCGCGCCGTTGGGCTCCTGGCACAGGGCCGCGCACCCAACAAATAGGAAAGCAAATGAAAGACCCGCCAGGAGTTTCATGGAGCTCCTGATTTAGGATTTCGAAACGGTCACTTGAGTCTTCGAATCACTCCGAGGGAAATGGCTTTGGCGGCCCATGCCACCTTCCCCAACTCCCAATGGCTCCAGATGCCCGGCAGGAAGCACGCGATTTTCAATTTAAATGGGCGGGCCGAAAAAGGCCGCCGAATATCAGCAACTCAAGGGGATTCGTAGCCCCCGCGTGCGTGTTTCAACACCCCGAACCGGTGATACGTTATAATTATCTAATAATATAGTCAATGAATTTAATATTAGATAATCATTAGAAAATACTTAGCAAAGCGTGCCAGCCCAAGCGCTTAGAAGAAGTAGGGTTATCTTGTTTTCTTAGGAAGTTGGGCAGGTGTGGATTGCGGCAGAATCCGTCATGGGCTCCAAGTGCATGGCGGGGGCAAGTTGCTTGGTCAACCGGGCACAGCGATAAACTGTACGATTTGCAATGCGACTGTATCTCCCAAAGCTTGAAAAACTCCCAAAGTAATTCGAATGTCGGCAAGGGTGTGATGATGGGTGATCGGGGAGATGCCATGACTGAGTGAAGTCACACCCGATCGTATCGGGAATAAATGAAATCCAATACGTCTGACATTGGCCACGTGGACTACCCCGACAAAATCGATCACGGACAAGCTAAGGTTTGTGGGAGAAAGTGACATAAAGGGCTTTTGAAACCCAATTCTCGATGCCAGTGCCGTCTATTCATGATTATTGCCGAGAGACCATCCTGAATCCCGGCTTGTCGTGATTTTTCCCGGATCGGCAGGGAGCCACGATGTTGCCCAGTCAGAACTTTCTTCCTGGGGAGCCTCGTGACAAGTGTTCGCCGTCGCACTATGGAAATTCTCTCATCCTTTGCTCCCTGCCTGCCGAAATACTGTGTGATTAATGAAAACGAGGTCTTCATGAGAGAGAGTAGAGACCTGTGCCGGAATGGAGTCACGCCTCTCCCTGTGACAGGGGTGCGTCCGAACGGAGTTTGGCCCTCAGCTAAAGGCGGGAAGATACGAATAGGAACTCTCGCGAATTACGCGGTTGATCATGCGCCCGGCGTTCGTGTACCCACCCAATGGGTCCTTATTGGAATGTTCTTAACGATCTTTCTCGGGTTCGCAGGCGCGTCAGCCGCCCCTGCCCAAGTCGTTGCACCCGCCCAAGACCAAGAAAAGTCGGAAAGGCAGGACCGGCAAGAAAGGCCGGTAGGGCGGGACCGGCAGGAACGGGTCACAGATTGGGCCACGGATAACCTCGATATGGTTTCCGCCTCGCCCGCACAGATCCGCGATGTCCTGTCCAAAAATCCAGGCCTGATGGTTGAGCTAAAACGCCTAATGGCCAAGCAGGCCATAGAAAAGGGACAAATCGTCGCGGAGCGGGACTTGGAGGATGACGCCCTCCTTGATCGCCTGGCGACTGACACCCACTTCCGCGCCTTGGCCACACGCCTGTTACAGCGTTATGGCTACCTGTCACCGCAGCTCAATCCTGACTCGCCCTCGGGAAAAGAGCAGGATCTGTGGCTAAGAGCCCGGGCGGAACGGTTGGCTCGTGCTGAAATTACCGACACGGGCTTGGAACCTGAAATGGGACGTCCTGAGGTAGCATGCGGACCAGGAAAGGAAAATCCAGGCTGCCTGATGGAGATGGCTAGGCCAACAACAGGCTTATTGCCTGAATCGGATGAAGTCCCGTGCGGTCCAAGTCAAGGCGACGTGCACTGCCAATCTCCAGCGAGCCGACCTGCACAGGTTCCCAATTCTACCCGGACTGAGCAGCCGGGGAAGGAAACCCCCTCTCCAGCCATCCAGCGTCCTGACTTGACGAGTTCCATGTTGATGACCGTCAGTGCCGTTTCCACTTCAGATCAGGTCAGGGCCAACTCGCAGACGGGTGCACCTCGGTCCGAAGAAGTTGTCGATGTTACGGGTGGGATGCCTGCGGGTCTTCCCGAAGATCCGCAAAGGCAGTTGCAACGCCCCCCCGTTTCGTCCCGCCAGAGTAAGCCCGGTGTGGTCCCCGAGCCGGTGGAGATGGTAAGTTCACCCAATCCTTACGCTTATCTACCCTCGCTCTACGATCTGTACATGCAGGCCGCGCCACGCACCGGGCATCTTGCGCGCTTTGGTCTCGACGTGTTTCGCAGCGACCTCGGCAGCCCAGGGATTCCCATGGACCTTCCCGCCGGCCCGGAGTATGTCCTCGGTCCTGGTGACGGATTGACCATTGATCTTTGGGGAGGCGTTTCGCAGCGGCTGTTCCGAACCGTCGACCGCGAAGGCCGCCTGTCATTGCCGGAGTCGGGGCCACTTCTGGTGAGCGGCAAGACGCTGGGCGAGGTGCAAGAGGTCGTACAGCGCATTCTGCGCACACAGTACCGGGACGTTTCTGCAGACCTTTCGCTGGGCCGCTTGCGCACCGTGCGCGTTTACGTGGTGGGAGAGGTGGTATCGCCGGGCGCCTACGACATCAGCTCACTCTCGACCCCGCTGAATGCGTTGTTTGCCGCGGGGGGCATCACCACACGCGGGTCGCTTCGTCATCTGCGACACTCTCGTGGCCAACGGCTCGTCGAGGAAGTGGACGCCTACGACCTGCTGTTGCATGGCATCGGCGGTGACCTCAAAAACCTCGAGAACGGCGACACCTTGCTGGTCCCTCCGGTGGGCCCACAGGTGAGCGTGGACGGCATGGTGCGTCGGCCGGCGGTCTACGAACTGCGCGGCGAGACGAATCTCGGGGAGGCGCTCGATCTGGCGGGTGGTATCCTTCCCGCGGCAGCACTGCGTCACATCGAAGTCCAGCGGCTGGAGGCGCACGAAAAGCGCACCATGCTGAGCGTCAACCTGGACGAGAGCGGCGATCCCCAAGCCGTTCGCCGTCAGCTTGCCACGTTTGGAGTGCGGGACGGTGACGAAGTACACATTTTCCCGATTGCTCCCTACAACACCACCGCCGTTTACCTTCAGGGGCACGTCCTGCGGCCGGGGCGATACGCCTACACTCCCGGCATGCGTCTCACCGACCTCGTGGCTTCCTACAAGGATCTTCTTCCCGAGCCCGCCGAGCACTATGCAGAGATTGTCAGCCTGCGCCAGCCGGACTGGCGGCCGGTAGTGGAAAGCTTTGATTTGGCGGCGGCGCTGGCGAACCCCCAGGCCTCGCCGAAGCTTGCGACACTCGATACGGTTCGCATCTTCGGCCGGTACGATCTGGAGTCTGCTCCCATCGTCTGGCTGTCGGGGGAAGTTCGTACCCCGGGACAGTACCGTACCTCGGGCCAGATGCATTTACGTGACGCGATCTATCAGGCCGGAGGGTTGCTGCCTGATGCCGCGCTTGATTCCGCGCAACTGTTCCGCGCTCAGCCGGATGGCTCGCTCCGAATCTTGAATGTGAATCTTGCCGCCGCCCTCGATGCCGACCCGCTGGAGAACATCCTCGTGCAACCGCGCGACCGGATCATTGTGCATCGCAGCCTGTACCGCGTGGACCCGCCGAGTGTGTACATCCGGGGCGAAGTGGCCAATCCCGGCCGCTACCCCCTTGGCGACAAGATGCGAGTCGCGGATCTGCTTCACGCGGCGGGCGGCCCGAAACGCAGCGCCGACCTCACGAATGGGGACCTGACGCGGTACTTCCCGGCGAACGGCGTACAAGCAGGAGGCGAGCACCAGAGGGTGAATCTAATGGCGGCATCCCGTGATGAGAACCTGAACTTTCCCCTCAAAGACGGTGATGTTCTCAGCGTGCCGGAACTGCCGGGATGGAAGGATCTGGGGGCATCGATCACCGTCAAGGGAGAAGTCAAGAATCCCGGCGTTTATGGCATCCGTCCGGGCGAGCACATGAGCTCGGTGTTGAAGCGCGCCGGCGGCCTGCTGCCGACCGCCTACCCCCAGGGCGCCATCTTTATGCGCATTTCGGTGCGGGAACTTCAGGAAAAGAGCCGACAAGAACTCATCCAGCGCGTCGAGCAGGAAGGCGCGGCGGTGAAGACCTCCCTGGCAACTACCGGCTCGGAGCAAGCCCAACTCGCGCAGCAAGCTGCGCTACAGCAACAGCGCGTCCTCGAGGCCTTGCGACGCGCGCCCGCTTCCGGACGGCTGGTGGTCCGGATGCGTCCGGGCCTGAAGGGATTTGAGAATTCATCGCAGGACATCGAAGTGCGCGATGGCGATACCCTCGAGATCCCCAAGCAACCTGGAGTGGTCCTGGTAGTCGGACAGGTATACAACAGCAATGCTCTTACTTACGTGCCGGGTAAAAACGCCGGCTGGTATCTCTCCCAAAGCGGCGGCGCCACGCGGCTGGCAGACAAGAGCGCCATCTTCATCGTGCGCGCGGACGGAGAGATAACGAGCCGCCACCAAGGAGCCTATTGGTCCGCCAATGTGCTCTCCGCGGCGGTTCGTCCGGGCGACTCGATTGTCGTCCCCGAGCGGTCGGTTATCGGCGAAAGCCGCTGGAAAAGTATCGTAGCGCTTGCGCAGATCGCGGAGGCAGGAGCAGTTGCGGCGGCGGTTCTTCCCTGAGTGGGAAGTTGAATAGGAACGTGGCGCAGGTTGGGGCTGGCCCACGGGCATTTCCGGGGTTGGCTCCGGAATCCCCAATCCCCCTGGCGGCCTCCTTGCGGCGGACTTCCGCGCCAGGTGGGGCGGGAGAAAATGAAACAGGAACGGTATCCATGAAGGGACTATACCCAAAAACCTCGGCCGCACTTTCGGAACTCGATGCTCCGATCGCAGGGGGTCCGGAAACCGGCGATATCATGGTGGGCGAGCAGACGGCACAGCCGGATTTCCTCGAGCCCACGACTCCGACTCAGACGGTTGCGAACCTCCGCCTGCTCTGGGAAAATCGCCAGTTCCTGGGGCGCGTGGCCGGCGCTGGCCTGCTGCTTTCTACGCTCATCGCCTTTCTCACCCCTAGCCGTTATCAGTCCGTGACGCGTTTGATGCCGCCCGATAACCAGTCAGGTTCCGGCCTCGCCATGGCCGCGGCGGAGCTTTCCGCCGGTGCGGCGGGGATGGGAGGAATGGCGAGCGCGCTCCTGGGTCTGAAGAGCTCCGCCGACCTCCTGGTTGGCGTCCTCAACAGCCGCACGGTGGAAGACAGGCTCATCCAGAAGTTTGACCTAAAAAAGGTCTACGGCGTTCGCCGGATGGAGGATGCGCGCAAGATTTTGGCGGCCCGGACCGACATTTCGGTCGATCGTAAAAGCCAGATCATCACCATTAAAGTGACCGATAAGAACCCCCAGAGAGCGGCGGAGATGGCCCAGGTCAACGTGGAAGAACTGAACAGCACGTTGGCCGAGGTGAGTACTTCCTCAGCGCGCCGCGAGCGGATTTTCCTCGAAGGGCGTTTACAAGCCGTTAACCTGAATCTGGAAGCTGCCGAGAAAGATTTTAGCCAGTTTGCGAGCAGGAATACGGCGATTGACATCAAGGAACAGGGCAAGGCCATGGTCGACGCGGCTGCGACTCTCCAGACACAATATATTGCCGCGCGATCAGAACTCGAAGGGCTCAGGCAGCTTTATACCGACAGCAACGTCCGTGTTCGCTCTGTGCAAGCACGGGTTGACGAGTTGCAAAATCAGCTCATGAAGGTCGGCGGAAAAGACGATAGTACAGATTTAACAGCGGGAGATTCGCTGTACCCATCAATTAGGAAATTGCCACTGCTGGGCGTTGCTTACGCCGACTTGTACCGCAGGACGAGGGTGGAGGAAGCAGTGTTCGAGACGCTGACGAAGGAATATGAGTTGGCCAAAGTTGAAGAAGCAAAAGAAATTCCGACGGTCAAGGTGCTCGACCCCCCAAACCTTCCCGAGAGGAAGTCCTTTCCTCCCCGCCTCCTGTTCATGCTGCTGGGGGCAGTGCTGGCGCTTTCTTGCGGAGTGAGTTGGGTATTTGGCAGGACGATGTGGGAGCAAACGGATCCGGCCGACCCCGGAGTAGCACTGGTGCAAGAGGTCTTCAATACGGTGAGAAATACCCTGCCTTGGGCTTCGCGAAATGGCTCTGGGCTTCGTTCGTCGAGTAGGAAGGCGGGGGCGAGCCTTGACCCACAGGACGTCGCGAAAGAAGTAGACGAGTAACGCGAAAACATCTTGTATCTATTTGAAGTACAAGCAGTTAAGTAGGAATTGCTCTTGTGAGTGACGGGGCGAAGCTGTGTAGGCAGGTATCTGGGTTTAGGTGTCAGGACGACTGCGGACCCCGGACTTCGGACTTTTTCATGAGGAAGTAATGAATCATTTGGAACCCCAACCGATTGCCAACGGCTCGTCACCGGTCATTTGTCAGGCGTCAATGAAGCTATGGTATGCCGCCTGCACTTGTGCAAACCATGAGAAAAGGGTCACCGGACAACTTTCCGCGCGGTCGGTCGAGCACTTCCTCCCCCTTTATGAATCGGTCCGTCAATGGAAGGACCGGCGAGTGCATCTCCAGTTGCCGCTTTTCCCCGGATATGTGTTCGTGCGCCTCGCCTTGCGCGACCGTCTACAAGTTTTGCAGATCCCCAGCGTGGCAAGGTTGGTCAGTTTCAATGGGGCTCCAACGGCGTTACCTGATGCGGAAATCGAAATCCTGAAGGCGGGACTCGAACGCGGCGTGCAAGCGGTACCGCACCCCTACCTAAAGGCTGGCAGGCGCGTGCGCGTCACGGCCGGCCCGCTGGAGGGATTCGAGGGAATCGTCATTCGAGAAAAGAACGAGTGGCGTTTCGTCATTTCGCTGGATCTGATTCAGCGCTCGATCCGGCTCGATATCGATGCTGACTCAGTCGAGCCGGTATACGCCCGGCAGGCATCGTGCTGAGGTCCAAGGACTCGACGTCGTACTTCTCTCTGTGCTCTCGGCGGGTGCATCTTTTCTTCCATGCCCGAAAAGAGGATGGAAGCTAATGCTGCGGATGTCAGGACAGCCATAGTGAACCCTTCATTCATGGAATCCACCGAGTCACGGTGCGCGACAGGAGTAGGCGCTGTGGCTCTGTGTGAAGTGCCGGAGCCCACCCGGGGCGGCTTTTCGCTTCAGTCCCTCACCCGCCAGTCCGTGGTGAATATGGTGGGAGGGCTCATCTCTCAGGCGCTGAAGTTCTTTGTGGTCATCTATGTCGCCCGGCAGTTTTCTGTTCCCGATTTCGGTTTGTTTTCCTTCGCTGTGGCGGTGAACGCTTACATGTTTATTGTGTCCAATTTTGGCCTGCCCGTGTTTGGCAGCAGGGCGGTCGCTAAGTCCGGCAGCGTGTCGCGAGAACTAATCGTGGAAATTTGTGGCACGAGAATGTGTTTGGCGCTCTTTACGATGGCTTTGGCGATAGGCTTTCTTTTGCTTGCACCCGGCGTAAATCGACGGGAAATCACGCTGGTGGCGGTTTTCGGGCTGAGTAATGTTGCCCAAAGTGGCTTGTTGGATTGGGTGTTTCAAGGTCTCCAGCGTCTGGAAGCTTCTGCAGTTCTGAACGTCATCTGTCAAGGGGGTTGGCTGGTTCTGGCGATGGTTGGCGTCAGGCTGGGGTTTGGACTTCCGGCGGTTCCCGCCGCCCTGGTGATTTCACTAGCGTTCGCCGGTGTGCTTGGCTACCTATGGCTCGAGCCGTTCGCATGGTCAAGGCTAAGCGGGGGCGCCCGATCGGGCTTGGTTCATCGCTCCTGGGAAACTCTCAAACGCGTTGCGCCCCTCGGCTGGGGCTCCATCCTGCTTACCGTGCTGGTGTGGACAGACATCGTCTGGGTGAGGTTCTTGTGCGGTGAAAGCGCGGTGGGCATATACGCTGCCGGGAATCGCGCCGGGCTGGCCCTCTCCATGTTAGGCACCTTTTATGTCCAGGGCGCATTCCCTCTCTTAAGCCGCGTTGCCGAGCACGCAGGGTCCATATTTCATGATTGTTTTGAACGGGTTTGCAGAGATTTGGCGTTGATCTTCGTTCCCGGCGCAATATTTTCGATGGCTTACGCGAAGGAGATCATTGCACTGGTCTTTCCGAAGCCGGAGTACCTGGCGGCGGTCCCGGTGTTTTGTATCTTTCAAGTCGCCATGCTGCTCTTCATCATGAACAACCTCCTGGGAACGGGTGTCTTGATTGCGTATCACCGGGATAAGGTTTTTCAGACGATCTTGGGGGGAACAACCGCTTTCTTCCTAATTTTGTCACCCGTCCTGACCTGGCAATGGGGACTTCGTGGCACGGCGACGGCCGTCCTTACCTCACAAGCGGTATCTCTTTTGTGGTTCTCCTTCGAGACCCGCGGGCTCGCGCACCTGAGTCCTACTCGGGTGCTCCTGGTGCCTTGCCTGGCGGGGCTGACCGCTGTCGCCTTGGGCCGCTTCTTGCATCTGTCGCTGCTTCTCGCCATCCCTGAATTGGCCATCTTCTATCTGGCGCTTCTGTTTTGGCGCGCCCATGTATTGCCTGCAGAGGAGATCAAAAGCCTTGGCTAACGCGAATGTTGGACTATACGCCGCTGCCCTGAAGAGGCATGGGGGTCTGCGAAGCGCCGTGCGCACGTACGGAATCGTGCGCCTTTCCGACCTTGTGCTGCGCGCTGGATGGGAGGCGCTCGGCATGCGGGCTCTTCGCTTGCTGGGGCGCAGGCCGGATCGTCCATACGGCTGGATTGAGGCATTGCTATTGCCGGCCTGCGACTACTGGTTTCGCTACGCCGAGGTCATTGCAGGGCTGCACAAACTGGCGCCCGCCGGGGAGGCCCGCCTTATTGAAGCAGCGAGCGGACGGAGCGGGGGAATGGCCTGGGCACTGGGAAGGCAGGATTCTAGGATTTGTCTTGTGGATAGCTCGGCTGATCTCCTGAGTGATCCGCGCGGTCGTGGAGCCCTCCGGGTGTGTGCAGACGGGTGTAGGCTACCGTTCCGGGACAATGCCTTCGATGCCGCAGTGTCATTAGATACGATCGAGCACCTTCCTCGCGCGGCGAGACCACTGTTCATCGAGGAACTGAAACGCGTCGCGAAACGTGGCGTGGTCATCACTTGTCCGCTGGATTCGGCAGATGATTTTTTCCAGGCGGAAAGACCCGATTTGCGCCTGTCTGCGAGGATTGCGAAACGAAATGGGGTGCAGCCAAGTTGGCTGCAAGAACACCTGCAACAGGGACACCCTACCCGCGAGGAACTGCTGGAGGTATTGCCTGGTGCACAGATCACCGGTTCAAACAATTGCGACGCATGGCTGCGGTTCGCTCTGCTTCAGCAACGGCTTTTGGTGTGGCTCTTTACGGGAATGTACTACCTGCTCTTCCTTCGAAAACAAGACAATAAGCCCCCTTACCGTCAAGCTTTACTGGTGTGGGATAAGCAAAAGGTGGCGCGAAACCCTCCATTGGTAGGAAGTGAGAGAGTCGTGGCCGCTGAATCAAGACATATGGGACTCCGATCTGCCGAATTGCCGGTGACTTCGACCTGATGAGCGCTTTATCGAATAGTCCGACCGCTGTACTCCGGTTCCCGTATACGGCATCGTTGGCCATCGTCTGTTGGGTCAGTATATGTACATTGGCTGCGGTTGCGGCCCTCCTTGGGGGCATGGCCATTGTGATCCTCCTGCTGGCCGCTGGGTTGGGCTTGGTCGTTTGGAGGCGTCCAGAAGAAACCCTTGGCGCGGGTTTGCTGTTCCTCTTTGCGGCGCAAATCTTGTTGCCCTTTTCGGCCCGATTCAATGCTGACTCAAACGATATGTCCCAAATGTACTATTGGGCAGTTGGCCTGCTGATCATCACGATCCCGGCAGTTATCCATATGGGGTTGCGCCGTGTGTTCGATGTTCCGCTTTCGGCTAAGGTATTCCTAGGAGTGGCATTTGCGTCAGCCGTCTACGCTGCGGCGCAGGGGGCGGCGACAAGCTACGTAGTTCGCCAGTTTTACGGCATTCTGATTCTAATTGTCTATCTCGGAATCGCGCTTCATATGGGAAAAGAGGAGTTGCTGTTACGGCGGGCACGAACCTTCGGCGTTCTTTGCGCGCTGTGTTTCGTCGTCTATTACCTCGCCGTGTTTGGGAGATACGGATTTCACAGGGAAACGGGCACAAACGGCGCCCAGGCAAGCACATTAGCCATCCTGCTAGTGATTGCCGGTATGAATGCACGGAAGGTCTCATGGGTTTTGAGCGCGCTTGTGATCCTGTTGGTTCCTGCGCTTTTATTCATGCGGCGCGACTTGGTCGCTTTCCTGGTGGCGCTTCCAATCGCTCTCGCTGTCAAATCGAGAACCTGGAAGCTGAGGCTGGCATATGGTTGTCTTTCAGTCCTCATTGCGCTTCCCGGGATATTTCCGCAGGTCGCACAGAGTGTGGGTGACCAGCTAAAGGAGATGCCCATCATTGGAGACGTGATCCCCGCTACCACACAAGATGCCACCTCGCTGTACGAACGTGTTGTCCAGGCACAGATTGCCCTGGATGAGGTGAGAACTCACCCTTGGCTCGGGGAGGGACTCGGCAGCAGTTTCCAGTGGGATAGCCCCATCCAGGGTTTTGTCGAATCGGGCTACGTCGATAGCGGCTGGGCCTACCTTTTCCAGAAGATGGGACTATTGGGCGCAGGTACGTTTCTTTGGCTCTTGGTCACAGTTTTCACTGGCGCTTCGCGGAAAACTGCCGGCCTTACCGCATGCCTGTCCTCTGCCGCTCTGATTACCATGTTTAGTGAGCCCGTCTTTTTTCATTTCACCACAGCACCGTTCCTTGGAACCTATGCAGGCCTCCTTCTGGCCAACAAGGATCGTAGACCAAAACCTGCGGTCGTACTCCGTCAGAAGGTTTCTTGAGCGTTTCGTTTGTGCAGTGGGGAGAGGATCAGTCCATGCAAAACGAATTATCTCAAACCTATATTGAAGGAGACCAGTAATGGCTTCTCAGGCGACTGCCTTGGTTTTACAACAGCGAGAAATGATTTCGTGCCGAGTGTGCTCTGCTTCGCCCTGCACCCCCTACCTCAACGCCAGGGGATATATCGTCGTGCAGTGCAACAGTTGTGGACTGCTCTATGTAAATCCCCAACCTAGTCTCAAAGAATTGGAGCAGATATACGCGGCCTTCGACGAAGGCGACCAGTGGCGTAACGGGGAGGAGTCATTTAATCGCGGGGTCAGACAGGCGGTCCTACGCTTCAAGAAGGGCGGATCAGCGATGGATGTGGGGAGCGGTTCCGGTAATTTCCTACGCTGTCTCCGCGAAGCCGGATTCGACGTGTTCGGTGTAGAGCCTTCGCAAACGGGAAGTACCTACGCGCGAACAGTGCATGGAATCGAAACCTTCAATGGGACGGTTGAGGGGTTTGTGGCGTCCGGCGCGAATCGAGACTTCGACGTCGTGACCATTCTCAACGTTCTCGAGCATCTGAAGGATCCTGCTTCCATCCTGCTACAGTTTCGTCCATTACTGCGCAGCGGCGGAATCCTGGTCATTGTAGTTCCTGACGCACGTTTGCACGCCCTTTTGGGAGGGACGCGGCGCCGTCTCGGTTTTAAGGATCCCTTCTGGATGGAGACCGAGCGCCATCCGTTGGTGGGATTTGACCCGCCACGTCACTTATGCTCGTTCGAACCAAGAACCATCTCCCAATTGGTCAAGCGTTGCGGATTCGAACCTGTCCATCTCCGAAATGCTCCCGTGATATTTAATGACGCCCGCTGGAAGAACGTGGCCAAGAGAATTCTCCACGGTCTTTCCGAGACCATCTATTGGCTAACGTTCCGGCAACTAATTTTTGGGTACACGACGTTGCTTGTTGCCCGCAAAGCATAGTGGACATTGAGCCCGTCGGAAACCGCTTCGGTCGTAAAACTCGGAGGATGAATTGAGCGATCTTCGTCTACGCGATTCGATCATGACCGTATCCACCGTATGGCGGCACACCTTTCTGGACGCTATTGTTGCTCCCCGGCGTTTCCGGAGAGTGATGCCCCAAATGCGCAAGCTGAGCGACCTGCTGCATCACCCGGGCATCCAGAGCTTGGAGGTGAGCGACCTTCCCGCCCCCCAAACCCCCGTCCAAATGCTCTCGATAGCTCCCGGTTACGGTGGGATGCCTGCGCAAGACCTTTACGCCCTGCTGCGGATTGTCCTGTGGATCAGACCCAGGGTCATCTTCGAGATTGGGACCTTTCAAGGCGCCACGACGGCTCACCTGGCCCTCAACTCTGACGCCCAGATCTATACTCTTGACCTGCCGCGCGACATGGCGACCGATTTGAAGGGCTATACCTCTAGTGATGCTGCCTTGTTACAGGCGCGCGATCAGATCGGCGGGTTCTACCGGCAATCCAACCACGATGGTCGCATTCACCAACTTTTCGGAGATTCCCGATCCTTCGATTACCGGGCTTATTACGGCTCCGCCGACCTTGTATTAGTGGACGCTTGCCACTTGTATGACTACGTAATCAGTGATTCGAATCAAGCCTTTCGGCTCTTAGGCCCCAGAGGAGTGATCGTGTGGCATGACCTTGGCAATTCTCGAGATGTTTTGCGCGCGCTACAGAAAATCTCCCGTGAATCAAGGGTCTACCACGTGGAGGGAAGTGCCATCGCGTTTCACCCGCGTGGGGTTTCCTTGACGGGCGAAGCTCCTTCCGAAAGTAAGGAAAACGTCGAGAGTATGGTCGCACAATGATTCTGCTGGAGATTCTGTTTTGGGTTTCGGCGCTGCTGGTGCTTCACGTTTACGTGGGCTATCCGGTGGGTATCTATGTCAGGTCGAAGCTGCACCGGGCGGGCGCGCGGCCGAAGGAATCGGCGAGCGGCGAGCTTCCCTACGTGACCGTCCTCATCCCCGCCTACAACGAGCAGCGCTGGATCGCGCGCAAAATCGAGAACACGCTGGCGATCGAGTACCCCTCCGACCGGCTCCAGGTTCTCGTAGCATCCGATGGTTGCACGGATAACACCGTGGACATTGCGAGGCAGTATGTAGAACATGGCGTCGAAGTTAACCATCGTGCGGAACGCAGCGGCAAAACCGCTACGCTAAACCGCGTGGTCCCTACGGCGCGCGGCGAGATTATTTTGATGACGGATTGTAACGCCCTGCTCCCAGCGAACACCCTGCAACTGCTGACACCCCATTTTCAGGATCCCAACGTCGGCTGCGTTACGGGAGAAAGGGTTTGCTTGCATACGGGAAGCTCCGCTTCGGAAGGGGAAGGCCTCTACTGGCGCTACGAGGCGTGGATCAAGAATTCCGAGAGCCATCTGGGGTCCTGTTTAGGGTCGAATGGTCAGGTCATGGCCGTCCGCAAAGCCCTGTTTCCGCAAATCCCCGTCATTGGCGACGACTTCTATGTGCCCATGAAAATCCTCATCTCTACGGGGGCGCAGGTGCGGTTCGAGCCGCGTGCGAAAGCCGCGATCCCGGCGGCGGCCAATCTAAGACTCGAACTGGAACGTAAGGTCCGATCTCACGTCTCGCTCCTGCGAGATCTGCCTTATTTAAAAGGGGGCCTGAATCCCTTGCGCAGCCGGATCTGGTGGGGCTTTTTGTCGCACCACGTTTTGCGACTATTTGTCCCATTTGCACTGCTAACGGCCTTGGCTTCCGCAACCATTTTGTGGAGATGTATGGGCATATACGGGCTATCCACAATAGGTCAAGGTTTCTTCTATGGCGCCGCGATCCTGGGTTACGCATTCGCGCGTCGGGGCTTACGCTGGCGGATTGTCTACCTCCCCTTCTATTTTGTGTATGCCAACTTGGGTGCGTTCCTGGCCTGGATCCGCTGGGCCCGAGGGAATCACCAATATGCTTGGCAGAGAACAGAGCGGATCTTGCCCGCGGCCGAGCCCGCGACACTGTTCACCGAGTGGGGCAAATGAAGGCCAATACTGTTGCCGGGAACAAAATCGAGGATAGGCTGCCGTCAATGTCTTGGGCGGAGGAAAACCGGACGCACCCCGCAGAATTTCTCGACTTGCTCAGCCGTGGCAGCGTCCAGCGCATCCTCTTCCTGGCCTGTGATACGGCCGCCATAGCACTTTCGAATGGGGCTTCACTGATCGGGATGCAAAAGCTGTTCGATATCCCGTGGAGCAATTTGAGCCCTCCCGGCTACCTTCTGTTCTATCTGCCGTTCCTACTGGTCATACTTTCTCTCGCCGATGGGCATCAGAGTCCCCACCTGCGAAGGCCGGAAAAGGAACTCGCCATTACTTTCCGAGCCGTCTCGCTTTCCTTTGTGGCCCTGGTTTGCGCCAACTTTATCTTCTTCAAGAAACTAGGGTTCTCCCGGCACCTCTTCATCTCTTGGTATCTTCTGGCCCTCGTGCTGATTCCGTCCTTCCGCTTGGGACTTCGAGCCATTTATGGGGCGCTCTGGCGGCGTGGAATAGCCCAACAAGGTACCCTTTGGGTGGGCTGCACAGAAAAGCTTGCCGAATTTAAGAACCACCTTTCCATCCAACGGTACCGGGGCTACCGGATCGTCCATATCATGCCCGAATCCGAACTTGATGGCGGAAACCCGATCAGACTCACGGGCCGGAACGGATATGACGCATTGGCAAAATGGGATGAAACGCTCTCAAAGCTACGTGTGCAACTGGTCGTGGTATGCCCCTCCGGTACGGCCTCGGGATCACATGCATTGGTTAGGGAAATTCTAGGCCGCGGAAGAGCCCGGGGGATTGAGGTAGAGGTATTCTCGGACTTGTTTGGCACCTCCGAATTCAATTTCGAAATAGATGAGTTCTCGGGCTTGATCCGCTTTTACACCACAACTCAGTATTCGCGGCAGGTGCAGCGATGGCTGAAAAGCCTGCTCGACCGAACTCTGGGTGTGATGGGAAGCATTGCGGGCGTGTTGCTGACACTCCCGGTGGGCCTGCTGATCAAAATGGAAGACAGGGGGCCGGTCTTTTACCGGCGGGAATTCGTGGGCAATGACGGCCAAGTCCATTATTACCTCAAGTTCCGGACCATGAAGACCGGCGCCGACGAGATCCTAAAAAATGATGCGCAGCTCAAAGCCCGGTTTGATGAGAAGTACAAGCTCGTGGACGACCCGCGCGTCCTGCGGGTGGGACGGTTTCTGCGCAAGTACAGTATCGACGAATTTCCGCAGTTTTTCAGCCTACTGAAAGGTCACCTGACGTTTGTGGGACCGCGCGTGATTTCTCAGGAGGAGACGGTGCGCTACGGGCCGCTGCTACCAAAGCTCCTCTCCGTAAAGCCAGGCATCACCGGATTCTGGCAGGTAATGGGACGGCAGAGCACGACCTATCAGGAGAGAATTGCCATGGACATGTTCTACATCGACCACTTTTCCATCTGGCTGGACCTGCTTATCATCGCCAAAACGTTTTGGAAAGTGGGTCGCGCCGAGGGAGCTTACTAATCGAAGGACTTAACAGTCTGGGATGCGGACCGCAGGATCCCTTATGCAAGCCTCATGAATAAGATATGAATCAATTCATTTTAGTACATAAGGAGAAATAAAAGCGATTATGAGTAAACGTATCGTGGTAACAGGCGTGGCAGGGTTCGTCGGAAGCAACTTGGCGAAGCATCTGATTGACCGGGGTTATTCGGTCGTCGGAATCGACAATCTGAGCGCAGGCACGCTCGAAAACGTCGATCGGCGGGTGGAGTTTCATGAGATCGACATTCGTGACCCAGGTATCTCCCCCCTGCTGCGTGGGGTGGATGCTGTCTTTCACCTGGCGGCCAGAAGTTCCTTGACGGATTGTCTGGACCATCCGATCGAGGCCGCCAGCGTCAACACCCTCGGAACGCTCAATCTGCTCGAGGCTGCACGACAAGGCAAGGTGAGTAAATTTACCTACGCCGACACCGGGGCCGAATACGAAGGCATCACCGAGTTCCCCACCAAGGAGGACAAGATTCGCCCGATCGGGGTTTACGCCGTGAGCAAGCACGGGGGCGCGGCGTTTTGCGAGAGCTACCGTCAGCTTTACGGCATGAACGTCACGATTGTCCGCTATTTCAATGTCTACGGCCCGGCCCAGGACTGGCGACGCGTTGTTCCGCCGGTGATGAGCGCGTTCATCATTCGCATGCTGCGCGGGGAGCAGCCGATCATTTACGGAACCGGGGAAAAACGCCGGGATTTCATCTACGTGGATGATGTGAACGATTTTCATTTAACTCTGCTCGAAGACCCGCGATCCAACGGTCGCATCTTTAACGTCGGTACGGGCGTGAATTTCTCCATCAACGAGATTTACCGACTGGTGGAGGATCTGCTGCGAACCGGCCTCAAGCCGATCTACAGGCCGGACTTACCCGGCGAAGCCCAGGTGACCCTGGCGGATATTACCGCCGGGCGGGGGCTTGGCTGGCGACCCAAAGTGGATATCCACGAAGGGTTGCAGCGATCCGTTCAATACATCCAAGAACGCGTCCTGCAGGTGGTCGAAAGCAGCGGGGGGCAAAGGACTTAGCTCAGCGCCATCACGCGGCATAAGAAGGGCCCATGCCCCAACCTGCCGCCGCCTGAAATGGGCAAGTCATGCAACTGCCCGCAAGGAGCAATTCATCGCCTTGAATTCTCAAACCCAAAGGCCACAGAGCCATCCCTATGAAACTACTCAATAAGGTTTGTGTTGTCACAGGTGCATCCGGAGCGATCGGAGTCGCGATTGCGCGCCGCCTCCACGCCGAGGGCGCCCACCTCGCGATAACTTATCGGGCAGCAAAACCGCAGAAGCTGTGCGAGGAACTCTCGCAGGGGCTCCGGCGCACAGCATGCTACGTGCTGGATGTCACCGACTACGTGCAGGTAGAAACGGTAATCCAGCAGATCAGGACAGATTTCAAGGGCATCGATGTGCTGGTTAATTGCACCGGCATCCAAGGACCCATTGGCCCTCTTGAGACACTCGATGTGCGGGAATGGGCGCGGACCGTCGAAACGAATCTCCTCGGCTCGGTTTACCTGGCACGGGCGGTGGTGCCCAGCATGAAAGAACGCGGCGGGGGAAAGATCATTCTATTTTCAGGAGGTGGGGCTGCCTACGGCCGGCCGTATTTTACTGCGTACAGCAGTTCCAAAGCCGCCGTTGTCCGTTTCGCCGAAAGCCTGGCGCTGGAACTCGAGGCCACGAATATCCAGGTGAATAGCGTCGCTCCAGGCCCCGTCCACAGCCGCATGTGGGACGAAATGCGCACGGCAGGCCAAGCCGGGGGTCAAAAGCTCCAAGAAGAACTCAAACGCATGGAAGAAACCGGAGGAGTCTCGCCCGACCGCGCGGCAAACCTTGTGGCCTATCTGGCATCGGACAGGTCCAATCGTCTGACCGGCCGCTTGCTCAGTGCCGTGTGGGACGACTGGGACCACTTTGAAAAAAGTATGGAGAAAATCGCGGCGACGGAAGCGTTTACGCTGCGTCGAGTGCAACTGCAATGACAATACTTTCAACAGCTATCATCGGGGCCGGTGGGATTGGCCACATTCGGGCCCGGTCAATTTCGAGTTCCGGTCTGGGCCACGTCGCGGCCATCGCCGACGTGGATCCGGCCCGCGCCAGGGATCTTGCGGAGGAGTTTTCAGTTCCGTTCTCGGCAAATTGGCACGAAGTGGTTAACCGCCCTGACATCGACGCCGTCGTGGTTTCGACCCCCACGAAATTCCACGCGGAAATCGCAGTGGAGGCTCTCCAAGCCGGCAAGCATGTTCTCTGCGAGAAACCTCTTGGCCGCACCACGGAGGAGGCCCGCAGAATAGTAGAGGCTGCCCGGCGCGCGAACCGCGTGCTCAAGACAGGGTTCAACTATCGCTTTATGGCCCACACGCGAAAAGCTCGCGAGCTTATCAAAATCCAAGCCATCGGGCCCACCTACTTTTTCCGTTGCCGGTATGGCCACGGTGGGCGGCCCGGCTACGAGCAGCATTGGTGCACAGACGCCGACTTATCCGGGGGTGGCGTGCTGCAGGAACAAGGCATTCACATTGTGGATCTGGTTCGAGTGTTTTTGGGCGAGCCCTCCCGGGTGCTGGCGGAAACAAGGCGTTACTTCTGGGCTTTCCCCGAGACCGAAGACAACTGTTTCTGCCTATTTGCAACGGTCGCCGGACAATTGGCCCAGTTGCACGTCAGTTGGACCCAGTGGATCAATGTGCTCGACATCGAAATCCTCGGGCGTGACGGTTACCTTAGGTTGGAAGGACGTGACGGCCACTATGGCCCGCAACGGCTCACGTGGGGCAAGCGCCAACCGAACCACGGCCGCCCGGTTGAGGAAATCTTCACTTTTGACGGCAAGGATGAATCCTGGGACTATGAATGGCAGGAGTTCATCGAACTCATCTGTGGCGGACGGTGCAACGTAGCGGTTGCCGAGGAAGGCCTCCGAACCCAACAACTGGTTGAAGCTGCGTACCAAAGCGCCCAACAGAAATCCTGGATTGACATTCCCATATCATAAATGGAGCGATCATGATCATAACCCGGACTCCTCTCCGCGTCACACTCGGGGGAGGTGGAACAGACCTTCCCTCTTTCTACCGCGAGTACGGCGGATTCATACTGGCCGTAGGTATCGACAAGTATATGTATCTAAATGTGAATACTCCGATTGTGGATGACAAAATTCGAGTGAAATACGCCCAAGTCGAACTAGTCGATCACGTCGACCAGGTCGAACACACCCTGGCGCGCGAGGCCTTGCGGCATTGCGGGGTTACCAATGGAATCGAGATTGTCTCGATTGCCGATATTCCCGCTGGTACCGGCCTCGGCTCCTCCAGCTCCTACCTGGTGGGTTTGCTCAACGCCATGCATGCGCTCACGCAAAACCCGGTGGCTCCCCAGCAACTTGCCGAAGAGGCTTGTCATATTGAGCTGAATATCCTGAAGAAGCCCATCGGCAAGCAGGACCAGTACATGGCCGCCTTTGGCGGGCTGACCATACTCGACATCTCCCCGGACGGCAAAGTCCAAGTGGTGCGGCTCGGACTCGAGGTCGAAGTGCTCGAGGCCCTCGAACGCAACCTCCTGATGTTCTATACGCATGACATGCGCGACGCCACTGCCATCTTGCGCAAACAGGATTCGGCGACCCAACGGAACGATAAGGTGGTGGTCTCCACCCTGCGGGAGATCAAGGACATCGGGATCGAGACGTGCAGCGCGATTGTCGACGGCAACTTGCGCCGCTTCGGAGAATTGATGGATATCCACTGGCGGGCTAAGAAGAGGTTGGCCGAGGGCATCACCAATCCGCAGATCGACGCTTGGTACGAGTTGGCCAAACGCCACGGCGCCCTTGGCGGCAAGATTACCGGAGCGGGCGGCGGCGGGTTTTTGACGCTATTCTGCGAAGGAAACGCGGCGCGGTTGCGGGAGGTGATGGGCGCGGCGGGGTTGCGCCAATTGAACTTCCGGTTCGATTTCGAGGGCAGCAAAGTGATCTTCGACGTTGTCTCCCGCGACGGTCGGCTGGCCCATATCCAACGGCAAAACCACCGGGAGCAAGAAAGAGCCATAGTCGCGGGGCTTTTAACCTCAGAGTTTTCACCAAGTTGGACTGCTCACTATCCGCAAACACCCTCGCCTGCGGTTCAAGATTAGTGGGAATGCCCCCGCATAGCTGCCTCCGGCCACCTGGCAGCGCTCGATCAAGTAACCCGAACGACCTTTGATTCCCTCGAAAAAGCAGGACACGGAACGCCCCGCAACAATCGACTCAATTGTTCCTGTCCGACGAGCAGCAAGCTCTTCAAAAGGAGAAGCCTAATGGCAATCTTATCCGTAACGCCGGTCGAACCCCTGAAAAGCCGAGTCCCTTCTGAGCAGGCTGGAAGCAGCAACCCCTTCCGCCTGAACGTCAAGATCTATGCCGACGGTGCAGACCGGGCCAACATGCTCGAAATGTACGCCAATCCGCTGATCGCCGGCTTCACCACGAATCCGACGCTCATGCGCAAATCAGGTATCGCCAACTACAAGGCATTTGCGAGGGAAATCCTCGAACAAATACCCGATCGTCCGGTTTCTTTCGAGGTATTCGCCGACGATTTTGAGGAAATGGAGCGCCAAGCAGCCGAGATTGCCTCGTGGGGGGATAACGTGCTTGTGAAAATCCCCATTACCAATACCCAGAAGAAGTTTTCCGGCGACTTGTTGAAACGGCTGGCCCAGGCGGGAGTCCGCGTAAACGTTACCGCGCTGCTGACGCTAAAACAGGTTCGAGACGCCAGTGAATGCCTGGGGGATGGGCCGCCGGCGAAGATTTCCGTGTTCGCCGGACGCATCGCTGACACCGGACGCGATCCCGTTCCCCTGATGGCGGCTGCGGTGGAACTTTTGCGCCCCTATCCGAACCTGGAACTCATTTGGGCTAGCCCCCGCGAGCTATTGAATATTTTTCAAGCGGATGCGGTCGGCTGCCACATCATCACGGCGACTTCTGATGTCTTGAAAAAGCTCGCTCTGATTGGCAAGGATCTCAGCGAGTATTCACTCGACACGGTGAAGATGTTCTATGAGGACGCGCGAAAAGCCGGGTATCACCTCTAGACCGGCTAAATCCATCGGGATTGATCAAGTGGCTGAATCCGCGATAAGGCCTGCTGTGGCAATGCCCATGCGCTACCGGGCAGTTCTTCTCGATCGTGATGGGGTGATCAACCGATTGGTCTACCATCACGATGCAGGGGTTATTGATTCACCGTTCACCCGCGCACAATTCCGCCTTCTGCCGCGAGTCCCAGAAGCAATCCGCCTGCTGAATGATCTGGGCTTGCGTGTTGCCATCGTCTCCAACCAGCCCGGAATTGCCAAAGGCCATTTGCAGCCTGAAATGCTGGAGTGGTTTGACCGCACCTTGCTCGCGCAGATTCAATTGGCGGGAGGACACATCGACCGGATCTTTTACTGTTTGCATCATCCTAAGGCGATAGTGCCTTCCTTGCGCCGCCGTTGCCATTGCCGCAAGCCCCAAACCGGCCTGCTTGAAAAAGCGGCAGCGGAGCTAAAGGTCTCGCTTGCAGAATGCTATATGGTCGGAGATGGCATTCCGGATTTATTGGCCGGTACACGGGCAGGCTGCCGCACGATTTTCGTCAGAAAGTGGAAATGTGAGATCTGCCAAATAAAACAAGTCATTCATGTTCGCCCGGCATGGGCGGCGGAAGACCTTTGGCACGCCGCTAAATTGATTCGTCAGGAATTGACTGGGGGTGTGCCCCTAGCTCCCGGCCGCGTGCTCGGCAGTCTGCTATGCAAAGAGCCGCACCCTCACCGCGACTCGACCCATCAGTGCGAAGGGACGATCCGAGCGGAAGTACGGGATCTCCCTGTAATATAACCCTGAGGAAGCCACACATCAGAGCCCTGTTAAGAGGTCAGATATGAATTACACCGAGAAATTTATTGGGCAAGCGCTTCAGATTCTTCAGCAATTAGACCAAAAAAGCGTCGACCGGATTCTCGAATTCCTTCTTGAAGTCAAAGCAAGGTCCGGTCGAATCTTTTTCCTTGGCGTCGGCGGCGGCGCCGCACATGCTTCGCACGCGGTAAACGACTTCCGCAAGATCGCGGGGATCGAAGCCTATACGCCGACTGACAATGTCTCGGAACTGACGGCGCGAGTCAACGACGACGGGTGGGAGACATCGTTCGTAAACTGGTTGCGTGGCAGCCACCTCAAGGCCCATGACATGGTGTTCGTCTTCTCGGTGGGCGGTGGAGATTTGCAACGCAACATCAGCGCCAACCTGGTACGTGCCCTGCAATACGCCAAGGAAGTGGGCGCGACGATCTGCGGTGTGGTGGGACGCAAAGGCGGCTTCACCGCGCAAGTCGCGGACGCGTGTGTAGTCATTCCCGTGGTGGATCCTGAAACCGTGACTCCGCATACGGAATCCTTTCAAGCGTTGGTGTGGCACCTGCTCGGGTCTCATCCGCGGCTGAAGGCAGCAGAAATGAAGTGGGAGTCGACACGCTAGATCGCTTTCCCCGCTTCCCCTTCCTCCGGCGTACCCTGTTTGTCTTGATGCCATGATTTCATGTGTCTTCCTGGTGTCTTGGCGGGTCCGCGTAACGCCCCGGCCAAGCGGGGGTAAAGAGTATCTCTCCCATCGAGGTACCGACGAGAAGCAAACGGTGAAAGCATTTTTGTTAGCCGCTGGTCACGGAACGAGATTACGTCCGCTTACGGATCAGACGCCCAAGTGTCTCGTGCCCATTCGCGGAGTTCCGCTCCTTTTGATCTGGCTGGAGATATGCCGCCAGCAGGGAGTCGATGAGGTCTTGGTGAACCTTCATGCGCAGGCTCAAAGGGTTCGAGACTTTCTAGCAGCGACCCATGTTGACATACGAGTACGGCTTTTTGAAGAGCCAACCCTGCTAGGCAGTGCGGGGACACTGCGGGCTAATCGGAATTGGGTGGAGTCAGAACCCTCCTTCTGGGTTTTCTATGCCGACATCCTAACGACGGCGAATCTTACACGGATGGCGGATTTTCATCAGCAGCACCAAGGTGTGGCCACTCTGGGCGTCTGCCAAGTTCCCGATCCAACCCGATCAGGAATTGTGGTTGTTAATGAAGTGGGCGTGATCCGGCAATTCATCGAGAAACCGGAAAATCCCCCTGGCAATCTGGCTTTCGGCGGCATCCTGCTGGCTCGACCAGAATTGTTGGAAAGCATTCCCGAGAAAGTGCCTGCCGATTTAAGCCGCGAGGTTCTCCCCCTGCTCGTCAACCGGATGTCCGCCTTTCCGATTACCGACTATCACCTGGACATCGGCACTCTGGAAAGTTATAGGGCTGCACAAACGGCTTGGCCCGGTCTGGCAGCTTCAAGCGCAGCCCTGCCCAAGCCTGAGGTCATTCCAGCGCGAGCGCCAACCGTCGCGGCGCCGGGTTGATTTACCTCTCAGGGAGAAACTCGCACTGGTAAGGAATATGCAGACAGGTTCCTCGTACCCGAGTCAGGATGGCCAACGGGCACCCTCCACTATTGCGCCTTGGCGGCGCCACCACGTGCGTTCCTGGACGGCAATTCGGCGATGGCTCGGCTGGGCCTTGGGATTGGTTCTATTTCAGAGCGTGGTGGTGTTGGCAGACGCCCCGCTTGGGTCCGTTTACGTCCCACTGGATAGCTGGGTTTATACGGCTTTTGATCGATTGGCCGCCTTGGGAATAATCAACGAGCAGTTCATGGGCTTGCGGCCATGGACACGCATACAGTGTGCTCAATTGGTAGAGGAAGCCATTGACAATCTTCAGGATGGGGATGTCAAAAACACCGAGGCATCGGCACTCTATGATGGCCTCGACCAAGAGTTTAGCGCAGAGATCAGCTTTATCAATGCGAATTCGGCACGGCAAGCCAGGGTTGAATCCATCTACACGCGAGCCATGGGAATTTCCGGAATACCGTTGCGGGACAGCTATCACTTTGGCCAAACCCTGCCGAATGATTTGGGCCGGCCCTATAATACGGGTTTCAACAATGTGACCGGTTTTTCAGCGCAAGCGTCTGCCGGCCGGTTCTTTGCCTACATTCGTGGTGAGTATCAACACTCACCTGTCTACGCCGGTTTGACGCCCGCACAACAATCGTATATCGAGCAGCTCGATGGAACACCCTCTGCCCCTTATTCACAGCCAACGGGCCCAGTTGACCAGTTTGAATTGCTGGATACTTACGTAGGAATGCGCTTGGGGGGGGTTGACGTAACCTTCGGGAAACAAAGCCTTTGGTGGGGACCTGGAACCATGGGCGCCATGCTCGCAAGCGACAATATTAACCCCATCCCCATGCTCAAGGTCAATCAGGTGGAACCGGTTGTCCTACCCGGGCTTCTCGAGCGTTTGGGACCGGTGCGAGTGCAGGCCTTTTTGGGCAGGCTTGCGGGCAACCAAATCCCCCCAAAGCCCTATTTCCACGGAGAGAAAATCCTGCTAAAGCCCACTCCGAACTTGGAGGTTGGGTTCTCCCGCACAGCGATTGCTTTCGGCCAGGGGATTCCTTTCACGTTAGGCAATTTTTTCGCCACCTATTTTAGCGTTAGTGACATCTGCTGTGTTCCCAATCCACGAGATTTTCCCGGAAAGCGCCAGGGTGGTTTGGATTTCTCATACCGGTTCCCTCATCTACGCAAGTGGCTGACGATCTATACGGATAGCTTCTCCGCAGACGATGTAAGTCCGGTGGTCAATCCTTCGCGAGCGTTCTATAATCCGGGCCTGTACGTGTCCCAGCTTCCACGCCTCCGAAAGTTCGATTTTCGCTATGAGTTTGCCAACACGCGCTGGTCAGGGGAAATGCCTTATACCAGTTTTTATTACAAGGATGGATACACGAACAACGGTTTCCTGATTGGCAATACGGTCGGCAGGCGCGGATCTGCCTTCGACGCAAGCAGTACATATTGGCTTTCACCCCGAAAACGGGTGCAGCTTGGGTGGCGCGAGCAGCGCGTCAGCAGGGATTTTATCCCTTCGGGAGGGGCGCAGGCCTCGCTGCGCCTCAAAGCCGACTGGTTAGTCCAAAAGCAGATGGAATTTTCGGTTCTTGCCCAACATGAGCATTGGGAGTTCCCCTTTCTCGCCACGGGGAAACAAATCGACAATGTCGTCTCCCTCCAGTTTACTATTTATCCCAAAAAACCCTGGCCGCGTGCCGCTTTGAAGACTTCTGATTAAGTTTGGAATTCCGACCACGGGGATCAAACGCAGGGCACTCAGGACAAAGGTTCTTTGGCGCGGCTTGTGGCAGGTGGCACTTAAGGTGGATTGAGATGATAGATATTTTGTTACGTATTTCCCGTTTGGTCGCCGTGCCGCTTTTTGCGTTCCTGACCGTATCCCTCACGGTCGCGGCGGAAAACCCCCCTGAGCCTTTCACGCAGGGTGAGATGCTGACCTACGATGTGACGTGGTCGATCTTCCACGCCGGCGAGGTAACGGCCACACTCCAGAGCGCCGGTAACGGGTCGAACGACGCCTACGAGGTAATAGCCACCGCACGAACGCAAGGGTTCGTTTCGCTGCTCTATGACGTCAACAACCAATTCCGGTCCTTCTTCAGCCCCCAAACCCTCTGCGCGCAGCGTATCATGAAGAACATCCACGAAGGGAGCCGGCACAAGGATGTATTGATCGTTTTCGACACGATACGAAACCTCGCCCTCCTGGATGAGCGTGATCTGCCCCACGCCAATGCACCAGGCAAACACACCGAAAACGAGATTCCCGCTTGCGTGGAAGACGTGGTGACGGGGTTTTACTATCTCCGCCGCCAGTACCTGACGGTCGGCCACACGATCGAGGTGGCCGTGAATGATGGTGCGAAGACCCAGCGGGTTGTCGTGGAGGTGCAGGCCCGCGAAAAGATACAGACTCCCCTGGGGATGTTCAACGCGTTTCGCGTGGAGCCCAAAGGCATCAACGGGTTGCTCAACGGGTTGCTCAGAAGCCAAGGCCGCATGCTCATCTGGTTCAGCGCTGACAACCAGCAACTGCCTCTCCGCATCAAGACGATGATTTCTCTCGGTTCTATCACCGGCACCTTGCGGTCCGTTTCCCGCCCGCCGGCGGCCTTATCTGTCTCGCCCCAACATGATCTGTATCAAAGAAGCTACTAAGTCGGCGCCAGTTACTGGCTTGAAGTGAGATTGGTTCTGGCGGTTAAATGTTTCCTGGAAGTGTCATCCTTGTGACTACCTGAGAACGTGTTGCCGATCTGGGGTGATCACTGAGGGTGATGCCCAATGACTTTCACGATCACCCTTGGGCGGGGCATAAGCATGCCTGATGCGGCAAATGCTTTCAGTAACGATCAATTCCTTTTCGAAAAAGTCATCGACCCAAGCGTTGCTGTTCCTGGTAGGGCCATTCAGTTTCTTGTTTGCAGTAGCTCACTCGGCCCAACTCACCAGCGTGCCGTTTGCGTCCCGCACGCTTGCCACGTTTCCGGCCGCGTCGTCTTGAATACGCCAGGCTATTCGGATGACACGGAGTGGCCAGCCTTATCCGTCACCTGAAAGACCTGATTGGCCCCGTCGTGACTAAACGCCACAACCTTTCCGCTCTCAGCCGGACTGCATGAACATCATTCGCAAGCTTATCGAGGCCCTCTGTTTCTCCTCGTCCTGACAATCCGGTCCCCGCGCGATGCACGTCCGCGCGGAAGAGTGTCACCTCCGACAGCGAGTAGGTGACCTGATCTTGGATCTCATGCTTGGGAAAGAACAGGAGCCGCGACTTGCCGTTAGCGTCGAGTTCGAAGCCAGATTCACATTTGAGCACGAGCAGAGTGCGTCCGCCTTCCCGCCGCGGCTCTGAGACGCAGCGTCCGTGCGTAGTGTCGTCACCATGGTGATGAATGGTTACGGTGTGACCGGCCAGATCCACAGCCGCAGGAAATTGGCCGTCCACCCCGAGTGCGTTCACGGCCTGACCTGCTTCCTTGCGCAGCACGCTCTTGACATTTCCAGTCAAGGTGCCGAAAGACTTAAGCCCCTGGTTTCCAAAACGTAATTCCGGGCCGCCCACAAGTGCCAGGGCTTGCACCATGCCGTGGCGATCACGCACCCACGCCATCCGCCTCCGGAAGCGCAACTGGCCGGTGGAGGCCTCGCCGGCCGCCTCAGCTTCGTCGCGGTAAACAAGGTAATCCGTCCAATCGGGTCCCGACACGCGCACCCCGCAACCCCCACCACTGACTTGCAATCGATCGATGCCACGGATCACGGGCGAGGAGCTGAAAGGTTCCATCACAGAGAAGTATGTTTCGCGCAAATCCTTGCCTTCTTTGCGGATTAGAAGAATGGGAGTCCAGAATTGATCGACCTTGGCATCAGTCTCATCGGCCAGGCGGATGGAAGGGGCGCGGCCGGTAAGCACCTCACTATTGACCGGAGGCAGGGCGTGAATCCGCAGGCGTGCACCGTCGCGCAGTTTGGGCTGGAACGTTGCGACCAGAACTGGCGGCGCAACCCCGCGCTGCACGTCCCGCACAAAACCGTAGGCAGGGTTGTGGCTGCCCGCAGCGTCCCAGAACGACAACGATATCTACGAGATGATCGACGCTTACTGGCAAGCCTTGCCATTCGTTGTCCAAGAGGGACAACCGCAAGAGTGGTTGCGCGTGGTGGACACGAGTCTTCCCAGCCCTCGCGATATCTGTGAGCCCGGGACGGAGCAAAACCTCCAAAGCCTGAATTATCGTGTCGGACCGCGGTCCACAGCAGTGCTCATTCGTAGGTGATTTCAGTGCGTCGGTTTTGCCTTTTCTTGTCACTCGCCACTCGTCCCTGCCTTTTAATCAACTACCTTCTTTTCATCAACATCATGGAGAGAATGGTTTAACTCGTTTGTTTTCATGAATATCATGGAGAGGCGAAAAACTGACATTTTTTCTATATGTGTTTTCAATAACTTACGGAATCCTCGCCTCATTTTTTAATTCCCTTTTTTTTCATGACCCCCCGCCATCACGAAATAATCTAAATCTTTTAATTTCAATGACATCCAGTTCTGCAAGATTTTTGCGGTTCATCGCTAACCCATTTTGTTTCTAGTACATCATGGAGAGCCGCGCTATTTTTTCTCCACGGTTCCCGTATTTCAAGCTAACTCTCTTCATTTGAATGAGATAAAGCTTTGAGACATTTTTACTCTAAACGACTAACCCCTTTTATTTCTGAGACATCTTGGAGAGCCGCATGGGATCTAGGAGTCAGGAGTCAGGAGTCAGGAACCAGCACTGGGTCCTTGTATAGATCCCCATCTACCACCTACCACCTACGAAGTCAGACCTGCGCGCGGACATGACTGCACCCCGCAGTAACAATCAGTTATTATATCACGATATACTATGAAGGTCAAGAGAAATCTACCAGTTTTAGAGGCTAAAAGTGTCGCTGCCGGAAGGCAGGTGTAGCACGGCCCTGTTTTGAAAGGTCCGCGGGTTTTCCTTGCCCATCGGGGACTTCAGAGGAAAGTCAAAAGGCCAAGGTCAAAACGCAAAAGTCAAAAGTAAGGACAGGTCTATGTTTGCGGCTTCTCTTATCGAGGTCGGGAAAGCTGCACGGTAAAGCACGCGAGAAAAGATGTAGCGCAAGGCCCGCTCTCCGGCCTTGCGGCTCTTCCACTGCGCCGTGGTTTGAGTCGCGCGGATCAGGGAAGGTTTTTAAATCTCTTGGTTCGAGGCGCGGGTAAGGAATATTCGGATTATCTTGATGGCGGCGCGGCAAGAACCCGCACCGCTGGAAAAGCCGCAGGGCCGGAGAGCGGGCCCTGCGCTACCTGTCCCCCGCGATGTCCGCAAGGCCTTTCGCCGTAGGGGGACGGCTTGCCGCCCCCTGGTTCCGGATTCACCATGCGGAACGCCGGGTAGCGCAAGCCCTACCCCTACATCTCCAGATTGCATTCACCCGTTCGATCGGCAGGCTGCTTAGTGAGAGGCGCTTGAAAAAGATCATCGGATGACCGGTGTCTGACCAGCCCCCCAGGTGAGCGTGCCAGACCGCCGACACCTCGGGGAGGATTGATCCTGGCGGTCGAGATGTCGTGAAGCCAACTCTGCATTCTTGTGTTGAGACGTGCTCGTCACAGAGTTACTATGGCACCCACCAAATGGCCAACGCATTGTGGGCCATATTCAAAATGACGAAGCAAGAGAATCCGGGAGGACACGGCAACAGAGTCAGGTCACTGCACCGACTACCGTCTTTGAAGTGAAGTCTCGGCAAGGTACGGGCGCTCAAGAATTCAAGCGCATCCTGCATTGCAAAGGGGGGGATATGTACATCGGCAAGGTGTCAGCGCTGCTTATCTGCTTGGCCCTCACTGCACCCGCGCAGGCCCAGACAGGTTGGAAGGCAGGCGTTGCCAAGGTGGATATTACGCCCGCGGACCCGATTTGGATGGCCGGGTACGGGGAGCGCGTGAAACCCTCGGAGGGCATACGGACGAACCTGCACGTAGTTGCACTCGCCCTCGAGGATGAGACCGGCGCAAAGTCTGTGCTCGTGACGTTCGATCTCGTCAAAATCGGGCGCGATTGGGGAAAGGACGTCACCGATCGCTGCCAAAAAGAGTTCGGCCTCACCCGCGATCGCATCGTGTTGAATTCCTCGCACACCCACAGCGGCCCGGTGACCGGTTATGTGGCGCCCTATTACCTTCGCCTGACTCCCGCGGATGTGGAAGTCCAACTCCGATACACACACAAAATGGTCGACAACGCGGTCGGGGCAGTAGGGCAAGCGATCCGAAATATGTCGCCCGCCACGCTGGAATTTGACCAGGGACTGGCGGGCATTGGCGTGAACCGGCGGCGGGCACGCCTGCGCTCGCTGCCGGGGCCAGTGGATCAGGACGTCCCAGTGCTCGCCGTACGCGGCCCGAATGGAGAGTTGCGGGCGGTGGTGGTCGGCTACGCTTGCCATGCCACGGCGCTCGGGGATTACCAGATCAACGCTGACTGGCCGGGTTACGCCAAAGAAGAAATCGAGAAAGCGCATCCCGGCACGATCGCCCTGTTCGTGCAAGATTGCGGCGCTGATCAGAATCCGCTGCCACGCTATCAGGGCGACGATCCGGCGATGCGGCACTACTCGGTGGAACTTGCGCAAATGCATGGAAAAATCCTCGCGGCCGCTGTCGATCTGGTGCTGCACGGAAAGATGACGCCGCTCGCGGGGCCCCTCCACACCGCCTACGAGACGGTGGATATTCCCATCCGCGCGGCGAGCAAGGAGCAGTTGCAGTCCTGGTTGAACGGCAGTGACCGGGACGCGGCCTCCGCGGCGAAGATGCTGTTGGCGAAGCTGGACCGGGACGGCAAGCTGCCAGACCACTACGCCTACCCGGTCGAGGTCTGGCAGTTCGGCCGTGGGCTGAAGTTCATCGCGCTCTCCGGAGAGGTGGTGGTCGATTACTCGCTTCGTCTGAAGGCGCAGTACGGGTGGGATACGACTTGGGTCGCAGGCTATTCGAATGACGTTTTCGCGTACATCCCCTCCCTGAGAGTATTGCGCGAAGGCGGCTACGAAGGCGGCGATGCGAATCGGGACCTAGGAGGCCCTTTCGGAGCGGCGGTCGAAGAGGACATTGTTGAAAAAGTGGCGGACTTAGTGAAGCGCACCGGAGAATAATTCGATTTACTGAGATTTGCAAAATAGAGTGACAATTACCTGCGTAGCGCGGGCATCCTGCCCGCTGTCTCGGGAGCGTCCCGCTCCCGCCCAGCGCGCGGGCAGGATGCCCATGCCACAGCGGGCGAGACGCCCGCGCTACGAAAACAGTTCGTCACTCTATTTTGCAATACTCAGTAGATGAGAATTCCAATCGATCGGGGCCTTTCTCGGTTGCCACAGGGTTATCTCGATGCAACGCGTTTTTGATGATTGCTGTGTGGACGAATGGTGCTCACCAGAAGGTTCGCCGTCTCCCTTAGGGGTGACATGGATCGAGGAAGCGGAAGCTTTCAACTTTGCCCTATATTCCAAGTTTGCCACTGACGTTACGCTTCTTCTGTACTCATCCAACGAGTATTTCCAGCCGCTCCATGAGTACCGGTTCAATCCCCTTATCAATAAATCCGAGCGGCTGGCGCAGAGCGAGCGCAGCTCTGCGAATTAGTGCGGATCAAGCAAGCCGGTCCACGGTCACGACAGACGAATCCCTCAGATAAGGGATCTGAAGCTGGACGTGGCCGGGCACGAAATGGCGCCCCGAGGTTGGGAACATCGGCGGGCATGGGAGAGATGTGAATCGTAGAGCTGGGCTCGCGCTGCGCCAGCCTGCCCCAATACTGTTCACTTCGTTGTCGTCATGGGTTAGGAAATCTAATTGCGGGCAAAGCTCACTTCGCGCAAGATCATTTGAAAACGCACGCTAAGTGAACAGTATTAAGCTAAGGCTGCGGGGCATTTTTGCCGTCGGGCTCGCTCCATGCCTTGGCTCGCCCGAGCGCCTGATGCCAGCGGCCGCGCAGATAGGCCATTTCGTTCCCTGCTCTCCGCGGATAGAACTCCTTATCTACCTTCCACTGAGTTTGAATCTCTTCCAGGTTCTTCCAAAAGCCCACGGCCAGGCCCGCCAGAAATGCCGCGCCCAGAGACGTGGTCTCCGTGATGGCCGGCCGCACCACCGGGATCCCCAGCAGGTCCGCCTGGAATTGTAAAAGGGTGTCGTTCCGCGCTGCTCCACCATCCACTCGCAAAACTTTAAGGGGAATGCCTGAATCCTCTTGCATGGCGTCGGTCAGGTCCGCTACCTGATATGCGATGCTTTCGAGCGCCGCGCGCGCGATATGCCCGGCCTTGGTTCCCCGCGTGATTCCGATGATCGTGCCGCGCGCATGGGAATCCCAGTGCGGCGCTCCGAGCCCCGTAAACGCTGGAACCACATAGACGCCTCCATTATCCGGGACGCTCAACGCCAGTGCCTCGACTTCTTCCGAAGCGCGCAGGATACCCAGTCCATCCCTAAGCCATTGGACCACCGAACCGGCAGTGAATACGCTGCCTTCCATCGCATATACAAGTTTGTTGTCCCTTTGCCACGCCACGGTGGTCAGCAAGCGGTTCTGGGATTCTTTACTCTCTTCGCCGAGAGTCTGTAATAGGAAGGCACCGGTGCCGTAAGTACATTTGGCCATGCCCGGATAGAAGCATGCCTGCCCGAATAAGGCGGCCTGCTGGTCTCCGGCCACCCCGGTGATGGGGACGCCACCCAAGGCGAGGGTTGTCGAAACCGGAGCATATTCCCCACTGGAAGGGCGCACCTCGGGAAGCAGTGAATCTGGAATGCGCAGGGCATCCAACAACTCTCGGTCCCATCTGCCTTCATGGATGTTGAACAACATGGTGCGTGAGGCGTTGGAGGCGTCTATGGCGTGCAACGTCCCGCTCGTCAGGTTCCAAATCAACCAACTATCAACAGTTCCAAAAGCCAGTTCTCCGGCTTGGGCCTTTTCTCGCGCACCTTTCACATTTTCGAGAATCCATATAATCTTGCTTGCGGAGAAGTAAGCGTCGATGAGCAAGCCGGTCTTCTGCCGGATCGTTTCTTCCAGACCTTGCTCCCGAAGTTTTTCGCAGATCGGTGCGGTGCGGCGGTCTTGCCACACAATCGCGTTATGCACGGGCTTACCGGTTGCACGGTCCCAGACGATTGTGGTCTCGCGCTGATTGGTGATGCCCAGCGCGGCAATGTCCCGCGGGCGGCAATTGACTCGGCTTAGGGCTTCTACGGCCACGCCCATCTGCGATGCCCAAATCTCCTCGGGATCATGCTCGACCCAACCCGCACACGGGTAAATCTGTTCAAACTCCCGTTGCGCGAGGCTGCGGATGGCGCCACCTCGATCGTAAAGAACCGCCCGGGAACTTGTCGTCCCCTGATCTAACGCCAGTATGTATTCCAACGGTTTCCTCCCCTTCAGGCAGAACGATCCCTTTCAGGAGACTCGTAGCACGGCAGCCCCGTTTATGCGATCGTGCTTCAGCATTTGAAGGGCCTCGTTGGCCTGGGCCAAGGGGAACTCCTGGGTCCTTGTATGCAACGGGACGGACACCGACAGATCCAGGAGTGCACGGCCATCCTCCCGGGTGTTGGCGGTGACGCTCCGCAGGTTGCGCTCCAGAAAAAGATACTGCTGGTAGTCCATGCGAGGTATGGGCGTCATGTAGATGCCGGCCAGAGCCAGTGTGCCGCCCCGGTCGAGCGCTGCCAGCGCCGCCGGTACCAGTTCTCCTGCCGGCGCGAATAGAATGCTGCTATTGAGTTTCACGGGTGGGGTGGAGGCCTCCGAGCCGACCCAGGTTGCTCCCATCTGACGCGCCATCTCCTGATGCCGCTCGCCTCGAGTGCACACGTAGACCTTGCATCCCCAGTCGAGAGCTACTTGGATGACGATGTGCGCCGACGCTCCGAAACCATAGAGACCCAGCGTTTCTCCTTTCTTAAGGCCGCTGCGGCGTAAAGCGCGATAACCGATAATACCCGCGCACAAGAAGGGGGCAGCCTCTCGGGAGGAAACGCCGGCCGGTAGGGGGTAGATGAAATCTTCCCGAGCGGTCATGAACTCCTCATAGCCGCCATCGACATCGTAGCCGGTGAAGAGGGGCGCCACACAAAGGTTTTCATCGCCGCGGCGGCAGTAAGGGCACACACCGCAGGAGGCGTGCAGCCAGGCCGCGCCCACCCGGTCGCCGGCCCGAAAGCGTGTGGCGCCCGGCCCCATCCGCTCGACGCACCCGACCACCTCATGCCCGGGGACAATCCTTTCCTTGTGCGGCGGCAGATCGCCCTCTACGACATGAAGGTCGGTGCGGCATACGCCACACATTTCGACCCGAATTAAGACTTCGCCTTTTCCCGGTTCGGGGACCGGCAGATCGACCAGCTCCAGAGGAGACGTATCGACCGGCGCGCGCTTTCCTACTACCATCGCTCTCATAAAAGCTCCTTGGGCCACATAAGGTCACCGAACGACGTTCGGATAAAGCCTCGCCGTTATCAGAACAAGTATGACCATAACAAGCATCAGTACAGTGAAGTCCCTACCCAGCCCGAAGATCGACTGGCCTCCTTGAACCATCAGGACGCGCAACGCGTCAACCTGATAACTCAAGGGATTGCCTTTCGCCAGGGCGCGCAGCCATGGCGGCATGATGCTGATGGGATAAATAGCGTTGCTGGTGAAAAAGAGCGGCATGGTGAGCACCTGACCGACGCCCATGAACCGTTCCCGCGTCCTCACGATACAGGCCACGGCGAGCGAGAAGGTGGAAAACAGCGCGGAGCCCAGGATGATGAACCCCCCGACCCCCAGAATCGCCCCTACCTGGAAGCGGAGAGGGATTTGGAGAGTGATGGCCAGCAGATAGATGATGAAACCTTGGGATAATCCCCGCACTCCCGCGGACAGTGCCTTGCCGAGGACTAAGGCACTGCGCGGCGCCGGCGTCACCAGCAATTTTTGAAGGATTCCCAGGTCACGTTCCCAGATTACGCTGATGCCATAGAAGATGGCGATAAAGAGGACACTCTGGGCCAGAATTCCCGGCACCAAAAACGTAAGGTAACTCAGGTTACCGGTGGGGATGGCCTTGATCCGGCCAAAGACTTGCCCAAATATCAGCAGCCATAACGCCGGCTGGATCGCCCGCGTAAGGAGCTCGAGGGGGTCACGCTTGAGTTTGCGGAGTTCCACCTCCGCCAACGCCAGCGTGTCGCGCAGGAATGCCGGGATGGCAGGATCCTTAATTGAGACGGCTGGCGGTGCGGCGCATCTGGGCGATGTCTCGGTAGTTCCCTCCATGCTCAATCGAACCTCCCGCGTAATGAATAAAGACATCGTCCAGGTTTGCCTGCGCCCCCACCTGGGCCTTGAGGGTGGCGGGTGAGCCTATGGCCACCGCCCGGCTGAGGTTCATGATGGCGATCGTCTCGCAGAGGTCATCCGCTTCTTCCATGTCGTGCGTGGTCATAAGGATGGTCGTTCCATACTGGTCGCGCAGCCCGCGAAGATGCCCCCACACCGCGTGTCGCGCCACCGGATCCAAGCCGACCGTCGGCTCGTCCAGAAAAAGAACCGCCGGCCGGTGCAGCATCGATTCGGCAATCTCCAGGCGCCTGATCATGCCACCGGAGAAGTTACGCACGAGCATATTGGCGGATTCACCGAGGCCCATGAATTCCAATGCTTCGAGAATGCGTTGGCGGCGCATGCGGTGGGGAATTCCGTACAGCCTTGCAAACAATAGCAGGTTCTCGTAGCCGGTCAGTGCGCCGTCGGCCGAAACCATCTGCGACACGTATCCGATGCTGCGCCGAACTTCCACGGGTTGGCGAACCACATCAAACCCCGACACCCGGGCCGTGCCCGCGCTCGGCTCGAGCATGGTGGTCAGCATTTTGATGGTCGTGGTCTTTCCCGCGCCATTAGGCCCCAGCAGGCCGAAGATCGAACCCGCGGCGACGCTCAACGACAGCTCGCTCACCGCCGTCAATGACCCATAGCGGCGGGTCAAACCCCGAGTCTCAACGGCCGATCCCCCTTCTTTTCGGCTGTTGCATTCTATGAAACTAGGATTCGCCAATGGCTGCATCCTTTGGGCGCTGCTCCTTGAATACGCGAACGGCAAAAACCGGCCGACGAAATCGTGCTACGGCTTCCGGACCATCAACCAGGCCAGCGGGCCTAGTGTAACACGGTCAAGTCCTTTGACCCCGTGCGTCCCCGTCCCGTCCTTTCCCCCAGTATCCATCGCCGGCAGGCAGATCAGAAGCGATTGCCGCCGTTGCGCGTAGAGCAACATCTGGAGTTCGCGCAGCCTCTTCTGGAATTGTGCGATCTCCTCATCCGCCGCCTCACGGTTCTTGTAACCCTCCTTGAACGCAGGGTCGATATCTTTAAGCTTCACCCCGGCCCCCAGCAGCACTTTGAGCTGGTGCAAATAGTTCACCTAGCCCCTCCTACCTGTCCCTGAATGACGCGAGTTGCCGTCACTTCTTCTTAAGCAGGCTCATAGCAAACAGGAGCACGGAAATGATCACGATGGTCGGGCCCACTGTCGACGTCTTGAAAATCAGGGTGCTGATTAGAAACCCTGCTAGGACCGAGAGCAAGCTCACCGCCGACGCAAGAGCCACAAATTGGGCCATTCTGCTCGTAAGCTGGCGGGCCGTTGCGGCCGGAATGATGATCAAGGCACTCGACAGTAGTGCTCCCATAAAACGCAGGCCGACCAGTACCGTGAGGCTGAACACGAGCAGGAACCCGAGGTCAAGGCGGGCAACATTCACTCCCGTTGCAGCAGCCAACTCGGGGGAAAAAAGATCCAGGATGAGGCGATCCTTCATCCAAGCAAGGAGGGCGACAACCAGAATGACGGCTGCCGTCCCGAGAAGGAAACCGACAAGTGACAGCTTCTGGAAGTTACCAAAGAGGGCTTCCAGCAGGTCCTCTTGCGGGGTGACGAGCGCGCCGATTCCGAGGCATGCGGCGAATACCACCCCGATCGAAGCGTCTGTCGCCAGTTCCGTTTTTCTTTGAAGCTGCCAAACGAGGAGTGTTCCCAGGAATAGAGTCGCTCCCCCGCCGATCAGTGGGTTGCCTTTGAGAAGAAAGGCGATTCCGAGTCCGGGAAGCGCCAGGTGCGAGATAACATCACTTGCGAGCACCATACGCTTCATCAGGGCAGCAGATCCCACCACCCCCGCCGCGATGGCAAAAAACCCGGCAAGCAATATTGCGTAAATGTGACCTGCGTCCAAGCTGGATAAGCCCTCTTGTTTTCGCGGCCGAACCGCCCACGCTTCCTTCAAAGTTCAGGGAGGTGACGATAGTATTTGGGCGGGGCCCCGTAAAGTTCCTCGAGCGTCCCCGGCGTCATGACTTCCTTGGGTGGCCCCATGCAGACCCTGCCCTTACTCAAACACAAAACCTGGCTCGCATAGCGATACACGACGCTCAGGTCGTGCGACACCAAAATGAGGGTAATTCCTTTCTGACTTTGCAACTGATGAACCAATTCATAGATCCGCTCTTCGGTGAGTTCGTCGAGACTCGCCGTCGGTTCGTCAAAGAGGAGCACGTTGGGACGTCCAAGCAGTGCAAAGGCAATCAGAGCTTTCTGAAACTGGCCCCCCGAGAGAGTCCCTATTCCCGCGTTAAGAAAATCCGGCGACAGATTCAATTCAGAAAAAACATCGTCCATCTCCTGATGGGCAAGATGTTGGAACTGCGCCTTCGCTGCCAATAATTCCCGGACTCTTAAGGGAAGCTGCCGGTCCGCTGCCACACTCTGGGGAACATACCCAAGGCGCGCCTCTTGGCTCCAATGGATCTCTCCCTGGTACGGGATCAAGTGCTGCAAGGCCTTGAGTAATACGGTCTTTCCAGCCCCATTCGGTCCGATGATCGCGAGGCAGTCCCCGGGATATACCTCGAAACTCAATTGTCGAAGAACCACTCGATTCCCGAAACCAACTCCGAGATTTCGAACCGAAAGTAAAGCGTCTGTCATGGCAATTCGCCGCTCGCCTCGGGTCGATGGGGCATGCTTCAATATCCAATTTCGAATTATGGGCTCAAAGGGGCAGGTCTGTCTATTGAGTCGAGGATCTCTCAAGTGCTCGACTTGAGGGAGGAGACCTCCTCAGCAAAGTCGAAGGATTGCTGCGCGAACGAAAGGTAAGACTCACTCTACCATTGTGATCGCATCCGTGCCAAAATGCGGCACGTATGCGCCACCCTTGGCTCCAATCATCCACAAAATGCGAAAGGGGGTTCGTTCGCATGTCGAAGAAGTTGGAACTCAATCGACGGCAATTCTTAAAAGCCAGTGCCCAGACCGGCACGAGCCTTGCCGCCCTGGGCAGGATCAACTTCCTGCCGCAGCGCGGCGTCACAAAACCCGAGCACGCCATCATTTTTATCATTGATGGTTTGAGCTACAAAGCGGTCGACCGCCTGGATATGAAAAATCTACGGTCACTTATGGCCATGGGAACTTACTATGAGAAGTCCTATAACATCCTTCCGGCCGACCCCAGAGAAGGCGAGTGGACAAAGTACCATACCTCCTCGATGCCCAATCCCGTCATCCTAGCGGGAACCGTCATGCTGCGCATCGAACAGCAGTACGTGCAACAATCCTTTTTCCCGGATCGCATCACCGCTCATGCCGCGAACGATATTGCCTATCGGGCTCTGAATGTCGGATTCAATCTCAGCTTTCTTCACGGCTCCGATGAGCGCCCCATCCACGATGACCAGACCATGTACTGGTGCCTTGAGTTCCTGCGCCAGGCCAAGCCGGCCTTTATGAAGATTCATTTGCAGGATACAGGAAACGCAGGATTCATCTGCTATGAGGAAAAGAACTCTTCGGTTCCATGGCGGCGCGACATCTGGGCAGAAGGCTCCCCTTATGTCAAAGCGGCCCTCCAAGCGGATGAGTACCTGGGACAATTCTGGAATGAGCTGCGCGCGCTTGGCCTCGAAGACAAGACCCTGCTTTTCGTGACTGCCGATCACGGACAGGCGGATAGCGGTTGGCATCCCTTCGATGCCGAGGATGCATGGGCGATGCCGCTGGTGGTGTTGGGGCCCGGAATTCGCTCCGGCCAACGCTTCGATTACGCGGAGCAGATTGATATGGTGCCCACGCTGTGCGAACTCATGGGCGTGAAGCCGCCCAAGAACTCCAGCGGCAGGGTTCTGACCGAAGCCCTGGTAAACCCTCCCGAGAATGCCGCCCCGCGTCGGCAGACTATGAAGGCACTCGACATTTTACTTCGCGACAGCGATGCGCTGATCAAGCGGCTCCAGAAGGAAGCGGAAACATCGCCTGCCGCCAAAGCGCAACTCACGGAAGTCCAACGGGATTTCTACGGCCTGGACCGCATTTTGCACTGGTACCAGTTTGGCACTGTGGACAAGCTCATGGCCTACGACCGCAAGGTGCTGGAAAGAGTAGGAAACTCGCATCGACCGGGTGGGTAAAGTTGCGTCGTGCTTCCGGCTCCGGATGATTCCATACTCTCTATGGACCGAATGATGTGACGCAAGCCGTCAATTGCCAAATTCTGCCAGTTGCACATTCGGAATGTCGAGCTCGCGGCGAATATGGGCAAGAGGCTTCATGGTGGTGAAAGCCACGCTTGTAGCGCCCTTCGGAATGAACCAATTGGAATCGGAAATCGGGTCGATGCCAAAATCGGCAGGATAGGGCGAGTAATGGGTTCGCCACTGTACCCAGGGCATTTCTCCCTGGACTCTGGGCACTTCCGTTTTTGATCCATCGAAGCGCGCCATGACGTAGGCGGACTGGCGAAACGCCACCCGGCAATTAAGAGAGAGCAAGGAGGGGCGAATTGCAAACGGAAGGGACTCGCACAGGCCGACGCCCGGCACGCGATGCGAGCCCTCCCCGAGCGGCATGTCCTGCGTGTGAGGATTCCCGAGTACCGTCAGTTGGATATTAAGGTGGACGCGCACGGGCGTGCCCTTCACCTGGTCGAAAAGGCTTCGGTCCACTTCCGCTTCGTGCCAAACCGCGTCAGGCGGGGCAGGTCCGAAGTACAGCAAGGTATTCCATGGCTTGCCGTTGGGCGGAGTCACCTCTGCCAACATCATTTCCACCACGACCGCCGTTCCCAAGGGTGCGCCGTCGAAACGGATCGGCAACTTCACGCGGGTGAAATCATCACGCTCAGCGTTCTGAGGCGCTGGGGATAGGGTTGGCGGGGGACTGCTTTCCGGTGAAAAAACCGCGGTGATGGATGACGTATCGACGCGCGATTTAAAGAGGGGTGATTGTAGGGCGAAGGTTTGGTCATCAGGCAGGTACCTACCGCCGCACAGTACAAGCAGCACCGCCGCCACGAAAATCAGGCGAGAGACTCCGGTGCGCCGGGCGCGGTACTGAAAGATCATGATAACCAGCGCGGCCGAGATCATAACCAGGCAGGCCAGCGGCGCCCAGATTCCCATCACAGAGTCGGTCCCACCCCCGACCTTGAATGCAAATGCATTAGCACCGTACTCGCTAAGGGTACCCAAAAAGGGGCCGAAAAACCTCCCGAAGACCAAAATGGGAACCACCGTTGCCAGAGCCACCAACACCGCTTGTCCAAAGTTGGCGGTAATGCAGGCCACTGCCATCATGGGCAGAAGTATTACGGCAAAAATCGCCAATTCGTGCCAGAGCAGGCCTACCGGATTTTCCCAAGGCCGCAATCCTTGCAGGAGCAGGATGAAACAATCGGCGAGCAGGAGGGGGAAACTCACAAAGGCAATGATGAAGAGCAATTTGGCCCCGAGCAGGCTGGACCAACGGTAGGGCCGCGTGACCCAGAACTGCCGATCTCCGGGCAATGGTTCTCCGTACACGGCCACGGAGGCCAAAAACCACCAACCCATCGGCAGCAGATATGCTCGCAGGAGGTTAGCCGCTTGCATCAGCCTCCAGGTTCGCGGGGTGGGCATGACGCTCCCTTGTCCCTGCGACCATGCGTAAGCCGCCGTCAACACCAATGTCACGATAACTTCGTATCGCAGCCTTCGCGCATCCTTCAGGAAAATATGCCAGGTTTGTCGCATGGTCTGTTCTCCCGATCAAGCGGCCTTGCGGGTTACTTTCGCCAGGGAAACGAAGATGGCCCGAAGGGGCATAGGATTAATCGACATCGCCCGCGCCGAGGGAAAAGCCCGGCGGATCTCCGCCGGTGTGGAGTCGGCGTTGAACTGCGAGTCGACGAAGCGCAGAACGGCGGCACTCTGGGTCGGGCCGAGCCACGCCTCTGGCCAGGGTGCGGGCAAAGCCGGCGGCTCATCAAACGTAATCTCAATCTCGCGGAAACGGGCCGCGAGGGAAGATGTTTCCTCGGAAAAGCGCAAGTGCCCGCCGTCGAGGTAGCCGATGTGACTTGCGAAAGTCTCGATTTCCGCAAGATCATGAGAAGAGATCATCACCGTCGCCCCCGCGCAGCGGTCCAGAAGTGCTTCGATCAGCTCATCGCGCACGAGGGAATCGAGGCCGGCGAACGGCTCGTCCATGACGATGAGCTTGGGATGGTAGGCGAGCGATGACGCGAGCGCCGCCTTGATCCGCATGCCTCGCGAAAGCTCGCGCAGCCGGCGGCCTCGGGGCAGGTCCAGTTGCCGAAGCAGTTCCTCCGCCCAGGCATCGTCCCAATTCGGATAAAAGGGTTTAAGCCAGGACATGAAGTAATCGACCGTCATCCAGAGGGGCAACTCCTGGTTTTCCGAGACATAGCCAATCTGCGAAAAGTCCGCCGGGCCGAGGCGCCGCGAATCGGTTCCCAGGACTTCGGCGGTCCCGGCGCTGGGGCGCAGAATGTTCATGAGAGTCTTGATCGTAGTCGTCTTCCCTGCCCCGTTCGGCCCCACCAGCGCAAAGATGGAACCTTCCGGGGTCTCCAGATTCAATTTCTCAACCGCATGGGTGTGGCGGAAAGATTTCGAAAGCTCGCGAGTACGAACGACACTCATGGCTTGCTCCTTTCGCCGGTTGCGTCCAGCCTCTTCCAGTGTTCCACCAGGGCTTCCGCGACATCATCGAGCCGCATGCCAAGCCGCTTCGCTTCCACAACCAGTTGCTCGAGCTCTGTCCGCAGAAGACTTCTACGCTCGTCGGCCGTGGAGGGAGGCAGAGCCGCGATAACGGTTCCCAGACCCGGCCGGACCTCCAGAAGCCCGTCGTTCACCAGATGTGTGACCACCTTGTGGGCTGTGTTGGGGTTGATCTTGAGCTCCTTGCTCAAGGTCCGAACCGAGGGGAAGGGTTCACCGGGTCGCATTTGCCCGGATACAACCGCCTTTTTGGCGGCGTAGACCACCTGCTCATAAAGCGAGATGCCGGGCTGGAATGATATATGAAACGGAATCATGCGTGTACTATGTTACATAGTACACTGACGTGTCAAGCGAAAAATGAAAGAACAGCAATTCTGTCCAAGCCCGCCGCAAGCGTTGTGGTCGCATACCTATAAAAAGCGGCACGTATGCGCCCACCCGCGGGCTACGTCCGGAATGGCGGCTGGAATCTCTGACCATGTGTGGACAATCGAACCAATGCTAGGTAATATCCGCATGTAAAACCCGCGATCCAGGGGCGTAATTTTCCTAAGCTTGTGGACACATAAATGCGAATTAGTGATTGCTCTGCGATTTTCATTCGAAAGGAGCATGGCGGATTTTTGGCGCTATTTTTGTTGGCTCTTGCCGCAATGGTCATTTGGCGACTTGCCCCGGCGGCTTCTTCGGTCTTCGCGCAGGGGAATAGCAAGGTCAACCCACAGGACGGCCTTACATACGTCTGGATCCCGCCCGGGACCTTCATGATGGGCTGCTCGCCGGGGGACAACGAGTGCGGAGCTGAGGAGAAGCCCCCTCACCAAGTAACAATCACGAAAGGTTTCTGGATGAGCCAGACGGAAGTGACCGCAGCGGCGTACATCAAGTTTATGTGGGGCACAGGGGCACAAATGCCCGAAGCGGCAAATTTCAATGCGGGTTGGCACGACCAGGACATGCCCATCTTTAACGTAAGCTGGAACGATGCGAGTGCATTCTGCGGTTGGGCAGGAGGCCGGCTGCCTACGGAGGCGGAGTGGGAATATGCCGCTCGCGCCGGGAGCACCGAGGCGCGATACGGGCTAATCGATGAGGTTGCTTGGTATTCAAAAAACAGCGGCCTAAAGACTCACGAAGTCGGCCAGAAGCGCGCCAACGCCTTCGGCCTTTATGATATGTTGGGGAACGTTTGGGAATGGGTAAGCGACTGGTATGGAGAGACCTATTGCCGTGCCAGCCCAGAGCGCGACCCGCGAGGCCCGGACAGCGGCGAACTGCGAGTTCTTCGTGGCGGGTCCTGGGTCAACGACCCCAGGTACGTTCGCGTATCGAACCGTAGCGGGGGCGACCCAGCCGACAAGTTCGGCGGCAACGGCTTTCGTTGTGCGCGGGAAGTGTTCGCTCCTTGACTCCTTTTTCTTTTCCATTCATCCATGCGGGTAGCAGGGCGTTACCTCCGGCATCATCCTGAAATCTCAACTGAGACACTACCCAGCCTGCTCATCCGTTGACATTTCTTTCGGGTATAATTCGCGTCGATGCTTTGATGATAGTGTCCCGGCGGAAATGCGAGTAGTACGTGAATTTGATGCTGTAGCGGTGAGTTTACCTCGCCAGGTGGGGGCGTAAAGCCGCCTCTACATCGAATTAACCAACTTCGGAAATTACGGGGCATTTTTGCTCGCTCATTAGACCAGGAGCTTTCGAATGAAAGTAATTACAAGCCAACAAGTTCTTCAAACCGGGAAGCAGGTTCTGAATATCAGCCTGGTGGCCGTGGCACTGTCCGTTCCCGTTATTGGCCTTTTTAGCGGCATGTCGGCCAATGCGCAGACAGCGGCGCAGGCGGCGGAGATCGTCAAGTCTCTCAGTGGCCGCTCCCAGGCAGTCGTCGCGCGGCTGAGCGGGCTCAACCGGCTTTCGGCGGAGGAATGGCGGTTTCACGTGGGCGACTTGGCCCACGGAGAGTCGCCGGATCTGGACGACTCAGCGTGGCCGTTGGTGAAGCCGCGGATAGAAGCGCCGCAGGACGCAGTGTGGTTCCGGCGGTGGATCGAAGTTCCCCGGAGTCTGCATGGCTACGACCTCGCGGGCGCGCGGATATGGTTCAGCTTCGCCACCGACGCCAATGGCCCGGTGCCGGAGATTTTTTATTTCAACGGGCGGCGCGTGGCTTTGGGTGATGACCTGGAACCGATCGTGCTCTTCGACAAGGCGATGCCTGGCGACAAAGCTCTGGTGGCCGTCAAGCTGCTGCACACGGTGGACAACAAGACATTCACGGGAGCGGAGCTGAAGATCGATTTCGCCGAGAAGCGGCCGAATCCGGAAGATCTAAGGCTGGAGATTCTGTCGGCGGCGTTGTTGATTCCAGGTTTCTCGTTGGATGCGGTTCGGGACACAGCGATGCTGGAGAAATCCCTGGGTGCGGTCGATCTGGCAGCGCTGAACGCACAGGATCAGGCGAAATTTGATGCGTCGCTCAAGCAGGCGCAGTCAACGATCGGAGGCCTGAAGCCGATGCTCCGGCGAACCACACTGCACCTAACAGGAAACTCCCACATCGATGCGGCGTGGTTGTGGCCGTGGACGGAGACGGTGGAGACCGTCCGCAGAACCTTCAGCACCGCCTTGCAATTGATGAATGAATATCCGGATTACACGTTTACCCAGTCGGCAGCTCAGTACAACGCCTGGATGGCTGCGAAGTATCCGCAGATGAACGAGCAGATCAAACGGCGCATCAAGGAGGGGCGCTGGGAAATCGTGGGCGGCATGTGGGTGGAACCGGATCTGAATATGCCCGACGGCGAGTCGCAGGTTCGCTCGCTGCTAGTGGGCAAGCGGTGGTTCCAAAAAGCCTACGGCGTGGATGTTCGCATCGGCTGGAATCCGGATTCGTTTGGATATACCTGGCAACTGCCCCAGATCTACAAGAAATCCGGGATCGACTACTTCGTAACCCAGAAGATGGCGTGGAACGACACCAACCAGCTTCCCTTCAAGCTGTTCTGGTGGGAGTCACCGGACGGCAGCAAGGTGCTGACCTATTTCCCACATGATTATGCCAATGACAATCTGAATCTGGTGCGTCTCTCTGGCGATCTGGCCGCGGCGCGGAAGCTGGCTCCGGGCATGACGGAGATGATGGACCTTTATGGTATCGGCGATCACGGCGGCGGGCCGACGCGGGCGGTTCTGGATGAGGGCGTGCACTGGATGCAGCCCGACAAGGTCGTGCCCAAAATGCAGTTCGGGACCGCGCAGAGCTACTTCACGGGAATCGAGCGCAAGCTGGCAGCGGATTCCCCAGTGTGGGATTACGCCTCGATTGCCAAAGGGTACAAGCTGCCCGCGGCTCCGCCCGAGGGTCAGGTGGCGATTCCGACGTGGAAGAGCGAAATGTATTTCGAGTACCACCGCGGGGTGATGACCACACAAGCAAACCACAAACGCAACATGCGGGAGAGCGAAGAACGGGCGCTGAATGCCGAAAAATACGCCACGCTCGCGTGGCTGGAAGGCAAACCGTATCCGGCCGATGAGCTGACGGAGGTGTGGAAGAAAATTACCTTCAATGACTTCCATGACCTGGCGGCGGGTTCCGGTATCGGGATCATCTATAAGGAAGCTCAGCAGGATTTCGACCAGGTGCGCTGGGCGACGGAAGAGATTTCTGAAAAGGCTCTGAAGACGCTGGCGGCCGGCGTCAATACACACGTGGCAGGCGGCGTGCCCGTGCTAATCTTCAACCCTTTGGCCTGGGAGCGCTCGGGATCGGTAACCGTCGAAGTACAGATGCCCGCGCCCTCTCTGAGCGGCCTGATGGTGCGGGATTCGGCGAATCGAGTGGTGCCGTCGGAGGTCATCGAGAGCGACGCGAAGACCTCGAGCTATCGCCTGCGGGTTGCGGTTAGGGACGTTTCGTCACTGGGCTACATGGTGCTGCACGTCGTCCCCGGCACGGAGCCGTTCGCAAGTGATCTGAAAGTGGAGGGGCTGACGCTTGAGAATTCCGCGCTCAAGGTCTTAGTGGACGGGCAAACCGGCTGCATAACCAGCCTCTACGACAAAAAGACACATTTCGAGACCCTGGCGCCCGGCGCGTGCGGCAATCAGTTGCAGACTTTCAAGGATCTGCCCAAAGAATACGACGCGTGGAATATTGACCCCGGCACGCTCGGTCATTTCACGCCGATTATGGGAGCGGATTCGGTCAAATTGGTCGAGAAAGGGCCGCTGCGGGCCGTGATTCGCGTGACGCGCACCTGGCAGAGCTCGAAGTTCGTGCAGGACATTACGCTCGATGCGGGTGCGGATCAGGTGGATGTGGCGAATGACATCGACTGGCATGAGACACATGTACTGCTCAAGGCCGCCTTTCCGCTCGCCGCAACCAGCGACAAGGCGACCTATGAGATTCCCTATGGCACCATCAAGCGGCCGACGACGCGCCACAATAGCTGGGAGAAGGCACAGTTCGAAGTCCCCGCGTTGCGTTGGGCCGACCTGGGCGATGCGCAACATGGCTTCAGCCTGTTGAACGAAGCAAAGTATGGCTATGACGCCAAGGACAATGTGCTGCGCATCTCACTGTTGCGCTCGCCAACCTGGCCTGATCCCGAGGCCGACCGCGGGCGCCAGCGCTTCCGTTACGCGCTATATCCGCACGGCGGTGACTGGAAGCATGCGCTGACGGTGCGGCACGGCTACGAATACAACTATCCACTCCAGGCGATGCAGGTGGAAGCGCACATGGGCAGCCTGCCGGCAGAGCATGCGTATGTGACGGTGAAGCCGGAAAATGTGGTCCTCACCGCCCTCAAAAAAGCTGAGGACGATAATGGGCTGATTTTCCGGGTTTATGAATGGGCCGGGAAATCCGCCGACGTCCAAATCCATGTGCCCAAGGGTGCGACCGGAGCCACCCTCACGAACCTCATGGAAAAGTCCGAGGGGTCGGCGTTAAGGATTGAAAACGGTACGGTCACAGCGCCAATTCATCCGTATGAAATCCTGACGGTGCGAGTGGACTATCCCTCGATGCAGTAGTGCGAACAGGGAGTTGCCGAAGCCAACGCTGGGCGGCGTTGTCCGAAAACCCGCCTAGCGGGCGAGGTCATGTAGCCAGCCGTAGGAAAGAATGGGTTCGCAAATGGTTTTGAGCCCCGCGAGGGGCGACATCCGTTAACATTCGGACGACGGTCGCGAGCTGACATACGCATACGAACCTCCCGATGCCGCCCCAACCCGGGCGGCCAGAGTTCTTCCCCCATCCGTGTCCCGCGGCTGGCTCGCCGTGGGCTACAGGATATCGCCGCTACGCGGCTTCAAAGGAGCGATTTATGCGGACTCAGAAAGCGCTCCGCTTTTCTTTGGTGTGTATGATCGGGCTTCTATCGGCCCAGTGCCTCGTGGGTTCAGAGCCCTGGGTGTCGAAGGCGGTGGCGCGGTTTGGATTGGAAAATCGCAACCCCTGGCGCCCCGAAAAGGCGTACCTGACACCGTTCCCCTCCCGACCGGAAGTCGTTCAACACGGCCCTGAGGGCTCTCGGCCACGTCGTCCGCGACCGCCAGCGGGCTTCGGCACGCCGCCACGCCACAGGGTGAGGGCAAAAGCGCGGGACGCAAGCGGTCGGCAGTTCCTGGCCCCGGCGCTTGCAGTTCATTCGCACCGGCTCTTTTCTTGAATCTTGAATCGCTCCCCACGGCCTCGGTGGTCTTCCAGCCTTTGCCAAAGTTTTTGATGGATTATGGCGCTGGCTGGGGAAACCGCACCGACCGTGACGGCACTGTCGGCGCCCATTTGAAAACGTAGAAATGTGAACAGCAGCCGGTAGGGTATCAGCACCGGGATAAAAGGGAGCCAAAATCATCACCGTTGAGGGGACCGGGGTTCGAGGGCCTCATCGGCGGGGACGCGGTAGAAACTCTATATCAGACTCTACAGACGGTGGTGGGTGGCTTTTAATTGAATAGCAACCCGCTATTCGTGAACACAAGGTGACCATCAGGGACCGATTTCATTTTGGGAAGTTACATGTACACGGCGATGGGCAGTTTCCGACAAGCGGATTTGCACTAAGACATATCGTCAAGTGAATTGGGATAGGTCAACACTACGCCGTCGATCGCGGGTTATCGGATTCTTGGAATGGTCGCCCGTCAGTGACAACTTGCCAGTAGGTCGTGTTTCGGCCCTAATCCGCCTGCCCGCATCCGGTAGGTTGTGATAACGCTTGGTATAGCTTGCCATCCTCGAAATGATTCTTCTGAATATTACTAAGCTGGAGGAGCACCAGGCAGCCCGACGTCAGAAAACCGCCCCTTGAATAACACTTCAAATTCTACGACGCCGACGCCCATCACGCGGTCATCATCTAAGATACGGCACTCCACTAGGAAATGACCCACCCGAAGTTGATACACCAACTCACGAACGCGCTCCAGCCTCCGCTGGTGAGCCTCCTCGGTGATCTGCTCCGGTACCATCGACTTCTCAACCTTGGCGAGATACTTGCGAGCCTCCGCATCGCGTTCTGCGGGCTCGAGCGGAATATGAACGTAGAAGTCAACCCATTCGGGTTCCGGGTCAGGTCCGAACCCGCCGCCACCGCCGCCAAGTTCGTGCACTTTTGAAGGTACCAATTTCTTGCTGCCATCCGGGGAGATTTTGTAAGCGGTAGTTGCTGCTGTCAGGCCGTTTCGGCTCTCACCCGGTTTGGTCGGGAACTGCCGCGCCCGGACCCGGCATGTAATATGGATGTCCCCCAAGTTGCTGACTTGAGCGAGCCCGGAGGAAGAGCGGCTCACGACGCTCTTACTCGCAAGCTCGCATGTAGCAGGTTTATCGCCGCCGAATGCCACGCACGAGAGAAACAGTAGTTGAGCCAGCAGCATATATCTCAATGAACTCTCTCCTCACCGCCGCGATGGGTGCGTGTGTATTCTACCCGTTTGTTGATTAATGGGCGATAAATCACCTCATCGCTCACGCCCCGATAACGAACTCGATACCTGGAGGTTGGCCGGCCACTTGGAAGTCACTCCCACTCTCGTCGGATTACCCCTGGCTTGTCGCCCAGCGTATACTTACCCCGAGGGGAGCGTCCCATCGGCCACTTTGACGGCCTTGCCGCGGAAGCAGGTAGCGAGGAGGTGCGCGCACTTCAGCGCTCCTCCGCGGCTCTTCAAACGGAAATGCCCATCACCACCAGGGCGCGCCCACATGAACCCGCAGGTAATTGGGGAAAGGCCGCAAAGGAGCGCAGAATACGCGCACCTTTGCGCTACCCTGCTTAGCTAGCGCAGCCAATTCTCACGCGCCAGGTCGCGAACGCGGGCGAATTCCTTTTCGTTGTCGGTCACGATCGTAGAACCAAGCGCCAGCGCGTGAGCCGCGATCAGCATGTCATGGGCGCCAGTGGGCGTGTCCACCTGCTCCAGACCGCTGCGTAAGGATGCATAGATGGCGTCTGCCGGGGGCTCAAAGGGCAGAACGTCAAGGGCGCTGAGCACCGCTTCAAGCTGCTCCAGGAGACGCGCGGAACCTTTCTTGGCGGCTCCGTAACGCAATTCCGCGGCAACAATGATGCTGGTCGAAACTCGCGCTTCGCCCACCTTGCGGATGCGCTGGGCTACCTTTCCCTGAGGATTGCGGACGAGATCGGAAACGACGTTCGTGTCGAGCAGGTAGCGCATCAGAGATCGACCGGATCGGGAGGCAGGTCGCGGATGGGCGGAAAATCTTCGCTGAGCGGCTCGAGGGTCGCCAGCAGTGCGAGCAGTGACTTCGGGGGAGCAGGCTCAATAATGAGGCGGCTGCCTTCTTTGCGTATGATGGCATCCTCGCCCGGTAGGGCGAACTCACGGGGTATCCGCACCGCCTGGTTCCGGCCGTTCTTAAAAACCCTGACGTGCCGTTCCGCCACGGGCGCAGTTCTCTTCCGCATATGCCCAAGCATCTGGCAACTACCCTGGGTTTGTCAACGCCACTGCCGAGCAGGTAGTGTCTCAGTTTGGTTTGTTGTAGCGGCGGTCTCTGACCGCCGGCTTTTAATTCAATAGGTTCCGGCGGTCAGAGACCGCCGCTACAGCAAACTGAGACACTACCGCCAAGCAGGGTAGCGCAGACTCTCGCATTTCAGAGAGTCTGCGGCTTTCCCCCTGCCACAACCCGCAGTTCTGGGCTTTGATCGCCGCAGCCGCCTGTTCACAAGAAGTTGACGTTTACGATGTTAAGAACCGCAGAGTTTGAACGGCACAAAGTCTGATACGCTACCCTGCCGGCAGGCGGCGCCAGAATTTGTCACTTCCCTAAGCTTACTGCACGCCCTGCCATCTCAGCAAGATTTCAGGCTGTGGGCTGGCGCCTTCCACCGAGCCCGCGCTTTGCACCGGAAACGGGTCGCGGTAGGGACGGACATTGCTGACCGCCCCCCGCACAGATCCGTACGGGCGCTACTCACGCATACGGCTCTTACCTCGGATGAGTGGCGTCAAAGCGCACGCTCGGGTAGGGATGC